>Ga0247727_10002137_pt1 | contig 45651 bp, 39 predicted proteins | sample WisWelCaveWW1625_FD_202498 | JGI IMG/M metagenome (GOLD analysis project Ga0247727, IMG submission 202498) | Biofilm microbial communities from Wishing Well Cave, Virginia, United States - WW16-25 | ecosystem: Environmental > Aquatic > Deep subsurface > Groundwater > Cave microbial mat | place...
ATCTGCTGTTCGCGGCGACGGAAAACACAGCAGATTCCTCGCTGCGCTCGGAATGACAGGAGGTCGGTTTGAAACGGCAGAGCCGCTGGCTTTTGCAATGAACTTCCTCTACCGGCTCAGCAAGCGTTTCCGAGCCACGACCGGAGGGAGTGGTATGGCGCGAACTTTGGCAAGTAAGCACTAGCGCCGGGCCTCGCGCCCGGCGGCTGGCGGTGCACCATGGCGGAGCCGATCTCCCGGCTGGAAGCCGATCTGGGCCACGTCTTTCGCAGCCCCGCGCTGCTGAGCCGGGCCTTGACCCACAGTTCCCACACGCATGAGGCATCCGGGCCGGGCGCGGCGCTCCACAACGAGCAGATGGAGTTCCTGGGCGACGCCGTCCTGGGTTTTCTCGTGAGCGCGCGGCTGTACACCACCTATCCGCAGTATTCGGAAGGCAAGCTGTCGAAGCTGAAGGCGCATCTGGTGAGCGCCACGCACTTGCTGAAGACCGCGCGGCAGTTGCGGCTGGGCGAGTACCTGAAGCTCGGCCGCGGCGAGGAGCTGAGCGGCGGCCGCTCGAAGCGCGCCCTGATGGTCAACGCGGTGGAGGCCGTCATCGCCGCCCTCTACCTGGACGGCGGAATCGAGGGCGCGCGGGCCTTCATCGAGCGCTTCGTGGTCGCCGATAACTTGCCCGAAGCGCAGCCTCGCGAGGACCTGCTGGAGGATTACAAGTCGGAGTTGCAGGAGCTGCTGCAAGCGCTGAAGCTGCCGCAGCCGAAGTACGTCGTGGTCAAGGAGCACGGGCCGCAGCATCGCAAGACTTTCACGATGGAAGTGCGGATCGGCGGCGACTTCAGCGCGCAGGCCGACGGGCCGGCCAAGAAAGCGGCGGCGCAGGAAGCGGCGCGGCTGGCGCTGGCGCACCTTCGCTCGGCCCCCGCCGGCGGGAGTGGAACGTGAGCCGGCGCTCCCGGCGCCTGTCCCGCGCCGTCCTGGGATCGCTGCTGGGGTTTTTGCTGCTTGGCCTGGGCTTGCCGCTGGTCAACGCCAACTTATTCCGAAACCGCGTCCGGCTGGCGCTCGAGGCGGAGCTGGGCCGGCGGGTCGAGGTCGGCGGCGTCAGCCTCAGCCTGCTGACCGGGCCTGCTTTTCAACTGCACAACGTGGTCATCGGCGAGGATCCGGCGTTCGGCGTCGAGCATTTCGCCTATATGAGCGAGATGCAAGCGCGTCTGCGATTGCGGTCGCTGTGGACCGGCCGGGTGCAGGTTTCCTCGCTGACGCTGATCGAGCCCAGCCTCAACCTGGTGAAAAACCCGGAGGGCCGGTGGAACTTCCAGGACCTTCTGCGGCGCGCGGCGGTGGCCGGGCCGGGCGGAGCGGGCGGCGGCGCCGCCACAGCATATTTTCCATACCTAGGGGTCGACGGGGGCCGCATCAATCTCAAGTTCGGCGACTTCAAGAGCAGCTTCTACTTTCAGGACGTGGACGCGGCGATTTCCCCGCCGCGCGACGCCGGCGGGCGCTGGCGGATCCGTTTCGCCGGAACCCCGGCCCGCAGCGAGCGCCTCCTGAGCGGCATGGGCCGGCTCGACGCCGACGGCTACCTGACGGCCGCGCCGGGCGTCCCGGCCATTTCCATGGACCTCGAGCTGCGGCCGAGCCCCATGGGTCATCTGCTTTCGCTCGTTGGGGGCGGTGATCTTGGCGTGCATGGCGAGGTGGGCGCGCGCGCCCGGCTGACCGGGGAGCTGGCGCAGATTCACATCGCGGGAAGCCTCGACGTCGAGGATGTCCACCGCTGGGATGTGCTGGCGGCACGGCAGGAGCGCGTCTCGATTCCATTCCACGGCTCGCTGGGGTTGCCGCAGGAGGACCTCAGGCTGGAAACGAAGCTGGCCAGCGGCGCCCTCGGCGCCGAGCTGCGCGTGCGAGACTATTTGTCGACGCCGCAGTGGGACGCCGCAGTCGCGGCGCAGGAGATGCCGGTGGAGCCGGCGGTGGCCGTGGCGCGGCATCTGGGCGCGGCGCTTCCGCCGGGCCTGCGAGTACTAGGCAGACTTACCGGCCGGCTGCGGTTTGACGGGTCGCGGTGGCCGCAAGGATCGCTGGCGCTCGAAGACGGCCAAATCGCGGCATCGCAGGGGCCCGCCTTGATGACCGGTTCGGCGCGGGTGAATCTCGACGGGCCGGAGTTTGACGTCCCGGCGTTCGAGGTGCGCGCCGGTAAGGAGCGCCTGCAAGCAACAGCTTCCGGCCGGCTGGACGGGTTTCGCGTGGAGTGGAATCTGGGCGCGCGGGGACTGCCGCTGGAAGCGTTGCGCGCCGCCGCCGAAGCCCTCCGGATTCCGGGTCTGCACTCGCTCGAAGCCGGCCATTGGGACGGGCAACTCTTCTACCGCAAGGCGCCCGGGGAGCGCGGCGTCTGGAGCGGCGCGGGCACTCTGAGCCGCGCGCGCTGGCGGCCGGCGGGACTGGAGTCGCCGGTGGTGATCGCGCGCGCCCGCGTGCGTCTGGAACCGGGCGGCCTCGAATTCGACGGTCTGGCGGGCTCGCTCGGCGCGATGCAGTTCAGCGGCAGCTACCGCCGCCGGCTATCACAGCCGCCAGCGGTCGAAGGCGCCGACACCTGCCGGCTCCGCATTCAGAATCTGGACCTCGCCCAGCTCGACCGGTGGCTCAACCCGAAGCAGCGGGAAGGCCGCTGGGCCATCTGGCGGCGCGCCATAGGACTAAGCAATATCCAAGAACCGTCGTGGCTGAAGGCCGCTCGGATCGAGGGCAGCGTCGCGGTCGACGAGCTGCGGCTGGGCCGGTGGACCTTTCACAACATCCGCGCGCCGCTGGTTTGGGATGGAGAAACACTCGCGCTCGAGGGGCTTCAGGCCAAGATCGGCGGCGCGGCGGCGGTCGGGTCGCTCGAGGCGGCCTTTGGCGGCGCCGCGCCGCGGTACCGGCTGCGGGCGGCTGTCTCCGGTCTGGATCTCAAGAGCCTTTCGCAGGCCGCGACCCTGCCGGCGAACTTTCGCCGGGGCGGCGTCGACGGGCGGCTGGAGCTGGCCGCTACGGGGCGGACGCGCCAGGAATTGCGCGCCGGCCTGAAGGCGCTCGGATCGTTTGAAGGCCGCGGGATCACGCTCGCCGACGTCGAGCGGCAAGAGGCGGAGGGGAACTCCGATGGGGCCGTCGAGATCCGGTCGCTGCGCGGGGATTTTCATTGGAGCGCCGGCGGTCTCGAGCTCACCGGCCTGCGGATGACACTGGGGCGCGAGGTCTATGAAGGCCGCGGGTCGATCGGCGGGCGGCCCGCGATCCTGTTCGAGGTGGCCTCCAGCGGCAAGAGTCTACGGCTAGTAGGCGTGGGCGGCGAGCCATCGACTCCGGCCGTGCCATGATCCGGCCGTCGCGGCTGGCGGCGGTGGCGTTGCCGGCGGCGCTGGCGGCCGCCTCGCTCACGCCGCAAGCCTCGCGCTCCGCCGCTGAGAAGTTCGGGCGGATCGCGTCAGAACAACTCTCGCCAGGCGCCGTGGTCGCGTTCACCGAAGATGAGGTCAATTCCTACTTGCGCTATGACTACGCAGCCGAGATTCCCGCCGGGATCAGCCAGCCGAGCTTCCGGTTTGAGCCGGACCGCATCGTCGGCAAAGCGGTCGTGGATTTTCTGGAGTGGCAGATCGAGCGCGGGGCCTCGCCGGGGTTGCTGCTGCGGTGGCTGCTGCGCGGGAAGCGTCCGGTCGAGGCGGCGGCGCGATACACGTCGGCCGACGGTTGGGGCCGCGCGGACGTCGAGTGGGCGCGGATCGGCGGCATGACGCTGTCGGGCGAAGCGGTGCATTTCCTCATCGAACACCTGGTGCGGCCGCGGTACCCGCCGGCCGTGGCGGGCCAGAAACACCCGCTCGGCCACAACCTGCGGCAGGTTCGCTTCGAGCGCGGCCGGGCGGTGCTCGTCTTTGGCGGGCAAAGGCAAGCAACCGCAGATGAACGCAGATAAACGCAGATGGGGATGTGATGTAAGATAGAGGACAGTGCGGCGGTATCTGCTCAGTCTGGCGGGGTGCGTGATTGTCCCAATGTGGGCGGCGGCGCCGGATTTTAATCGGGACATCCGGCCGATCCTTTCGGATAACTGCTTCTCGTGCCACGGGCCGGACGAAAAACAGCGCCAGGTGGCCCTGCGGCTCGACACCAAGGAAGGGGCCTTCGCCGATCGGGGCGCCTACCGAATCATCGTCCCGGGCGATGCGGCACGCAGCCGGCTCTACCAGAAAATCACCGCGGCGAATCCGGCGGAGCGGATGCCGCTGGGGCGATCGCTTACGGAAAAGCAGATCGCGTTGATCCGGGAGTGGATCGACGCGGGCGCCCGGTGGGAAACGCACTGGGCGTACATAGCGCCGGAGCGCCCGGCGCTGCCGAAGGTCGCCGCCGCGAGCTGGCCCCGCAACGCGGTCGACCACTTCGTTCTGGCGCGTCTCGAGCGCGAACGTCTGAAGCCGTCGCCGGAAGCGGGCCGCGCCACTCTGATCCGTCGGGTGACGCTCGACCTGACCGGCCTGCCGCCGGCGCCGTCCGAGGTTGACGCCTTCCTGGCCGACAAATCCCCGGACGCCTACTACAAAGTGGTAGATCGCCTCCTCGGCTCGCCCCGCTACGGGGAGCGCATGGCGATGCAGTGGCTGGATCTCGCCCGCTACGCCGACACCCACGGCTACCACATCGACAGCCATCGCGACATGTGGCGCTGGCGGGACTGGCTGGTGGGCGCGTTCAACCGCAACCTGCCGTTTGACCAGTTCACGATCGAGCAGCTCGCCGGCGATCTGCTGCCCGGCGCGACCGTCGAGCAAAAGATCGCCACCGGATTCAACCGCAACCACATGATTAACTTCGAGGGCGGGGCGATTCCGGAGGAGTACCTCACCGAATACGTCGTGGATCGTGTCGAGACAACCTCGACGGTGTGGATGGGCATGACGATGGGTTGCGCCCGCTGCCACGATCACAAGTACGACCCGGTGAGCCAGAAGGAGTTCTACCAGTTTTACTCCTTTTTCAACACCATCCCGGAAAAGGGCCTCGACGGGCGGCGGGGCAACGCCGAGCCGATGCTGCAGCTTCCGTCGGCCGGGCAAAAGCGGCGGTACGACGAGCTGGTCCGCGAGATCGCCGCCCGCGAGAAGGCCCTGCCGGGAGAGGAGATCGCCGCCCGGCTGGAGCGCTGGGCCGGGGGGCGCGCCGCGACGATGCCGGAGGCTTCGAAAGACGGTTTGGCGGCGCACTACGAGTTCGACGGCCACCTCGCCGATACCTCCGGAAACTACCTCCACGGCAAGGCCGCCCGCGGCACGGTGACGTTCGGCGCCAACGGCGCCGCCGGCCGCTCGGCCGAGTTTGACGGCGAAGCGCAGGCGGAGCTCCCCTACAACGCCGCTCCGCGGGCGTTTTCCGTGGCGCTGTGGGCCCGCGGTACCGGACGGTTCGAGATGCCGGTGATTCAGAAACTGGACGCGGCCAACGGCCGGCGCGGCTTCGAGATCGCCTTCGATGAATTCGTGAAAGTGCCGGATCTGAAGCGCGGCGCGCACCTCTACGTCCGGTTGATCCATAGCTGGCCGAACGACTCGGTCGAGATCAAGACCACCGAGAAGCTGATCCAATCCACGTGGTATCACCTGGCCGTCGCCTACGACGGCTCCGGCAAGGCAGCCGGCCTGAGGCTCTACGTCGACGGCAAGCCCGCCGCGGTGGAGGTTTTGCGGGACCGCCTCTCCGGCTCGATTCAATCGAGGGCCCGGCTCGAGGTCGGGAACAAGAAGCTGGGCAACGCCTACAAGGGCCAGCTCGACGACCTGCGGATTTACCATCGCCTGCTCGGCGGCGCCGAGATCGAGCAGCTCGCGATTCACAATCCGGTTCGCGCGACCCTGCTCGACGCGCCGGCCCGGCGCTCGCGCGAGCAGCGAGACCGCGCGCGCGAGTATTTCCTGGCCTACGACGCCCCGGAGCGCTTCCGGACAATGTACGCGGAGCTGAAGCGCCTGCGGACGGAGAAGGAGGAGCTCGAGAAGATCATCCCGAACGTGATGGTGATGCAGGAAATGGGGAAGCCGCGGGAGACGTTTGTGCTGGAGCGCGGCGACTATCGGAACCAGCGCGACAAGGTTTCGCCGGGCGTGCCGGCCGTGCTGCCGCCGCTCGAGGCGGGCGCGCCGGCGAGCCGCCTGACGCTGGCGCGGTGGCTGGTGGATCCCGCTCATCCCCTCACGGCGCGGGTGGCGGTGAACCGTTACTGGCAGATGTACTTCGGGATCGGCCTGGTCAAGACGGCGGAGGACTTCGGGTCGCAGGGCGAGCCGCCGGCCAATGCCGAGCTGCTCGACTGGCTGGCGGCCGAGTTTGTGCGCGCCGGCTGGGACGTGCGGGCGATGCAGCGGCTGATTGTGACGTCCGCTACCTATCGGCAGTCCTCACGGGCGACCCCGGAGCGAACCGAGAAAGATCCCGAGAACCGGCTGGCGGCCCGCGCTTCGCGCTTCCGCCTTCCGGCGGAGATGGTGCGCGACAACGCCCTGGCCATCGGCGGCCTGCTGAGCGGAGAGATGGGCGGGCCGGGAGTGTTTCCTTACCAGCCGAAGGGCGTGTGGGAAGACATCGCGTACGGCGACGTTTACTCGGCGCAGGAGTATGCAGCGAGCCGCGGCCAAGATCTCTACCGCCGCAGCCTGTACATGTTCTGGAAGCGGACCGCGCCGCCGCCCGGTCTGATCACCTTCGACGCCCCGGATCGGGAGAAGTGCACCGCGCGCCGCGCGGTCACCAACACGCCGCTGCAGGCGCTGGTGCTGATGAACGACCCGACCTATGTCGAGGCCGCCCGCGCCCTGGCCGGGCGGATCCTCGCCGAAGCGGGCGGCGACGCGGATCGGCGCATTGCACTGGCGTTCCGGCTGGCGACGTCGCGACGGCCCTCGCCCAAGGAACTGGGCGTGCTGCGCGAGATGGCTCGCGTCCAGTTGGCGACCTTCCGTCGCGACCCGAATGCCGCGCGCAAGCTCCTCGGCGTCGGTGAGTTGCCGGTCGACGCCAAGCGCGACGTCTCGGAGCTGGCCGCCTGGACCACGGTGGCGAGCGCGATTCTCAATTTGGACGAGACCATCACCAGGGAGTGACCATGGCACTTTCCGAGGAACTCCGACTCGCCATCACCCGCCGGCATTTCTTCTCTCGCGGCAGCACCGGCATCGGGATTGCGGCGCTGGCCTCGCTGCTCGACACCGACTTGCTGCGGGCCGCGCCGGATCGCGATGCCAAGACCGGCGGCCTGCTGGGCCTGCCGCACTTCGCGCCCAAGGCCAAGCGCGTGATCTTTCTGCATCAGTCGGGGGGCCCGTCTCAGATGGACCTATTCGACTACAAGCCGAAGCTGGCGCAGTTCCGGGGCGCCGAGCTGCCAGACTCGATTCGCCGCGGCCAGCGCATCACCGGCATGACGTCGGGGCAGGAGACACTCCCGGTTGCCAGCTCCATCTTCAGGTTCAAGCAGCACGGGCGGTCGGGCGCCTGGGTGAGCGAGCTATTGCCGCACACCGCGAAGATCGTCGATGACCTGGCCATCATTAAGACCATGCATACGGAGGCGATCAACCACGATCCGGCGATCACCTTCATGCACAGCGGCAGCCAGCAGCCGGGCCGGCCGAGCCTGGGCGCCTGGGCCAGCTACGGGCTGGGCAGCGAGAACCAGAACCTGCCGGCGTTCGTGGTGATGGTTTCGCAGACCAGCGGTCTCAACGTCGATCAGCCGTTGTTCTCGCGGCTGTGGGGGGCGGGGTTCCTGCCCTCGAATCACCAGGGCGTGAATTTCCGCGGCTCGGGCGACCCGGTGCTCTACTTGTCGGATCCGCCGGGGATCGACCGGGCGACGCGCCGCCGGATGCTCAACGGTTTGCAGAGTCTTAATCGTATGCACGCCGCCGATTACGGCGACCCGGAGATCGAGACGCGCATCCAGCAGTACGAGATGGCCTACCGCATGCAGGCCTCGGTGCCAGAGCTGATGGACCTGTCGAAGGAGCCGGAGAAGACCTTCGAGCTTTATGGCCCGGAGGCGCGCCAGCCGGGAACCTACGCGTCACACTGCCTGCTGGCGCGGCGGCTCATCGAGCGCGGCGTGCGCTTTGTGCAGCTCTACAAGCGCGGCTGGGACCAGCATAACGACTTGCCCCGCGACCTGGCCATGCAGTGCCAGGCGACCGACCAGCCCTCCGCCGGGCTGATCCAGGATCTCAAGCAGCGCGGTCTGCTCGACGAGACGCTCGTGGTTTGGGGCGGCGAATTCGGCCGCACGGTCTACTGCCAGGGCCGGCTGACGGACCTCAATTATGGGCGCGACCACCACCCGCGCTGCTTCACGATGTGGATGGCCGGCGGCGGCGTCAAGGGCGGCCTGACGCTGGGCGAGACCGACGACTACTGCTACAACATAGTAGCCGACCCCGTGCACGTCCACGACCTGCAGGCCACCGCGCTGCACTGCCTGGGCGTCGATCACACCCGTTTGACCTACAAGTTTCAGGGCCGCCATTTCCGCCTCACCGACGTGCACGGCGAGGTGGTCCAGAAGGCGCTGGCTTGATGGTCACCAGAGGGACGGCCATGAAACGGACGGCGCTGCTAGGTTTTGCGCTCCTGGCGTCGGCGGCGGCGCTGGCGCAGAAGGTCGACATCGACTTTGACGAGTCGGTGGACTTCTCGCTATTCAAGACGTTCGCCGTCCGCGGCGGGCGCATCAACGCCAAGCATCCCAGCCTCGACAACTCGCTGGTCGAGAAAAAGATCCAGAACGCGATCGTCGCCCAGTTGAAGGCCAAGGGCCTGACGGAAGCCACCGGGCGAGCGGACCTCAACGCCGGCTATCTGCTGGGCGCTCGCGGCAAGACCGAGATCGACGTGGTCCCGGCTGGCTGGCGCGGGCGCGGCCGGCGCCGCGTGGTGCAACACTATACGCAGGGCACGCTGGTGCTCGACCTCCGGGATGCCGCCCGAAACCAGCTCGTCTGGCGCGCCGTGTGCATCGAAACCGCCAGCGATCCGGGCAAGATCGACGATCGCATCGGCAAGGACGTTAAGAAGGCCTTCGAGAAGTTCCCGCCGAAGAAGAAGTAGCTGGCGGAGTTTTCGCGCCCGGCGCTTTACAACACGCTCGCGAACCGCTGCGCTACAATGCGGGTCTGCTGGAATGCGGGGTGGCGCCATGGTTCCTCGTCTTGCCTTCTTCCTAGCGGGCGCTGTATCGCTGTTGTTTTACGCCGCGGCGGTGCCGCAGGAGCCCCCGCCTCCGGCTAAGGACAAGCCGGCGGAGGCGCCCAAGAAGCCGGCGGCCAAGAAGAAAGGGCTGCCGCTCAAGTCCGAGCGCAGCATCGAGTTCACCACCGACGAGGGCAGCTGGATCTCGCTCGACGTGGCGCCCGACGGCAAGACCGTCCTGTTCGAGCTGCTCGGCGATCTTTATGCCGTCCCGATCGACGGCGGCGAAGCCAAGCTCATCTCCGGCGGTATGGCGTTCGACAGTCAGCCGCGCTATTCGCCCGACGGCAAGATGATCGCCTTCCTGAGCGATCGCGAGGGATCGGACAACGTGTGGATCGCCAAAGCCGACGGCTCCGATCCCAAGCAGCTCAGCCGCGACCAGCAGAGCCGGTTCCTGTCGCCTTCCTGGACGCCGGACGGCGACTACGTGCTGGTGTCGCGCTCGCAGCAGGGGTTCGGCGCCTACGAGCTGTGGATGTACCACGTCAAGGGCGGCAGCGGGGTGCAGATCACGAAGAACCGGCCCACGCCGACCACACCGCCCAACCAGAGCCATGGCGCGGTGGGCGGCGTCGCTTCCGCGGACGGTAAGTACTTCTACTATGCTCGCCGCATCGGCGGCGGCATCCCCTACAACGCCGTGCTCCCGATGTGGCAGATCGCCCGCCGCGACCGGGTCACGGGCGAGGAGGACGTGCTCACGCAGTCGGTGGGCAGCGCCATGCGCCCGCTGCTTTCGCCGGACGGCAAGCACCTGGTCTACGGCACGCGATACGAAACCGAATCCGGCCTGCGCATCCGCGAACTGGCCACCGGCGAGGATCGCTGGCTGAAATACCCGGTGCAGCGCGACGACCAGGAGTCCGTGTACAGCCGCGACCTGCTGCCGGGCTACGCCTTCATGCCCGACGGCAAGCAGGTCGTGGTTTCCTACGGCGGAAAAATCTATCGCGTCGACGTGGCCAACGGCGAGGCCCGCGGCGTTCCGTTCACCGCCAAGGTGTCGCAGCAGGTTGGACCGCTGCTCAACTTCCCCCAGCGGATCGACGAAGGCCCGGTGCGGGCGCGGCTGATCCAGGCGCCGGCGCAGTCGCCGGACGGCAAGCGCCTGGCGTTCTCCGCGCTGACGCACCTTTACACGATGGAATTACCAGGAGGCACGCCGGCCCGAGTCACCTCCGGGGACGGCCGGGAATTCCAGCCCGCCTGGTCGCCGGACGGGCAGTGGCTGGCCTACGTCACCTGGGCGCACGAAGGCGGGCACATCGTCAAGATTCGAGCCGACGGCAAGAGCGCGCCGCAGCAGCTCACGCGCCTGGCGGCGTTCTACCGCGATCCGGCCTGGACGCCCGACGGAACGCAGATCGTGGCGTTGCGCGCCCCGCGCCAGCAGCGCGTCGAGGCCACCGGGATGCCCAGCGTGGACCTGATCGTGCTTCCAACCGGCGGCGGCGATGCCCGGGCGATCCTGCCCGCGCGCGGCGCCGGCCAGCCGCACTTCGCGACCGAGAAGGACCGCGTTTACCTTCAGACGGGCCAAGGTCTGGTCTCGCTGCGTTTTGACGGCACCGACCGCCGCACGCACGTGCGCATCGTGGGCCGCAGTCAGGGGCCGGAGCCCGCGCCGGCGCCGAACGCCCGCATCAGCCCGGACGGGCGCTACGCGCTGGCGTTGTTCAACACCCAGCTCTACGTAGTGACAATTCCCAAAGTCGGCGGCGAGGCCCCCACGGTCAACGTCAGCTCGGCGTCGACGCCGGTCAAAAAACTCACCGACGTCGGGGCCGACTACTTCGCCTGGGCCGACGACGGCAAGACGATCACCTGGGCGCTGGGCTCGACCTTCTTCCGCACGCTGCTTGAGGCGGTGAGTTTCGAGGCGCCGCAACGTCCCGAGGGCGCCGGCGAAGCGGCTGGCGCGGCCGGATCGGAAGGCGCCGCGCCAAGCGCAGCCGCGGCCGTGAAAGCCGAGGAGATCGAGGTCAACCTGGAGCGCCCGCGCCACCGGCCCAAGGGCGATGTTGTCCTGCGCGGCGCGACCGTTATCACCATGCGCGGCGACGAGGTGATCCCCAACGCCGACGTGGTCGTCAGCGACAACCGCATCATCGCCGTCGGCCGCAGCGGCGCCTTCGCGATCCCCTCCGCGGCGAAGATCTTCGACGTGAAGGGGGCCACGATTATGCCGGGGATCGTGGACGTCCACGCTCACTATTTCGGCGTGCAGCGCGGCATCCTCGACATGCAGAACTGGACGTTCCTGGCGAATCTGGCCTATGGCGTCACGACCGGCCGCGATCCGCAGACCGGCACCAACGACATGTTCGCCTATCAGGACTTGGTCGACGTGGGCGAGATGATCGGCCCGCGCGCGTTTTCGACCGGCCCTGGCGTTTTCGCGGCCACCGATTTTCAGTCGCTCGACGAAGCCCGCAAGGTCGTCGCCAAGTACAAGAAGCACTACCGCACGCACACCCTCAAGAGCTACATGGTGGGCAATCGCCGGCAGCGGCAGTGGATGATCGAGGCTTGCAAAGAGCACGGCATCATGCCCACCACCGAGGGAGGGCTCGATCTGAAGCTGGACCTCACCCACCTGCTCGACGGCTTCAGCGGCAACGAACACAGTCTCCCGATCGTGCCCCTGTTCAAGGACGTCGCCGAGCTGTTTGCCCGCGCCGGGATTTTCTACACGCCGACGCTGCTGGTGGCCTACGGCGGCCCCTTCGCGGAGAACTACTTTTACACCACGACCGAGGTTCACGACGACCCGAAGCTGCGCCGTTTCATCCCGCACAGCGAGCTGGACGAATCCAGGCGTCGCCCGTGGTTCCGCAAAGAGGAGCACGTGTTCCCGCGAATCGCGGAGGCGGCGGCCAAGATCATCCGCGCCGGCGGGCGTGTCTGCATCGGCGGGCACGGCCAGCTCCAGGGCATCCAGTGCCACTGGGAGATGTGGGCGCTCCAGAGCGGCGGCCTCACGAATATGGAAGTGCTGCGGGCCGCGACCCTGCACGGAGCGGAGGCCATCGGCTACGCCGCCGACCTGGGGAGCATCGAGGTCGGCAAGCTGGCCGACCTGGTCGTCCTAAACAAAAGCCCCCTCGATGATATCCGTAATACCAATACGATCCGCTACGTGATGAAGGATGGCGAGCTGTTCGAGGGCGACACCCTCAACCAGCTCTGGCCCCGCGAGAGGAAGCTCCCGCCGCTGTGGTGGTGGGAGGACAAACCGTAGAAGTCAGGAGTCGGAAGTCAGGAGTCAGAAGGAAGGAATTATGAGACTGGCCCTATTCGTAACGACGTTTGCTGTGGCGGTGATAGGCGCTGCCCAGCAGGAGGCCGTGGCGCCGGCTAAAAGGAAGGGCCTTCCCCTGAAGCCGGAGCGCACCATTGAATTCACCACCGACGAAGGCTCCTGGATCTCGCTCGACGTTTCGCCCGACGGCCGCGCCATGGTCTTCGAATTGCTGGGCGATCTCTACACGCTGCCCATCGAGGGCGGGGAAGCGCGGCGCGTCACGAGCGGCATGGCCTTCGACAACCAGCCGCGGTACTCGCCTGACGGCAAGCGCATCGTCTTCCTGAGCGATCGCGACGGGGCCGAGAATGTTTGGATCGCGAGCGCCGACGGGTCCGATCCAAGACAAGTAAGCCGGGAGCAGAAAGACACCTACACCTCGCCGTCGTGGACTCCCGACGGGGAATACATCCTGGTCCACCGGCGATCCTTCGGGGCCTTTTCCGGCGAGCTGTGGATGTATCACGCGCGCGGCGGCGCCGGCGTGCAAGTTACGCGCATGCGGCCGACGCCGACCGCGACGCCGCAGCAGTTCCACATCTCGTCGGGCGCGGTCGCTTCCCGCGACGGCCGCTATTTTTACTACGCCCGCCGCCGGCCCTCGTTCCCCGGGCCGGGCGTCAACCCCAGTCTTCCCTCCTGGCAGATCGCGCGCCGCGACCGCACAACGGGCGACGAGGACTTCATCACCTCAGCTCCCGGAGGCGCATTTCGGCCGACGCTCTCGCCGGATGGAACGAAGCTCGTCTACGGAACGCGCCACGATGCCGAGACGGCGCTGCGCGTTCGTGACCTGGTCACGGGCGAGGATCGGTGGCTGAAGCATCCCGTGCAACGCGACGACCTTGAGTCGGGCGCCAGCCGCGATCTGCTGCCCGGCTTGGCGTTCATGCTCGACGGCAAGGAGATCGTCGCGTCCTGGGGCGGCAAGATTCACCGGATGAACCTCGCGACACGCGAGTCGAGAGTGATTCCCTTCACCGCCAAGGTTTCGCAGGAGATCGGGCCGCTGCTGAACTTCCCGGCGCGGGTCGACGACGGGCCGGTGCGGGCTCGTTTGATCCAAGGCGCCGGGCAGTCGCCCGACGGCAAGCGCCTGGCGTTCTCGGCGCTAACGCACATCTACACGATGGATCTGCCCGGCGGGAAACCGGTTCGGGCTACGGCGGCGAACGCCCGGGAGTTTCAGCCCGCCTGGTCGCCGGACGGCCAGTGGCTGGCCTACGTAACCTGGTCGACGGAGGGCGGCCACATCTGGAAGGCGCGCCCCGGCGCCGCGCCGGTGCAGCTCACCAAGGTCCCAGCCTATTACCGCGACCCGGTATGGTCGCCCGACGGCTCGCGGATCGTCGCCATCCGCGCGCCGCGCTCCAACCGCGTGGAGTTGCCCGACGAGTGGGGACGCGTCAGCCCCGGCCTGGATGTCGTCTGGATTGCGGCCGAAGGCGGCGATGTCAACGTTGCCGTGCCGGCCCGCGGCGCGGGACGCCCGCACTTCACGACGGATAAGGACCGCATCTATGTCTACTCCGGACAGGGACTGCAATCCTTCCGATTCGACGGCACGGATCGGCGCACCCATCTCAAGGTTGTAGGGAAAGGCTCGGGCGCGGAACCTGAGGCCGCCGACGAAATTCGCCTCGGACCCGACGGGACGCGCGCGCTGGCGCTGTTTCGCGGTCAGCTGTACGCGATCCTGGTTCCTCGCATCGGCGGCGAAGCGCCGACCGTCAACGTGAGTTCCGCATCGACCCCCGTGAAGCGGATCACCAACCTCGGCCTCGACGCCTTCGCCTGGGCGGACAGCGGCGCGACCATCACCTGGTCGGTCGGCTCGACGTTCTTCCGCCGGCCGCTGGCCACGCTCTCCTTTGATCCTGAAGTCAAGCCGGAGGAAGAAGGCAAGACGCTGGAAATCCTGGCCGAGGAAAAACACAGGGCGCTGGAGGAGGAGAATAAGCTGGTTCAGGCCTTTGACGTGTCGATCGAACGGGCGCGGCACAAACCGGCCGGCTCGATCGTGCTTCGCGGCGCCAAGGTGATCACCATGCGCGGCGAGGAGATCATCCCCGACGCGGACATCGTCGCGACCGACAACCGCATTGCCGCGGTCGGCCGCCGCGGGTCGGTCAGTGTCCCGAAGGGCGCGACCATCTTCGACGTCAAGGGGACGACCATCATGCCCGGGCTGGTGGACGTCCACGCCCACTACACGGAGGTACGCCGCGACGTGCTGGACACGGAGTACTGGGGTTTCCTGGCCAACCTGGCCTACGGCGTGACCACCGGGCGCGACCCGCAAACCTCGACCAACGACGTCTTCGCCTACCAGGACCTGGTAGAGGTCGGCGAGATCCTCGGCCCGCGGGCCTTCAATACCGGCCCGGGAATCGGCTACTGGAACACGGATTTGCAGTCGGCCCCGGAAGCGAAAAGCGCGGTCAGCAGGTACCTCCAACACTATCGCACCAATACCATCAAGTCCTACCTGGTCGGCAACCGGCGCCAGCGGCAGTGGATGGTCGAGGCCAGCAAGGCGCACCGTGTCATGCCGACCACCGAAGGCGCCGCCGACCTGAAGCTCGACCTTACGCACGTCATCGACGGCTTCAGCGGCAATGAGCACAGCCTCGGCACCACGCCGCTGTACAAGGACGTGGCGGAGCTGATCGCCCGCGCCGGGTTGTTCTACACACCGACTTTCGTGGTGAACTACGGCGGGCCGATCGCGGAGCACTACTTCTTCCTCCACACCGAAGTTCACGACGACCCGAAGGTCCGGCGGTTCATCCCGCACAACATCCTCGACCGCCGCACGAAGCGCCGCCCGTGGTATCGCGAGGAGGAGTTCGTTCACCCCAGAATCGCCGCCGACGCCGCCAAGGTCATTCGCGCCGGCGGGCGTGTTTGCATCGGCGGTCACGGCCAGCTCCAGGGGATCCAGTGCCATTGGGAGATGTGGGCGCTGGCCAGCGGCGGCCTGACGCCCATGGAAACCATCCGCGCCGCGACCATCCACGGCGCCGAGGCCATCGGCTACGCCCAGGACCTCGGCTCGATCGAGGCCGGCAAGTTCGCCGACCTGATCGTGATGGCTAAGGATCCCCTCGAGAATATCCGCAATACCAACACCGTCAAATACGTGATGAAGAATGGTGAGCTGTTCGAGGGCGAGACGCTCAACCAGGTCTGGCCGCAAAAGAAGCAGCTCGCGCCGCTGTGGTGGTGGAACGAGAAGCCGTAGCGGTATAATGGCCGCAGCATGGCGACGGCAGCGGTCCCGGTCGAGCAGCGGGTCATTCTCTATGGCGTGACCTGGGAGACCTACGAGCGGCTCCTGGCCGAGCACCCGGACGCGCCCAGCCCGCGCTTCACCTATGATGAGGGGACCCTTCAGATCATGGTCCTTTCGCGCCGCCATGAAGAGCCGAACCGAACGCTTGCTATTTTGCTCGAGGTTCTGGCTGAGGAATGGGGAATCGACCTCTGCCGTCTAGGCTCCGTCACCCTGAAGCGCCGCGACCTGGAGAAGGGTTTCGAGCCCGACTCCTGCTTCTATATTGCCAACGCTCTGGCCGTCAGAGATAAGGGAGAGCTTGATCTGCTCGTCGACCCGCCGCCCGATCTCATGATCGAAGTCGACGTCACCAGCTCCTCGCTGCCTCGCATGCCGATCTTCGCCGCCTTCGGCGTGCCGGAGGTTTGGCGCTACGATGGAACCCGCGTGGTGATGTATCGCCTCGAGCAAGGCCGGTATGTCGAGGCCGAACACAGCACCGCGCTGCCCCCGCTGACCGCAGAAGTGGCCACTCGCTTCCTCGAGTCCAGCCGCGAGATCCCCAGCACTAAATGGTACCGGCAGGTCCGCGACTGGGCTCGACAGCAACGCTGAACGCGGCTGCGCTATACTGGACCATTGGGCTTCAGGAGACGCCGGTCTCGCTGTGGACCCGGCGCCTGAAGCCCGCCTCGTTTTCGGCCCTATGTTCGACAGCCTGACCGACAAGCTCCAGCGCGTCTTCAAGAACCTGCGCGGCGAAGGCAAGCTCACCGAAGCCAACATGCAGGAGGCGTTGCGCGAGATCCGCCTGGCCCTGCTCGAGGCCGACGTCAACTTCAAGGTCGTCAAGCAGCTCCTGGACGGGATCAAGGAGAAAGCCCTCGGGCAGGACGTGCTCTCTGCCTTTTCCCCTACCGAGCAAGTGGTCCAGATCGTGCGCGATGAGCTGGTGCGCCTGCTCGGCGGCGTCCACGCCAAGCTGCGGTTCGCGAACGACCCGCCTAGCGTTTTCCTGATCGCCGGGCTGCAAGGCTCGGGCAAGACCACCTCCACGGGCAAGCTCGCGCTGTGGCTGAGTCGCAACGGCCACCGGCCGCTGATGGTTTCCGTCGACATCTACCGGCCGGCGGCCCGGCGCCAGTTGAGCGTCATCGCGCAGACGGTGAAGCTGCCGATCTACGAAGGCGCGGCGGAGCAGGCGGCGCCGCTCGAGCTGGCGTCCGGGGCGCGCCGCGAGGCCGCGCAAACCGGCCGCGACGTGGTGCTGGTCGACACCGCCGGGCGGCTCCACATCGACGACGCGCTGATGCAAGAGCTCGAACAGCTCCGCGGCGCCCTGCATCCTACTGAGATCCTCTACGTGGCCGACGCCATGACCGGGCAGGACGCCGTTCGTTCCGGCGAAGAGTTCCACCGGCGCCTGGGGATCACCGGCGTGATCCTCACCAAGATGGACGGCGACGCCCGCGGGGGGGCGGCGCTCTCGATCCGCCACGTCACCGGTCAGCCGCTCAAGTTCATCGGGGTCGGCGAGAAATTCGACGCGCTCGAGCCGTTTCATCCCGACCGCATCGCCTCGCGCATTCTGGGCATGGGCGACGTGCTGTCGCTTATCGAGAAGGTCGAGCAGAGCATCGACCAAAAGAAAGCCCTGGAGCTGCAGCAGCGCATGCTCGACGACGACTTTTCGCTGCAGGACTTCCGCGAGCAGCTCCGGCAGTTGCGCAAGCTCGGCCCGCTCGAGTCGCTGATGTCGATGCTGCCCCAGGTCGGACCGCTGAAGGCGCTACAGAAAGCCGAAGTCGATCCCAAGGAGCTGACCCGCGTCGAGGCCATCATCAATTCCATGACGCACAAGGAGCGCCTCAACCACCAGATCATCAACGGCAGCCGCCGGCGGCGTATCGCGCGGGGATCGGGAACCACCGTTCAGGAAGTTAACCAGCTGCTGAAGCAGTACGCGCAGGCCCGCAAGATGATGAAGGCGTTTTCGGGCGGCTCCATGCAGAGGAAGCTGGCGGCACTACTCAAATGAGCATCAGGAGGTGAAATGCTTCGCATTCGCTTGACCCGCACGGGGGCCAAGAAGAAACCCCGCTACCGCGTGGTGGTGATCGAACGGGAGCGCGCCCGCGACGGACGCTTCCTCGAGATTCTGGGCCACTACAATCCCGGCGTGAAACCCATCGAGCTGAAGGTGGACCGGGAGCGCGCGCAATACTGGATCACCCGCGGCGCGCAGCCCAGCCTCACCGTCAGCCGGCTGCTGCGGGCCGCGCCCACCGACGCGGTCTAACGCCAGCCGGCCGCGTCGCGCCTGCGGGCATGTATTGCTCCCGGCTACCACCGGACTGGTATAATGAGCGTGGAGAGCCGGCGATCTCACCGGACCGCGGAGGCGCACCATGAAAGAATTGGTCGAGCAGATCGCGAAAGCTCTGGTGGATAGCCCGGATGAGGTTAGGGTTCGGGCAGTGGAAGGCGAGCAGGTGACCGTTCTCGAGCTGCGCGTCGCCCAGAGCGATCTGGGCAAGGTGATCGGCAAACAGGGCCGGACGGCGCGGTCGATTCGCACCATCCTGGGCGCCGCCGGCATGAAGCTGAAAAAGCGCTTCACGCTGGAGATTCTGGAATAGTGACGGGCGAGGCCCCGGGGGCAGGGTACCTGACCATCGCGCGGCTGCTGCGTTCGCGAGGCAATAAGGGTGAGCTGGCGGCCGAGTTGACCTGCGACGATGTGGGGATATTCGATCGCTTCCGCCGGGTTTCCCTCGCCGGCGGCGGCCGTGGCCGGGAGGAGATCACGGTCGAGCGGGCCTGGCTCCACGGGAAGCGGCTGGTTCTGAAGTTTGAGGGAATCGACACCATCAGCCAGGCCGAGCGGCTGGCGGGTTGCGAAGTCCAGATTCCCAATACCGAGCGGCCGCCGGCGCCGCCGGGACGTTATTATGTGGCGGACCTGCTGGGCTGCCGCGTCCTCGACGCGCGATCGGGACGAGCGATCGGCGAAGCGCGGGAGTGGATCGAAACCGGGGCCGTGCCTCTGTTGCGCGTGGAGGCGGCCGGGCGGAGCATGCTGATCCCGTTTGCGGCCGTGATTTGCGTCGAGATTGATCCGGCGCGGCGGTTGATCCGGGTGGAGCTGCCCGTGGGGCTGGAAGAGTTGGAACCGGGGAATTGACGATTGACGATTTGGTGATTGACGATTGGTCGCGGACATGGTTTTTCACTTGCTCACAATTTTTCCCGATTTCTTCGCCGGGCCGCTTGACTACGGCGTGGTGGCGCGAGCGCGGCAGTGCGGCCGGCTGGACGTGCGCCTGTGGGATCTGCGCGACTTTACCTCCGACCGCCATCGCACGGTGGATGACCGTCCGTTCGGCGGCGGCGAGGGCATGCTGCTGAAGATCGAGCCCATTTTCCAGGCGCTGGAACGCCTGCGCGGCGAGTCGGCCGGACGGCCCCGGGTCGTCCTGCTTTCGGCTCAGGGACGCCTATTCGACCAGGCGGCGGCGGCGCGGCTGGCGGCTTGCCCGGAGCTGGTTCTGGTCTGCGGCCGTTACGAGGGCGTCGACGAGCGCGTGGCCGAACATCTGGCCGACGAGGAGCTGTCGATCGGCGATTTTGTCTTGAGCGGCGGCGAGCTGGCGGCCGCCGTCGTGGTCGACGCGGTGGCCCGGCTGCTGCCCGGCGTGCTGGGCAATGAGGCCAGCGCCGGGGCCGAGTCGTTCGTGGCCGCAGGCGATGGACGAGCGGGGATTCTCGAGGGCCCGCAGTACACGCGTCCGGCGGAGTTTCGGGGCTGGAGCGTGCCGGCGGTGCTGGTCGGCGGCAACCACCAGCAGGTCCGCCGGTGGCGGCGCCGCGCGGCGGTTGAAAAAACCGCCCGCCATCGCCCCGATCTGCTGGCGCGCGCCCCGCTGACCGAAGAGGATCGCGCAGTTTTCGAGCAGGTCTTGCAGGAACTTTCTGTTTCACGGAGCTTGCCATGATTGACCGCGCCTTGCAAAATATCTACGACCGCCACAAGCGATCGGACCTGCCGGAGATGCGTCCGGGCGACACCATTCGCGTCCACGTGAAGATCAAGGAGGGCGACAAGGAACGTCTCCAGGCGTTCGAGGGAACCCTGATCGCCCGCAAGAACCAGGGTCTAGGTACGACCATCACCGTCCGCAAGATCAGCTTCGGACACGGCGTCGAGCGCATCTTTCCGCTGCACTCGAAGGTCGTCGATCACATCGAGAAGGTGCGCGGCGGGAAGGTCCGCCGGGCCAAGCTATACTATCTGCGGGGACTCAAGGGCCGCGCCGCGCGCCTGGAAGAGCGCGACTAGTCGAAACCAGCCCGCGCCCGGCGCACTCCCGGCGGCCATGAACCGGACTCCCACCAAGCCCCGTTGCAGCCGCCGCTATGAGCGATGGGCCTGGGGCCGGGGGTATCGGCTGGTCGCCGGTGTCGACGAAGTGGGACGCGGGGCGCTGTTCGGGCCGGTGGTGGCCGCCGCCGTGATTCTCGATCCGCGGCGTCCGATTCGCGGCTTGAACGACAGCAAACAACTGGCGCCGGAGGAGCGCCAGCGGCTGGCGGCGCGTATTCGCGAGACTGCTCTGGGCGTCGCCTGGGCCGCCGTCGACGCCGCTCGCATAGATCTGATAAATATCTACGAGGCGTCGCGCCTGGCCATGCGGGATGCCGTGCTGGCCCTCCATCCGGCGCCCGACTGCCTGCTCGTCGACTTCATGAAGATCGATCTGCCGCTGCCGCAACGGGCCCTGGTTCACGGCGACTGCCGCAGCGTCTCCATTGCCGCCGCCTCGATCGTGGCCAAGGTGGAGCGAGACGCCTGGATGCGGGACTGGGACGCTGTGTTCCCCGGCTACCAACTGGCTCAACATAAGGGCTACACGACGCCGGATCACTTGCAGGCTCTTCAAGAGCGCGGACCCTCGCCCCTGCACCGCCGCAGCTACGCCCCGGTGGCAGCCGCTTCGCCCTTTCCCGACGACGGCCTTCCCCAGAACCTGGATCTGTTCGATGAGCAGCCCTGACGGCCTGCTGACCCTCAAGCCGGACGAGAGCGGCCCGCCGGATGCGCGCCAGCGATTGTGGCGCCGCATCCAGGCCTTTGTGCTGATCCTGTTTTGCCTGGAGATTGGAATCGTGCTGCTGCTGTTCCCGTGGTCGTCGCTGTGGGACCACAACTACTTCTTTTCGCTGTCCCCGCATTGGGCCCGGTGGTTCTCGAGCAGTTACCTGCGCGGCGCGGTCAGCGGTTTAGGTATTGTCAATCTCTGGATCGCGCTGTCGGAGGCCTGGCGGCTGCGGTCGCCCTGAACCTGACACATTTCTGACACATCCCGGACCGATTTCGGGTCCGGCGGCGGCTATAATCCCAAGCAGAAGCTTCTTCCCATGCGGCGCCTGCTGGTTGTTCTAGTCGCGATCACGGTGGTGTCGGCCGCGGCGCTAGGTTGGCTGGGTTGGAAGCTGCTCGAGCAGGACCGCCGGGAGCGACTGGAGAACGCGGCCGACCGGATTGCCGCCGGCTTGAACAGTGCGCTGGCCGAAGCCGGCGAGCGTTTGAGCGGGTGGGCGGCGGCGCCGGAGGATGCCGAAGACCCTGAAGGGGGCTTGCTCTTGATCTTCAATTCCCAGGGACTGACGGCGCATCCCTCGGGCCGGCTTCTGTACTACCCCCACCCCTCGCCGGAGCCGGAAGCCCCGGCTCAAGTGTTTGCGGCGGCCGAGGCCGCGGAGTTCCGCGAGGTTAGTCCCGAGCGCGCCGCCGACATGTACCGGAAGCTGGCGGAATCGCCCGTCGCCGCGGTGAGGGCCGGGGCGTGGATGCGGCTGGCGCGGGTCTTGCGCAAGACAGGGCGGCCGGATGCGGCGCTGGCGGCATCGGCGCGATTGGCCGAGCTTGGCGGCACGCTGGTGGCGGGAACGCCGGCGGAGCTGGTGGCGCGGCATGCTCGCGGCGAAACCACCGCCGTCGAGCAAGGCCTGCTCGCCGGGCGATGGCACGTCACGCGGGGGCAATTCGACTTCTATCTGCCACGGGCGATCCCGCCGGAAACCAGAGGCCTGACTGAGGCCGCGGCCGCCGCCTGGGCCGAGTGGAAGCAGTCGCCGACACCCCGCGGCCAGCGCCTGGCGTGGGTCGAGAACCGCGCGTACTTGCTATTGTGGCGCGCAGCGGCCGGCCGGCAGGCGACCTTGATCCTGGAGCCGGATGCGTTTCTGAAGGAGTCAGGCGACGGCGCATGGCTGACCGATTCGGAAGGACGCCTCGTGGCCGGTCGCAGCGCGCCGGGCTCGCGCACGGTGGCGCGCGCGGCCGGTCTGTGGACGATCCATGTGGCCGATGCGGATGGCCGCTTTCCCGCACGGGGCAGGCTGGTGCTGCTGGGCCTGGCCGTGATGCTGATGTTTCTGCTGGCCGGATCATACTTCATCGCCCGGGCCATCCGGCGCGAGGTAGCGGTGGCCCGGTTGCAGTCGGACTTCGTCTCGGCCGTCTCGCACGAGTTCCGCACGCCGCTGACTTCCATCCGCCAGTTCTCGGAGATGCTGCTGTTCGATCGGACGCCGGAGGAGACCCGCCGCCGCGCTTACTATGAGGCCCTGGTGAAGGAGAGCCGCCGGCTCCAGCGCCTGGTCGAGACGCTGCTCAACTTCGGCAAGATGGAGGCCGGCGCGCGGCAGTACCGCTTCGAGCAGGTCGACGCCGGCGCGCTGATCGAGCAGGTCGTCGCGGAGTTTGCGCCTGCCGACCGGCGCATCGAAGTGGCCGGCGGTCGCAACGGGGCCTCGATTCAGGCCGACCCCGAGGCGCTCTCGGTCGCGCTGCGCAACTTGATCGACAACGCCCTCAAGTACTCGCCCGACCGCCCGTCGATTTGGGTCGAGTGGAGCCGCGAGGGCGAGCGCCTGGCGATCCGCGTGCGCGACGAGGGTATCGGCATACCGGCCGCGGAACGCAAGCTCATTTTCGAGAAGTTCGCGCGAGGGAGCGCGGCTGTGGCGGCCAAGGTGAGAGGGACCGGCGTGGGGTTGGCGATGGTGCGCCACATCGTGGCCGCGCACGGCGGCGAGATTCAACTGGAAAGCGAGCCCGGCAAAGGCAGCACCTTTACGGTGCTGCTGCCGGCGGGGAAGGCGTCGTGACACGCATTCTGGTGGTCGAGGACGATCCCAGCATCGCGCTGGGTCTCGAAGACGACCTGAAGATGGAGGGCTACGAGGTGGAGGTGGCCGCCGACGGCGAGTCGGCTTGCCGGAGTGCGCGGGAGCGCGCATTCGACCTCATCGTGCTCGACATCATGCTGCCGGGCAAGGACGGTTTCGAGGTCTGCCGCGAGCTGCGGCGGTCCGGCCAGCGCACCCCCATCCTGATGCTGACCGCCAAGACGCAAGAGGCGGAGAAGGTGATGGGCCTGGAGCTGGGCGCCGACGATTACGTCACCAAGCCGTTCGGCACGCGCGAGCTGCGCGCCCGCATCAAGGCCCTGCTGCGCCGAGCGCAAGGCGAGGCCGGCGCCGGGTGCTACCGCTTCGGCGACGTCGAAGTAGACTTCAGCCGCGGCGAGCTGCGCCGCGCCGGGCGTGTGCTCGAGGTGACGCCCCTCGAGTTCAAGCTGCTGGGTGTGTTCATTCGGGCGCGCGGGCGCATCCTGAATCGCGAGCAGTTGCTGGAAGGAGCGTGGGGTCCGGCTACCTATGCTTCCGATCGGGTGGTCGACAACCACATCGCCAACCTGCGCAAGAAGATTGAACCCGACCCCGCCAGGCCGCAGTATCTCGTCAACGTGCGCGGTCTCGGATACCGTTTCGATGGCTGAAACCTTACGCGTTCCTGACGCATCGCGGGTTGCTTTCCCGCTTTCGAGTCGTAATCTGTTGGCTCGGAGGGAAAACACCATGAGGATTCTCTTACTGGCAGTTCTGATGGCCGCCGGCGCCCTGGCGCAGACCAGCGCCGAGGCGGAGAAGCAGCTACAGGCCGCCATCCATGCTGAGATGGTGCAGGGCGACCTGAAGGGCGCGATGGAGCAGTACAACCGGATCCTGGCGCGACACGCCAGGCAACCCGACGTCGCCGCGCGAGCTCTGTTCCAGATCGGCCAGTGCCAGGAGAAGCTCGGCCAGGCCGACGCTCGCCGGTCCTACGAGCGTCTGATCAAGGAGTACCCGGAGCAGAAGATCACCGCCGAGGCCCGCCAGCGGCTGGCGGCACTGGGAAAGGACGACGCCGTCGCGACCGCGGGAATCCGGGTTCGGCAGGTGTGGACCACACGAAGCGACGTGGCGCCGTCTCCGGATGGCCGCTTCATGGCCTACATAGACGACGACACCGGCAGCCTGGCGGTCCGAGACCTTGCCACCGGCAACAGCCGGCGGTTGGCGGCGGGATCCCGGCAGACAGAGTGGGCGCACTCGCCGCGCTTTTCCCCAGACGGCAAGCAGATCGCCTACGGGTGGTTCGTCCGAGGCCAGGATGGTCCCGACCAGTTGAGGACCGTGGCCGTCAACGGTAAAAACGGCGAGGCGCAGCCGCGGGTGCTCCTGACGAAGGGGGGCTGGTATACGCCCTATGCCTGGTCGCCTGACGGCAAGTTCCTCCTGGCTTCGCTTTACGACAAGGATCGCAAGGATCACCTGCTGCTGGTATCGGTCTCTGACGGCCGAAGTCGTACTCTCAAATCGGTGGACGGGTCCCTTGCTCCCGAAAACGGGGCCTTTTCCCAGGACGGGCGGTTCGTTATGTACGACGCGCCGGACCGCGCCAATCGGCGCCAGCGGGACATCTACCTGCTCTCGATCGATGGCGCCGCCGAAACGCCCCTGGTCGAGCACCCGGCCCAGGACACCCACCCCCTCTGGACTCCGGACGGCAAGAAAGTCTTGTTCGTTAGCGACCGCTCGGGCACAAGGGGCCTGTGGGCGGTCACGGTGGCCGGCGGCAAGCCGCAGGGAACGCCGCAACTGTTGAAGTCCGACCTGGGCCGAATCACACCACTGGGGATGACCGCTGCGGGATCCTACTACTACGCGGTGCGAACCCGCATGACGGATGTGGACATGGCGGACCTCGATCCGGAGACCGGAAAAGTTACAGGCCAGCCCGCGCGGGCCACGGAGCGTTACGTGGGAGCAAACGTCGCGCCTGCATGGTCGCCCGACGGTCAGTTTCTCGCCTGGCTGCGCTACGGCCGGCCCAGCCTGACGATCACTATCCTCTCGGCGGGCACGGGCGAAGAACGAGAATTGTTTCCCGACACCGGTTTCCCCATCGACAACTTTCAGCCTGCCTGGTATCCCGACGGCAGCGCCCTGCTGGTCACTTCCTGGGGCGAGGGCAATACACGCATCGACGCTCGCACCGGGCGCTCCTCGCTGGTGCGGAAGATCGAAAACACGCGCAATCCACTTTTCCCCTCCTTTTCCCCCGACGGCAAGAAGCTGTTCTTCGTCTACGGGGAGTGGGGTGCTCCCGAGCACATTTTCACGATCCGGATGTCCGACATCGAGAGCGGGCGCGACACGGAGATCTACCGCACCAAGGGCGGGATCCGCAGCATGGCGGTCTCGAAGGACGGCAGCCAAGTGGCGTTTTTTCAGATCAACGATAGGACCAAGCCGGTCCCGTCGTTGATGATCCTGCCGGCATCGGGCGGTCAGGCGCGGGAGGTGGCTCAGGTGACTGGGGCAGGCATGGGGGGCCTGGCCTGGAGCCCGGACGGGCGCTATGTGTTCTTCAACCAACAGTGGAACGAGGGCGGGGAGTTGTGGCGCGCGCCGGCCGCTGGCGGCGCGGCCGAGAAGGCCGCCGCCATGGAGGGCGTGTACCTGCGCAGCCCAAGCATTCACCCCTCCGGCCGCAAGATCGCCTTTACCACCGGAACGACCGGCCCGAGCACTACCGATATCTGGGTGATGGAGAATTTCCTGAGCGCGCTCAAGTAGCGCCACCCACTGGTATAATGTTCTTCGGGTCGTCGGGTCGGCTGGCGAGCCGGAAGGCATTGTATGGCCAAGAGATTGGCGAAGATGGGGGCGCTCAAGGTGGAACGGCCCGGGCGGGCCAAGCTGTCGGGGGTAGTATCCTTGAGACGCATGGCGGAGTTTCCCAAGCGAAAGGACCAGTTTATTGCCGCTGTTCGAGCGGGCAAGGGTGGAGGTCTATCTACCCGATCTGCCTGATCCGGCCTACCACCGCCTGTTGGACGAGCTGGATCGAGAATTCACTTACACCTTCGGCGGCTGCACCATCGTCCGGGGGCTCGAAGGCAGCTATCTGTCAAGCCTCGGGCAACCGATGAGGGATCGCGTCAACCTCGTTTACACGGATGCGCCGTTTGGCTTCGAAGACAACTTCAAGAGCCTCTCGAGATTTACAGAGCAGCTTAGAGAGGCTGTCTTTACGGCGCTACGGGAAGAGGCAATTCTTGTTGTTGCCTTCGAGGTCTGCCATTCCGGGTGAGGCGAGCTAGAAGACGCACCGCGTCGGAGCCGTTCAGTCCAGGTACTTGTCCACTAGCAGTCCCAGCTTCCGCCGGGTCGCTTCCGGAATCGCCGCGCGATCCGTGATCAGCGCGCTCGACAGCGCCGAGCCGCACGAGCAGTGGCGCTCGGCCGGCGCGCGGCGAATCGCCCCGGCCACGACGGCCTGGGCGCTCGCGGCGTTGGCGGCCAGGTGACCGAGAATATCCGCCACCGTGACCGCATTGTGCTCCGCATGCCAGCAGTCGTAATCGGTCACAAATGGCGATGGTCAGGTAACAGATCTCGGCCTCGCGGGCGAGCTTCGCCTCGGTCAGGTTGGTCATGCCGATCACGTCCATGCCCCAGGAGCGGTAGACGTGGGACTCGGCTTTGGTCGAAAACGCTACCTACGCTTCCGATAGAGTGGTGGACAACCACATCGCCAACCTGCGCAAGAAAATTGAGCCCGACCCCGCCAGGCCGCAGTATCTCGTCAACGTGCGCGGTCTCGGATACCGTTTCGATGGCTGAAACCTTACGCATTCCTGACGCATCGCGGGTTGCTTTCCCGCATTCGAGTCGTAATCTGGCAACTCGGAGGGAAACACCGTGAGACACATTCTACTGGCAGTTCTGATGACCGCCGGCGCGCTGGCGCAGACCAGCGCCGAGGCGGAGAAGCAGCTACAGGCCGCCATCCATGCTGAGATGGTGCAGGGCGACCTGAAGGGCGCGATGGAGCAGTACAACCGGATCCTGGCGCGACACGCCAGGCAACCCGACGTCGCCGCGCGAGCTCTGTTCCAGATCGGCCAGTGCCAGGAGAAGCTCGGCCAGGCCGACGCTCGCCGGTCCTACGAGCGTCTGATCAAGGAGTACCCGGAGCAGAAGATCACCGCCGAGGCCCGCCAGCGGCTGGCGGCACTGGGAAAGGACGACGCCGTCGCGACCGCGGGAATCCGGGTTCGGCAGGTGTGGACCAATGCACGAAGCTACGGGGCGCCGTCTCCGGATGGCCGCTTCATGGCTTACACCGACAACGACACCGGCAGCCTGGAGGTCCGAGACCTTGCCACCGGAACCAGCCGGCGGTTGGCACAGGGATCCTGGGAGACCGAGTGGGCGAACTCGCCGGTCTTTTCTCCGGACGGGAAGCAGGTAGCCTACGTGTGGTTCGTCCGGCACCAGGATGGTCCCGACCAGTTGAGGATCGTCGCCGTCAACGGCAAGAACGGCGAGGCGCAATCCCGGGTGCCCCTTCCGAAGGGGGGGGGCTATGCGCTCTACGCCTGGTCGCCTGACGGCAAGTTTCTCCTGGTATCGCTTTACGGCAAGGAGGCCAGGAACCATCTGGTGCTCGTCTCCATCTCGGATGGTCGCAGTCGCACTCTGAAATCAGCGGACCGGCCCGCCCCTCCCGGGAGGGCCTCTTTTTCTCCGGACGGGCGCTTCCTGCTCTATCACGCGCCCTCCCGCGCCGATCGGCGCCAGCGGGACATTTATCTGCTCTCGATCGACGGAGGCGCCGAAACTCCCCTGGTCGAACATCCGGCCCAGGACACCAATCCCGTTTGGACTCCCGATGGCAAGAGAGTTCTGTTCGTCAGCGACCGCGGCGGTACGGCGGGCTTGTGGGCGGTCGCAGTGGCCGGCGGCAAGCCGCAGGGAGCCCCGCAACTGGTGAAGGCGGACCTGGGCCGGATCATTCCCTTGGGCATCTCAAGTTCCGGGTCCTACTACTACGCGTTGAGCACCGGCATGACGGATGTCTATGTCGCGGACCTGGATCCCGCGACGGGGAAAGTAACCGGCCAGCCGGCACGAGCCACGGAGCGTTACGTGGGATCAAACGGCGCGCCTGCCTGGTCGCGCGACGGTCAGTCCCTGGCCTGGCTGCGCCCCGGCCGCCCCAGCGCGAAAATCGCTATTCTGTCGCCGGGCACCGGCGAAGAACGAGAATTGTTCCCCGACACCGCTTTCCTGGGCTTTCAGCCGGCCTGGTATCCCGACGGCAGTGCCGTGCTGGTAACGTCCTTGGGCGAGGGGAATACGCGGCTGCTCCACCGCATCGACGCTCGCACCGGACGCTCCTCGGTGGTGCGGAAGATCGAAAACATGCGCGAGGCTGGCTTCCCCTCCTTCTCCCCCGACGGCAAGAAGCTGTTCTTTGTCTACGGCGAGTGGGGCTCCGGGACCGCCACCACGATCCAGGTGTCCGATATGGAGAGCGGGCGCGACACGGAGATCTACCGGACCAACAACAGGATCCGCAGCATGGCGGTCTCGAGGGACGGCAGCCAGGTGGCGTTTTTTCAGATCAACGATAGGACCAAGCCGGTCCCGTCGTTGATGATCCTGCCGGCGTCGGGCGGCCAGGCGCGGGAGGTGGCTCAAACGAGCGGGGGAGGCAACGGGGGCCTGGCCTGGAGCCCGGACGGGCGCTATGTGTTCTTCAACCAACAGTGGAACGAGGGCGGGGAGTTGTGGCGCGCGCCGGTCGCCGGCGGCGCGGCCGAGAAGGCCGCCGCCATGGAGGGCGTGTACCTGCGCAGCCCAAGCGTTCACCCCTCCGGCCGCAAGATCGCCTTTACCGCTGGGGCTGGCGGTCCGTCAGCCAGCGACGTCTGGGTGATGGAGAATTTCCTGAGCGCGCTCAAGTAGCGCCGCTCAGCGGCGCGGGCGTTCACTCGCCATGAAGCGGCCCGCCAGCTCGTATTCGTCGGTGGCGATGCAGTCGAGGCCGGCGGCGCGGGCGGCGCGCCAGCGCTGGAGCAGCGCCGCGCGGCTGCCGAAGTTGCGGCCCGTCCCCCACATGGTCGTGGTCGCGTTCAGCGTCCAGGCGCGGGTCCAGTAACCCTTCTCGCGGGCCAGATTCACAATCGTTTCGAGGCGCGCGCTCTCGGCGGCGGTCCAGGGCCCGGCGTTGGGATTGGGGTCGCGCTCGACGTTGCGCCAGTCGAAGTTGAACAGCCGATGGAACGGCGTCGCCGGCTCCGGGAAGTAGTCGCGGATGTCGTCCTTCCACTTGCGGTCGGGAGGCTCGCGGATCGCCATGGCGAGGTAGGGCTCGCCCGGCGGGGTCAGCTTCTCGAATAGCGCGATGGCGGCCGCATTCTCGCTGAGGATCACCGTGAGCGGCCCCCAGCGGATAGCGCCGTCGCGGGCGGAGGTCGTCAGCATGTGGCGGTGCGCTGCGAGCGTCGCATGAACCTCCCGCACCGGCCCCGGATGATCGCTCTTGAAATCGAGCATCAGCAGCAGGCCGGGCTCGCCGCGGGGCAGCCGCTGGAGCTGCCGGGCCAGCGGTCGGAAGAAGTATTCGTCAAGCGTCGGCTCATCGCCGCGGACCTTCTTGGCGTCGTGGCTGATGACGGCGCGGCCCCGCGCCTCCGACCACGCCAGATCGAGCTCCACGGCCCACAACCCGGCGCGGCGAGCCCGCGCCAGCCGGTCGCGCCCGCGTCCATGCTCCGGGTAGGAGTTGTGGGCGTTGAGAAACCACTTGGCGGGAAAGCCGTCATCGGCCGCGGCGAGCCCCGAATACAGTATCAGCGATAGGAAGCTGGCGCGCGTCATGGACTACTGGAGCGGATGGCGCCAGCGCAACCCGGGGAAGCGGGCGTAGTCGCGGTCGGTGGTGATCCACTCGCAGCCCGACTCGATGGCCAGCGCAGCCAGGTAAGCGTCGGCGACCAGGTTGCCCCGGGCGTTGGCCTCGCGGCACAGGCGCGTGAAGAGCTCCCAGTGCCGGGGGCCGGGTCGTACCGGTACGCAGTTGGGGCGGTCCCGCAGCTCGCTCAGAAACCGCAGCGCTGACTCTAACGGGCTGGGCGGGTCGAAAACCCGTGTGTACGTAACCACGCGCAGGAAGCCGGACAGAACCAAGTCCGATACGCCGTAGGCCTCGTCGGAGCCAGTGCAGTCCTGCAGCCACCTCAGGTAACGGGAATGCTCCACCGCATCCTCCCGATAGGCATAGACGAGGACGTTGACGTCCATCAGGACCATCGTTCCTCTTCCATTAGATCCAGAAGGCCCGCGGAATCGTCGAGATTCACCCCGGGACGCAAGCCCCCGCCGCCGAACGTCGTGAAGCGAACCTTGGGGCGATGCTTGTTTTGCTCACGCCGCGCCAACACTTCCCGCAGGGCGTCTTCGATGACCGCCGTCAGCGTGGTGCCCCGCTCGGCAGCGACCTTCTTGACCTGCGTCAGCAACGCGTCGTCCAAGCGAATCGTGGTCCTCATGCATCAAAGCATATCACAGCGGCATCAATATGTCAGGCCCGAAAAACAGGCTTGACTTCCCGACGGTTCTGTGTGATTATGCATTCTTGTGAATATTCAGTCACCGCGGCCTAGGGCGGCAGGGGCTTCAACTGTAAGCCAGATTACAAAGCCCTCGGCCCCCCATCTGATAACCGATCTGGACCTGTCCTGCGAAGAAGTCCTGTCCCTGCTTGACTTAGCCGCCAAACTGAAGCGCCTGCCGCGCAAATACGCTCACGCTTTGACGGGCCGGTACCTGGCGTTGCTGTTCGAGAAGCCCTCGCTGCGAACCCGCATGACGTTCGAACTGGCGATGAAGCAGCTCGGCGGCGACGCCGTGTTCACCGAGTTCAACGGACATGGGATCGGCGGGCGCGAGCCGGTCAAGGACGTGGCGCGCAACCTGGAGCGATGGGTGCACGGGATCGTCGCCCGGACCCGCGAGCATCGCACCGTGGAGGAACTGGCCCGCTGGGCCTCGATCCCGGTCATCAACGCCCTGAGCGACCGCTACCATCCCTGCCAGGCGCTGGCGGATTTCTTCACGCTGCAGGAAAAGTTCCGGGACCTCGGCGGGCTGAAGATCGCGTTCGTCGGAGACGGCAACAACGTCGCCCACTCCCTGATGCTGGGGGCCGCGCGGCTGGGCGTGGACGTCGCCATCGCGACGCCCGGCGGGTATCAGCCGGAGGCGGACATCGTCTCTGCCGCGCAGGGACTCGCCGCGGCCTCCGGATCCTCGGTCCGCCTCACGACCGATCCGATGACAGCCGTCGAGGATGCGCACGCCGTCTACACCGATGTCTGGGCCAGCATGGGCCAGGAGAACGAGGCCCGGCAGCGCCGCAAGGTGTTCGCTCCGTTCCAGGTAACCGAAGCGCTGATGGCGGCGGCGCGCCCCGGGGCGCTGTTCATGCACTGCCTGCCGGCGCACCGCGGCGAAGAGGTCAGCGACGCGGTGATCGAGTCGGCCGCCTCGGTGGTCTTCGACCAGGCTGAGAACCGCCTGCACGTGCAGAAGGCCCTGCTGCTGCTGATGTTATCCTGAACCGGTTGACGCCTCGTCAATCCGCATCATGAGCCAACCGAAGCGAGTGGCGCTCGCCTATTCGGGCGGGCTGGACACCTCCATCATCATTCCCTGGCTGCGCGAGAACTACCACTGCGAGGTAGTGGCGGTGTGCGGCGACATCGGCCAGGGCGAGGAGCTCGACGGCATCGTCGAGAAGGCGCGCCACAGCGGCGCCGCGGAAGTTTTCGTCGAGGACCTGCGCGAGGAGTTCGTCACCGAATACCTCTGGCGGATGGTCCGCGCCGGCGCGATCTACGAAGGCAAATACCTGCTGGGCACGTCGATCGCGCGGCCGCTGCTGGCCAAGCGCCAGGTGGAGGTCGCGCTTAAGACGGGCTGCGACGCCCTCTCGCACGGCTGCACCGGCAAGGGCAACGACCAGGTGCGCTTCGAGCTGACCTACAAGGCGCTCGCGCCGCATCTGGCGGTAATCGCGCCGTGGCGCGAGTGGACCATCCGCTCGCGCGAGGACGCCCTGGAGTACGCCGCCGGCCACAAGATCCCCGTCGCCGTAAGCAGCGGCAAGATCTACAGCCGCGACCGCAATCTCTGGCACATTTCCCACGAAGGGGGCGCGCTCGAGGACCCGGCGAACGCCGCACCCGACGACGTCTGGGTGCTCACGCGACACCCGCGGGAGGCGCCCGATTCGCCCGGCCAGTGCGCCATCGGCTTCGAGCGCGGAACGCCTGTTTCCGTCGACGGCCGCCGGCTCTCCGGCGTCGAGATCATCCAGACGCTGAATCGCATCGGCGGCGAGCACGGCGTCGGACGCATCGACCTCGTCGAGAACCGCTTCGTCGGCATGAAATCGCGCGGCTGTTATGAAACGCCGGGCGGCACGCTGATCACGCTCGCCCACCGGGAACTGGAAGCCCTGACGCTCGACCGCAGCACGCTCCACTACAAACAACGGCTGGCCCTGGACTACGCCGAAATCATCTACAACGGATTCTGGTTCACGCCGTTGCGCGAGGCCCTCGACGGCTTCGTCAACAAGACCCAGGAGACGGTCACCGGCGAGGTGACTCTGCGGCTGTACAAGGGCGGAGTCGAGGTCGTTTCGCGCCATTCCCCGTTCTCTCTGTACTCGCTAGACATTGCGAGCTTCACCATGGGCGCCTCCTACGACCAGAAGGACGCGCTGGGATTCATCAACCTGATCGGCCTGCCGATGAAGGTGCGGGCCGCCGTGCTCGGGCAGAAGAACCCATGAAGCTGTGGGGCGGCCGCTTCGAGAAGGCGCCGGCGGAGGTTTTCGAACGCTTTACCCACTCGCTCCACTTTGACCGCCGGTTGCTGGAGGCGGACCTGGAAGGGTCGCGAGCCTTCGCGCGCGCGCTCGAGCGCGTCGGGATCCTGTCGGCCGCCGAGCGCGAGCAGATTCACAAGGGCCTCGACGAGCTGGCGCGGGAGGCCGCTTCGGGCGACCTGTTCGCCGGCGCCGCCGACGAGGACGTTCACACCCTGGTCGTCCGCAAGCTCCAAGAAAAGGCCGGCGCCGCGGCCGACAAGATCCACACGGGCCGCAGCCGCAACGAGCAGGTGTCGCTCGATTTCCGCATCTGGATCCGCGGCGAGATCGCCTCGGCGCGCCGTCGCCTGGCCGCCCTGATGGAAGCGCTGGTGGAACTGGCCGAGCGCGAGGGCCAGTCCGTGTTACCCGGCTACACCCACTTGCGCCGGGCGCAACCGGTGTTGTGGGGCCACTACCTGCTGGCCTACTTCGAGATGTTCGCCCGCGACGCGGAGCGCTTCGCGCAAGCCTCGGCTCGGGCCAACCTGCTGCCGCTCGGCACGGGCGCTCTCGCCGGCAGCGGCTTTCCGTTCGATCGCGAGCGCCTGGCCCGCGAGCTGGGCTTCGACGGCATCACCGCCAACAGCCTCGACACGGCCGGCGACCGCGACTTCGCCCTGGACTTCCTCTACGCCGCCTCGGTTGCGGCCCTCCACCTCAGCCGCCTGGCCGAGGACTGGATCCTCTATTCGAGTGAAGAGTTCGGTTTTCTCGAGCTCGGAGATGAGGTGGCCAGCGGCTCGAGCCTGATGCCGCAGAAAAAGAACCCCGACGCGCTCGAGCTGATCCGCGGCAAGGCCGGCCGCATCGCCGGACGCCTCTACGCCCTGATGATGACGGTCAAGGGCCTGCCCCTTACCTACAATCGCGACCTGCAGGAAGATAAGGAAGCTGTCTTCGAAGCCGCCGATCAATTGGACGCCTCGCTCGAGATGGCCGCCGCCGTGGTTCGCTCCGCCCGGCTCGACGCGCCGCAGGCCGAAGCGGCCGCCGCGGCGGGTTGGACCTGCGCCACCGCTCTGGCAGAAGCCCTGGCGCGGAAGGGAGTGCCGTTCCTGCGGGCCCACGAAATCGTCGGCCGCCTGGTGCGGGAGAGCCTTCGCGCCGGCAAGCGCCCGTCGGATTGGACCGGCGGGCAACTGGCGGCGGCCGCGCCGGAGTTCGACCCGGCCATGGTCGAGCTTTTGTCGCCGCGGCGCGCCATCGAGAACCAGGCAGTGCCGGGCGGGACCGCGCCGGCCCGCGTTCGCGAGGCCATCGTCGAGGCCCGGCGGCGCCTGAAACAACTGGCATGAACAAGAGCTTTCGCCAGGGACAGATTCGCCAGATCATTCGTGGCGGCAACCTCCACACCCAGGAGGAGCTGGCGGCGGCCCTCGAAGCGCAGGGTGTGCGCGCCACGCAGGTCACGCTCTCCCGGGACATGCGCGAAATGGGTATTGTAAAGACCGCGGACGGATACCGCGAGCTGGGGGCCCTCGGCGAAGGCGCCGCTTCGGACCAAGACGCCCGGCAGGCCCTCGCGGAGTTCCTACGGGACGTGCGCCTGGCCCAGAACCTGCTCGTGCTGAAAACCGATCCGGGCAACGCCAACGCTCTGGCCGTGGCCCTGGATCGCGCCCGCTGGCCTGAGGTCGTCGGCACCATCGCCGGCGACGACACCGTGCTGGTGGTGGCCCCCGATAGCCCCTCGGCCGAGATCCTGCGGCAGCGACTGGCCGCGATCCTGGCCCGGGGTTAGCAGCACCTCCGGTTGGGGCTTCCACCGGACCCCAAAATATGGTATAGGTAGATTGTATAGCACCAAGACTTCTGAGTTAGTGGCCCCCCCCGGGGCCGGAGGACCCATGCCGGTACGTGTATTCTTGCTAGCTACGGCGCTGGCCGCTCTTCTTCCCGCGCAGAACCGCGAAGTTCGGCGCGTGCTCGAGGCGGCCGACGTTTTCGACGAGGTTATGGGGATCAAGGACCGTGCCATTCCCCAGGAGCTGCTGGATCGCGCCGAGTGCGTCGGCATCGTGCCTGCGCTGAAGAAGGGCGCCTTCATTGTCGGTGGCCAGTATGGAAAGGGCGTCGTCACCTGCCGGCCGGAGCACGGCGAAGGCTGGACCGGGCCGTCGACGATACGCATGGAAGGCGGCAGTTTCGGGCTGCAGATCGGCGGCGCCGAAGTGGATCTGGTGCTGCTGATCATGAACAAGCGCGGGTTCGATCGCCTGCTGAGAAGCAAGTTCACGCTCGGCGGCGGCGCCACTGTTTCGGCCGGACCGGTGGGACGCTCCGCGGCCGCCGAAACCGACGCCCTGTTGAGCGCGGAAATCCTGGCCTGGTCGCGTGCCCGCGGGCTATTCGCGGGCGTCTCGCTCACCGGCTCGACGCTCCGCCAGGACTCCGGCGACAACGAGAAGATCTACGGCAAAGCGGTGACCGCGCGCCAGATCCTCCGCGAGGGCGAGCACCCGCCCGAATCGGTGCAGAAGCTAGCCGAGACCATCTCGAAGTATTCTTCGCGCAAGCATAGGTTCAAGGCCGATACGCAGATCAAGGCCGAAAACACCGACGCCCCCAAGACGCCGTAACCCCTCGCGCCCATGCTGGTCCTGAACCGCCAGCAGGTCGAGACGCTTCTCGATCTCGACCAGTTGATTGACGCGCTGGCGGCGGCCATGGCGGAGCTCAGCGCCGGACGTGTCTCGATGCCGGCGCGAATCGCCGCGCGAGTCCCCGAGGCCGAGGGCTTGCTGGCGGTCATGCCGGCCTATCTTTCCGCCTCAGGCACCCTGGCTACCAAACTCGTCAGCGTGTTCCCTCACAACGCATCTTCCGGTCTACCGACGCACCTGGCGGTAATCGCTGTTTTCGACGCGGCCACCGGGGCCTGTGTCGCGCTAATGGACGGAACCTACATCACGGCGGCGCGGACGGCGGCCGGCTCGGCGCTCGCGACGCGGCTCCTGGCTCGGTCCGACGCCGACGTACTGGTGATAGTCGGCACGGGAGTCCAGGCTCGCATGCACGGGCGGGTCGTTCCGCGCGTGCGCCGGTTCAGCGAGATCCGCGTCGTGGGCCGTGATGCCCAGAAGATAGTGGCGCTGGCCGAGGATCTCTCGCGCGAGCTTGGCGTTCCGGCCGAACCGTTCGCGACCTTCGGCGCTGCCGCCTCCGGCGCCGGCGTCATCTGCGCCGCCACCCACTCGACCGATCCGGTCGTCATCGGCCGGCGGCTCGAGCCGGGTGTTCATGTCAACTCGGTCGGCTTCAACCCGCAAGGCCGGGAGCTGGACGACGACACGATCCGCAAGTCGTTGATCGTCGTCGAATCCCGGGCTTCGGCGCTGGCGCCGTTTCCCGCCGGCTCGAACGACCTGACGAATTCCCTCGACCACATCCACGCCGAAGTTGGAGAGATCGTCTCCGGGACCAAGCCCGGCCGAACCTCGCGGGACCAGATCACGCTCTACAAGTCGGTCGGCGTCGCCGTCCAGGACGCCGTGGCGGCCGGCCTGGTGCTCGCGGCCGCCCGCGAGCGCGGCGTCGGCCTGGACGTCGAGCTGTGAGCCGCGAAGTTGCTGTGTTACAATGTCATAGGAAGTAACAGTTACCCTCACGGTCATGAGCCGCCAAACGATGACCATCTCCCTGCCGCCCGCCATGGTCAAGGAGTTGGAACGCGTCCGAAAGGCCGAGCACCGGACCCGTTCCGAGCTGGTGCGCGAGGCCTTGCGCACATACTTTTACGGCCGCTTCCCCGTCGTAGAGGCTTCCCCAGCCGAACTGGCAGCGATCCGCCGCGGCCGCTCCCAAATACGGAGGGGCCAGTCGGTTGATCTAGATCAACTTCTCCATGACTTGGCACGTCGCAGTCGCAAGGCGGGCGCAAAAGTTCCTCGAGCGAGCGCCCGCTAAGGATCGTGGGCGGCTGCTGGCCGCCCTGGAACAATTGCGACAGGACTCCTTCAGCGGCGATGTCGCCCGGCTCAGGTCTGAGCGGACCGCCTGGCGTCGGCGTGTGGGCAGCTACCGGATTTTCTTTGACGTGTACGCTGACCGTCTTGGGGTGGATGTCGTCGAGATCGCCCGGCGTACTTCCACGACATATTGAGGCTGGGCGGCGACTCGGCGCGTGGTTCAACTTGCATCCCCCTCCGGAACGGGCTGCGATTGAAGAATTGGTGAGCACTTGTCCCGATGTTACGATCAGCGCGGGCGGCTTGCGCCTGGGCATCCGGGGCATGGGCAAGATCCAGCTAATTCGGCAGAAGATCATCGACAGGGAGTACTACCTGTCAGCTCATGCCGAAGAGGAAATGTGGGCCGATCAATTGCAACGGACCGACGTTGAGAATGCTATCCTCAAAGGCAGGATAGGGAAGCGCATGAGCCAAGATCCAAGGGGGACGAGATACCGCCTCCAGGGGCCGGCCTTAGACGGGCGAACGGTTCACTTGGTGTGCCGGCATCGCGAGAAAGGCGATCTCATCGTCATCACCGTCTACGCTATGGCGGAGGAGCCATGACGTGCGAATTCTGCGGAGCGCAGACCACTCCAAAGCACGTCCGCAAGCAGCATTGGCTCCACCGACGCCTCTACGTGATCGAGAACGTCCCGGCGGAAGTTTGCATGCAATGCGGAGAGCGCTATTTTCACGCAAAAACGCTCGACGACGTCGATCGTCTGTTGGAGGGCAAGCACGCTGTGGAGGAGAGCCTCCAGGTCGAAGTGATCCGTTTGTAACGCCGCCTGCCGGTCAGTCAAAGACGATGCCCCGGAAGAACTCGGGCGCCAACGCCGTCAAAAATCAAACAAGTAGTTGAACTTGAAAAACAGCGCGCGGCTCTGCGTGCGCCGCTGGATCTCGTGCGGATCGAGAAAATCCGTCGTCGCCAGGCGCGTGTTGTAGACGACGAACAATCCGGTGCTCGAGGTCGTCAAAAAAGCGAGGCGAATGTTGGCCCCCACCTGGTTGGTCGTGTTGTTGTATTGGGTGAGCGACTGCACGTAGCTCTTGGGCGTGAACGACCAGTTGAACCGCAGCGTCACCAGATCGGTGTGAAAGGCGCCCTCCGGCACGTCGATGATGTTGCGCGTCCAGGAGGGGGTCAGCGTGATGTTGCGCCCGCGCCGGTAGCCGCCGCCGAAGGTCAGCGTGCGGATCGTGCCGCCGTAGAAGGTGCCCACCGCCAACCGCGTGCTGGCGAAGAAAGTCGCCGTCGGGTCGGTGTTGGCGCTGACGAAGGTTTCGTGGAAGTGGAAGCGGCCCTGGCGGATGCTGACGCCGGGAAAAACCTCGAACGGCTTGTCGATCCGCTCAAAGAAGCGGTTGAAGCCGACGCCGAGCGTGGCGCCGCTCTGCCAGCGCGTGAACACGTCGTAGTGGTCGAAGCCCGACTCCTTATCATTAGTTCCTAGCGTATACCAGCGGCTCTGGTGAAAGTGCGGATACACCGTGCGGATGCGCCGGCTCTGCGGGTAGTGCGTATACCCGTAGCCGAACTGGCCGCGGCGGTAGCCGGAGCGCCTTAGAAAACCGACCTCCGGGTTGAAGTTGCGCCCCACCTCCATGTAAATCAGCGTCGGGCGATGGTGCTGGTTGTCGTACTCGAACACGGAGGCGTAGGCGTGATCGCTGCCGCGCAGCCCCGGCGACTGGCTCTTGGCCGCGTAGCTGAACAGGTTGGCATAGCGCCCCAGGCCGAGATTCAGGTCGGCGCCGAACGCGCGGTTGAACGCCGGCCGCCCCTCGAATCGCGTCGTCGATTGCCGGTTGACGCCGATGAAACCCACCGACGACCGGTTCGCCAGCTCCCGGCTCAGGCGAAAGACGGTGAAGTTGTTGGCCGCGCTGAAGCCCTCCAGCTCGCGGGTCTGCATGTTGAGCAGACCGAGGTCGAAGCGGCCCACCTTGCCGCTGAGCCGCAAGCCGGCGTCGATCGGCACTTGCTCGCCGGAGTCGTCAATGCCGATGCGGCGCGAGAAAAACAGCTCTACCTCGCGCGGCGTGCCGAATTCGAAAGTCCCGGCGTTCTCGAGAAAAAACCCCCGCTTCTCCGGGAAGAACAGGTCGAAGCGAGTGAGGTTGACCTGCTCCTCGTCGACCTCCACCTGGGCGAAGTCGGTGTTGAAGGTCGCGTCGAGCGTCAGCGACGGCGTCAGGCTGTACTTGAGGTCGACGCCGGCGTCCCGCGCAAACTTCGTGCGGTCCCGGGCGCGGCTGTAGTCTTGCTGGAGGCCGCCGAGCACGTAGGGTATCACCTTGAGGTTGCGGTGGGTCTTCAGCTCCAGGCCCTCCAGGTCCCCCGCCAGCTCGACCTGATTGAGATTGAACGGCCGCTTCACCGGCGCCCAGTAGGACTGCTCGTTTTTGCGGCGCAGATTTCGGGAAACGTTGAGCCCCCAGATCGTCTCCGGCCCGACCGCGTAGCGGAGCGTCTTGAACGGGATGGCCATTTCGCTCTCCCAGCCGCGGGCGGTGATCTGCGAGCGCACTTTCCAGACGCCGTCCCAGTTGAGGTTGAAGGCCGAGGCGCCGCCGCGCTGCGCCGGATTGCGAGTGCCGCCGTCGCCGCCGGCGCTGCTGACCGCGCCGCGCGTGCTGGGCGTGCGCACCTCGCCGCGTCCCTGGCCGGCTTTCGACACCTGCCCGTCGTACTCGATGCCGGTCGGGCTGGTGCCGAACAGAAAAGCGTTCTGGTCGTCGTTGAAGGTTTCGAGCAGGATCACCACCGAGTCGGTGTTCTCGAGCGGCGCGTCGCGCCGGTTCTGGGTCACGACGATGTTCTGGGGCTGCGAGTCGTAACAGATGATGCCTATGTAGAGGTTGTTGTCGTCGAAGCCGACCCGGACCTCGGTCTTCTCGGTGGCCACCGCGCCCTCGTCCGGCTCTTGCTGGACGAAATCGCCGGCCGGGACGATCTTCTCCCAAAGCGGTTCGTTCACCAGCCCGTCCAGGGTGGGCGGTTGTTCGACGCGAAAGGCGCGAGCCCGGCGGCGGGCGTGATTCTCTTGCGGCGCGCCGGGTCCGGCCGCGAGGAGCCAGCACAGCAGAACCAGCGAGAATCGGCGCACTAGGTGCCCGGGGTGATAAGGATCTTGCGGAATTGGACGCGGCCGTGATCGCCTTGCAGCATGATCGGCCCCGGCCCGGCTTCGTCGCTGTCCATCGCGCCGCCCGTGATGCCTTCGAGCTCCTGGTTGTCGATCACCGTGCGTCCGTTGTAAACCACCGTGACGCGGTAGCCGATCAAGGTGATGTCGAAGGTCTGCCACTCGCCCGGCTTCCCCGCGGCGTTCGCCGCTGGCGTGATCCGGCTGTAGATCGAAGCGGCGCCGTGGATGTCGGGTTCCCGCCCGGCGTGGTCCGCGATCTGAACTTCGTAGCGGCCACGCAGGTAAACACCGCTGTTGCTCGACGCATCCAGGCTAAACTCAACGTGAAGCTTGAAGTCTCGAAACGTCCGCTCCGAGTGGATGTTCGAGCAGGGCGGCTTGTTGACCAGCGTGCCGTCGACCACCGACCAGCACTCGCTGCCACGCGGATTCTTGAAGGTCCAGCCGGTGAGATCGCGACCGTTGAACAGCGTGACGGGCGCGCCCCAGCGCGGCTCGCGAGCCGGTGCGGGGGACCGCACGGATCGCACTCCGGTAAACCGCAGCGGATTCCCCTGGTTGTCGGCGCCTTCTCCTTCGAGCTTACCGCCTACCAACCGGGCGCGATAGGTCTGGCTACTGACTTGGGACTTGGCCGAGCGCGGCCGACCCGGACTGAAGCGGAGCTCGTCGCCTGCGATCTCCACCTCGGCCGGAATCACGCTCCCGCCGCGGCCAACGAATCGCCCCGTGAGCTTGCCATCCGCCTGCGTGACCTCGACCCAGGACGGGTATTGAGCCGAACCGGCCGTTACGGTCAGGTTCCAGCGGCCGAGGAATCCGTCGCTTGCCGCGGCCAGCAGCGCGAAGAAACACATTTGTGAAAGCATAGGTGGTAGATTATAGCAGGAGCACGTCATGAACCGCCGAGAACTCCTTCGATCCCTGCCCGCGGTGGCCGCGCTGCCGGCGCTGAGCCCGGCCGCGACCGCCGGCGCCAAGCCCCGCCTGCGCACGGCCATCTGCGCTTACTCGTTCCGCGAGGCCTTGCAGAAGAAGTCTATGACTTACGACGATCTTGTCCGGCTCGCCGTCGATCTCGACGTCGACGGCCTGGACCTCACCGTCTACTGGTTTCCCGACACCTCCGACGGCTTCCTGCTGCCGCTGCGCCGCTTGGCCTACACCAGCGCCGTCGAGATCTACAGCATCTCGGTCCGCACCGAGATGTGCCGACCGACGCCCGAGCTGCGGGGCAGGGAAGTCGAGGAGGTGAAAAAGTGGGTCGACGTCGCCGAAAAACTCGGCGCCGGCCATATCCGCGTCTTCGGCGGCAACGTGCCCAAGGGATCGAGCGAAGACGACGCCGCCGGATGGGTCGCGGAAGTACTCGCCCGGGCCGCCGACTACGCCGGCAAGAAAGGGATCATCCTCGGCCTCGAAAACCACGGCGGCATTACGGCCCGGGCCGAGCGAATCCTCGAGATCGTCCAGAAGGTCAACTCTCCGTGGGTCGGCATCAACCTCGACACCGGCAACTTCCGCGCCGATCCCTTTGCCCAGATCGAGATGTGCCTGCCGCGCGCGGTCAACGTGCAGATGAAGGCCGAGATGGCCGCCGAGGGCGGACGCCGCGAAGCCTCCGACTGGGACCGCATCCTGGCAATGCTGGTGAAGGCCGGTTACCGCGGCTATCTGGCTCTCGAGTACGAGGCCAAGGAAGACCCGGCGACAGCGGTGCCGCGGCTGATCCGCCAGCTTCGGTATCTGACCCGGAAATATTCCGCCTGACCGGACGCTGCGGTTCGCTACTGCACGTTAACCTGCGCCTGCGCCCAAGCCGAAACGCCGCCGCCGCTCTCCGAGCGCACGCGGTATTTATAGGTTCCCGAGCCCGAAAGCGAGGCCTTCGGGTCCGCGTACGTGGTCACGTTGGCGCCGACGGTGGCAAGCGCGCCAAACGTGCAGACCTGACTGGCTCCCTTTCCGGAAGCCTTGCAGCGCTCGATCCGGAACAGCGTCTCGTCGCTGGAGTTGTCGACGTAGGCAAGATTCACCTGGACCAGCGTCTTGTTCTTGCCGGTGCCCGAGTACTGAGCCGCCGCTGTCAGTGAGGTCGGGGGCGCGGGCGGTCCCGGCGGCGGGGGCGGCGGAGGCGCCGCCGTCGTGGCGTTCGCCGTGTTCGACCAGGCGGAGTCGCCCGCTCCGTTATAGGCGTTCACCCGGTAGTAGTAGGTCGTACTGGCCGGGAGGCCGGTGTTTGAGTAGGTGGTGGTGTTGGCTCCGGTCGTCGCGAGCGGCGTGAAGTTCACGCCGTCGGTGGAACGTTCCACGTGGAACCCCGTTTCGTCGGAGGCGTTGTCGGCCCACGCCAGGTTGATCTGGATCGAGGAAATGGCGGTCGCGCCCAGCGCCGAAGGCGCCGCCGGCGGGGTCGCCGCCGCAGCCGATCGGAACGCCGCGATGATCGGCGCGGTGAGGTTGCCGGTCCGCGCGTTGTCCCGCTGGTCGGCGATTCCGGTGGGATTGCCCAGGTAGCTGACGCCCGGGTTCGAGAAATACGCGACGCGCGTGCAACCGTTAGGGCACTGGTTGTTATAGGACATCACGGTTCGGAACACACCGTTGAGGTAGTGTCCGAACGACCACGGGTAGGAGGCGCTCGCCGGGGCGGGGCCGTTGGCCGGGTCGTGCTCCATGCCCTCGTTGTGACCGTGCTCGTGCGGGAACGTCAGGTTGCCGACGGCGCAGTCCATATCCGTCACCTGAAACGCGTAGCCGGCGAATGACGGTCCGGGACTGCGCATGACGTAGCCGATGCCGCAGGCGCTGCCGCCGTTCGACACGATCAGCGATACCATGTCGGCGCCGTACTGGTTCCGCAGGGAGGCCGTGGCTGCGTCGCTGTCCACCCAATCCAGGTCGGCGCTCATGTTGCCGGTGTCGTTGTAGTTGGCCAGCGCGGTGTGGACCAGCGTGTAGTGGGCGTTGACCAGGCTGTTCGCGAAGGCCGTATTCCCGTTATCGACGGCCGCCTGGATCAGCGCTTCGATTTGCGCCACCCCGCCGGCGGCGTCGCGCGCCTGCGGCGTATACATGGAGAGCAGATGGATCTCGGCAGTACCTTCGGCGGCGACTGTCCCGTCCGGCGTCGCGGCCGCGGGCGTATCCGCGGCGGTCGCCCGAGCCGTCCGGCCGGCCAGGTCCGGCGCCACCGGCGCGGCGCACGGCTGGAAACTCGCGAAGTTCAGCCGCTCGACGACGTGGCGGTCCCGCTCCGGCCGCACCTCGAACACGTCGCCGCCCTTGCGGATCGCTCCCGCCAGCAGGTTTCGGCGAACCGTCAGCGTCACGTCGCTTCCCGGCTCGAACAACACCGTGCCGTGCCAGAACACGTCCCCTTGACTGCGGAATTCCCCGCCGTCGCGGCGCAGAACCACGACCTGACCTCCCGGTAATTGGAAGTTCAACTCGTCGGCGCCGCGTCGCAAAGCGCCGAGGTTGGGCGTGAATTCATCGGCCGCGACACCGTGGCGTCCGGGCGTGGTCGGGCGGTTAGATCCTATTGATAAGGTCTCCGGCTGAGCGTAGGCCGCGGCCGAGAAAATCAACAGCAGAGCGGCGATGAGTACGTGCGTTCGACGGTTCAAGAGAGTCCCTCCTCCAATTTCAAGCTGCGCGGGGGCCAAACAGGGGGGCCAAGCTTGATGATAGGGCCGTTGTTAGGAGGCGGTCAATGCGGCAAATTACCTAGGGGCGCGCGCCGCCATGGAACCAACGTACTGCTACCGAGGTCGTATGTCGTATAGGTTAGCGCTTCGCTCCGACCCCGAACTGATTTCCGGCGCGGATGGGCTTGCCGTTCGCGAATATGATCTCCAGCATCTTCTCGCTTCCAACCTGCCGTCCGGTTTCATCCTCCAGCGTCGCCAGCGTCCTCTTGGTTCGCGTGTCGATCACCTCGCCGCTCGAGGGGTAGGCCCGCAGGCCGTCCATGCTGAACGTAATCCAGCCGGGCTGATCTCGCACCTTGAAGCTGGTCGTCTGCTTGGGCGGCATGACCGTGGCGTCGAAGACATGCACCATGCTGTTGTGTCCGTCGACGACCCAGATCTCCGCCTCGTCCGGCGTCATGGCGATCCCGTGACTGGGGCATCCGTGGCGCTTGACGGGGCCCGGCTTGTAGCCCTCGACCTCCACGCGATGCAGCATCTTGCCCGTTCGCAAGTCGCCCACCTCGAACCCCAGCAGGCCGTTCACGTTGACGAAGCACAGCGTCTGGCTTCCGTTGATCGTGAACGGACGGATGGAATGGCCAAAAGGACCAACCGTTTTTGCGACCGTATGGGTTGTGGTGTCCGCCACGCTGAGAAGCGGCGAATGCAGCCCGGCGAGATAAACGCGCGCGCCGTCGAGAGAATAAACGGTGTTGTGGGCCCCGGACTTGGTCACGATCTTCGCCATGACGTCGCCCGTCGCGCCGTTGACGACGTTCCAGTGCGCGCCCTCGAACGACGGTACGTAGAGGTTGTCGCCGTCGGGGGAGATCGCCAAGCGGTCGCAACCGCCCTCCAGCTCCTTTTCCCAAAGCATTTTCTCCGTGAGCAGATCGATCGCCGCCAGCCGTTTGTAGGTGGTGACGTAGAGCTTTCCGGTCCTGGCGCTGGCGGCGACGCCCTTCACGTTCTCGGGATCCTTCCCGTCCGGCGGCTGCCAGGTGGGAATGCGCCTGACGAAGCGGTGTCCGTTGTCGATGTCGAATACGATGACGCCGATGCCTCCATAGTCGACGTAGTTGCGGATGCCGGGGGTGGCGACGTAGAGGAAGCGCCTCTCCTCCGCGGTCGCCGGCCGTGCCCACACCGCCAGCGAGGTGAGCAAGCACAGCGCGTAGAGATGAACTTTCCGTGCACTCATTCTGCATTCCTCCGAGGTTGATTCTACCGCAAGCGGAGGGGAGCTTCTTGCGCCGCCGAATTCGCTGCAAATGTGCAGCGAATTCCGCTGGGCGCAACCGGCCGCCGGGTGGGCGCAGGCCTGCCGCTCGTAACTCCTTGGTTTTCGGGAAGTTGCTGGTTTTTGTTGGAAAGATGAGGTAGAATCGGTGAGCGTGAAACTCCTTGTCGCCGCCGCGCTTTGTGCCGTGCTGGCCGCGGGGCAGGTTCCGAAGCGCCCGCGCATCACCGGCGTGGCCCACGTCGCTCTGTATGTTCATGACGTAGAAAAGGCCCGCTGGTTCTACAAAGACTTCCTCGGGTTCGGCGAGCCCTTCTGGCTCAACCAGCCCGATGGACGCCTCTCGCTGACCTTCATCAAGGTCAACGACCGCCAGTACATCGAGCTGTTCCCGGAGGTGGAGGCCGGGTCCGACCGCCTCAACCACATCTCTTTAGAAGTGGACGACGCCGAAGCCATGCGCGCCTACCTCGCCGCCCGCGGTATTAAGGCGCCGGAGAAAGTGGGCAAGGGCCGCATCCGCAACTCCAACTTCAACGTCAAGGACCCGGATGGCCACACTGTGGAGATCGTGCAATACGAGCCCGACGGCTGGAGCGCGC
>Ga0247727_10002138_pt1 | contig 45651 bp, 36 predicted proteins | sample WisWelCaveWW1625_FD_202498 | JGI IMG/M metagenome (GOLD analysis project Ga0247727, IMG submission 202498) | Biofilm microbial communities from Wishing Well Cave, Virginia, United States - WW16-25 | ecosystem: Environmental > Aquatic > Deep subsurface > Groundwater > Cave microbial mat | place...
CCACGTGTGAAAGGGTTTGTCGATGAGGTTGTAGAGCGCGATATAAAAGAAAAGCGCATTAAGCCCCGCCACGACTTGGCGGATATTGAGAAAAGCCTTGACGCCTTTGCTAATTCGTAAAACGTCTAAAACGTAAAACATGCACCAAAAAATCGTCACAAAAAACAAAGTCAACAGCAGCGCCGATTCGGTGTAATAGCGCTCGTACCAAGTTAGATACATCAAATACGTGGCGACTAAAGTCAGCGGCTCGAGAATGATCCAAGCTTCTTTGCGCCAGATGAGTGCGAGCAAGCCAAGATCGAGCAGGGCGAGATAAGTAAACAAGCCGGCTTCGTTCGACTGGCCGGTGCTGAGCAAAACCGGCGTCAGAAAGCCGCCGGCCCAACCGAGTAAAGCCACTGCGAGTGAATCGTATTTGAGCGCTTGCAAAAACGTCAACGCGGTCACGGCAGACATCAAGACGAACGCCGCCGGCTGCGGCACGAGATGATAAAAATTGAATGAGGCATAAACGGAAAGATAAAGAATCGCGATGCCCGCGCCGACGAGGCCTTGCGCAAAGATCGCCAATCCTTTTTTCTGCCAACGCGCGCCGCCCCACAGCAAGCCCGCACCGATGACAAAGCCGAGCAAAACGCGAATTGATTCTGGAATCAAATCATTATCAAAAGCATAGTTTAAAAAAAAGCCGACTCCGAGAATGAGCGCAAAAGCGCCGATGCGATTGAGCAGTTTGCTGCCAATCAACGATTCCCATTCCTCGCGCGTGCGCGAAGGCTTCTCGGCGATCACGGGTTGGGGAAAAATCGTTGCAGCCGGAATCGCCGGCTTACGTTCGGACGGTTGTGGTGGCACGAGTGATGCGCCTGCTGTTGCTTCACGTGGTGGCGTTGCGAGCGGCGGCGTTGCTGCCGGCGTGCTCATCGTATTCCGCCAATGCCGCAGCTCTTTTTCCATTTCCCCGATTTTTAACGAAAGCTGATTCGTTTTGCGGATATAAATGAGAAGAAGGATGAACAGAACGAAAAGCACGAATTCGGTCATAAGACGCCCCTACGAATTTGGCCAAATGCAATTAGGCTTTGAATCGTCATCCTAAAAGGATACGGCAGTTGCGACAGAAAGGCAACTCTTTTCTGGGGTTGCTTTCAAAGCCCCAAAAGTCGTATATTACTTTATGCTTAAATTTTTCAGCAAAACCTCGATTATGGTGCTGGCCTGCATGCTGGCGTCCAATTTATGGGCGCAAGAGAACCCGGATAAACCGAAACGTCCGCAAATCGCGTATCCGATTTTTTTAGATACCGAGGACAATCCGGCCTGGGCCGCTTATAAAGTCAAAGTCGTGCCATCGATGTTTTTGGTTGATCGACAAGCCCAAATCGTCAAACAATGGATCGGCGAGGCGAATTGGACGGAAGTGGAGAGCGCCGTTAAAGAATTGCTTGCTAAATCCTAAGGGAAACAATGTCTCGTCGAGAATTTTTTTACGCGCCGCCGGAAAATTTTGCCGCCGACACCATCACGCTCACCGGCGACGAGCATGCGCATCTCGTGCGCGTGCTGCATCATCAAATCGGCGACCGCGTTACCGTCGTCGATGGCGCGGGGTTGGCCGCCGAAAGTGAAATTATTGAGATCGGAAAAACCGTGACACGGTTGCGCCCGATCAAAAAGTCGCGCAGGCTCGGCGAGCCGTTCGTGCATCTCACGCTCGCGCAGGCGGCGCCGAAAGGCAATCGCTTTGATTGGGTGATTGAGAAAGCCACGGAGATCGGGGTGTCCGCGTTTATTCCGCTGCTTTGCGAACGCAGCGAAGTGACGCCGGGCGCCGGCAAAAATGAGCGCTGGCAGCGTCTCGCGCTTGCCGCGATGAAACAAAGCTGCCGCTCCATCTGTCCGGCGATGAACGAGCCGATCATGTTTAGCGCCCTGTGCCGGCGCGCCTCAACTTTGCCCGCCGCCTATAACGCCGGCCAATCCGGGCGTTGGCGCGAGTTTGATTTTGTTTTGATGGCGCACGAAGGCGCCGGCGATCCGCTGCCGCTGCTCGTCAATCGCGCGCCGAAACCGCGCCTTGGTTTGGTGCTGATCGGCCCGGAAGGCGGCTTCTCCGACAATGAAATCAAGCTGGCGCGCGAAACGGGCATCACCTTTTTGGGAATGGGTTCCCGTCGCTTGCGCGCCGAAACTGCCGGATTGGTTGCCGCGATGAAAATTTTAGCGGCGTTTGGGGAGTTGGGTTGAGCTTTATTCACGCAATTACGATGGGCTGGAGGTATGTTATGCACTGAATGACAAGCGGTGTTGTGTCTTGCGCTCGCTATAAAACACGAGGCTGCTGTATTCATGTGACATTCGCGCGGTCTGTAATGTTAGGTTGTTTTATTTCAACCTGCTGTCATTGTTTCGACCATAACCGCTGTCTCAAGTTAAAACGCCGCGTCTTTTTTCCAGCCGTAAAAAACGTTTGCAAAAGCGCACGTGCATAGGTGGAGTCTGATTTATGTAACGCTATTTTTTTCTCAAGACAGGCGCTTGATTAAACAAGAATAAACGCGTTGTCGTTTCGTCATTCTTATTAAATCCGACACAAGTGAATTCTGGCTGGGCACGTTGGTCTGTGAATTGCAAAAAAAACATTCGACCATTATCATTTCAACCACCGGAGTTCAAACCTATGCGTAACAAATTTTATCGCCGCCTCACATTATTGTTGTCGTGCATTTATATTTATGGCGGCAACAATTTCGCCGCGGTTGCGCCACGCCCGCAATATTCTCTAGCCGTCCTTCCTTTCGAAGCTTCCGGACGCGTCTCCGCGGAAGAAGCCGCCATTCTCACCACCCGTCTTTACGCCGAGCTTGAAAAAATCGGTGTTTTTATTCTATCCCCCGAGAGCGCGGTTCAATCCACGCTGCAAAACGCCGGGTTAGTTGGCGGCGGCTGCGCTTCCCTCGACTGCGGTGTCCAGGTCGGCAAAATGTTAGCGACGCAGCTCGTCGTCACTGGCAGCGTGCGTAAAGTGGGCCAATTATTTTTCGTTGAAACGCAAATGATTCATGTTAAAAGCGGCAAAGTCGTGGAGCGCGCTAACGAAGATTTTGACGGCGACTTCACGGCCCTGCAAGAACGCATGGCTGCCGTCGCGCGCAAACTTGTGGGCAACCGCGCTGAAACGCAAATGGCTGCCGTCGAAACGCCGGTGCAAGCAATATCAACGTCTGAGCAAAATGAAGCGAACATAACAATCGACACGAACAGCGACACTTCTAACGAAGCGCCGGCGAATACCACGGAAGTGCGCAGTGGCGGCAACAAAATTCTCGTCTATGGTTTAGTGGCCGTGGGCGCGGTCGGCGCGGCAGTTGGCATTACCCAGCTCACCAAAGGCGCCAAGAACAATAACGTACCGAGTGGCAATACGAATAACTTGCCGAACCCGCCGAGTTTTCCGTAAGCTCTTCTCCACCTCTGTGATCGGGAGCCCCAATTCAAACGAGCGTGAAGCAAATCACTAGAGGTAAAAATTATGAAACGATTGATATTCGTCTTAACGCTGCTGGTCTGCGGCAGTTGGAGCGCTGGCGCTTGGGCGCAAAAACCCAAGATCGACAAAATGACGTTTCGCATCAACGGCAAGACGGTCACGTGCACCATCGGCAATGCTCAAGTTTCGATGACCCTCGTTTTCAACACCTCGATGAAGAAGCGCGTCCCCACGATTAATTTTGGACTGAATGCGCCGTTTACTTTAAGCGTGCCGCTGTACGACACGACGTGGGCGGACGACAAAACTTTTTTTGCCAATTTCGATGTTAACGGCGATGTTCCCTCCACCGCGGATGGATTGTATAAATTTCTCGTCTCCGGTTTGCAATCCACCGGCAACGTGACGATGGATTCGACTTTAAGCGACACCCTGAAAAATTCCGTTGGCGACGCGTCGACGTTATATATCTCGCGCCAAAGCAAGCTGACGGCCAATGCCAACCAACTGGATTACGGCGTCATCAAGGCCGGCACGTTTCTCGACAAAACGTTAACGCTCACGAACGTGACTTGCGCGGATATCAATTTGACGCGATTTACGTTGAGTGATCCGTTTGTGATTCTCAATCCGCCGCTCGGCTCTAACCTCGCTGCCGCGGCAAACTTAACGTTGAACCTGCGCTTCAATCCCGCCATTCGCAAAACTTACGCGGGAACGATCAAGATTAATTATATCAGCAATCAACTGCCGGACTCGCTGATCGTGCCATTGGCCGGTGTGGCGCGCGGCGCTGAAATCGTGTTGGTGACCGTCCCCACGCTGAATTTCGGCACGATCTTCGTGGGCGATTCGGCGTCGCAAACGTTGCGCTTAACGAATCGCCAAGCCACGGAGGCGGCCTTAAGTGATACGTTGAAAATTACGAGCATCACGCCGAATCCTCCCGCGGGATATTTTGTAACGCCGAGCGATTTGGTCGTCGCGCCCGGCGACAGCAAAAACGTGGCGCTGAAATTTAAACCGCCGCAAGAACGCGTTTATAACGGCAGCCTTGATTTTGTGACCAATGATCTCACCAAACCCGCCGGCAAAATTTCGCTTGCCCTCGCGGGGGTTGGCAAAGAAAAAACGCCGCCGCCAAAAATAGACACCTTGCTCGTCACTTGGCCCGGCGGTCGTGCGGGATATACGAATGGTGATTTCCTGACCATTTGTTTGAATGTCAATATTAGCGAAGTTCTTGAAGCACGGTGGAAGTTCAGCCCATTGGCATTGCCGCCGACCACGGCTGCCGACACGGCGCTTGGCGGTTCCGCGCGATTTTCTATCGTGAACGGCAAACCTTGCTTCAATATTCCGCTGCGCAATGTTCTGCCGGCGGGACGCTGGAATTTTTATGTTTGGCTGGAGAATCGCAACGGCGTATCTGGCTATCGGAATGCCAATTATTCGCAAATTTATTACGACGCGACGGCGCCGATTTTTACTTCATTGCCAAGAGTGACGACGGCATGGTCCGGCGGTTTCGCGGGCTACACGAATACGAATAGTTTAACGTTGTGTTGGGAAACCAACGATCCCAGCGGCATCACCGACGTGCGTTGGAAATTCTCAAAAACGCGTCTCGCGCCCACATCAGCCGCCGACACGACGAGCACGCAAAAGATCAGCAGCAATTGCGTGACGATTCCATTGCAGGGCCGATTGACGGATGGACGTTGGTATTGCTATCTTTGGTTGACGGATGGCAGCGGCAACTCGGGTTTTCAAAATGCTTATGAAACGGTGTTCACGTATGATCGCACCGCGCCGTTAACGCCGAATGCGCCGCTCACACGCAATATTCTGCGCAGCGCCTGGTTCAACACGCGGCGCAATCCGCTGGCACTCAATTTCGCGCTGAGCAACGGCAACCGCGACGCCGCACGCGTGCGTTGGAAATTTAAAACACGACCGCTCGCCACGACGACGCCCGACGGCGAAAGTCTTCTCAGCCGCACCGGCAACAATGCCGGATTTTCTCTGATTTTCAATTCGGCCAATTTGTGCGGCGAAGATAGTTTGTATTACTGGCTGGCGGATTCCGCCGGCAATGCCATCGCGACCAACAGCGCCGTCACCGGTTATAAATTCGATATGTGCCCGCCGGTGATTACGCGCCTGCGCGCGAGCGAACCGCTCGCCAACAAGCGCACGGCGTTTTCCGATACGGTCAGGATTTTTGATCATCTCAAAGTGGTGTGGGATTCGGTCACCTATCGTTTCGGCGGGGCGCGCGCGAATGAGCCGCCGCGGCGTTTGCAGCGCGTAGTTAATAACAAAAATTTGTTTATTGTCGATATTCCGGCGGACGGCGTGACGTTGCGCGGCGTCGAGTATAAAGTCTTCGCGAAAGACTCGCTGAATAATCCCAATGGCGTCGGCCCGGGGACGTATATTGAAAGCAGCCGCTGCAGTGATGATGAGGCTTTCTGGCAAGCCGTGCGGGTGCGCACCGGCGCCGATGGCGAGTTCCGCATTGACAAAGACGGCAACGCCGTGCCGCAGCCGTTTGGCAGCGATCAGAGCAACTACGCGCTCTTCTCCGTGCCTTTCGAGCTCGACAAGAATACGCCCAAGGAGGTTTTAGAAGACGATCTTGGCGCGTATGATCGCACGAAGTGGCGTTTCTATGAATATCGTCCCGAAATGTCGCCCAACGGTTTGATTGAGTACAACAGCGCCGCCCCGACGATTTCGCTGTTTGTTCCCGGTCGCGCGTTCTTCATGATCGTCAGCGATCAAAACAAAGTTATTGATAGCGGCGCCGGCAAAACGGTGGCGACGGCGAAAAAATACGTCATCGAGTTGAAAAAAGGCTGGAATTTGTTCGGCAATCCGTTCTACTTTCCCATCCGGCGCGAATCATTGACGCTGATCAATTCGAGCATTCCGCAAGATTCGACGCGCTTGTCGATTCGCTCGTACGAACGCGGCTGGAACATCGACGACACCATCGAGCCGTGGAAGGGTTATGCGATTTATGTCGAGCCGCGGCGCCTCAACGATAAAATTCAGCTCGTGGTTTGCCCGGTGGCTTCGACGCCGCGCGCCGGCAAAAATTTTGCGCCGGCTTTGACTTCGGCAAAAGAGTGGACGATTCAAATTGCGGCGCAAGCGGGCGCCGCGTTGGACACCGCCAACTGGTTTGGCGCGCGCAGCACCGCGGCGGAAGAATATGACGACTTCGATCTCCTCGAGCCGCCGGTGATCGGCGAATATGTTTCGGTGTTTGTGGCGAATGAAAATTGGCCGCTGCATCCGATGAAATACACCGCCGATTTTCGCCCGACCGGCCAAGAGACGTATGTTTGGCCGTTGCAAATTAAATCTAATCGCGTGCAAGGCGAAGTGCTGTTACAATTCAACGGCGTTCAGAATTTGCCGGCGGAATACGAAGCGTATCTCGTCGACGCAGCGTACGGCGTCGCGCGTAATTTGAAGCACAATTCGGCGTATCGCGTCGTCACCGGCGCCAACGGCGTCGCGAAGACATTGAAACTACTCGTCGGCAAACCCGAAACCTTGTCGAAGCATAGCGGCGGCATCGCGCTCGTGCCGACGGCCTTCGAGCTGTCGCAAAACTTTCCGAATCCGTTCGCCGCGCGGCAAGCGCAAGCTGTCACCGCGATTCGTTACGCGTTGCCGCAGGCAGCAACGGTGACGGTTGAAATGTACAACATGCTCGGCCAAAAAGTGCGGACCCTCGTTAATCGCCAATATCAAAATGCGGATTATTATCTCGCCACGTGGGATGGCCGCAACGAGATCGGCAAAGAAGTGACGAGCGGCGTGTATATCTATCGCCTCCTCGCCGAATCCGGCGCAGAAAAATTTGCGTCGACGAAGAAGCTTTTGTTGGTGAAGTAAGGTCAGTGTTCAGTTATCAGTAACCAGTCTTGGGGGAGATTGGTTACTGATGATCGTTAAAAATCCCGCACCCGCCGACGTTTTGTTGTTTCCCTTCGAATTCCCCCAGCTTGATTTTACCTCAACTGCGAAAATAAACGGAGAAATTCTATTTGCGACTTGGCATATTAGTGTGTATATTGGGGATATAAACTGGGTCGTAAACAAGTCACTAAACCAGGGTCCCATAATGGTGCAGGCAAAATTCACAATTGATGAAGGACATATCCATTTTTTGAACCATCACAAAAAATATGGATATAAGGATAAAAGCGCCGTTATCCGCGCGGCCTTGAATCGCCTTCAAAAAGAGCTCGAACAAGAAAAGCTTAAAATGAGCGCGGATTTGTATGCCAAGCTTTATGAAGAGGATAAGCAGCTTCAAGAATTGACTGAATCTGCCATTGCGGAGTGGCCGGAATGAAGCCCTTGAAACGCGGCATGGTGATCGACGTCAATCTTGATCCGACACGAGGATCGGAAACCGGCAAAATACGCCCATGTGTGATTGTCACCAACGACTTTTACAACGCGCGGGTTCCCGTGATTCAAGTCGTTCCAATAACAGAATGGAATGAAAAGAAAGGCCAAATCATTACCAATGTCTTGATTGAGGCTCGGTCAACCAATGGGATATCAAAAAAGTCATTGGCGGATTGCTTACAAACCCGTCCGATCGATTACCGCCACCGGCTGGTTAAGGTTCGCGGCAAATTGGATGAAGAAACACTGCGAAAAATTGATCAGGCCTTGAAAAGAATTTTTGCTTTGGATTGAAATTCGAAGTACAAGCTGTGCTGAAGACAATGAATTTTTTGACCAATGATCAATGCCCGCGAATCATTGCGCTCAAAGACCGCCTCCTTACTCCCGACTCCACCTCGGCACCCTCCCCGGCGTCCACGGCGCGTTGATTTGTTCCAATTTCGCTTCGAATTTTGCCAGATCAACTTCAATCAATCCGCGTAGATTTTCCAACACCAACACAAATTCTTCGGCGGCAATTTGATACCCCTCTTGAAATGTTTGCGTCGCCACGGAGTTCGAGGTCCAATGCCCGCCGACAATATCCTGCACGCGATCGATGATCGACGGCGGCGTGGGATTGTTGTGGCGCTGAATCAAGCGATCGCCGGAGAGCTTTGTCTGTAAATCTTGCAGGCGTGTTTCGAACGCGCGCAATTCCGTCATCAACGCCGGATCAGCTTCGGGCGTATTTTGCAGCGCGCGTTTGATGAAATCGAAACGGCGTTGCGTTTCCGCAACAACTTGCCCGGCGCCCAAAACCGCGCGCTGCAATCGCGCCGTTTTGCGCTGAAACGCGAGCAAGCTTTTGCGATCTTCCGCCGGCAACGAGGCAATTCCCAGCGGCACGGTTTCAAAAGTCTGCGGCGCGCCGAGTTGGGTTTCGACGCCGTCAACGCGTTTGGACAAAGTCACGGTATAATTTCCCGGCACCACCATCGGGCCCAGCGGCGGATCGGCAAACGGATTATCCGGCGGCGGCTCTAGGCTCGTCGGATTCGCCGGCGGAAAACGCAAGTCCCACACGACACGTTGCATGCCCGCCGAGGTACCACCGTTTAAACGCCGCACGACATTGCCCTCCGCATCTTTAATCGTGAGCGAAATCGCCGGTTTCTCTTCGCGTTCTTCGGCGCGCAATTCATCCCACTTCGGATACGGTGGTACGCCGCCCTGCTCTTCAATTTTCTTCTCACTCTCCTGCCGCTTTTGTTGGCGCGTTTTCATTTCGTCTTTAAGATAAAACGTAAAGACCGTACCAAACGCCGGATTCGGCGCAGTGAAATACGAGTCGCCCTGAAACGCTTTGCCGCGCAAGCCGAGCGGCGCGCTTTCGATATACATCCACGTTTTCTTCACCGGAAAGAGCGTCGCTTCGCTTTCCAACAAGACGGGCGTGATTTGGCGTAAAGCCGAATAATCATCGAGAATATAAAAACCGCGTCCAAACGTCGCCACCGCCAGATCATTCTCGCGCGGTTGAATCGCCAGATCGCGCGCTTGAATGATCGGCAGGCCGCCTTTGAGCTGAACCCACTTCTTGCCGCCATCGATCGTGAAGAACACGCCGAACTCCGTGCCCGCAAACAACAACTCGGGCTTCACGTGATCTTCCACTAAAGCGTAAACTGTGCCGCGCTCCGGCAGATTACTCGCAATCGCTTCCCACGTTTTGCCGCGATCTTTGCTCTTAAAAACATACGGTTTGTAATCGCCATTCTTGTGATGATCGAACGCGGCATAAACCGTGCTCGCGTCATGTTGCGAAGCTTCGAGACGGCTCACGTACGTCATCTCCGGCACGCCGAGAAATTTTTCATATTTCTGCCAGGTCGCGCCGCCGTCGCTGGTGACTTGAATCAAGCCGTCGTCCGTGCCGACATAAATTAACCCTTCCTGCAGCGGCGATTCGCTGAGTGCAACGATGTTGCCATAAAACGACGTCGACGCATTCTTCGCCACCGCGCTGATGCGCCAGATTTTGCCCATCACTTTCAGTTGATTGCGATCAAGACGCCGCGTGAGATCGGGGCTGACGGCGCGCCACGTGTTGCCGCGATCATCGCTGCGAAAAAGTTTGTTCGCGGCAAAATACAGACGCGTGTTAGAATGGGGGCTGATGATTAGCGGTGAATCCCAATTCCACCGCAAGCCTTCTTCGCCCTTTCCCGGCTGCGGTTGAAGCGCAATCCGCTCGCCGCTCTTTTTATCGAAGCGCACCAATACGCCATGTTGCAGTTGCGCATAAACGATATTGGGGTCTTTCGGATCAATGGCAGTTTCAAACCCATCGCCGCCCAGCGTGACAAACCAGTCGGCGTTGGTGATGCCGTGCATCGAAATCGTGCGCGACGGCCCGCCGAGCGAAAAATTATCCTGCGTCCCGCCGTAAACGTTATAGAATGGAAAAGTATTGTCAACGCTGACGCGATAAAATTGCGTGATTGACAGATTCGCTTTGAAATGCCAGGTTGCACCGCGATCAAAGCTCTCATAAACGCCGCCGTCACAGCCGGCCAGCAGATAATCCGTATTCTCCGGATCAACCCACAACGCGTGATTATCGACGTGCTTGTATTTCTCGCCGAGCTGCCGAAATGTTTTGCCGCCGTCTTCGGTCACCATCAGCCATGTGTCGAGAGAATAGACGCGGCCAACTTCTTTGGGATCGCAAACGATTTCCTGATAATATTGCGGGCTGCCACTCACATAGCGGCTGCGCTTTTCCCAATTCTCACCGAGATCGACCGAGCGGAAAAATCCACTCGAGTCATTCGCCGCTTCGACGATGGCATACACGAAATTCGGATTCGCCGGCGAGATGGCCAAACCGATGCGGCCAATGTCATCATTCGGCAAACCATTTTTAATTTGCCGCCACGTCGCGCCGGCATCGGTGGATTTGTGAATGCCCGACTCCGGCCCGCCGTCGATGAGCGTCCACACATGCCGGCGACGCTGATACGAGGCGGCGATGAGCACATCCGGATGGCGCGGATCATAAACGAGATCGGTGATGCCGGTTTTGTCGCTGACGTGCAGAATGCGATTCCACGTTTGTCCGCCGTCCGTCGTTTTGTAAAGCCCGCGATCGCCGCCATCATTCCACAACGGCCCTTGCGCGGCAACATACACGACATTCGAGTTGCGCGGGTCGACGACGATTTTCGCGATATGCTCGGAGTTTTTGAGTCCCATGTTCTTCCACGTCTTGCCGCCATCGAGCGATTTGTAAACGCCATCGCCGTACGACACACTACGCTGGCTGTTGTTCTCGCCGGAGCCGACCCAAACCACGAGTGGATTATTCGGATCAATCATCACACAGCCGATGGAATATGAGCCTTGCGCATCAAACACCGGCTGCCACGTCGTGCCGGAATTGATCGTCTTCCACACGCCGCCGGATGACGCCACCACAAAATAAATGCTGTGATTTTGCGGATGCATCGCGATGTCGCCGATGCGGCCCGAGGTGAACGCCGGGCCAATGCCGCGAAATTTGAGGCCGTTGAAAGCTTTGGAAGAGAACGGGCCTTCGTCTTTGGTTTCGGTTTTTGTTGCGTGTTGGGATGCTGGTGTCGTTTTGGTTTGTTGCGCGAGAGTGGAAGAAAGCAAGAAGATGAAAAGGATGATAGTGAGCTTAAATACTCTCATGATGAAATTTCCTCCTCACAGAAAAATTTTTAAAAACTTATTCCAACGAATGAAAAGCCTACGGCCGTAGGCGACCAACGGATTTTTTAGTAAACCAGTTGGCTGGCTTTAATCGTTGGGCTGATTTTATTCTTTAGCGTAAAAAAGCTCGTGCTTTTTTTTAAAACGCCAACCCGAGCTTTAACAAAACTTGGAAAATCATTCGACGCAAGCCGGACTTTACTTGTTCCCGCCACTAAACGAGTTGTTCGATATGTTTTACGTATTCCGCCGCGCGCTTCTCCGCAAACAAATCGAGCCCGAGCATAAGCGAGGCTTGCATGATCAAACCAATGGCCATCGCGTAAAACAGTTGATTCTGCCGAAACATAAACGTCATCGCGATTCCCGCGAGCAAAAGAACGATCTCGATGATTTTGTAGATTTTGAAATTGTTGTTGACGGTTTGCATGCGCACCAACTCGTTCGTTTTGTAAGCCGCCGGAGCGGTTTTTAATTGCGCCGCCAAATTTTTGATTTGCCCGTCGGTGCGAAAATACACCGAGCCGCCGACCACAAGCTGAATCAGCGCGATGGCGATCAGCGGATACGCCATGCCTTTGTAGGCGCTGTTGTTTTTAAACAAAAAAATCGACGCCACAATTGCGGCGAGGCCGATGAGCATGAACAACAGGCTTTCGTGCTTTTCGGCGAGGAAGTCTTTGGTTAGATGATCTTGCATGAGGTCGGAAATAATGATAGTTTTGTTGACAAAAAATTAAAAATCGGTTATACGAATTTTGAAAAATGTTTATTTTCCTAGCCCAATGAGCATCTTTAGGGTACTTTGCCAAACCTCTGTCGGAATATAATCAATTGCAACCGTGAGACCAATAATGCCAAATTGAATCCAATCCAGCTTTGCAATACGTACGCGAGACCACAAGATTAATCCCAAAGCAATGAGCAACCATAATTTAAAAAAGTAAAAAGCAATTACTCCTGCAAGAAAGTCGTCAGGATAAGTGTGCACAATCGTAAAGCCGATATTTTGCGGGCCATATCTCCAAGTCAAATAGGTCTTTTCGTAGAGCAAACGCCCTACAAAAATTAGATGGGCGGGGTAGATGATCCAGCCAAGTAGGCGAAACCATTTTGGAAATGCTTTCATTTTTCATTTATGAACAATCTTATATGAACAATCTTAGCTTTTTTCATTCTTCCGCCGTCACCGCTTTCCCCGGATTAATCGTCTCCGCCGCCGCGTACCATAAACTGTTAAATACCAGTTTGAACGTCGCATACGTTTGCCCGCGATGCTGCGGGCGAAAGCCGAAGAGAATCACGCGGCCACGACCGAACGGAATTTCGGCAAGCGCGGACTTGCCTTGCAATTTCGCTTCGCCTTGCAGCCAGCCGCTGAGCAGTGGATTTTGCAATGGGTATTTCACAATCGTGCGGCCCTCACGCACCGAGAACGCGCCGGAGTTGCTAAAGAACAGTGTCGTCTCACGCGGCATGCCGAACGCAATTGGATGATTGGTATCGACGATGCCACGAAACAACGAACCGGGCGCGGAAAACTCCGTTGCTTTCACGCCGTCGAGTTCATTCACCACGGGCAGCGCCCAGTGGCGAATGAAAAGCCGCGTCGCGCTATCGAAGGCGAGCAGCGTGCCGCCCTGTTCGACAAAACGATGCACATGATTGAATCCTAAATTGCCAATCCCACCGGTAAATTCAGCCGGATACTTGCGGTCTTCATCGTCATCACGAGAACGGCGGCCCAGCAGAATCGTGCTGTCGCGTTGATCGGGGAAAATGATCGCATCAAATTGTGTGATAAATTCGCCGCGGCGCAGATCGCCGTCTTCCAGAGTTTTATATTCAAACTCGAATTCGTCCAATACGAAACGCGTCCAGCCTTCGTCGGCTGTGGCAACATAGCTGCGATAGATGCCGATACGCGGACGTTTCAGTTTCATGGCGTTGCCGTTATTATTGACCGCGGTTGCAGTCGCGATATTCACACTCAAATTTTGCGCGGCTTTTGTTAGCGCATCGAAATCCGTTTGCACAAGAAGCAGATTTTTTTCCGGCGATTTATCTCGATTCCACACGACGGATTGATTTTTTTTTAACAGACGGTTGACGAGTTTATAGGCGTCGAGGCTATTCGGAGAAATGATAAATTGATCGCTTTTTTCACGCGGTACACTGGTTGCGATAAACTGACGAGTTGCAGGCGGTTTAAAAGCATTGATTGTATCCGCCACCAAATCTTTGATCTCCTGCACCGAGGAAAAATACTCCACGCCCATCTGCAGCGGCAACGTCCATCCGGTCACGTCATACGGTTGCTCCAACGGGCCGCCGGGATAGCGGCGTTTCTCCGGATATTTTTGTTTCTCGAATAAAGCGACGACGTTGTTGCGATACGGTTGCGCGAGATCGATGACAAAAGTACCCGCAGGATAATTTGCGCCGTCGGCAATAAAATCTTTTTTCGCGCGCAAAATTTCCGTGCCTTGCAGCAACATGAGGTCGAGCAGTTTCTGCGCCGCGGCCGCATCGTGTTGCGACGAGGGAATAATATACGCGCGCGGCAAATCTTTTTTGCCTTTCTCAACCGCGCGTTGGCCGAGGCGATAGAAATTGTGCAGCCATTGGTCGCGATAGCGCGCCGCCAGCGTGAGCAGCGAGTAACTCGCGGTCAATTCGAGATCGACGATATTGCGCAGATGCCACCAGCCGCCTTTCCACGGCTCCGGAAAATTGGTTTGAAAATCGCGCGCATTGCTGAGGCCGCGTCCGGCGCCGGTGATTTCATCAAATTTAATTTCGACGGGCGTCGCTAATTTGACGCTCGCCGCTTCGCTGAGCAAACCGACGCTGTTGTGAAAATACGGCGCGCTGCGCATGCCGCCGTGCCACCACGTATCGAAAGTCCATTCCGTCGCGATGCCGGTAAAACCTTGCGCCGCTAAATCCGTGGTGACGTGGCCGCCGATCTGCATGATCGAACGGAGAAGAATCGGGTCGATATTGGGATTGGAAACTTCATAAAACGGCGGGAAGAAAAAGCGCGGACCTTTGTCGCCCATTTGATGCACGTCATACAAAATTTGCGGAAACCATTTTTGATACAGCACGGCGGTGATCAATTTCGTTTCGACGAGATTGAGCATGAACCAGTCGCGATTATTGTCGTGGCCGGCATACGGATGATACAACCACGGCGGGCTGCTGCCTTCGTGCGGCGTGCCAAGATATTTTTTATACCAATCGACGACGAGCTGAATGCCGTCCGGATTCGACGAGGGCGAGAGCAATAAAACCACGTTGTCAAGAATTTCTTGCGTGAGGGCATCGTTGCCGCTCGTCAGTTTATACGCCAGTTCCATCGCCATTTGCGAGGCGGCGATTTCGGTGCTGTGAATGCTGCAATTGATCATCACCACCGTGCGGCCACGGCGCAAGTAACTCGCCAGCGAATCCGCATGCACTTGTCGAGGATCGGCGAGCTTTCGTTGAATGTTGAGAAGATCATCGAGGCGCGCAAAATTTTTCGGCGAAGTGATAACGGCAAAAACGAGCGGCCGGCCTTCAGTGCTCTTGCCAAGCTCCACCATCTGTACGCGTTCGCTGTTTTTGTCGAGTGTATTGAAATAACGGATGATCTCATTCCAATCCGCCAATTTGCGATCGGCGCCGATGGCAAAGCCAAGCTGGGATTCCGGCGAAGGTTGCGCAAAAGCAAAATTTATGAACAGCGTAAATAGAATGCTTGCAAAAGGCAGGATTTTTCTCATGGTTTTTTCTCTCAAGAACCATCCGTGTCGTCTCGTGATTTAATAGACTCGTTCTTGAGAGAAAAATAGGCGATCAAAAAGAGAAAGTCAAGGAATTTACTTTGAAAAATAAAAAAGGCTCCGGTTATCGCCGGAGCCTTGCGGAGTTCACCATGAAGCGAACCACAGGATACCTTCAAAACTATTCCATCAAATTCAAAATGGCGGCTTGCACGTGCGGAAAATGATCGTCATGGCGCGCGGTGGTCGCGACTTCGATGCCGATGCCGTCGTACGCGACTTGGAGATTGGGCCCAACGCGCTTGACTTGGCGGCGCACGCCATCGACGCCGTTCAAATAACGAAAGCCTTCGACCCACTGACATTCGGCGAGACGATTTTTGAAACGATCAAACGTTTGACTGCGATTCGGGATCTTGTCCCAGTTGCGGGTTTGATCTTTGTCTTTGGCCACGCGTTTCGAAGGCTCCAGCGGCGGCGGCGATTTGAAGCGCTCATAAACGGCCAGACCCAAAGCGGAGATGCTGAATTTGCCATTATTCATTTCCAGCATCGGGATCAGCGTGTCGCGGTCGGGGCCGTTCAAGCCATTGACGACTTCTTGTTGCGGCAGCTCGACTTCCGCCTCTAATTTCGTGAGGAGTGGCTCGATGCGGGTCAAGGCATCGCGATCAAAAACTATCGGGATCGGTGGCAAAGTCATAACGGTATCGGTATTCTCAAAAGTATATTGCACCGCGACGCCGAAAATGGCGCCGAGCAAAGTCGTATAAGGCACGAGACTCTTGTAGCCTGCCGAAGCATTCAAAATCACATCGTGCGTGTGCCCCAAGCCTGGTTGTGTCAGCCAGCGGGTGATGGATTGCACATAACGTTGCACGCCCGTGGTGCGAAACAGCGCGATGTCTTGCACTTGCAAGCCGGTGATCACTTCCATTTCCGTGGCGGCATGCCAGACTTGTTTGACAAATTGCGCCACGACGCGCGCGGTGAAAATACCGGCGGCCGATTCGCTCGCAAACAACACCACTTCATCATTCGGGCCGACGCCGATCGCGGCGAGGCTGGTCAGCTCCGGCGCGATCATGTGCAGACCCGCGGGTTTGCTGAAATCCAGCTCACACAAACGCGCGATCACGCGTTTCTCCAATTCGCGCTGTTTGCGGGCGTTGCCTTCACGCAGCGTCAGCAAGTCGGTGCCCTTCATCCCTTCCCACAGCGCTTTTTCGCTTTCCGCGAGCTTATGGACGAGCAGAATGCCCACGGTGGTTAAAACAATTTTAGGTTTTGACATCGCTCAAACTTCCCGATTGGTTAGATTGCGCCATCCATAACACGGCTTGAGACTCCTTACAAAATCGTAACAACAAGCCGGAGCGCTCAGTTCCTCTGAGTGCGTAGGTGTTTTGACTTCATTGTGTTACATACCAACGGGATAAGAAATTTGCGTAAGGCAAAATGTGGCAAAATGTTGTTTGCAATCAATGAGGTTTGCTGGTAAAAAAGCTTGACTTGACGCCGGGTTTTGGCATGTTCATGGTAGGCAGCTGAATTAGATTATTTTTCACCTGTACTCGAATAACTTATGAAACAAACATTTAACCGGCGCTCTCTGCGAAAACGATTAGGGGCAGAATTGTATACCGTCGACGATATTGAGCGCGCCACCCAATATTATATTCGCCCTTCTTGCCAAAATATCGATCCGGCCTATAATCAGGAAATAGTACACAATTCGGCTTCACGGAATGATTTATTTTCTGCCATTGACCAGTTACTCTACTCATCTTCGTCATCCGAAGTGAAGTATATTGTTCTCTTGGCAGATTCCGGTATGGGAAAAACTTCTTTTTTGTTAAATTATTATGTACAATTTCTTCGTCGTTTCCGCAAGCCCTTTGCTCTGCAAATTATTCCTTTGGGCAGTAAAAACGCCAATGAACACATTCAAGCCCTCGAACGGAAATCCGAATCCGTTCTTTTTCTCGATGCTTTAGATGAAGATCCCCGTGCCATCGAAGATCATGGACAACGGATTCGCGCCCTGTGTGAGATGACGAGCGGCTTTCGCCGCGTGCTGATGACTTGCCGCACGCAATTCTTTCCACAAGCCGAGGAAGAGCCGCAGCGGAGTGGCGTCATCAAACTGGGCGCTATCGGCCCCGATGAAGAAGGCGAATATCTTTTTCACAAGCTTTATCTGGCGCCTTTTGACGACCGGCAAGTCGCCGAATATTTACGGCGGCGTTATCCAAGTGGGCAGCAGGACGAGCGCTGGCGCGCACAGGCGTTAGTGGAGAAAATTCCTCAGTTGACGGCGCGCCCGATGCTGCTGGCCCATCTTGATGATTTACTCGACGCCGATTACGAGTACGCATATTCATTTCAGCTTTACGAAAAGATGGTTGAGGCCTGGCTGAAGCGCGAGGAGGGCCGCGTGCCGGGATTGAAGCGTCGAGAACCCTTGCGAAAATTTTGTGAAATGCTTGCCATCGAACTTTTTCGGCGGCGGCAAGAGCAAGGGGCCGAACGTTTGCCCTATGAGGAAATCGAGCCCCTGGCGCGGCAGTTCCATATCGAGCTGAGCGCGTGGCAGCTCAGCGGCCGCTCCTTGCTCAATCGCGACGCCGAAAACAATTTCAAGTTTGCGCATCGCTCGATCATGGAGTATCTGTTTGTCAAGAAATTTATTGAATTGCCAATAGAAGCGCGCCCGCAACTTAAGTGGACGGCGCAAATGAAACGTTTTATGGTGGAAATGATCTATCAGCACTGGAGCATTCGGAAAACAATAGACTGGGATTTGCACCACATGGACTTAAGCGCTCTTGCCAATTCGCAAGTAAAACCTTTTTTCCAATTTGAAAAGACCGGCCGTGCTTTAAAATATGAAGATGTTACATCGATGGTAAAACAGCTCAATTTTTTTGATGCAGAAAAAAATCCAAGCGGGCGCGGAATTTTTCACTTCTATGAAAAAATTAAAAGCCATGAAAGCGTCGTCGTTGATAGCGCCAGCGGTTTAATATGGCAAAAGGAAGAATCAGAAAAAGCCATGCTATTTTCAGAAACAGAAAAATTCATTCAAAAACTTAATAGCAATCATTACGCCGGTTTCAGTGATTGGCGTTTGCCGACACTCCAGGAAGCTATGTCAATCATGAAATACGGCGAAAAGACGCCTGTTTATCTTTCTCCGAATTTTAAAATCTCGGGAGGTATTATTTGGACCGCAGATGTTCAGAAAACAAAATATTTTGAACATAGTGTTGAAGTCGAGAATAGTATTAAGACACAATCCTGGGTCGTCGATTTTTCCATAGGTTGCTGTAAGTTGAGTGATGCTTCTGTAGCTTATTCTATCTTGGTTGAGGCTTTTTTTGTGCGTGCGGTTCGTACTTTCAAAATGCAAGTTAATTATTGTGAGAATGGCTAATTTACGGAGAGAATTTTTACTCCCCCAAACGCTTAATCACCACCACGGTCGCATCGTCATCCCATTTTTTCCCATGACCAAATTGAAAAACGGTGTTGAAAATCAAATCTAAAATTTCTTGGGCGTTTTTTTGTTGATTGCGGATGACGAGTTTTTTCAAGCGCGCAATACTGAATTGCTCGTCCTCGCGATTGAGGCGCTCGAAGATGCCGTCGCTGTACATCACCAAAACCGAGTTGCGCTCGAAGTGCGCGATCGAGCGCTGGATGGCAATATCCGGCAGCGCGCCGAGAATCGTGCCGTTGGCTTTAAGCTCTTGCACGTGATCGCCGCGCACCAACAACGGCCCGGGATGGCCGGCATTGACGAAGATGATGTTGCCGTTGCGTTCGATCTCCGCATAAAACAGCGTGGCAAAGCGGCTCGAATACGTGCTGCGGTGCAAAACTCGATTCAGCTTCTTGATCGTGTGCACCATTTTCAGGTCTTTTTCCATGCCCATGCGCAAGCCGGTCACCACGTCACGCACCAGCATCGCCGCAAGCAAGCCGTGGCCGCTCGCGTCGCCGATGCCGACGCCGAACATCTCTTCATCAAATTCAAAAAAATCGTAAAAATCGCCGACGACCAACTCCGCCGGTTTGGAGCGCGCCGCCAGTTGATACCCTTGAATCTGCGGCGTGTTCGCGGGAAGCAAACTCCTTTGAATCAGCGCGGCTTGCTCGTATTCGTTTTTGACGGCGTCGGAAAACATGCGATAATTTACCGCCGTCCGCACCGCATTGAGGCAAAACTCCACTTCTTCGCGGACCCAGCCGCTTTTCAGCTCGAAAATAAAAATCCAGCGTTTGTCCTTGCGCCGAATCACCATCGCCGCGGGAATGGCATATTCGTCTTGCATGTTGATGTGCGGATCGATGCTGACCGCGGGATTGTCATAAATGTAACTGCCGTTTTCCAAGAGCTGTTTTACCGCTTCCGACTGCATGGGCAGTTTATTGATCACGCGCGCGTGTTTGGGCTTGCTAGGCGCGCTGACTAAAACATAGTCGTCGCCGCTTTCTTTGTAAAGCCGGCCATTGGCAATGCGTAAATCTTCGCCAAAGGTTTTTTCCAATTCGACGGCAATCAGCGATAAAAAATTTTGACTGGTTTTTTCTTTGCCGATTTTGGTGATGAGATTGTCGAGCTTGCGATAAAAATCTTTTGGGGTAATCATACTCGTTTTGTAAAACGTCCTCTCTTAACATGAAAAAGCCATTCCGCTCTGGAATGGCCTCGAAAAATGACGTGATTAATTTTTTAATGCTGTCGTGATTTATTGATAAACTGCCGCCCGGTTTTTTCGAGATTTTGTTTTCGTCCTTAATGACGGTTGCCGCCGTGGTTCATTTTGAATAACGATCGTTGGAGATGGATTAGCATGAGGAATTGGCAAGCGGGTCTCTTTTAAAAGAGAGATATGTTCTGCCATTCCCCATTTGGCTTTATACAAACAGTCTTCCACCGAATGGCCGATTCCGGTAAACCCTTCTAATTCAGGTGAAAAAAAACCGAAAAAAGTCGGATCGTGCGTCGCTTCGATAACCAGAGAATAGTTTAAATCCAACAGTTCATTAAATTTCATATTAGTATAAGATAAGAAACTATCTCAATATAGGCAAGCGCTTCTTTGGAAATCAATTTGCAAAAATTATCTTTCCTTCTCACGTAGCAACCGCATGCCGTTCACTGTCACGATCAACGAGGCACCGGTGTCGGCAAACACGGCCATCCACAACGTCGCCACGCCGGAAAGCGCGAGGACGAGAAAAATGCCTTTTAACGACAAGCTCACGACGATGTTTTGTTTGATCACCTGCATCGCCTTGCGGCTCAATTTAATCGCGAACGGCAACTTGTTTAAATTTTCGGACATGAGCGCGATGTCGGCGGTTTCTAACGCTTGCGCCGTGGCGGTGTGGCCCATCGCAATACCGACGTCGGCGCCGGCCAACGCCGGCGCATCGTTGATGCCGTCGCCCACCATCGCGATTTTTTCATATTTTTCCCGCAACGAGTTGACCGCCTCGAGTTTTTGGCTCGGCAACAACTGCGCGCGTACTTCATCGACGCCGACGGCTCGCGCGATGCTTTGCGCGATCGTCTGATTGTCGCCGGTGAGCATAATGCTTTTTTGGATGCCCAATTTTTTCAATTCCAAAATCGCCGCGCGGCTGCTATCGCGCATTTCATCCGCGACGGCAATGTAACCGGCAATGCGCTCGCCGTGGCTGACGAGCATCAACGTGTGGCCGTTTTTTTCGACGGCGGTCACGGTGCGGCAGATCGTTGCATCGTGCGGGTGCTCGGCGTCAAACAACGCGTGGCTGCCGACGGTGATGGTTTTTCCATTGACTTTGCCGCGCACGCCGCGCCCCGCCAGCGCTTCCACGTCTTCAACGACGTAATCGTGGTGGCCGCCGTGCTCGCCGGCGGCAGTAACAACGGCCTGCGCCAAAGGATGCTCGCTGCGACGCTCGACCGCGGCGGCGAGCTGCAGCACATCATCGCAGCTTTCACATTCGCGTTGCGCCGGATGCACGCAATCAAACGCGCGCATATCGACGACGGTCGGATGGCCGTAAGTGAGCGTGCCGGTTTTATCAAAAGCAAACGCGCGGACTTTGGCGAGCGCCTCGAGATGCGCGCCGCCTTTGATGAGCACGCCCTGTTTCGCCGCCGCGCTGATCGCGCTCACCAGCGTCACCGGCGTCGAGATCACCAACGCGCACGGACAGGAAATCACTAACAGCGTCAGCGCGCGATAGAGCCAGCCGTGCGTGCCATCCGCCAAATTCCAAAACGAGGCGCCGAAAAGCAGCGTCGGCACCATCGCCACGAGCAGCGCGGCGATAACCACGGACGGCGTGTAGATTTTCGCAAAGCGATCGATAAAACGCTGCGACGGCGCTTTCTGGCTTTGGGCCTCTTCGACGAGATGAATAATGTGATTGAGCGTCGAATCCGCGGCATGGCGGCTGACGCGAATTTCCAACGTGCCGGCGCCGTTGATCGTGCCGGCATAAATTTCCTCGCCGGTCCTCTTTGTCACCGGCATGCTCTCGCCGGTAATCGGCGCTTGGTTAACGGAGGAAACGCCAGTCACGATAACGCCATCAATGGGAATGCGCTCGCCGGGTTTGACGAGAATGGTGTCACCGATTTTGACGCGATCAACCGACAGACGCGTTTGGCGCGCGCCGCAAAACGGACACGGGCCGCCGGCGTAGCCCTCGCGGCCGAGATGCTCGCGGCAATCCATGCACGGCTGCAGCACCGTCGCTTCGGCGGGCGCGAGTTCCATGAGCTTGCGAATCGAGTTGCGGGCGCGATCCATCGTGTAGCCTTCGAGCGCCTCGCCGATGGAAAAAAGAAAAATGACGGTAGCGGCTTCCGCTTCTTCGCCGATAATCACCGCGCCAATGGCGGCGAGCATCATCAGCAAGTTAATGTTGATTTCGCGATTGAGCCACAAACGCCGCAAGCCGGCGCGCGCAATCGGATAACCCGCAATCGCGAGCGCCAGCCCGTAGACGATTTGCGTGAATATCGTCGGCGCTTCGAAGAATTCTGCAAGCATGCCGAGGCCGACGAGCATACCGCCAATCGCCGCCAATGCCGTGGCCGTGCGTTTGAAAAGAAACGGAAAAAATCCTAAAACGCCGCCGCGCGATTTTACCCGAGACGTTTGGGCTTTGGTGTCATCGTAAACATCGTAACCGAGCGTATGAATGCGCTCGACAATCGCCGTTTCGTTCGCGTGCGCAGCGTCAAATTCAACTTTGAGACGCGCGGCGCCAAAATTAACCGCGCAAATTTGAACACCGGCAAGATTGCCGACGCCTTTCTCAAGCGTCGCGGCGCAATCGGCGCAATCCATGCCGGTGATGCGAAGGTGGAGAGTTTTCATATTATAAATTGCGAAATTTTTGGGAGATTTGCAAGAGGGCGAAGTTCAATCTTCCAACTTGACTTTTGGCAAGGGTTATCGTAAATTACGGAGACATCTCATCGAATGAACAATTTCTTGAAAAGGCGTATTCCATGACCACCTTGGAAAAAATTGAAGAATTGATTTATCGCAGCGCGCAAGAGGCCGAGCAGCGCGCGCAAGAGGCCGCTCAACGCTCGCAAGAGATTGATCGCCGCTTTCAAGAAAATGAGCGGTTACTCAAAGAACGCGCGCGCGAATTTGAACTCGAGCGCAAAGAAATGCGCGATCAACTTTACGGCCTGACCAAGACACTGGGCTTGTTTGCCGAGAGTATGGTTTATCCCAACACTATTCCGATTTTTAAGGAACGCGGCCTCGTGCTCACGGATGTTGCTGCCCGTTTAGCCGCGCGGCGCAATGGCGGCACGATGGAAATCGACGTTCTCGGCGCCGGGCCAGAAGCTGTCGTGGCGATTGAAACCAAATCACGGCTGACGACGCCATATGTCAGGGAGTTTTTAGAGCGTCTGCCGCATTTTTTCGAATACTTTCCGCGTTTTAGCGGCCTTAAGCTCTACGGCGCCGTTGCCGGCTTGAGCGTCGAAGACAGCGTGGCGCGCTACGCCTATAAAAACGGCTTGTTCGTGCTGGTGCCGGCCGGCCAACTCGTGCAAATTTGGAACGACGCGAATTTCATTCCACGCACTTTCGGCGCGCCGGAAAAAAAGAGTGCGCGGAAGAAATAAACGCGCTCTTTTATCCCCGCTTTTATATTCCCCCCACCAACCGCCACATTTGCGCCACGAAAAAGCACACCGCTAATCCCAGTACGACCGGCATTAACGCCGCGACTGCCGTCCATTTCGCGCTGCCCGATTCTTTATAAATGGTATAAATCGTCGTCGAGCATGGATTGTGAATCAAGCTGAAGAGCATGAGATTCACCGCGGTGAGCAGCGTCCAGCCGCCGGCGTGAAAGACATTCATGTACGCATTGGCATCATCAAGCTCGAACATCACACCGGCGCCGGAGCCGAAACCGGCGAGTTTTGCGCTCAACACCGTCAACATCAAAACCGTTGGAATCACAATTTCATTCGCCGGAATGGCGATGATGTATGCCAGCAGAATCACGCCGTTCAATCCGATCAACAAACCGAAGGGATTGAGATAGTTCATGATGTGCTCGGCCAAACTCAAGTCGCTCACTTTAATATTGGCGAGCAGCCAAATCAAAGCGCCGGCGGGAACGGCGAAGACGACGGCGCGCCACAAGACGTAAATCGTGCGGTCGATCAACGAGGTATATAATGTTTGCAAAATGCGCGGCGGTCGATACGGCGGCAGCTCGAGGCTAAACGCCGAAGCCTCGCCTTTCAGCACGGTGCGCGATAATGCCCACGAAGTCACAAACGTCAGAAAAATTCCGAGCAACGCAATTCCCACCACGGCGCTGGCGGAGACGAGTCCCGCGAGTCCGGCGGGCGCGAGCGCGCCGATGAATAAAGAGGCGATGAGAATTTGCGTCGGCCAGCGCCCGTTGCACAGCGCAAAATTATTGGTGATCATCGCGATCAGCCGCTCGCGCGGGCTGTCGATGATGCGCGTCGCGACGATGCCGGCGGCGTTGCAGCCGTAGCCCATGCTCATCGTCAGCGCCTGCTTGCCGTGCGCGCCGGCTTTGCGAAAAAGATTGTCCATGTTGAATGCGACGCGCGGCAAATAACCGAAATCTTCCAGCAGCGTGAACATTGGAAAGAAGATCGCCATCGGCGGCAACATGACGCTGATGACCCACGCGCCGGCCAAATAAATGCCGTCGAGCAAAAATCCACTTAACCACCACGGCATACTGATTTGTTCGGCGAAGCCCTTCAGAATCGGATGCATCGTGTCGATCAACAAAGACGCAATCATACGGGACGGCACATTCGCGCCGGCGATGGTGAGCCAAAATACCAGCGTCAACAGAAGCAACATCACCGGAACGCCGGTGAGCCGGCTCGTAAGAATTTTATCGAGCGTGCGATCCCAATTGAAGCGCGGTTTCTCGCCGCTTTTGGTGACGACGCCGCCGGCGATGCGCGCGGCGTCTTGATAAATCGCGTCCATCAACGCGTCGTGATAATTCTCGCCCAATTCCCAGCGCAGCGCGTTGGCAGTGGACAAAATGGTTTCGGGTGGAGCAGGGGATTTATTCATGGGGAAACTTTCAAAATCAAAATGAAAAACTTTAGACAAAATAATTTATCGACAAAATGATTCAGCGTTTTTCAAAATGATTATTTTGTCACTTAATCATTTTGTCAATTTATCAACCTATTGCAGAATCGCTAAGCGTTTATTGGTGTGCTCGCTAGCCGCAACTTTTCCGTTTTCCGGAATTGTGCCATTGGAAATCGATGCCGCCGGCAGCAAATTTCCCAGCTCGCCGTTGCGCACGGCGTCGATGAGGCGTTGATCGCCTTCCAAAAGCCGCAGCGCCACCCAGCGCGCATTGGTCAATCCGGCGAAGCGCGTTTCGAGCATCGTCGTCAATTTGCTCAAAGCTTGTTTGAGCGCTTTGGACTCGCTCTTGATCCGATACGGCTTGCAGACAAATTCGCCCGTCGCGACGGCGTGAATATTTTTCAGCAATTCTTGAATGCCCTGTCCCTGCCGCGCGGCAGTGGGAACAACCGGCACGCCAAGCTCTTTGGCGAGGGCGCGACCATCGACGTGCAACTGATGGCGCTTGGCTTCGTCGATCAAATTCAAACAGACGACGGCGCGATTGGTAATTTCCAAGACTTGCAGCACCAAATTCAAATTGCGCTCCAAGCGCGTGGCGTCGGCGACGATCACGGTGACGTCCGGCTGGCCGAATAAAATAAAATTGCGCGCGACTTCTTCGTCGGTGCTCGTCGACAGCAGCGAATAGGTGCCGGGGAGATCGACGATTTTGTAGCGCTGGTCGGCGTAGATAAATCCGCCTTCGGCGCGCGTCACGGTTTTGCCGGGCCAGTTGCCGGTATGTTGGCGCAGGCCGGTCAGGCTGTTAAACACCGTGCTCTTGCCGGTGTTGGGATTGCCGGCCAGCGCGACGACATAATCGGCGTCGCTCATATTTACGCCGAGCTTGATGAGATTTCCGGTGTGGTGCACCGGGCAGGCTTCACAAGCGTGGGTAGTCGTTGTCTTCATGATTTTAACTTATTGAACTTTCTAAAATTTTATACACAGATTGCTTTCGCGGCGTTTATATTTGCCGGTGAATATGCACCAAATGCGCTTGATCTTTGCGGAGCGCGATCATCGCGCCGCGAATGTTGTAGGCGGTCGGATTGCCGCTGGCGCTTTTCAATTCCGCGGTGACGACGGTGCCGGGCACGATGCCGAGATCCATCAAGCGACGACGCTGCAGGCCGCGGCATGCTTTGGAGATGCTGACCACAACGCCGCTTTCGCCCATATTGAGCGAGGTCAACGAGAGGTATGGAACTTCCATTTTTTGTTCTTTCGGTAAAGCAAGCACGGTGACATTCGCCGCCACGACGGGCGCGAGCTTGATCTCCTCGCCGTCGGCGACGCACTTGATGCGTTCCGCAGATTTGCCAACCGTATAAATTTGCATGCCGGGATATAAACCTTCCGCCACGAGTTGCGCATAAATAATCTCCGGCTCATCCTCGAGATGAATGATTTGCGCGACTTCGCCAATGGGCAAATCGGTCAGCGGTTTGCCCCGGCGCGGCGGCAGTTCGCCGCTCGAGGTCGGAATCGGATCGCCGTGCGGGTCGTGCAACGGGTTGCTCATTTGCTTCGCGAGCGCCTCGGCTTCTTCGAGCGAAGTTTCATGCTCGCGGCGTTCCGCTTGTTCGTGCCACTCGATTTCCGCCAGGCCGGTGGCGTCGGCAAAGTAGCGCTCCCACAAACGATGCACGCGAATGATGCGCAGCGCATTCGTGCGTCCATCCGGAGACAGTGCGAAATCATCGCCTTTTAATTCAACCAGCTTGGCTGTTTCCAGTTTGGTGAGCAACCTGGCCGTTTGATCGCGCGTAATTTCCAACGCGCCGGACAAACTTTCCAACGAGCTCGCGCGCCCGCGATATTCTTGGTGATACAAATGTTTTAGCGCATCCTCGCTCAACACGCGCTGCGTCGTGCGTTTGGCGTGGCGCAAGCGCGTGATTAAACCAAAGCGAGGCCAGAATAAAAGAATAATGGCGGCCAAAAACACCCCAGATATTACCAAAGCCTGAAAGGGATCAATTTGCATTGCTTGAACTCATGGTCAATAGTTTTAATTATTTATACCGGCAAAGAATCGCAATTGCGATAAATTTAAAATTAAGCCTAAAATTTAATTTAGGACAGCCTAAATTTACTGCTTTCTCCATTAACATGCAAGGAAAATTTTATCGATTTGAAAAACACAAACGGTCACTCAAAGAGCGCTTGCACTTTATGGTTTTTTTAAGTAGATTGTAATATAAACTGGCTCAATCTTATGAACCAAACCGACCACATCAACTACTGGTTGAAATCTGCCGAACATGATCTCGCCTCCGCTGAAACGCTTTTTCAGCATCAGCGGTATGATTGGTGTTTGTTTCTCGGACATTTGGTGATCGAAAAGATGCTCAAAGCCTTTTTTGTGCGGGATAATCCGAAGGCGCCCGTACCGCAAATTCACAATCTTACTAAACTTTCCGAGCAGACAAAATTACAATTTTCACCAGAACAAAAAGATTTACTTTTAGAAGTCACTCGATTTAACCTCAAAGCACGTTACCCTGATTATAAATTTGAATTTTATAAAAAGTGCACCCCTGAATACACGCAGCGCCATTTTACCAAAATCAAGGAACTCTATCAATGGCTATTGCAGCTACTGTAGAAGATAGTATCAAACGATTTATTGATTTGGCCAATGCTGATCTTCGACTTGAGGCGGTTTATCTTTTTGGCTCCAATGCCAAAGGCAATGCACACGAGTGGAGTGACATTGATCTGGCAATCGTTTCGCCGGATTTTACCGGTGATAGCTTTGATGACAGCAAAAAACTTTTTCCGTACATCCTTAAAGTCGATTCTTCAATTGAAGTGCATCCCTTCCGTTCTGATGAATTTTCCGCCGACAATCCGTTCGTAGAAGAAATTCTGGGAACCGGCATTCGTGTTTTCTAAAGCGCTTTCATGAACGCCATGAGATCGTTTGCCGCAGAAATCCTTTCTTACATTCCCTCTGAAGCTTTTCTAATCTCAGCCGCCAGCGCTGAGGTTTTCGTCGTTGCCGATGACATGCAATTCTCCACCAATGCCGGCACGAATCGGACGCGGATTAAAACCGCAACGGGCGCGGCAGGGCTGACGATTCCGGTGTTGACGAAAGGCCGCGGCGCGCAAAAGCTTGATGAGGTTGAAATCGATTTGACCCGCTCTTGGCAGCGCCAGCATTGGCGCGCGCTAAAATTGAATTATCACAACGCGCCGTATTGGGACGAGCTTGCCGACGAGTTGGAGGCGCTTTATCAAAAGCCGTATCACAAGTTGATGGAGGTTAATTGGGAGTTTTGCAAATTTATTTGGCAAACTTTGCGCTGGGAAAATTTGCCGCGGCGCACCTCGGAGTTGGGTCTGGTTAGAAAGGGGGAAGCGCGCTTGCTTGAAATCGCGCAAAAGACGAATGCCGAAATTTATTTAGCGCATGAGAAATATCGTCCGGCCCTCCATGCCGAACGTTTGCCCAATCTTCAGCTTCAATTTTGCGATTGGCCATTGCCGTCGTATCATCAGCAATTTGACGGTTTCGTCAGTGGACTAAATATTCTCGATTTGTTGTTTAATGAGGGAGCGCGATTCACTCGCGAGCGCTTGCAGAACTTAGCGCCATCGCTCAAGTAACTTTTACGACTTGCTATCCGGACGACTGCGTCCGTAGGATTCGGTAAATCCGGATACTAAAAAAACTGCATGCCCAAAATCGTCGCGATCATTCCCGCTTTTGATGAAGAGAAATCCGTCGGCAAAGTCGTCGCGGCAATTCCGCAGCCGCCGGTGGAGAAAATCATTGTGGTCAACAACAACTCGCGGGATCGCACCGCCGCAGTTGCCGCGTCGGCCGGCGCGCATGTGGTGTTTGAAGGCGAGGCGGGTTACGGCGCCGCCTGTTTGCGCGGCATTGCCGAAGCTGAAAAATTCGGCGCGGAGTTGGTGGTTTTCCTCGATGCGGATCACAGTGATTATCCCGAAGAAATTCCCGCTTTGATTGCGCCGATTCTCGCGGGCGAATGCGATTTTGTCATCGGCTCGCGCGCGCTGGGTAAAAAAGAAAAAGGCGCGATGACGCCGCAACAGCTTTTTGGCAATTGGCTCGCGTGCCATTTGATGCGGATTTTGCTCGGCGCCCATTACAGCGATCTCGGCCCGTTCCGCGCCATCTCGATGCCGGCGCTCAAACAACTGCACATGCGAGATCGCAATTACGGCTGGACCGTCGAGATGCAAATCAAAGCGGCGCTGCACAAGCTGCGCGGGCGCGAAGTGCCGGCGCGTTATCGCAAGCGCATCGGCAAGTCGAAAATTTCCGGCACGGTGAAAGGAACGCTTTTGGCGGGGTGGAAGATTATTACCACCATTTTCCGCTACGCGATTTTTCCGCATTCGTTTTAAGTTTGGCTTGACTTTTCAAAGCGGTTTGAGTAATTTTCCACTTGCAAGCGGCAGCGACTTTGCGGCTTGACGAAAATTTCATTCTTTGCATAACTCAGAAAATTAAGCCTCGATGTTTAAGCAAGCAGAGATTACCCAGCTACTCGCCGATCTAAGCTACGGGGACAAACAGGCCAAGGACAAATTGTTCGAGCTGGTTTACAACGAATTGAGCCAGCGGGCTTCGGCTTACCTTCACCATGAACGTCCCGGCCATACCCTCCAAACTACCGATCTCGTCCATGAAGCATACTTCAAGCTCGTCGATCAGAAACAGGCGGAATGGCAGAATCGCGCCCAATTTTTCGGCGTTGCGGCGCAGGCCATGCGCCGCATTCTGGTCGACTATGCGCGAGGACATCGAGCGGCCAAGCGCGGCGGCGGTCAAACCAAAATCTCTCTCCATGAAACCGCCATCATATCCGAAGAACACCCGGAAGAAATGGTCGCCCTTGACGAGGCTTTGACGCGGCTGGCCGCTATCGACGAACGGCAAAGCCGGATTGTCGAGCTGCGATTCTTTGGCGGCCGCACGATTGAAGAGACGGCAAAAATCTTAGCCCTTTCGGTTGCCACGATAAAACGCGAGTGGAACATAGCCAAGGCCTGGCTGCATCGCGAGATGCAACAATTGCTCGCGGCATGACAGGCGCGGTTTTTTAAAATCTCATTACAGGGGTAGAGAACCATGACTCCTCAACGCTGGCAACAAATCAAAGAATTGTTCAATGCCGCTCTTGAACGTGGTCCCGACCAATGGGCGAAATTTCTTGATGAAGTCTGCGCCGGCGACGTTTCTTTACGCGCGGAAATCGAGTCTCTCCTCGCCGCGCACGGGCAAGCCACAAGCTTCTTTGAAAAACCTGCAACGGCGTTGGTCGCGGCATTATCATCGGAAGAGCAAGACGGATGGATGGAAGGAAGACGGATCGGCCCCTATCGCTTACAGCGCGAGATCAGCCGCGGCGACATGGGAGTGGTTTACCTCGCCGATCGCGATGATCGCCAGTATGAAAAACAAGTGGCGATCAAGCTCGTCAAGCGCGGCATGGACACCGACGATATTCTGCAGCGCTTCCGCCACGAGCGCCAAACCCTCGCCAGACTTAATCATCCCAACATTGCGCGACTGCTCGACGGCGGCGTTACCGAAGACGGTTTGCCCTACTTCGTGATGGAATTTATCGAGGGCCTGCCCCTCGACGTTTACTGCGACCGGCACAAACTCAACACCATCGCACGATTGCGGCTTTTTCGCGCGGTTTGCGCCGCGGTCCATTATGCCCACCAGAATTTAATCGTGCATCGAGACCTCAAGCCCAGCAATATCCTGGTCACGGCCGAAGGCACGCCGAAGTTGCTCGACTTTGGTATTGCCAAGCTTCTCCATCAAGATCCGCTATCCCATTCATTTGCCCAAACGATGGCCGGCGCCCGGATCATGACGCCAGAGTATGCCAGCCCGGAGCAGGTGCGCCGTGAGCTCATCACCACGGCCAGCGATGTTTATGCGCTCGGCGTCTTGCTTTATAAACTGTTGAGCGGCCATCGCCCGTATCGCTTCACAAATTTTTCACCACAAGAGATCGAGCGGGTGATTTGCGAACAGCAACCGCAGCGGCCCAGCACGGCGATCAGCCGAACGGCGCAAGCCGCCGAGGATGACGGCAAGCTCATGGAGACGCTTTCGCCCGAGACGATCAGCGCGACGCGCGAAGGCAGCCCGGAAAAACTTCGCCGCCGTCTTGCGGGCGATCTCGACAACATCGTGCTCAGGGCTTTGCACAAGGAGCCGAAGCGACGGTACGCCTCGGTAGAACAGTTTTCCGAGGATATTCTCCGCCATCTCGAGGGACTTCCGGTCATCGCCCATCAAGATACACGTTCAGCTATCGTAGCGTGAAGTTTATCAAAAGGCATAAGGTGGGGATGGCGATTGGCGCAGTCATCATGGCATTGATTCTTGGTTTTGGCATCAGCACGAAGCTGCAGTCAGACCGGATTGCCCGCGAGCGTGACAAAGCCGAAGAAGTCGCGGCCTTTTTGATGAACCTGTTTGAGGTGTCCGACCCCGGCGAAGCCAAAGGAAACGCCATCACCGCGCGAGAGATTCTCGACCGAGGGGCTGAAAATATCCGCGAGGATCTCAAAGACCAGCCCGAGGTTCAGGCCACGCTCATGCACATCATGGGCAAAGTCTATACGAGTCTCGGGCTCTATGCCAGCGCCGCACCTCTTTTGGAAGCCTCTCTCAAAACCCGCCAGCAAACGCTCGGCGGCGAACACGCTGAGGTGGCCGAAAGTCTCAACAGCCTGGCAGAATTACTGAGAGAGCAAGGGGATTATGAGCAGGCAGAACCGCTTTATCGGAAAGCTCTGGCGATACGCCTGAAACGATTCGGTGACGAGCACCCCGATCTGGCCGCCAATCTGAACGACCTGGGATTGTTGCTTTACGAAAAAGGCGACTACGCCGCCGCGGAATCATTGCTCAGCAAGTCCGTGGCGATGCATCGCAAACTTCCGAATAAACAAAGCAAGTTGCTGGCTGTAAGTCTGAACAACTTGGCTTTGGTGATGGATGACAAGGGCGATTATCCCGCCGCCGAAATGCTGTATCGTGAATCGATGGAGATGAGTCGCAAACAGCTTGGGAGTAACGATCCGTTGGTCGCCAGTAACATGAACAACCTGGCGGCGTTGCTCCACGCCAAGGGGAATTATTCGGCAGCCGAGCCGCTTTACCGCGAAACCCTGGCGCTGCGCCGGAAGCTGTTTGGCGAGCAACACCCGGATGTGGCCACTTGCATGAATAACCTGGCGGCGCTGCTTTACGACAAAAACGACTATGCGGGAGCGGAGTCACTTTATGTCGAAGCCCTGAACATGCGCCGCAAGCTTCTTGGCGAAGAGCACCCTCGGTGATGAGAACCATGGTCAATCTGGCCAATCTGCTGCGCGATAAGGGCGACTACAAAACCGCCGAACCATTGTTTCGCAAGGCTCTTGTATTGCGAAGAAAAACATTGCCGGCCGGACATTTGGATCTCGGCTATTCGCTCGTCAATCTTGGCATATTGCTGATTGATACCGATCGTCCCGGGGAGGCTGAGCCGTTACTTCGAGAAGGGCGCCGGATTTTCCAAAAAGCATTGCCGCAGGATCATTTCTTGATCGCCAATGCGGCGAGTGTGCTTGGCGCGTGTATGGCGGCTATGCACCGCTACGAAGACGCTGAGCCTCTCTTGACGAACGGCTACGCTCTGCTCAAGAACAAACGAGGTGAAAAGGACAAATTAACTTTGCGCGCTTGCCATCGAATCGTCGACCTTTACCGGGAGTGGGGAAAGCTCGAAAAAGCCGCAGCGTATCAAGCATTATTAAAAGACTAGCCCCGCCGTCACACCCACAAATGACGTGCTTTCATCTTAGTTCGATTGACCGGTCACTTTTAAATCGATCTCGCGCCTCATAATTTTGCTGCAGTGACCGGTCAATAACATTTGGCGCTATTTCATAACCGTCAATTTCTTCGTCAAGCTCGTCGTTGCGCCAATTGGGGAAACGGCTTCGAGACGATAGAAATAAATTCCACTCGGCACGCGGTTACCGGCGTGGTCTCGGCCCTCCCAGCGCACGAGGTGAACGCCGGCGGTTTTCAAACCGGATTCAAGCTGCGCCACGCGACGACCGTCGAGAGCAAAAACCGCGAGAGAAATATGGCTCGCCTGCGGCAGCTCGTAACGAATCATCGTTTCCGGATTTCCCCCGCTCCGAGCGGGGGATGTTGCTTCGCTCCGGAACGGGTTCGGATAATTTTGCTCCAGTCGAAACGTCCGCGGCAAATCGGCGGTTTCTTCCACGCGCACCGTGTTGCTGATTTTTATTTTTACCGGTATCGTGCGATTGCCGCCATTGCTCGTGATGGTGAGCTGGCCCTGATAGTTGCCCTCGGTCAAACCTTGCGCATTAAACATCACGGTTATGCTTTGCGTTCCATTGGCCGCGACTGTGCCATGGGCCGGAGTAACGGTCAGCCGGCTGGGCGTGGCAGAAGTGATCGTCACTTGCGCGGTGGTTTGTCCGGTGGCGCCGCCATTGTCAGTTACGGTCAACGTCACGTTGTAAGTCCCGGCTTGCGAATATGCTTTCGTCGCTATCTTTTGTGTGCTGGTGGCGCCATCGCCAAAGTTCCAAAGATATTGCGTAATTTGCCCATCCGGATCGGAAGAGGTGGAGGCGTCAAACGTAATGCTTTGGTTGACCGGCGCTGGATTCGGGGAAATCTGCGCGCGCGCCGCCGGCGGCTGATTGGCGCCTCCGGTGATGGTGATTTGCCCGCTGGCCTGTCCGGTAGCGCCTTGATTGTCCGTCACCGTCAGCGTCGCCGTGTAGGTGCCGGCGCGCGAGTACGCTTTCGTAACAATTTTTTGTGTGCTGGTTGTGCCGTCGCCAAAATTCCAGAGATATTGCGTGATTTGCCCATCCGGATCGGATGAGCCGGAGGCATCGAAGGTGATGGATTGGCCCACCAGCGCTTGATTGGTGGAGATTTGGGCGTTAGCCACCGGCGGTTGGTTGCCGCCGCCGGTTTTCGCTCCCTTCGCGCGAATGAGAAAAGCGCCATCCTGGAATCCGGAAATGGTGTTGAGATTGACGTAACTGTTCGTGAACGGGCTGAAATAAAAACTTTGATTGCGCACCGCCGCATCAAAATCCGCTCCGGCCGGATAAGGAATAACAAAAGAAGCGCCCGCAAGAATCGAAAAACGTTGTCCGTCATTGAATGACATCGGATTGTCCAGCGTTACCGTGTACCACGCGCCATTTGGAGCCGTGGCCAGCACCAAGCTTGCCTGCGCCAGAATATTGCCGTTCGCATCGAACACGGCGACATACACCGGATTGGCGAAAGAGGATTCGGTGCGCATGTAAAAATCAAACGACTCCAGGCGAAAGCCGAATCCGGAAGGTGTAAAATTATTCAGCCAATAAAAATCATTCGTGTTGCCGGCGCCGAAACCGACGAAGTCATCCGCCGTGTTGTTGCCGTCATCCAGCATGAGCACGTCCGCCGCGGCATTTCTCAAAAGTTGAGCCGGGAGCAGGGAGCCTTTGCCGGCGGCATGAGCTTGCAGCGGTGAGTTGACGCTTGCCGCCGTGGCCGCGGCAAAATCGAATTTTGGCAGAGGGGGAATGTCGGCGTTGTTCACAAAACCCGATAAGCGCGCCGTAAAACCTTCTTCCGTGTGGCCCGCGTTGGCGGTCGGCCCGGTCGCAGTGATATTGTAGCTCAACGTTGCCGTGCCGCTATTGGAGAGATTGAACCGCGCGGTTCCGGTTTGCCCGGGCTTCGTTTCGATGGAGAGCTCCGACGTATCGATATTCAGCGCCGCCGCTTCGCCGGTCCACATGCTCACTTGCGACCAGGTGGCGCCGCCGTCCGTCGATTTGTAAATATCCAATCCCGCAACAAAAATGATATTAGGATCGGTCGGATGAACGATGATGGCATTATCGTAATTGCCCTGTTGGCCAAGCGGCGTCGTGTAATTGCCGTCGATATTGCGTTTGGCGGTGCTCAGCGGCGTGGTGACTTTCGTCCAGTTTTGGCCGGCGTTGGTGGTTTTCCAAATGCCCAGCATCGCGCCCGAGGGAAGATTGCCGGTATCATTTTGTCTACGCAAGTAAGCAAACGACGCATAAATCACCTCAGGGTTGGAGGGCGCCATCGCCAGCTCGATGCGGTCATAACCTTGATTGGGCTGATTCACATCAGGCAGGCCATTGGTCAAACGTGTCCACGCCTGCCCACCGTTGGTAGATTTTCAAATTCCACCCGAAGCAAAAAGACCGAAAGTGGCATAAACGACATTGGCGTCGGTCGGGCTGACCGCCACCTCTATCGCAAAATTGTCGGCGATACTTTGTGGATTGTGCTCTATGCCTTTTCCAGTGGTGATATCTTGCCAGGTTTCTCCGCTGTCCGTAGATTTGAAAATGGCGCTGATGCCGGGATCGGGCACGGTCTCGGCAGGAAGACCGAATGTTGGAACCGCGCGGCGTCCGGAGGCATAAACCACATTCGGATTAGCCGGTGAAACCGCGATTTCCGTGATGAACGGAGAATTGAGTCCTTGCGCGACATGCACGCGTTTCCAGGTATTGCCGCCGTCGGTCGTTTTGAGCAGGCCGCGGCCCGGCAAACAGTCGCCGGAGAAAAATGCCTCGCCGGTTCCGGCGTAAAGCGTATTCGGATCGCCCGGTTTCATCGCCAGCGCAGAGATGTTGAGCGTGATCAAGTCGTTCATCGTCGGCAACCACGTCGCGCCGCCGTCAGCCGATTTCCACACGCCGCCGGAAACCGAGCCGGCATAAATGAGATTCGGATTGTTCGGGTGAATCACGAGACCGCGCAACCGGCCGCCGATATTGCCCGGCCCTTCAAAGCGCCAATTCAGTTGGCCCGCCGCCGATTTTTTTAAACTGTGCCCTGTTGCCGCCAATTCGGGGATCATCCGTTGGCGCAGGTCGGCAAGCGCGCGAATCTCGGCGTCTTGGGGAATATAACCCAGCGGGTAGGTTCGTTGGTCCATGAACCACTCGTAACTCTTGGCCTTACGCTCGAGAGCCGGGAGTTTGTTCGGAATGGGAAATTTGCCGGCGGTAAGATGCGGCGAACTCGTCTCATTCTCGCGGGCGGGACTCCACCACCATAAACTGATCACGAGCGCCGGCAGCAGCGCCGCCAGCGCGAAATTTGATTTGCTTGTTCTAATTCGCATAGCCGTTCTCCTTAATCGATTTATTCAGATTACTGCTCCTTGCTATTAACTAACGCGAAAAAATGAGGGAAAAAGGCTCAAAAAAAATGGAAGAATTGTTTGCCGAAATGGATAAGTGGTGAAACGCCTAAAACTTGGTAAACTCAGCGAGGCAAGCGTCATCAGGATCAAAGAAGGCGCATATTTTTCCAAAGATGATGTTTTGACATTAGAGCGTACCGGGACTCACACCGATTTGTTTCAATAGTTCAATCTCAAACTACATATTCACCGTTGTTTCCACGGTTTTTGCAAAATATTTGTAGCTCGAATACGTCGCGGAGATCGTCAGGCGCAACGTGTATTTCCCGGCAGATATGGGCGGCATTTTTTGCAGCGCGGCGGGAACGTAGCGGCGTTGATTATCCATCCACAAAGTTGGCGCCGGCTCCCAATTCCCTCCCAACAATTCTTGCTGCGCGCCGGCATAGCGCAACGTTTTGTCCAACGGTTTCGCCAAAAGCTTTTCGCTGCCATCCAAAACTTCCAAAGTCACGTAGCTCGTTTCGGTGAGAAAATAATCGAGCTGGAGCAGCGCGGGGTTGGGATATTTCGCTGCGCGAAAATCAAACACGTCCGTGCCGATCCAATAATATTGCGCCGACTCGCGATCGTCGATCAGCACTTGTCCAAAGCGTTTGTAAATCGCGATGCCGCGCGGCTCGAGGAACTCTTTGTCCCCGCCGCCCTGCCGGCCATAAGACGTCAAATACGACAAATCGCGATCGAGTTTATGCACGCAATGATTGCTGAAATCCGTCACAAAAACATTGCTGTAATAATCGAGCGCCGCGTACATAAACTTGGCGTTCGGCTTGTTGATATCCGCCGCCGCGATCGTTTTCAGCAACCGCCCCTCGCGCGTGAATTTTTGCAAACGTTGGCCGTGGCGATCGATCACGATGACGAAATTGTCTTTATGAAACGACCACGCCTCCGTGCTGTCCGTCGCCGCGATGCCGGAGGGCGAAACGAATTCCTCCCACGTTTGCGTTAATTTATCCTCGCGAAAAACGAGCACGCGGTTATTGCCGGTGTCGGCGACAAAGACCGTGCGATCGGCCGAGAGGCAAACATCGCGCGGCGCCGACATGCCGCTCAACGCGCGCACCCATTTCAGCTCGCGGCCGGGATTAAAAAAATGCACGACGCGATTGTTGCCGGTGTCCGCCAAATAAACCTCGCCGCTGCGATGCGCCGCAATGCCGCCGGGTCGGCTTAATTTTTTCTCCCCTTTTTCATAAAGCCCGTAAACCGCAATCGCCGTCATCGACGTATTATAGATGATCGCCTCCTGCCCCGCATTTACGCCGTAAACCGTGATCTCGTCATCGTCTTTATTCTCTTTTGGATTATCCCACACGTCAAGCCGGGTTACGGCAATCCCTTGCGGATCGCGCACTTTGACGCGATTTTGCATGTAAAGAAAAAGATGCTTGGCCGTCGCTTTGCGCACACCGTAAGTGTGCAGAAAAGCCGGAAAGACGAGGGTGGTGGGATCGTACTTGCCGTCGGGGACAATAAAAAAAAAGAAAAAAGGAACAAGAAGTAAAAAAGAATAAAAGCGGTTTGGGCTGCGGATGGCGCAGATGATAGGAATGGGCGCGAATTTTTGTCGTGGGGTTTTCATTTTCGGTTCCGCTTTTATGCCGTTTCAAATCCGTGAGAATCCGTGAAGTCATCCGTAAAATCCGCGTTCAAATCTTTTTCATGCTGATGTTGCATAATTATCTGCCGTGTCGTTTTCTCATCCTTCACCGTATGAAAATATTCCCAAACTTTTTGCGCCAAATTTTCCGTAATGCCTTGCACGAGAATCAATTCATCGACCGAGGCGTTGCGCACCGCCTCAACCGAACCGAGAAATTTGATCAAGGCATTGCGTTTCGCCGCGCCGATGCCGGGGATACTATTCAGCTCCGAAATCGTCGTGCGTTTCGTGCGCAGCGCCCGATGAAACGTCACGCCAAACCGATGTGCTTCATCGCGCAATTGCTGCAGCAATTTCAGGCCAGACGAGGTTTTCGGAATGTTTTGCGGATCGGGCGAACCGGGAACGAAAATTTCATCCAGCCGTTTCGCCAGCGCCGCCAGTGGAATGGGCAAATTTAATTTTTGCAAAACGCCGAGCGCGGTGTTGAGCTGGCCTTTGCCGCCGTCCACCAGAATCAAATCCGGCAGCGGCATTTTTTGTGCGAGCGTGCCGGAGTAACGGCGCTCGACAGCCTCCTGCATCATGGCAAAATCATCCGGCGTTTGTTTGACGCGAATTTTGAATTTGCGATAATCGGATTTTTTCGGACGGCCGTCCTCGAACGTCACCATCGCCGCCACCGCGTCGGTGCCCTGAATGTTGGAAATATCAAAACACTCGATCCGCCGCGGCGGTTTTTCCAGATGCAAATCGCGCTGCAACGCGACGAGGCTGTGCGGCACTTTCATCCTCGCTTGCAGTTTTTGCAATTTTAATTCCTGCAAAAGCAGATGCGCATTCTTCGCGCACATCTCGACCAGTTTCGCCTTTTCGCCGAGCTTCGGCGTGATAATCTTTACCGCCGCCTGCCGCCGCGCTTCGAGCCATTGTTGAATCTCGGCGCTCTCCGGAATTTCCGCCGGCAAAAAAATTTCCTCCGGGATAAAGTCGGTTTTCAAATAAAACTGTTTCGTAAACGCCGCGATCACGCTTTCATATTTCTCGCCGAACACGCCGTTGAGATAATAATGCTGCCGGCCGATAATTTTGCCGTCGCGCACTTTGAACACCGCGCCGGCCGCGTCTTCATCTTCCATCGCCACCGCCACGATATCGCGGTCGGTTAAATCTTCCGATACCATTTTCTGCTTGTATTGAAATTCTTCGATGAACCGAATGCGGTCGCGCAGCTTCGCCGCTTGCTCGTAGAGCCGTTTCTCCGCGAGCGTTTGCATTTTCTCCTTCATTTCATTGATGACGAGGCGGTCGCGGCCGTTGATAAAATTCACCACCTGCTGCACGACTTTGCCGTACTCCTCCGCCGGCACGAGACCTTCGCACGGGCCATCGCATTTTTTAATGTAATAATCGAGACAGAGTTTGTATTTTTTGCGCGCGATAATTTCCGGCGTGAAATGATAATTGCAGCTCCGAATCGGGAAAATGCGCTTCACCGCTTTCAGCAGCGCGCGCATCTGCCCGGCGTCGGTGTACGGGCCGAAATATTGCGAGCCGTCTTTGATAATCCGGCGGGTGGGAAAAATGCGCGGGAACAACTCGTTGGTGACGCGAATGTAAGGAAAGCTTTTATCGTCCTTGAGATTGACGTTGTAGCGCGGTTTATACTCTTTAATCAAATTCATTTCGAGAATGAGCGCTTCCATCTCCGAATCGGTGACGATCACTTCGATATCCGCCACGCGCGCGACGAGCCGAAACGTTTTCGGATCCAGCGGCCGCGCCTCTTGAAAATAGGAACGCACGCGGTTTCGCAAAACTTTCGCTTTGCCGACGTAAATAATCTTGCCGGTTTTATCTTTGAATTGATATACGCCGGGCTTGGCGGGCAGATTGTCGAGCTTGTCTTGGAGAATTCGCGAGGCGCTCATATCACAAGGCGGCTACAACTTTTATGGCTTGGCATACTGATTTACCGAGCTGTCAACGGGGTGCGGCATGATCAGAAGTTGATAGCCATAATCCAAGAGGATGTCAGTCGATTTGTCGGCGGCAAATGCCGTAAGCTCAATCTCCCGATCTTCATCGACGGGAGCAGTAATGTTTATCCACAAATCAGCGGGATCTTCCGGGCTTTCAGTCACGTTGATAAATGCGACTTCGGGAAATCTCTCTTTGACGGCTTGGAATAATTTATCAATGAGTTCTTTCTGTTTGAAATTCATCATGGGTTTAACTCCTTCACAATGGTTCTAACAAAATCTTCCGCATGAGCAAATTGTTGCGCGGCGCGTTTTTTACTAACAGAATCTTTAGAATAATCAGCGCGGTTTCGGATAATTAACATGTCGCCTAAATACGACTTCAGTCGGCTCTGATAAATTTTTCGTCGATGAATCAACTCGCCACTGAAAGCTGCTTGCACCCATTTGTGGTCGTTCTTGTCATTGACAATTCCCTGCTGTGCCAGCGCCGCATAATAAGCGCGATTCGCTGAGGCATCGTACAAACCTTGTTCAAGACAATATTTCGCCAAGCTGAGATTGTCTTGCGCCTTTTTAAGAATTTCTCGCTGCATTTTTCACTCTACCCCTTTCGCTTTAGAATTTAGCGAAATTCAAACAACAAGCCAAGTAAAATTTTGATTCAAATGACATGCAAACGTTTTATTCTAAATTAAGTTTTTTCCTTCGCCTCCGCCCACAGGGCTTCCCACTGTTCCAGTGACATCGTCTCGCCGGAAACATTCACGCGCGCTTCCACAAAACGAAATCTTCGGCTGAATTTTTCGCAAGCCTGCCGCAGCGCATCTTCGGCCGTGAGATTGAGCCAACGACCGACATTGACCAACGCAAACAAAACATCGCCAAACTCATCTTCGATTTGGCGCTGGTCACCCGAGCGGCGCGCTTCTTCTAATTCGACCAGCTCGGATTGAAATTTTTCGATGACTTGTTCGAGCTTTTCCCATTCAAAGCCGATGGCGCCGGCTTTTTGCTGGAGCCGTTGCGCGCGCTGCAACGCCGGGAGCGCCGCCGGAACGCCGTCGAGCACGGAATTTTTGCCCTCGGCCTTTTTCAATTTTTCCCAGAGCGCGCTTTGCGCCGCGGCGGAATTGACTTTCAAATCGCCAAAGACATGCGGATGGCGGCGAATGAGTTTATCGCTGATTTCGGCAATAACCTCATCAATCGTAAAGCGCCCCGTTTCACTGGCAATTTGCGCGTGAAAGATGACTTGCAAGAGCAAGTCTCCCAATTCTTTCCGCAATTCGTCATGGCGTTCTTGATCCAGTGTTTCGAGAACCTCGTACGTTTCTTCCAAAAGATATTGCCGCAAGGATTGATGCGTCTGCTCGCGATCCCACGGGCAGCCTTCCGGCGAACGCAGCTTCGTCATAATCTCTATCAAGCGCGCGAATTGTTGTGGTGCAGTCGTCATAAGAAGCTTTCGATTAGAGATGAACGAGAAAACCTGAAACCGGCGTGAAGAGGCAACAAATTTTATTAAAAAAATCTTCTTGTCTATCTCCCGCCAATTCTATAAATTGGACTTTTACCAATATTCCGAATTTTGCCATTAAATTCAAGAGGTTTGTTATGCCGCGCATGGTGCAATGTGTTAAATTCAATCGTGAAATGGAAGGTCTTGATGAGCCGCCGCAGCCGGGCGAGCTCGGCCAACGAATCTTTGAAAATATTTCCAAAGAAGCGTTTAAAATTTGGATCCAGCGCCAGATCATGCTGATCAACGAGTATCGTCTGAATCTTGCCGATCCGAACGCCAGCAAGTTTTTAGATCAGGCGATGGAAGAATTTTTCTTCGGTGAAGGCTCGGCGCTGCCGCCGGATTACGTTCCGCAGGCGCAACAAAAGAAGTAAAGCCATTTTTAGCATTCGTAATGTTTGACCTCGCCCACGGATAAAAAACGGCCCACGGATTTTATACTCAAAATCCGTGGGGCGTTTTTTATCCGTGGGGCAATTTTTCCACCCCCACTTTAGCTTTCTCGTTTCCCGGTTTTAATAACCCGCGTAATTTTATGCTCCGAAAACAAATCGTGCTGCTGGTGCCGACGACGACCTATCGCCTCGACGATTTTTTACAGGCCGCGGCGCGATTGGAAATCGACGTCATTCTCGCTTCCAATCGCTGTCACGTGCTGGCCGCCGAGTGGCCGGAGCACTTCGGATTGTCGCTGCCGTTTTCTTCCTTGCCGGACGCGGTTGACAAAGCTTATTCGGCTTTGCGCGATAAAACGATCGATGCGATTGTTGCCGCGGATGATTATACCACGATTCTCGCCGCGATGCTGGCGGAGAAACTCAATCTGTCCGGCAATCGTCATGCGTCCGTTGAAAAAACGCGCAACAAGCTATCGATGCGGCGTGCGCTTGCCGAGGGCGGCCTGCGTTCGCCCAAATTTTTTGCGGCAAAAATTGACTCGCCTCCCGAAGCCTGCTTACCGAAAGTCGAATTTCCGGTTGTCCTCAAGCCGCTGTTGCTCTCCGGCAGCCGCGGCGTCATTCGCGCGAACACGGCGGACGAATTTGTGGCCGCGTTTCATCGCATTGCGACGTTGCTGCGCGACCGTGAATTTTTCCAAATGCGCAGCGCCGCGGCGAAACGCATTCTCGTTGAAAGTTATATTCCCGGCAGCGAAGTTGCCATCGAAGGGTTGCTGACCAAGGGCAAGCTGCGCGTGCTGGCGATCTTCGACAAGCCCGATCCGCTCGAAGGGCCGTTTTTTGAAGAAACGATTTATGTGACCCCCTCGCGATGGCCGCCGGAAGCCCAACACCAAATTCACGGCGCCGTTTCTGACGCGTGTAAAATTCTCGGCTTGCAGCACGGCCCGATTCACGCCGAGGCGCGCTTGAACGAGGAAGGCGTTTTTATTTTGGAAGTCGCAGCGCGAACCATCGGCGGGTTGTGCTCGCGCGCCTTGAAATTCGGCGCCGGGCTTTCTCTCGAAGAGTTGGTGCTGCGCCACGCCGTCGGCGAAAATGTCGATGAAATCACCCGTCTCACGGGCGCAGCCGGCGTGATGATGCTGCCAATTCTGCGTTCGGGGCGCTTGCACAACGTGGAAGGCGTCGAATCCGCGGCCGCCGTGCCGTTCATTCAAGATTTGAAAATCACCATTCCCCTTGACAATTTGGTCGTGGCTCTGCCCGAAGGCGCGAGTTATTTGGGTTTCATGTTCGCCCGCGCGGAAACGCCCGAGCAGGTTGAGTCGGCTTTACGAGAAGCGCATCGGAAATTGCACTTCGATATTCAACCGGCGTTGGCGGTGAAAGAATGAAACGATGATTGTGATATTGCCAACGCGCCGTTTTCAGTCCCCAGAGTTTAAACTCTGGGCTATTGTCATGCGTCCCTACGGGACGGAATTTCGGATAGCTTTGCAAAACCGATCTTAGCTTGACACATTTGCCACACGAGGCATATGTGTCAAGCCAAAAACATCGCTTTTAATCCCGTTAGGGATGAAATGTTTATAGCGTGAGATTGAGTTCGTCCTCTCAACGCCGTAGGCGTGACATGTGGACGAAAAACGTAATTCACTACCGTTGCCGAGATCACATGTCACTCCTTCGGAGTTCCGAGCGCATGGTTGGCGGATTTTCTATAAACATGCCACGCCTCCGGCGTTTTGACCAATGCTCGCTCCCAATACAAGCGCCGGGCGCAATTTTTGAAGCAACAACTTTTGTTGTGAAAGCCTCTTAGATGAATACGCCGAAAACGATGCAGTGATTAACCGCTATCAAGGGAGGAGCAACATGCTGCTACCAAACATCGAGCAACAGCGTCTGTCGGAAGCGCAAACGCGCCAATTGGATTGGAAAAACTGGGGGCCTTACGTCAGCGAGCGCGCCTGGGGAACGGTGCGCGAGGATTACAGCCCGCACGGTACCGCGTGGGATTATTTTCCGCACGATCACAGCCGCAGCCGCGCTTACCGCTGGAGCGAAGACGGCATCGCCGGCGTGTGCAATCGCCATCAAAACATTTGTCTGGCCGTAGCCTTGTGGAACGAGCGCGATCCGATTTTGAAAGAGCGGCTCTTCGGCCTGGCCGGATCGGAGGGCAATCACGGCGAGGATGTGAAAGAATATTATTTTTATCTCGACAGCACGCCGACGCATTCCTACATGAAGATGCTGTACAAATATCCGCAGGCCGAGTATCCTTATCGTTTGCTCGTTGAAGAAGGGCGGCGCCGCGGCCGCGAGCTGCCGGAATTCGAGCTGTTCGAGGCGCTGCGCGAAAGCTTTCTGCAAAACCGTTATTTCGACGTTTTGGTGGAATATGCCAAAGCCACGCCGGAGGATCTGTTGTGCCGCATCTCCGTCGTCAACCGCGGGCCGGAAGCCGCGCCGCTTCACATTCTGCCGCATTTGTGGTATCGCAACACCTGGTCGTGGGGCTACAATCCGACGCGACCGGAATTGCGCGCGATCGAGGCGAGCACGATTTATACCGAGCATCGCCATCTCGGCGAGCGCTGGTGGTATGTGCATCACGCCGCAGAGAGTGCGCCGAATCTTTTGTTTACGGAAAATGACACCAACGTGGAGCGCTTGTATGGCTGGCGCAATGCCAGCCCGTATGTGAAAGACAGCATCAACGACGCGGTGGTGAATGGACAACTGCAGCGCGTCAATCCTCAGCGCCGTGGAACCAAAGCCGCCGCGCATTTCAAAAAAACACTCGGCCCCAATGAAACGCAAGTGATTTGCGTGCGTTTCTCCAACACGCGGCTGGAAGAGCCCTTTGGCGATTTCGAAAAAATTTTCGCGCAGCGCCGCAACGAAGCCGATGAATTTTATGCGGTGATGCAAAATCCGAAACTCAGCGCCGATGAGCAACTGGTGCAGCGCCAGGCTTTCGCCGGTTTGTTATGGACGAAACAATTTTATCATTACGGCGTGGAACTTTGGCTGCAAGGCGATCCCGCCGGCACGCCCATTCAAGAGTCGCGCCAGCATGGCCGCAATTCCGACTGGCCGCATCTTTACACGCTCGAAGTACTCTCCATGCCGGACAAGTGGGAATATCCCTGGTTCGCCGCGTGGGATTTGGCGTTTCATTGCATTCCGCTGGCGATGATCGATCCGGAATTGGCCAAGCGCCAACTAATCATTTTGTTGCGCGAGTGGTACATGCATCCGAACGGCCAGATTCCCGCATACGAGTGGGCCTTCGGCGACGTGAATCCGCCGGTGCACGCGTGGGCGGCCTGGCGGGTTTACAAAATCGACCGCAATCTCACCGGCCAATTGGACATCGTCTTTCTGAAAAAAATTTTTCACAAGCTATTGCTGAATTTCACCTGGTGGGTCAACCGCAAAGATCACGAGGGCAAAAATATTTTTCAGGGCGGCTTTCTCGGTTTGGACAATATCGGCGTGTTCGACCGCAGCGCGCCGCTGCCGACCGGCGGCCATCTCGAGCAGGCCGATGGCACCGCGTGGATGGGCATGTATTGTTTGAACATGCTGGCGATAGCGCTGGAATTGGCGCGCCACGATGCGGCTTACGAGGACGTGGCCACCAAATTTTTCGAGCACTTCATTTATATTGCCAACGCGATTACGCACATGGGCGGCCAGGCGGCAAGCCTGTGGGATCCCGATGATGATTT
>Ga0247727_10002139_pt1 | contig 45633 bp, 36 predicted proteins | sample WisWelCaveWW1625_FD_202498 | JGI IMG/M metagenome (GOLD analysis project Ga0247727, IMG submission 202498) | Biofilm microbial communities from Wishing Well Cave, Virginia, United States - WW16-25 | ecosystem: Environmental > Aquatic > Deep subsurface > Groundwater > Cave microbial mat | place...
TTAAGGTTCAGGAGCTTGACTCTTTCCTGATAGGATGCTGAAGGGACGTGCGATGTATGCCATCGCCAGAATCTCGCTTTTCGCGCCGGAGATTCTTCGCAAAGGCGGCTCAGAATGACAACCTTGCATAAGTCCTATCAGAGGTCAATATCTTTTGACGCGCAGCTCACTATAAAAAATACCGATGCTGCCAACATCCTGTCGCAGCCATTTGAGCAAAAATTGGGCGAGCGTTTTATCATCCACTCCCGGTAGAGACTGCGCGAGATTGTCCAGATATTCCACCGCGCGTCTGCCCGCATATTCATCCAAACGTCCTTCCGTATCTTCCACGCGCATGGGAAACGGGATGCCCCAGCGCACAATCGGGGTGAGTGTGCCCGCAATGCGGTCCCACACAAGACCCGCGTCCGCGACGCGAATCTTCATTGTTAGATACGCCGCCACACCGCGTTGACCTGGCGCGGTTGCCCCGGGGGTGAAGCGTTCGATGGGGCGCGCGTTGGTTGGCAGCCACGCGGCGAGATGTTGACGAAACGGGACAAGCCAATGATGCGCTTCGTCTTCGAATGTCCAGATGCGCCCATCCGTCGTGTCAATCACAATCGCCACGACATTTCGTTTGCCCCAAAAATCAATTTGCCCCATCAATTTTAGAAAACTATACAACAGAAAAGTTGCGGCAAAAACAATGACTATGCCTGCAATAAAGCTATAGCCAAGTACAGGCAGTTCGATCAAGACAGAGCGAATCCCAAGTCCCGCGAGAGCACCAAAAACGGTGACATAGCTCACGATCATAGCTGCCAGAATTTTTGTCCACAAGTCCAAGCGCGCGCGCGGTGGATTGCTCAGGCGGCGTCCGAGCGGACGCGGTTTGGTTTTTTCTTGCGGCACAGCTTGTTCCGGTGGAGGAGGTTCTGCTACCGGAGTTGGGTTAGCCGCAGGCACTACAGGATCGGGGGTGGCAGGGGGGGGGGATTGTTCGGGCGGTGGGGTGGGTGCAGAAACTGTCGCCGCCAAATGTTCGGTGTACCGTTTATTGAGGCGATTAAAAAAATCGTGCGCGGTGCGTGAGAGGTCAGGAACCTCTTGCAAAAGCATCAACGCGCGCAAGGCGGACTCGAGCGCAGCTTCCCAACGGTCTAGCCCGCGTTCGCACGCGTCCAACGAAATCCGCGCGGCGGCATAATACGCTACCCCTTCTGCGCGTTTTGGATCCGCGGTATGAAAAATCAACGCCGCATCTTTGCACAAATTCGCCGCGCGGTCCCAATCCCCATCGCGCAAGACAAAGTAAGCCAAACCCAAATGAAATTGCGACGCGCCGTGCGCATAGGTATCTCCCGCTTGCTGCGCGAGGATCATGCTGGTGTGAGCGCATTTTGCCGCTTGCTCAAAATTGCCAAGTTCGATAAAGCGATCTGCTTCGGCGTGCAGAGTCGCGCCGACATTGTCGCGTTCCTGCAACGCGGCAATCAGTTTTTCCTGCGGCGTGAGGGGAGCTGCGTCGGGCATAGGGGTTTCTAAAAAATTTTAGCCATCAATGCGACATCCGTTGTCAGGCAAGACCCGACAACGGATGTCAATATACACGCAACGCGCGTCAGAATCAACTCTGTGTGCGATACAATTTTATTTCTCTTTGGGCGGCGCAGCGCCCGCGCCGATCAATTCCCGCACATCGGGAAAGTAAAAATGGTTCTCCCCGCCCGACTCGACCAATTTCTCCATCGTTTCAATAAAGCGCTGTGTCGTGAAATCGTCGCGCGCCATCTGCTGCATGATCCGTTCCATCGTTTCCAGATAGCGGATCGCTACATCTCTGTTTGCGAACGCGCCATCTTGCCGTAACGGCTCGGTGAGTTGTTTGATCATATCTTCGCGCAATTTGAATTTAATGCGCCCCATCTGTTCCATCACCTTCATATCCACTTCGTTTTTCCGCACGGTCAGCGCATTCTGTTTGTCTGCTTCTTGCAATTTGAACCGTTGCTCCATCTCACTCTTGCTGCGTTTCTGCAACAGCTCGCTAAAGTCCGACGGCACATTCACTTCCCCAACACTGACGGACATCACATTGACACCGCTCGCGCGCATCGTTTTCCTTAGACGCTCGGACAGCGCATCTCGAAGCAGTGTCCGCGCCGCGCCTGCGCCGGCAATCAAATCTTCCAAGGTGTATTGCGCGATGAGCTGACGCGCTTGATTGCGGGTTACCGATTCAATCGTCCCTTTCCAATCGGAATCGGGTTTGCGCTGGGGACTCCAAATTCGGTCGCGTATGATGCGCGTGTCAAAGCGATAACGATCATTTTCATGACCGGGTCGTTCCGGATCTGTTCGCGGGTCGCCACGATTAATCTCGTGTCTCACGCTGAAATGGACGGTCACGAGGACTTGGTCGCGCGTCCACACATCTTTGACCTCAACCGCTGTCGTGCGCGGAAAAAGATGGACGCGCATGACTGCCTTTTCGCTTTGCTCCAACCAATAGGTGCCTGCGCCGACGACATGGGTGATGGCTCCGCCGCGTTCCATCACGGCGGCATATCCTTCCGGGACGGTTAGGATTCCCGGTCCGCCAAGTGCGTCCATGACCGCCGTACGATCTTCTTCCCCTGCCGTCGCGGTGCTTTCCGTAGAACTTGGCGCAGCCGCGTCTTTTTTGTCATCTTTCGCGGTTGTGCCATCCTTGCCATTTTTCGTGGCGGTGTCTGACGTGCCGTTTTTCTTGGCGCCATTCTTTGCGTTTTTAATATGTGTGCCGTTCTCATCCACGTATTGCTCGAGCTGTGTGATCCCGACTAGACGGTCGCGCGTAAAACGCCGCGCGCGGGCGCGGTCTTTTCCATCCAGCTCGGGATACATCAATTGCGCGGTTGCGCCACTGAGCAGATTCGGACCGAGAAAGACCAGCCCAAGTCCAAATCCCCCTGCGAGCACAAAGCCGATGAGCCAGTGTGAACCTGCGGTGCGAAACCACTTGAGCCAATATTCTAGCGACTGGGGAGTCAAACCGGCGAAAGTGGTCGTTGGATCCCAGATGTGCGGTTGTGTGCCTTCCCAGCCAAAAGCGATGACTTTATGTTCCCGAATGCCCAGCGCTTTGATCGGGGCAAAGCCAATTGGAATCACTGCATGATCCGTGCTGCCCATTATCGGTTCGAGTGACATATCCCAAAGGTCCAATTGGGGCGTATCCCCCGCAATGACAAGGCGATCCTCGTCCCAGCGCAGCAAGGAGGGACGCCCAGTGGCAAATCCGAGCTCACGATAGGTCGCGGGAATTTCGCGCAGCGTATTGTTTTCGTTCTTGAATTTCCAAACCCGCACGCGTTTTGACGGTGCCCTGTCGGCTCCCGCGGTTGCTAACCACGTTTCATTGTTTTCATTGGTAAAAAAACTGAGCGCAGTAATTTCAACCTCGTGATGCAACCGCGCGCGCTGTTCGGCGCTGAGATCAATGACGCGCATGTTTTCCGCGTTGTACAGGTCAATCACACCATCGCTGTATCCAACGCCATCGCCGTAATCGCTCCCGTTCTAAATAAAGGTAGAGTTAGGGTCGTAAAGACTCCTCTATCCCAAATCCATTTACGGATCGCGCCGCCTTGATTCGCAACGAACACGGTCTTGTTCGGCGCGATGGTGATGTGCGTGATTGGGCTATCATTCCATTGCATCTCGCTAAGCAGCGCCCCCTTGTCCCCCTCATAATCCCACGCGCGCACATAGCCAAGACGATCCACAGTAAAAAAGCGATTCTGGTCGTCAAACGCAGTGAGCGCAATCTCACCACCCTGCCCCGTCAACGCGGGATAGGACCGATCAGATGTAATGCCGATCTCGGGGTTGATATTCAAATTCCAAAAGCGCACCGTTTTCGCTTCCGTTTCGCCGTTGCTGATTTCCGCCACACGCCATTGTCCCTCGGCGAATGACAACGTCTTGACATTTTGGAGCTGTCCATGCCTGATCCTATTGCCTGCGTCTTCATCTTTGGACAAAAGCGCGAGCGCATTAGGGTTTACATTTCGATCCGCTTTGAGACTCCACGTAACGAATTCGTTTTTGTGTGTCAGCCCGACAAGAATTTCGCCCGGTGCGATGTACACACGATTGAGCGTTTTATCAGATGGCGCGAGTGTTTTTTTGAGTTCGTGTTTCGCGTCTAACGCAAACACATCCAGGCTGTCCTTGGCGTGAACAATACACTTGAAGGGACGCTTACTCAGCACCTCCGTGTATTCATCTTTATTGTCCGCGATCCAAAGTCTGGCGGCGGGATCAATCCATGCCGCTCTAAGCTTTGCCTTTTGATTTTTATCTTGCAGTACGGGCAGCCACTCGGCGCTTTGGGTGAACGTGATCCCATTCTGTGGAGAGGTCCGCGCGGTGTGGAGCAACATGCGGCGGCGGTTGCTCAAGGAATACAACACATCGCTGTTCTTTTCATCAAAAGCGACGGCGAGAATCGGATCGTGATGCGCTTTGATTTGCGCGTAAAAATCCGGGTTCGCGCGATCATACAGGTCAATCACTTTCCCGGATGCAACTGCGATGTACGAACTATTGGCGCTCACGGCAAGGCGCGCATTCTTGCCCGCTTTATTTTTGAACTCGCGCGGTTTGGCATCTTTATCCAGCGTGATCACAAACGTTCCATTGGGAGACACTTGCATGTCCACGACATTGAGGCGCCGCCCAAAACGCTGCCACGCGAGACGCCGGTTGTTCATATCCCACATTCGCAGGGAATACTGATCAACTTGGTTGTCCGCCAATGCCAACCAGTCACCATGCTGGCTGAACGCGGTGGCAATAAATTTGCCTCGATAACCGGGTATAAACTCTTGACCGTGGAGTCCCTCGAGCGTTTCGTTCGCCTTGTGAAGCTGGATGCGATCTTTATTGCTCCCTGCCAAGAGCGTGGCATCCTTATTAAAACTCGCATTGTTGATGACCATACCGACGGGCGGGGCAGGCGGCAGCGCGGGGGTCAGCATGGCGTCAAGCGCAAGCGCAATCAATGGACCTACAAAGGCAAAAGTGACCAAGCCCTTGCCCCAATTTTTTTCTTTGCGAAACGAACGTTTGCCTTCCTCTTGACCGCGCGTATTCCACCAAGGGCGAACGGCGATCCAATAAATTACTCCGAGCAGTGACGGAATGACGATCCAGACGGGGGGCAAACCGAGCAACAAACCAATCACGATCCCCACGCTAAGCATCGCGAACAAGGCGACTTGGAGATTGTGGCGGTGGTTGATCAGAAACGCGGCAAAGTTTGTAAAGAAGGTTCTCATGATTGGATGCTCCTTTCGATGTGAATGAGGTTGAGCGTCCGATCGCCGGGGCGACGGAGCAAACATAAAGTAGAGTGTGCAAGACTAGACCGTATTGTAACCGTTTTTATTTTAGAAAGTGTAATGATTTGGTAACGAAACGATACAAATTTCGATACAATGAAACGTAGCGCGCCAGAGATACTCTCTCGGCGTCACACCGACATCCCCGTCGCTATCCTTCTCTCGAAAAATTCCCTCTTGACATTCCTATTTTTAAGGTGTAACATAATGAATGAATGTTCATTCATCATAATTCTTCTCAAAAAAGATTAAAATGGCGCGTTTGACCGTCCATGCCCGCCGCGCGCTTGTGCAAGAGCGCCAAAAACAGATTTTGGACGCCGCCGCGCGTGTTTTTTCTGAAAAAGGATTCGACGCGACCACCATCCGCGATGTCGCGCGCGCTGCGGGCGTATCTGATGGTTTGCTTTATCGCTATTTCAAAAACAAACAAGACCTGCTCGTGCATCTCCCGCGCCAATTCATCCAGCCACCCATCGAAGCGTTTCAAGCCGCCAGCATGCGCGCCAATGCCGCGCCACCCTCACCCGACGAACTCTTGACCTCTCTCGTCCAAAACATGGCGACCCTGATGACGCAAAATCGCGAACTAATGCGCGTCCTCTTTACCTCCCTGCCAACGATGGACGAGGCGACGCGCGCGACCTACATGCGTCAAGCGCCGCTCTATGCGATGGAAACGATTGAAACGTACATCACCGCGCAGCAAGCAGCAGGAATTTTTCGCGCCGACCTCGATCCCGCCATCACCGCGCGTCTCTTGCCCGGCATAATGATGTTTTTTCTCATCGTCCAAGAAATTTTTCAGCCGCCCGACCTCCCGCGTTTCGAATACGAAAAAGTGATTCCCAACGTCGTCGAAATTTTCTTGCGCGGCGTGATAAAGCCAAGCGTCAAAAGTCAAACGTCAAGCGTCAAACGCGAATAGCCGATAGCAAATAGCGTATAGCATCTCGCGTATCACCCATCGCGCTCACGTCTCTCGTTTCTCGTTTCTCGTCTCTCGTTATTCATCCTTCATCCTTCATCCTTCCCATGAACTCCCGTCTCGTCGCCATCACGCGCAAAGAATTGATTCACATTCTGCGCGACCCGCGCACACTCGCGGTCATGATTCTCATGCCCGTCGTGCAAATTTTCCTGCTCGGCTACGCGGCGACCACCGACATTCGACATCTCAATGCCGCCGTGTACGACGCGGATCGCAGCGCGGCGAGCCGCGCGCTGATCGAAGCATATCGCGCCTCTGAATATTTCGCGCTCAATTATTTTGTCGGAAGCGAAAAGGAATTGGGCGAACTTTTGGATCGCGGCGACATTCGCGCGGCGATGATCATTCCCGCGGGCTATGCCGAACATTTGGCGCGCGGCGAAACGGCGCAAGTGGCATTTCTCTTGGACGGTTCCGATCCCGCTGTAGCAGGCACGGCGAACGCTGCCGCGCAAACGATCGGGCAGGCGCACAACACGCGCATCTTGCAGCAAAAAGTTGGGGTGGATGTGACCGCGCTCGGCGGCATCGAAATTCGCCCGCGCGTTTGGTACAACCCCGAACTCAAATCCGCTAATTTCATGATCCCCGCGCTGCTCGGGTTGATTTTGCAATTCCTGACCATTCTCTTTACCGCGCAAACGATCGTGCGCGAACGCGAACAAGGCACGATTGAACAGCTCGTCGTCACACCGATTCGTTCGTGGGAACTGATCGTCGGCAAATTGATTCCTTACATCGGCATTGCATTTTTCAACCTCGCCGAAATTCTCGTGTTGGGCATTTTAATTTTTGGCGTACCCGTGCGCGGGAGTCTGACTCTGCTCGCGTTCACCTCGTTTCTTTTTCTGCTGACCACGCTCGGCTTGGGCATTTTTATTTCGACGATTGCTCACAGTCAACAAGAAGCGATGCTCATTACGTTCTTAATCAACCTGCCCGGTATTTTTCTTTCGGGCTTTTTCTTTCCAATTGAAGCGATGCCGCTGCCCTTGCAATTTCTTTCCAATTTTATTCCGCTGCGCTACATGCTCGTCATCCTGCGCGGCATCGTCATCAAAGGCATCGGCATCGAGCCGATTCTTTCGCCCGTGATTGCGCTCACGATTTTTGGATTCGTGATTTTGATTGCCGCATCGCTGCGGTTTCGGAAAAGTTTAGAGTGAAGCATCAAACGTGAAACGTCAACTGTCACAATTGACGTTTCACGTTTGACGCATGACGCATGATTGCATTAGACCATCTCACCAAAACATTTTCGGAAACCATCGCCGTCAACGACGTTTCGTTCAATGTCGGCGCGGGCGAAATTTTTGGCTTGATTGGTCCCGACGGCGCGGGGAAAACGACAATGCTGCGCGTGATGGCGACGGCGATGACGCCGACGCGCGGGCGCGTCACGGTGGATGGGCGCGATGTGGTGCGCGACGCGGAAGCGGTCAAAAAAATGATCGGCTACATGCCGCAGCGTTTCGCGTTGTATCCCGATCTCACCGTCGTTGAGAATCTCAATTTTTTCGCGGACATTTTTGGTTCGCCGCAAAATGAGCGCGCGGCGTTGGTTGAAAAATTATTGGGCTTTGCGCGTCTGGACAATTTCAAAACGCGCTATACCAAAAATCTTTCGGGCGGGATGCAAAAAAAACTCGCGCTCGCCGCGACGCTGATGCACCGCCCGCGCATTTTGTTGCTCGACGAACCGACGACAGGCGTTGATCCCGTGAGCCGCCGCGAATTTTGGGATTTGTTGACGAACGTGCATTTGGAGGGCGTGACGATTGTGGTCAGCACGCCGTACTTGGATGAAGCCGAACGCTGCACCCACGTCGCGTTGATGCATCGCGGCAAACTGCTTGCGAACGATTCCCCGAATCAGCTGCGCGCGAATCTGGGCGCGTTCGTGTTTGAAGGACACTCCGCGCACGCGCGCCAAGCGGAACGCGCGATCAAAAATCACGCGGGCATTTTGAATTTAAACACCTACGGCGACGTGATTCGCGTGATCGTTGATGATTCATCGCGCTTCACCAACATTCAAACCGAATGGCAAACGCGCGGCATTGCGGTTCAAAATTTTCAGCCCGTCACCGCGCGTTTGGAAGATGTTTTTGTCCTTGCGATACGCGATTTGCGATAAGCGATATGCCTTCTCTCGTCATTGAAAATCTCACCAAACAATTCGACGCGTTCACCGCCGTTGACAACGTTTCGCTTTCGATGGCGCGCGGCGAAATTTTTGGTTTGCTCGGACCGAACGGCGCGGGCAAGACGACGACGATTCGGATTTTGTTGGGATTGCTCGCGGCGACATCGGGACGCGCGTCGGTGTTGGGCTATGACGTGGTGAAACAAGCGGAAGAAATTCGCGCGCACGCGGGCTACGTTTCGCAAAAATTCGCGTTGTATCCCGATCTCACCGTCGCGGAAAATTTTGATTTTTACGCGGGCGTGTACGGCGTAGCACGCAAAAAAATGATCGAACGGCGCGCCGTGTTGTTGGAGCAAGTGGGTTTAACGGGACAAGAACGCGAGCGCGTCGGCGCATTGGCGGGTGGTTCAAGGCAGCGGCTCGCGCTCGCGTGCGCGTTAGCGCACGAACCCGCATTTTTGTTTCTCGACGAGCCAACGGCGGGCGTGGATGCGTTGTCGCGGCGCGCGTTGTGGGATTTGGTGTACGAACTCGCGGAAGGCGGCACGAGTATTTTGGTGACGACGCATTACATGGACGAAGCGGAAAATTGTCAGCGCATCGCATTCATCTATCAAGGGCGCATCGTCGCCGAAGGCACACCGACAGAAATCAAACGCGATCAAATTCACGCTCAAGTGATCGAAATGGAATGTGAACCGTTGGACGTTGCGTTCGTCGCGTTGCGCGACGCGAAATTATTTGATGAAGTCGCACTGTACGGTTCAACGCTGCATTTGATTGGCACGGATGCATCTCAAAAAATTGAATTTGCAAAAAATGTGTTGGCAGCAAAAAATGTGCGCGTGACACGCGCCCAAGAAATTATGCCGTCGCTCGAAGACGCGTTCATTGCGCGTTTGCGAAGCGCGGACCGCGAATAGCGAATCGCGTATCGCCTATCGCGTATCGCAAAACTTTTCCGCGATACGCGATAAGCCATACGCGATACGCGAGGTTTTCATGCACCCCAATCCAAAACGAATCCTTCCCGTCATTGTCATTCTCTTGTTGCTCGGCGGCGGTTATTATTTGTGGAGCAACGGTCTCCTGCCCGGCACGACGCCCACGGGGAATGATGAAAATTCCGTGTCGGGTTTTATTGAAGCGGAAACGTACAACGTCGCGTCCGAAATTGCGGGGCGCGTGCGCGCGGTCGCCGTGGACGAAGGCGCGCGCGTGACAGCAGGACAAATTTTGATCGAACTCGATCACGCGCTGCTCGACGCGCAAATCGCCCAAGCACAAGCAGCTGTGAATACCGCGCAAGCGCAATTAGCTCTCGTCCAAACTCCCGCGCGCGCTTCGGATGTTGCCGCGGCGCAAGGTGCATTGAACGCGGCAAAGGAAAATTTTGATAAAGTGACGGCGGGTGCGAACGCGAGCGATCTCGCCGCGGCACAAGCTACATTGAACGCGGCAAAAGAAAATTACGAACGAGTCGCGGCGGGTCCAAAAGCAAGTGATCTCACCGCCGCGCAAGCGGCATTGAACGCCGCATTGCAAGCATACGAAAAAATTCGTCAAGGTCCAACAGCGGATGATCTCGCGCCGCTCAAAGCGCAAGTGGACAATGCCAAAGCGGCGGTGAATCAAGCGCAAGCGGCATACGATCAAATTGGCGGCGCGTCGAATCCAAACATTGGCTTGACACCACAGGCGCGCGCGCTGGAACAAGCGACAAATTTGTACACAGCTGCCCTTGCCGCGTACAACAACGCGTTGTCGCACCCCACCGCGTCCGAACTCGCCGCGGCACAAGCGCAAGTGGACGCTGCGCGCGCTGCGCTCGTGCGTTTAACCCCTGACGCGTCGCAGCTCGCCGCGGCGCAAGCGCAAGTGGATCAAGCGCAAGCCGTGTTAAATCGTCTCGTCCCTGATACCGCGCAGCTCGCAGCTGCACAAGCGCAAGTGGCTCAGACGCAAGCGGTGTTGAACCGCTTGACGCCAACCGATGAAACGCTCGCCGTCGCGCAAGCACAAGTGAAACAGGCGCAAGCTGCGCTTGACGTGCTGCAAGTGCAGTTAGCTAAAACAAAAATCGCCGCGCCAAGCGATGGATTTGTGACGACGCGCGCGGTGAATCCCGGCGAACTCGCGTCGCCCGGAGCTGCGCTATTGACGATCAGCCAACTCGATCCCGTCGAACTCATCATCTATGTTCCCGAAACGCGGCTTGGTGATATTCAACTTGGCAGCGAAATCGGCGTACAAGTGGATTCATTCCCCGGCAAAATTTTTCAGGGAAAAATTATCCGCATTTCCGATCAAGCCGAATTTACGCCGCGCAATGTGCAGAGCAAAACGGAACGCGTCAATACCGTGTTTGCGGTGAAATTGCAAATTCCAAATCCCGCGCTGGAATTGAAACCGGGGATGCCGGCAGATGCGACGCTGCGGTAGAGGATAGCTGACGTGATGATGTGCCACGCACTTCCGAAAGTGCGTGGCACATCATCACGTCATCACATCATCACCCATTCGGGCGATGGAAAATTCGTTCGTTTGTAGAATTGCAAAGCGCGGGGAGTGTTTTACAATGGAGGCAAAGGACAAAGGAAATAAGGGAAATAGGGGAAAGATGATGAAACAGAAAAAATTTGTGTGGCTGGGCATTTCATTTTTTAGCGCGCTGTTGGTTGCGGCGTTTGTGTTGGCGGGAAATAGTTTTGCAGCTGGCGGAACGGGTCCTGCCGACGCGTTGGTTGTAACAGGCGCGGCGATCACGGCGCAGCCCGGTTCGCAAACGTGGTTCAAGTTTGAGGAAAGCGGCAACAAGAAACTCGTCACGGCAACGCTCGATGCAAATGGCGCAAGTGGGATCGCGTTCAAGGTGTACACACCGGAACAGATCGCGGACTGGCAGCGCGGGGAGGGCTTGAAAGCAATCGGCGCGAGCAGCTCAACACCTGTCCACGATCAAGTGTGGGAAGGACGTTTTCAAACCACAGGCACGTACTATCTTGTCGTTCACAACACAACGGATCAGTCAATCGAATATCGTTTGAATGTGAGTGGTGAAGGTGTGACGACGGTGGTAAATCTTGCGCCGACGGCGACGCCGCTGCCGAATCCGTTTGCAACGCGCGTGCCGCTGGGAACATTAAGCGGCGGCAAAATTGTTTTTCAAGAATCGTCGGGGGGAAATATTTATACCGTGAACGCGGATGGCACGAATTTGCAGCGCATCACGTTCGGACTCGATCCCGCGTTCTCGCCCGATGGATCCAAGATCGCGTTTGTGCGTCAAGGACCTGTGCCGGGGTTGTATGTGATCAACGCCGATGGATCGTCGGATGGCATACATCCGCAAGAACGAAATTTATTTGGCGGAACGCAAGTGCGCTCACCGTCGTGGGCGAATGAAAATGAAATTGTGTATTCGAGTGTGACGCGCGTGATTGCAGGCACACCGCTTTGTTTTTTGGGACGATGCTTCGGCGGGGATGATGTGACGCGCTGGGGTTTGTTCTCGTACAATTTGAGTGATGCGGCGATTCACAATGTGAGCGCGCCACCGACTGGGGGCACCGTGCCAAGTGTCAATCGTGTGCTGCAAGAAATCGTGTTCATGAATCCCGAATTGGGTTTGATGTTGACCACATTTGAAAGTGATTCCGCCGCGCGGATCATTGACAATGATCTTTCGATCAACGTGCCAACCATGTCGCCTGATGGCGCGCGCGTGACGTATATGGTGCGTCAGCCCCCATCGTGGCAAGTTGTTGTCGCGGTATGGGATGGGACGCATCCGACACTGTTGACGCGCAACGATCCACTTTCGTTTGAATCTTTCGATAATGTTGCGCCAACGTTTTCGCCGAACGGACAAGAAATTTTGTTTTTGTCGAACCGCAATGGCAAGTGGGAATTTTTTGCCATCAACGCTGACGGATCGAACGAACGTCAAGTATTGAAAAATGTGACGGACACGATAAACCTTCAATACAATTACAGCGCCGAGCGCGTGGTGGCGTGGGTGAAATAAAAAATATGTGCCACGCATTTCGGAAATGCGTGGCACATATTTTTTTGGCACTTTTTTTTGTCCTTGAAAGAAACCTTGTTAGAATGGGACAACCGCGCGAATGTAAGCTTCTCTCTCTCTTTCTTTATTTCTATGTATTTAGTATTAGTAGTAGGGGCTGGGGAAAAGTGGACGCGTTTTTCACCATTGCGTGGTTCACCTCAACTTACGCGACTTGTCGCGTAGAACGTCCGTCCAACCCCAAGTAAGCGGTGTGGGTCGCAATTGCATCCTCCTCCTCGCCGCGACAACCTGTGCAAGAACATTCCACAATTTTCGCTCCCACCCCTACTTTTCCCCGCGCGCCTGTGGGCAAGTGGCTTTTGTTGACGCGAACAACTCGCACAAGAAATATCCAAAAAATAGTTATTTTTCTATACCACAAGAATTAGGGTGTCAGTGTCCCAGTACCCCCAATATCTCGTGCCACTACATAGCCGATGACAAGGGTTATCCCCATAATCGTCATGTTATCCACAGTTATAGGGGGGTTTTCCACAGACGACTTGTCATAATGCGGTCATTTTCATCGGGGATTTGACCGAAAAAAAGAAATTTTCAAGGAGGTTCAAATGTCGAACGTTACACGCGCCCTTGCGCTCGTTTTGGTGATGGGTTTGGCAATTGCGATTTTTTCTCAAACGGTGCAAGTGCAGGCGCGCGTTGCAAGTCCCAACGCGGTGATCGAAGTGTATCCGGGAGTCAATGCGATCAGAAAAGCGCTCAAGAATGCAAACCCCGGCGACACGCTCAACATCCATGTCGGCACGTACAACGAAGCCGTCAACGTCAAAAAAGCAAATATCACACTAAGGTCCGCCGGTGATGGCGAGGTCATTATTGATCCGCAATGCAATGCTGTGACGGGGATCAACATGAACGCGGAAGGAATTACAATCAAAGGATTGACGGTGCGCGGCGCGACGTTTTACGCTATCAATCTGGAACATCGCGCAAGCGGCGTCGTTCGGGGCAACACAGTGGATAACACCTGTCCCGGCGCGCAATATGGCGTGAATGTTTTTGACGGCGGCTCAATCAAAGTGGCTGGCAACGGCGGGACAGGTTGGGATGATGCTGTGATTTATATTGGCGGCATCAACGCGACGCCTAGCGGCGCGCTCGTTGTGAAAAATACGAATGCGACCGGCAGTGTACGCGGCATCATCATTGAAGATTCCGCGAACGTGAATATCAAGGTGTTGAAAAATAATGTGCATGACAATACCGACACGGGCATTTTGATTCACAACAGCGATGGCGTGCTGATCAAAGAGAATACCGTCACGAACAATGTGAGCAAAGGGATTCATCTCGACGCGCCCTCTGACAACAATGTGGTGCGTGACAACACCTTCACCGGACACACAACGGATATCTTGAACGACGGCACAGGCAATTGCTTTAGCGGCAACACCTATACCACGAGTTCGGGTCCGATCGATCCGTGTTGATAGAAAAAACGTGCCACGCACTTCTGAAAGTGCGTGGCACGTTTTTTTTTATTCCACCGCGTACAACTCATCACATTTCGCCGCCATGATCAGATCGTTGCGATGCAATCCTTTGATCTTGTGCGTCCACCACGTCACTGTCGTTTTGCCCCATTCCGTCAATAACGCGGGATGATGATCTTCCGCTTCCGCCAATTCGCCGACGCGATTTGTGAACGCCAATGCCTCTACAAAATTTTTGAATTTGTACGCGCGCTCCAAACGCGGAATTGCCTCGCGCTCGACGATATTCCATTCGGGAATCAACGGCATCAACTCTTGCTTTTCTGGCTCCGTCACGCGCGGCGAATCGGCGCGGCACGCGACACAATGCTCTCGTAATAAAGAATTCATACGTTCCCTCCTCCTTCTTCCATCCCCGCCAACACGCGGCGCAAAATCGCTTCCACCTGCTGCGCCTCTTGGTCCGAAAGATGCCGCGCAAAATAATTGGCAATGCCTTTTGCATAAATGGGCCACGCCTCTCGCAAGGCAATGCGCCCCTTGTCGGTGAGAATCGCATAAAAGCCGCGCCGATCTGTCGGATCCAATTCGCGTTTCAAGAATCCTTCCGCCTCGATCCGATCCACCAACCGCGTCAACCCGCTGCGACTCAACACCACTTTGCGCGCCAGCTCGTTCATCCGCAAGCGGCGTTCGGGCGCGCCCGCCAATTCAATCAACACATCGTACCATCCCAACGGCAACTGTTCCGCCGCCGCCAAATCGCGATCAATTTGTTCCACCACCCGCGCCTGCGCGGTGAGAAACGCGCGCCATGCCGCCAGATATTGCTCGCTTACGAGCTTTGCCATGGGGCGAGTGTAGCACAGAAAACATCCGATGTCTCGTGCGATTTTCATAATCGTGACGCACACTCCGCGGGTTTCCATCGCTTTTTATTTCGGATTTTCCGCGAGTTCCCCTATAATGCCAATGTTATGCCGCAAGAAACCGCGTTTGCAACGCAACACCTCGATCCCTTAACTTCCAACCAAACAGAATCTACAATCCATCAAGGAGTTGCGTTGGTGACCGGAGCCGCCGGCTTTATCGGCTCGCACCTCGTCGAACAGCTCCTCCACGAAAATCATACCGTCCTCGGCTTGGATAGTTTCACCGATTATTATGCGCGTGAGATCAAAGAGAATAATTTGCGCGCGGCGAGCGCCGATGCGCGTTTCACGTTCCTTGAAGCGGATTTGCGTACCGCCGACTTGCGCGAAATCTTGAGACGCCACAACGTCCACCACATTTTCCACGAGGCGGGGCAGGCGGGCGTGCGCCCGAGTTGGGGCAAGGATTTTCAGCCCTATGTCGAGCGCAACATTTTGGCAACCCAAGCATTGCTCGAAGCGATTTCTAGTCTCCCCGACAAGGCGCAGATTCAAAAAGTTGTGTTTGCTTCCTCTTCCTCTGTGTACGGCGACGCGGAAAAATTGCCGACGGGCGAAGATGATCTGCCGCGTCCCATTTCGCCGTATGGGGTGACAAAACTCGCGGCGGAGCATTTGTGTTTTTTGTATGCAAAACAATATGGCTTGCCCGTCGTCGCGCTCCGCTATTTCAGCGTTTATGGTCCGCGCCAGCGTCCTGATATGGCAATGCACATTTTTATGGATTCAATTCTGCGCGGCAAAACCATTCACGTCTTTGGCGACGGCGAACAGACGCGTGAAATGACGTTCGTAAGCGATATTGTGAACGCGAATTTGCTCGCGCTCCATTCGCCGAATGGTGGAACTAACAACGTTCCGCGCGTCTATAACATCGGTGGCGGTTCGCGCTCAACGCTCAACGCGATTTTGGAAACACTCGGCGAAATTGCGGGCGCGCCGCTGCGTTTGGAATATCAAGCGCGCGCGGCAGGTGATCATCGGCACGGGGCAGCTGACATTTCGCGCGCGGCACGCGATTTGGGGTACGAACCGCGCGTGAGTTTGGAAGATGGCTTGCGGCGACAGTTGGAGTGGCAAAAGTCAGTGGTCAGTGGTCAGTAGGCAGTGGTCAGTAGGCAGTGTTCGTCGTCTGTCGTTATGATTCCCTCTGCCCTCCAATTACCATCGCCTGTCAAACCGCTATCCCGCGCGCGGCTCTGGACAAGCGCGTTGCGCGTCCTGCCCGATTTTTTGATCATTGGCGCGCAAAAGGGGGGGACGACTTCGCTGTATGCGTACTTGAGCGCGCATCCAAACATCGCGCCCGCGTTGGAAAAAGAAGTACATTTTTTTGATTACAATTTTTCGCGCGGCGAGGCGTGGTATCGCGCGCATTTTCCGACGCAGTTGGAAAAATGGCGCGGCACGTTTTTGATGACGGGCGAAGCGTCCCCGTACTATCTGTTTCATCCGCGCGCGACGCTCCACGCCAAACAAATTGTGCCGCACGCGAAATTGATTGTGCTGCTGCGGAACCCCGTCGAGCGCGCGTATTCGCAATATCATCATCAAGTCCGTTTGGGTTTGGAAGAATTGTCTTTTGAAGAGGCAATTGATCAAGAACCCGCGCGTTTGGCGGGCGAATTTGAAAAACTGATTTCAGATGACGAATACTATAGTTTCAATTACCAAAATTATTCGTATCTGGCGCGCGGCATGTACGCGGATCAATTGACGCGCTGGTTCAAGTTTTTTCCGCGCCAACAATTTTTGATCCTGGAGAGCCAAGCATTTTACGCGCAGCCCGCGCCGACGTTGGAACGCGCGCTCGACTTTTTAGGCGCGCCGCGTTGGCAGCCCGCGACCTTTCGCGTCGAGAATGACGGCGCGTACCCGGCAATAAATCCGGACACCCGCGCCATGCTCGTCGAATTTTTCGCGCCGCATAACGCGCGCTTGTACGAATTGTTGAATGTAGATTTTGACTGGAACTAGCCGATAGCCGATGGCACATAGCAGATGGCAGATGGCAAATAGCAAATCGCGTATCGCAAATCGCGCGCCACCGATTACTGATTACTGATTACTGACTACTATGCACTCGATCCGTTTCGATAACGTCAGCAAACGTTTTTTGCTGCATCACGAACGCACACGCACGCTCCAAGATCTGCTGGTGCGAAAATTTTCGCGCAAAAACGGCAACGGCAAACCCACACCCGCTGTCGAAGAATTTTGGGCAATGCGCGATGTGTCGTTCGATGTGCCGCCGGGCGAAATGGTGGGTTTGATCGGTCCGAACGGCGCGGGCAAATCCACGCTGTTGAAATTGCTCGCGCGCATTTTCGAACCGACGCGCGGCAAGGTGCATGTGAACGGACGCTTGAACGCGTTGATCGAATTGAGCGCGGGCTTTCACGAAGAATTGACGGGGCGCGAAAATATCTTTTTGAGCGCGGCTTTGCTTGGCTTGTCGCGTCGCGAGATTCAGAGCAAGTTGGATGAAATTGTCGCGTTCAGTGAATTGGAAAAATTTATTGACACGCCCGTCAAACATTATTCGTCGGGCATGCACATGCGGCTCGGTTTTGCGATTGCGACGGTGATTGAGGCGGAAGTGCTTCTCGTGGACGAAGTGTTAGCTGTGGGCGACGCGAATTTTCAACGCAAGTGTTTTGAGCGCATCGTCGAAATCCGCGAACGCGGCACGACGATTTTGTTTGTCTCGCATCAAATGGCAGACATTGAACGGCATTGTGATCGCGCGCTCTTGTTCATGCACGGGCAATTGATCGCCGACGGCGCGCCGAGTGACACCGCGCAAGAGTACCGCGAATTGACCAAACGCCAGCGCACCGACACGCCCGATTTTTACAATGTCGAGTACGTCGAATTTCGAGTACCTCAAGAAATGTGCGTGGGCGAGCGCGCGCAATTCAGTGTGACGTTGAAAAATAATTCGCGCGAGGTGTGGAACGGCGAGCAAGGTTCGGGGACGCGTCTGGTTTCCGCGAGTTATCATTGGCTGGATCGTTTTGGTTCGATGCACCAGTTTATGGGTCCGCGCAAAATCCTGCCGCGCAACCTCGCCCCCGGCGAAACGATCACACTCACAAGTCACATTTTGCCGCCGCACAATCCCGGCACATTTTTGCTTGAACTTGATGTCGCCGCCGAGGGCGCGGGCTGGTTCGGCGCGCACGGCAAGCCGGGTCCGCAAATTACCGTGCAGGTGTTACCCGCGCGGAATGTTCGCCACACGGGCGATTTGAGTGAAAAGAGATTGGAGATTAGAGAGTAGAAATGCGCGTTTTGGTCATCGGCATTGACGGCGCGACGTTTCGCTTGATGCGTCCATTGATGCAAAACGGCTACATGCCTTTTTTGTGCGAGGTCGAACAGCGCGGCGCGTTGGGGACGCTCGAAACAATTTATCCGCCTGTGACCGCGCCCGCGTGGTCGTCGTTCGTCACGGGCAAAAATCCCGGCAAGCACGGCGTCTATGAATTTTTGCATCGCAAGCGCGGAACGCTCGAACAGATTCCCGTCAACGCGGGCATGTTAGGCAGCCAAACGCTTTGGGAAATGATGAGCGACGCGGGCAAAAAGATGGTCGTCGTAAGCGTACCGCTGTGTTATCCGCCGTTCCAAGTCAACGGAACATTAATGTCCGATTTTCTCGCGCCCAAAGGGGCGCGTGATTTGTCGTATCCGCCGGAACTGCTGAGCGAAGTCGAAGCAAAATTTGGCGAATATCTTTTGTATCACAAACAAGTGTACACTCAAGACAATGTGGCGAATGTTCTCGCGGAACTCGAAGAAAACACGGCGTATCGCCAACGCGTTGCCGAATATTTGTTGAAACGCGATCCGTGGGATTTTGCGATGGTGTATTTTGAAGGCACGGATCGCTTGCAGCATGAATTGTGGCACGTCATTGATCCGACAAGTCCGATGCACGATAAAAAAGAAGCGGAACAATTTGGCGAACGCACGCGTAATTATTATCGTGAGTTGGATAACGATGTGCGGAAACTCGTTGAACTCGCGCACGCGCAAGACCCCGACACGCAAGTGATCCTGATGAGCGATCACGGCTTTGGCGCGATTCACAAATTCGTCAATTTCAATATCTGGTTATTGCGCGAAGGATTTTTGAAACTCAAGCAGGACATTCCGACGCAATTGAAACACGCGTTATTCAATCTCGGTTTCACGCCCGCGCTCGGTTACAAGCTTTCCATGAATTTTGGTTTTGCAAATTTGCGTTTGTCGCAAGGCATGACGAATCGCAATCAAATTCTCGATCTCGTGCGGCGCGGTTTTCTTTCGTTCCGCAACGTGGATTGGGAACGCACGCGCGCGTTTTCCAGCGGAAACTACGGACAAATTTTTGTGAACCTGCAAGGACGCGAACCGTTCGGCAGTGTGCCGCAGAGTGAATTTCAAAATGTCGTAGAACAAATCGGCGCGCGTTTGCGCGAATTGCGCGATCCGCAAACGGGCGCGGCAGTCGTTTCCAAAGTGTACAAACAGTCCGACGTTTTTTGGGGTGAATTTATTGACGACGCGCCCGATGTGGTTTTTTCACTCGCGGAAAATTACAAAGCGCTCGGCACTTTGGAATTTGCATCGAATCATGTGATCGAACCCGCGTTTGGCAATTCGGGCGATCACCGCATGGATGGTTTCGTCGGCATGATCGGCAGTGAGATTCAACAAAATGTGAAAATTGAGAACGCCAATATCATGGATGTTGCGCCAACGATTTTGTATTTGATGGGCTTGCCCATTCCCTCCGATCTCGATGGTCACGTTCTCACCGCGCCGTTGCGCGAGGATTTTGTCATGTCGCAGCAAATGTTGCAAGGCGACGCATTGGGCGCGCGCGATCAGCTCATTCCCGATTACACAGAAGAAGAATCGGAAGAGGTCAAAGAGAGATTGCGCGCGTTGGGGTATTTGGGGTAGCAAGCGCCACAAACCCGGTTTCTGGGTCTCGTGCAGGAAAACCGAGATTTCGGCGATGATTACATCGCATTACTCTCGAAATGACATGCGTAAGTCCTATACTTGAGAAAACGGAGCTTTGGGCGGTGCGTGCTTGTTGGCGAAAGTTTTGGAATAGTGCTCAATTTTTTAGTTCTGCGTAGAGACGCTCAACAATGACACACTACAAATTTCTCTTGAGGGGGGTCTTTTTGTGCCTGATGATGGGTTGCCTTGGTGTAAGTGAGATACGCGGCGCTGCCATCGCAAGAGCGGTTCTAACCCATGGTCCGGTCGTCGGCGCCGTCACAGATACGACCGCACGCGTCTTTGCGCGAACCAATCAGGGCGCAGAGGTAAATTTACGATATGGACGCGCAGCGGATTTGAGGGAGGCATCGCAAGCGAGACAATCGACAAGCGCGGGACATGATTTTACAACGATCATTTCACTTGCGACGCTAGAGCCGGCAACGGTGTATTATCTGGATATCGTAGTAAACGGGGTCTCTCAATTGGCTTTTCCGTATCCCCAATTCAAAACATTTCCCCCATTGGGCGCACCCGTGTCCTTCCGATTTGTTATTCTGAATGATTTTGGTGAGACCGGTTCAACTCAACCACCCGTGCCTTACAAAGTTGCCACGTTCAAAAACGCGGACGCTGAACATCCCGATTTTGTAATTATCGGCGGTGATTTGGGGCACAACAACATGAGTACACTGTCAGACAAACGCCAACAGTTCAAAGACTTGTACACGATTCCCAGCCCGGCGAATCACAACACCGACTTTGTTCGCAGGATTTTGGACAGATATCCGGTCGCACACATGTGGGATGATCACGATTACGGCGCGAACAATTCCAACAAAACATATCCGTTTAAGGATTTGAGTTATCAGGTGTTGAATGAATATTTTCCGGTGTACCCGCTAACCCCCAATGGCGATTGGCAAACATTCTCGTACGCCCAAGCGGATTTCTTTTTACTGGATTCGCGAAGTCAGCGCGATCCCAATGCCAAACCTAATGGTCCGCTCAAATCCATGTTGGATGGCGACCATTTAGGGAGTGTCGGTCAGATGGAATGGCTCGAACAGGGTCTCGCAAATTCGACCGCCCTATGGAAATTTATCGTCTCGCCCATCCCATTTAACTCAACTTTGAAAAAGCGTGACTCGTGGACCGGCTTTCGCCATGAACGCGCGCAGCTCGTCAAGTTTATTCAAAGCCACTCGATTTCCGGGGTGATCTTGCTTTCAGGCGATGCTCATATCGGCGCGCTGGATGACGGGACCAATTCTGATTTTCCGGAGATGCTCGTGCCAGGTCCAAATCTATCCAAGTGTGCCACAACTAGAAAACCAGGCATGTGGAGTCATGGGATTTATTGGTCAGGTCCTTCCAAAAAACCACCGTGCAATGGTTATGGTGTCGTCTCGGTCAACGCGAACCCCTCCAAAGTGCAACTCCAAGTCAAGAATACAGACGGAAACACACAACTGGATTTAACGGTGAAACCATGATTCGCGCAATGAAAAGGCAGTCTCGAGTCCTCGTGATCGGTCTTGACGGCGCGACGTGGGATATTTTGAATCCACTGATGCGCGACGGCAAACTGCCGCATTTGAAAAAATTATTGGACACGAGCGCGCAAGGCGTTTTGATGTCTTCGATTCCGCCTGTCACCGCCGCGGCGTGGACTTGTTTTTCCACCGGCAAAAATCCCGGTAAACATGGGCTCGTGGACTTTATCTATTTTCCCGATCACGGCTACCGCGTCACGATTGCCAACAGCACGACGCGCAACGCGGCGACGCTTTGGAATTTGTTGAGTGAACGCGATTTGCGCGTGGGCGTTGTGAATGTGCCAATGACCTATCCGCCCGAACCCGTCAACGGCGTGATGGTCACGGATTTGATGACGCCGAACGCGAGTGTGCAATACACCTATCCGCCCGAACTCAAACAAGAATTGTTGGACAAGGTGGGTCCGTTCGTCATTACCCCGGGCGAAGGCGAAAATCCGAGTGAGCCGTTGACGTATCTGGAGCAAGTGCGCGCGGATGTAAAAAGTTCGGCGGACTATGCGCTGTATCTTTTGAAGCAAGAGCCGTACAGTTTTTTCATGTACGTATTCGGCATCATTGATATTCTCCAACATCAATTTTGGTATTTGCTCGAAGCCGATCCAAAAAATTTGAGTGCGCGTGATCGCGTCATCCGAGAAAAAGTTGTCGCGATTTTTCAACAAGTGGACGACGGCGTGGGCGAGGTGCTGAAATGCGCGGACGAGAACACCACCATCGTTCTCATGTCCGATCACGGTTTCGGACCGATGAAGGGATTCATGCACGTCAACAATTTTTTGCTCGAACGCGGCTATCTCGTTTTGAAACGCGGCGCGCTGAGTACTTTGAAACGCGTCATGTTCCGCGCGGGCATCACGCCGCAAAACGTGCATCTAACGCTCAAAGCATTGAAACTCGATCTGCGCCGCCGCGTGAATCGCGGACGCGCGTACGGTTTGCTGAAACGATATTTTTTATCGTTTGACGATGTGGATTGGACGCGCACGCGCGCGTTCGCGTTGGGACACATTGGGCAAATTTACATCAATCTGCAAGGGCGGCAGCCAAGCGGAGTTGTGACACCGGGCATCGAGTACGAAAAATTGCGCGAGGAACTGCGCGCGGAATTGTTGAAATTGAAACATCCCGACACAAATGAACAGCTGATCGCGCGTGTGTTGAATCGCGAAGAAATTTATCACGGCGAATTGTTGGACAACACGCCCGATCTTTTGTTGCTGCCCGCCGATTTCAAATACGTCGCGTTCGGCGAATCGGAATTTGCGTCAAACAAACTTGTCGGTCCCACGCTCGGTCACACCGGGCATCATCGTCTCGAAGGCATTGGCGCGTTGAGCGGACCCAACGTCCAAGTCGGCGCGCAGCTTCAAAACGCCTCGCTGATCGATCTTGCGCCCACCATTTTATACGCGCTCGGTTTGCCCATTCCGCCCGACATGGATGGACGCGTTCTCACCGAAGCGTTCACGCGCGAATTTGTAAATCAAACCGCGTTGAACTATGACACGGAAAACGCAGTTCGCTCGGATTTTGGCGGCACGTATTCGGATGATGAAGAGGAACAAGTGATTCAACGGTTAGCTGATTTGGGATATGTTTCGTAACGACAGACGCCGCCCGAGACCTGACAGGTTTCTACCGCGTCTGCTTTGGGTGACGCGAACGCGATGTATTGCAACAGCTGTGACGAGTGACGCGAACGGTGTAAAAACCTGTCAGGTCTTGGTCCTACTCGCCGCGCTGTTTCTTTCGTTTGGCTGCGCGTCCGCCACGCCAACACCCGCGCCAACCGCAGAACCAACGGACGCGCCAAGCACAGAAACATTGCCGCAAGTTCCCGAAGGATTTCGCATCACCGTCGCGTACGATAACTTGAATGTGCCGACAACGATTGCAACGGACGGCAAACATTTTTACGTTACCGAATTTCAAACGGGGCTGGTGAAACGTCTCACGGACGCGAACGGCGACGGCGTGTTGGATCAAGAAACAATGTTGGCGGAAGGATTCGATCATCCGCGCGGCGTCGCGATTGAATCCAAAACGGGTGATATTTTTATTTCGAGCATCGGGCATGTTCACCGCTTACGCGATCCGAACGGCGACGGCGTGGCAGACCAGAACGATGTCATTTTTCAAGATTTGTTTTACGTGGACGCCTCACACGCCAACAACAGCATTGCTTTCGGACCCGATGGAAAATTGTATCTCACAAGTGGCTCCCCGCGTCTCAATCAAATCGAGATTCGCAAGAACGGCAAACTTTTTTATGAAGGGGAACGGCTTCCCGAAACCGCAGGCACAATTCTGCGCGCGAATCCCGACGGCACCAATCTTGAAGTGTATGCCAAAGGATTTCGCAATCCCTTTGATTTGATCTTTTCGCGCGATGGAAAATTGTACGCCACCGATAATGGCGAGGACAAAAAAGAGGGCAAGCCCGAAGGCGACGAATTGAATGAAATCGTGCAAGGCGGCGATTACGGCTATCCCTTTTTTCTAGGTGATCCACCGCCCGATTCCAAAACCATCGCGCCGCTCGTCAATTTTCCCCAAGCATCTTCTTCCGACGGCTTGGTGATGTACGAAGCGGATCAATTTCCTGCCGAATATCGCGGCAGCATTTTCGTCGCCCTCTTTTCCGATCCGCGCAAAGTGGTGCGCGCGTGGCGCGACGAAAATGGGAAATGGCAGCACCAAGATTTTGTGACGCAAATGAATCGTCCGATTGATCTGATCGTCGGCGCGGACGGCGCGTTATACATCGCCGATATGAATACGGGCGCGTCACGCGGCAACGCCGACCCCAATAATCCAGCAGTGATTTACCGCATCGAGTATGTAGGAAACTAACACGGCGCTTAATGTGCCACGCACTTTCGGAAGTGCGTGGCACATTAAGCGCGGCGCGTCATTCGCAACCAATATGAGTCGCATCCGTCTCCTCATCGGTCTCGCCGTCTCGCTCGTCCTCCTCTTTTTCACCTTTCGCGGTTTGGATTGGGCGGAGGTGGGCGACGCGCTACGCGGCGCGAATTATGTTTTCATCGCCGCGTCCGCGTTGGTGATCATTACCGCGTTTGGCGTGCGCGCAATGCGTTGGAGCGCGCTGTTGCGTCCCGTGCGCGAATTGTCGTGGCGCAGTTTGTTTCCGATTGTGTTGATCGGATTTTTTGGCAATTATGTGCTGCCCGCGAAAACGGGCGAACTCGTGCGCGCGTATGTTTTGGGCAAACGCGAAAATTTATCCAAAAGCGCGATTCTTGGCAGCATCGCCGTCGAGAAAACAATGGACACGCTGATCCTGTTTTTCATTTTGTTGGCAACCGTGTGGGCAGTGCCTGTGCCGGAGGAAGTGGCGCGCATCGAGCCGATTGTGGCAATTTTTTTGATCGTCGTGATCGGCGGAATGTTGCTGCTCGCCGCGCGCGGACGCCATCTTTCCAATTGGATCGTGCGCGCGCTGCAATTTGTTTTTCCGTGGTGGAAAGAACGCGTTGCGCGCATCACTCATTCCTTCATTGATGGCTTGAGCGTTTTGTATCATCGCTCCAGCATCGGTATCGTGCTGCTGCTCTCACTCGTGATTTGGGTGATGACGACGATCAATTTTTGGCTCATCGGGCAAGCGTTGAATTTGCCCGTGCCGTTGTACGGCTATGTCATTCTCGTCGCCGTGACCAACATGGCGAGTTTCGTGCCGTCGCTGCCCGGACGCTTTGGAACGTTAGAATACGCGAGTATTTTTGTGTTGGGCTTGTTCAAGGTGGACATTAATACCGCCGTGTTGTTTCCGATTCTGTTACGCGTCGCGCAGCTCATCCCCATTTTACTCGGCTACATTTTCCTCAATCGCGAAGGCGTGAAAATTTTGGATGTCACGCGCAGCAATGCGGAACGCGCGACTCCGCTCAATGGCGACGCGGAAAGCGCGGTGACCGGTTCGAAAGCATGAAGCAAGTACGCGCGGGGTTTTCCCAATACGGAATTTACCTCGTCCTTTTGCTCGGATTTCTTGTGCGCGTGCTGTTGTTGCAAGCAGGCCTCGCGCTCGATCTGCGCAGCGATGAAAATTCATACACCAAACTCGCCGCGCTCCTTTCGCAAAATCCTGTTGGCTATTCCGACATTTTTCGTCCCCCCCTCTATCCCACGTTCCTCGCGTTTTCATTCGCCGCGTTTGGCGAATCCCGTTTTGCGACCGGAGTTTTGCAAGCGTTAGTGTCAACCCTCAACGTTGCGCTCATTTACGCCTTCACGAAAACATTATTTCATCGCAACCACATCGCCCTTTTCGCGGCGGCGTTATTCGCGCTGCAATTAGAGTTGATCACACTCACGCGCCTCTATCTCGCCGACACGCTTTCTATTTTTCTCTCCACGCTGGGATTTTGGTTATTGCTCAAATATACGCGCGCGCGAAACGCGCTCCCCTTGATTGGCGCAGGTATCATCCTCGCCCTCGCCGCGCTCACGCGCGAGCTCATTGGACTCTTTGCCATTCTCGTCGTTCCCGTTTGGCTCGCCCTCGTCCTTGCGCCGAAATGGAATCAATTTTTCAGGAAAACGCTCGCCGTCACTTTTGGTCTCGCCATCGTCTTCATTCCCTGGGTCATTCGCAATTACGGCATCGAACCGCGTTTTGTCTTGATCAGCACATCGGGCGAATACAATCTCGCGCGTGACAATTGGCGCGAGGAAGCGAAATTAGGTATCGTTCCAAATCTCGACGGCATGATCACGACGCGCGACAAGGGCAAACTCAAAATTCACTATCCCAAACAAGTGCGGGCGGACCTCCGCCGCTTGCCGCCCGCAGAACGCGGGGCATATCCATTTCAACGCGCGTACAGCGTCATTTCGCACGCGCCCTTGCAATGGCTCTTGCTGAAAACGCACAAGCTCGCCAAACTGTTCGAGCCGCCATCGCCCAAGTGGGTGTACACGCGGCTCGAATCCCTGCCGCCCGAATGGAACGCGCTGCTTTCCGAATCCGCAAGAATCATGCTCGTCAGCATCGCGCTCTTTGCCATTCTCGGCATGTTCGCCGCGCAAGACAATGCGCCAAAATTATTGATCCTGCTCTACCTCTTGTTCTCCCTTGCCGTCTTTATCGCCACGCATTACATGGGACGCTATCGCCTGCCCTTGTTAACATTGCTCTTGCCCTATTCCGCGTATGGCGTTTTTTATTTGTTGGAACGCATGACGCAGCGTCTGCGACGCGGGGTTGTGATGAAACAAAATCGTTTTATTCAGACCTAATTGGTTTTCCCTCTCTTTTTTGACGCGCGCGCGTATTGCCAAACAAGACCTGACAGGTTTTTACCGCGCTGCTGTGATCGCCGCGAACGCGTTGAAACAAACCATGTGTGGTACGTGAGGCAGCTGCTTGGAAACCTGTCAGGTCTGTTATGTACCTATGCGCGCGCGTTATTTACATCCCCTTTTTTTTCTCGCGTGGACTCTCCTCGCGCTCGTCGTCCTGTGGCAATACGATCTCGTCGGACGCAAGCTCGACGCGGACGCGAGTTTCATGTTGTACGCGGGACAACAAATTTTGCGCGGACACGCGCCCTACGTCGGCGTCGCCATTGTGAAATTGCCCGTCTCGCCCATTGTCGCCGCGTTGGGAATAGGAACAGGGCGCGCGTTTGGGATTGAAGATTTGCTCGCGGGACGCATTGCGTTTTGGTTGTGCGCGGGCGTGTTGGTGGGCGCGGTGTACTTGGTTGGCGCGCAGCTCGCGCGAGACCTGACAGGTTTCCGAACAGCTGCCACGCGTACAACAAATGCTGTGTCCCAACGCGATCGCGACAATCAATACAACGCGGTAAAAACCTGTCAGGTCTTGTTCGGCAGTCTCGCCGCCGCCATCCTCCTCTCCTCCCAAGCCCTCGGCATCCAAGTCGCGGAAGGCCCCGAAGCAAAACTGCCAATGATCTGCGCGGGCATGTTGTGTCTCGTTTTTCTCGCGCGCGAAAAAATTTTTTGGGCGGGCATCGCAGGCGCAATATCGTTTATGGCATGGCAGCCCGGTCTAATTTTTGTGCTCCTCTCTTTACTCTTTACTCTTTACGCCCCAGATCGAAAACGCGCCTTCCTCTCCGCGCTCATCGGCATCGCCATCCCCATTCTCATCATCACCGCGTATCTCGCCGCCAACGGCGCGCTCGCTTCCATGTTTCGCCAAACGTTCGGCGCGAACGCAAATTATTTTGGCGAGAAAAAAATCGCGGCAGGCATTTTTGAAATCGTGTTGGGGAACGTGACAAAAATGTGGGAGGTGTCGCGCGACTGTTCAACCACAGAAATTCCACTCATCGCCATCGGCTATCTCGGAATGATCGGTGGCGCGCTGTTTCTCGTTTCCCGTTTCTGGATCACCGTACCCTTGTCATTGCGAGGGAGCGTTGCGATGATTACATCGCTTGCGATGCGATGCACTTCATCGCCGCAATCTCTGCGCGACAAAGATCGAGATTGCTTCGTGCCTCGCAATGACATGCCGCACAATGACATGCCGCACAATGACAAAGCCCTTTCCGCGTTCCCCTTGCTCCTCAGCGGCGCGGCACTCTTTGGTTTCTCCCTTCTCGACTTGCAAAAATGTTCTGACCTCACACCCTTGCTCCCCTATCTCGCGCTCGGCGCAGCATCCCTCCTATTTGCGCTCTCGTTTCTCGCCTCTCGTTTCCTCGCCCGCGCCCTCCATCAAGATGAATCCCGCGTCCTTATCGCTCTCACCCTCCCCCTCCTCGCGTTCCTCCTTTTTTACGGCACGCGCGATGCATTCACACAGCCGCGTCAAAACGGTTTGGCGGAACAACGGGCATTGATAAAGGAACTCGCCGCGCAATTATCATCAACCGATCACGTACAGCAGTTTGGCGATGCAACCTTCCTCGTTCTCATGCAACGCGAAAACACGACGCGCTTTGTGCATCTCGGTGAAAAACAGGGGCTGGGGATTTTGACGGCGGAAGGAATCAGCATGGAACAATTGATTGCACAGCTGCGCGCCGCGAATCCGCGTGTCATCACCTTGAGCCGCGCGAAAAATAAGGCGTGGGCGAAACCGTTGTATGATTGGCTCGAAACGAATTATCGGTTGGATTCTTCTTACGGCGCGTCTGAAGGCGGCACCCAAAAGGAAACGGATGTGTATTGGTTGAAATGATCGCGCGTTTATTTCGTTTTCAAACCTCCGATGTCTCTTGCGATGTAATCATCGCCGACATCGGAGGTTTGCATCGAGCTGCCTCGCGTTGGGCTACGCTCCTGTTGTGTGCGGCATTGCTGCTCGCGTTTCTCTGGGTCAGTTGGCAATACGATCCGCTGCAACGCAAACTGCGAGCTGATCCCAGCATCATGCTCTATGTCGGGCAGCAAATTCTGCGCGGCAATCCGCCCTACGCGACGGTGACGATTGTAAAAACGCCGTTGACAGGAATATTAGCTGCGACCGCAATCGGCGCGGGACGCGTGCTCGGTTGGGATGATATTTTTTCCGCGCGCGCGGGATTCATGCTGTTGGGCGGAATGTTGATCGTCGTCACCTTTTTTTGCGGCGCGGCATTATTTTCAAAACGCGCGGGTCTGTTTGCCGCGCTCGCATTGTTGGGCATGGATGGCATCAGCCAACGCGTCACCGACGGACCTTCCCCCAAAGTGCCGTTCATTTTGTTTGGCCTCGCCGCGCTGTGGCTCACCGCGCGCAAACATTGGTTTCTCGCGGGCGCGGCAGCTGGGCTCTCCTTTTTGACGTGGCAGCCCGGCGCGATTTTTGTAGTTGTCGTGTGGTTCGCCGTTTTCTTGAACGCGCGCAGCGAATGGAAACGCGCGTTCGCGTATGCGATAGTTGGCGCGCTCGCGCCCCTCGCGCTCGTCGCCTTGTATCTCGCCGCCAATGGCGCGCTCGATGCCGCGCTCAAACAAACGCTCGGCGCGAACGCGTCGTATTTTGGCGCGTCCAAAGTGGGCGCGGGCATTTTGAATGTGCTGCGCGAAAACGCGGCGAACGTGATGCGCGACGCGCAGCAATGTTTTCGCCATAAAGAACTCTTTATGATTTTCGGCGCGTTCGGAATCAGCGCCATCGGCGCGCATGTGTTGTGGCGCGCGCGGCGCGGACACGCGCGCGAATTATTTTTGTGTGCGCCGTTCTTGATCTCTGTCGGCGCGCTGGGCGCGTTCACGCTTGTAGATTTTCAAAGCTGCGCGGATGTATTACCCTTCTTTCCATATTTTGCCTTGAGCATCGGCTGGCTTGCCGCAATGCTGATCACCTTGCTGGAAACGCGCGTCAAACATCTGTTTGCCCAACGCGTCGAGTCAGCATCCCCAGATGCGTGGTTTGCGCCCGCCGCAACGCTGCTCGTTTGCATCCTCCTTTTGAGTTATGGACTCGCGAAGGTTGGGCGCAGCGGCAATGCCGACGCGTTGGCACAGCAGCGCGCAATGGCGGCGCGCGTTCACGCGCGCCTCGACGCGGACGAATCCATTCAACAATTCGGCGACGCGGTGCTGCTCGTTTTGCTCCAACGCGAAAATGCGTCGCGCTTTATTCATCTCGGCGACAAACAGGGCGCGGGCATTTTGCGCGCAGAAGGCATCGAACCCGCGCATTTGCCCAGCTTGCTCGAACGCGCGCAGCCGCGCGTGATCACACTCAGCCGCGCCAAAGATCAACCGTGGGCGCAGCCGCTGTACGAATGGATCGAAAAACATTACACCCTCGTCGAAGGATACGACGCACAAAGCGGTGGCACGCCGCAAGTGACGGAAATTTATTTGTCGAATGAAAAATAAACGCGGATTGGAATGGGGCGCGCTTTTCGCCGTGACGCTCGTCGCGGCGTTTTTGCGTTTCACGAATTTGGGGACAGAGAGTTTGTGGGACGGCGAAATTTTTACGCTGCTCTTTACGCAATACGAATGGGACAAATTTTTGCCGAGCGTAAGCGCGTTCAGCGCGCATCCGCCGCTATGGTTTCTCATCACGAAAGGCATCACGACATTTGGCTGGAACGAAACACTGTTGCGCGCGCCCGCCGCGTTCGCGGGCATCGCGGCGATTCCCGCGCTCTACGCGTTGGGCAAACGCTTGTTTGACGCGCGGGTAGCGTTGTTTAGCGCCACGCTGCTTGCCCTTTCGCCGATGCACGTCTTGTATTCACAGAACGCGCGCAATTACGCGTTCTTTGTGCTGCTGGTGATTTTTTTGATCTATGGCGCGTATCGCGCGCTCCACTCCTCACCCCCCCGCCCCCTCTCCTCAAAATCAAAAAGCGATTTTGAGGAGAGGGGGGCGGGGGGTGAGGCGCGTTGGTGGATCGTTTTCGCGTGCGCCGCACTCACAGGTCTCTACACCCACTATCTTTTCATCCTCCCCCTTGCGGGCACCATCCTCGCCATCGCGCTGAAATTGATTTACGCTACTCGTAATAACGAATTTATTCGTTCGCCCACGTCAACGAATAAATTCGTTACTACCCTTTTGCGTAGCTCGCGCGCGTTTTTGATTGCGCTGATCGCCATTACCGCGTTGTACCTGCCGTGGACGCCCACTGTGGGGTCCGCGTTTTTGGGACGACAGTTGACGCGCGAGCAGGGACACGAAGAAGATGAAAATACCGCTCTCGCGTTGGAAGACGCGCCGCGTTTGCTCAAAGATTTTAGCGGGGACGCGACATGGGGTTTGGTTTTATTTAGCGCGCTCGCCGTCGTCGGAATTGTGTGGGCGTGGCGCGCGGGCAAACGCGCGCCGCTGTTTTGGTTTGGCATCTCGCTCGTTCTGCCCTTGTTTTTCATGCTGCTGCTTGCGCCGCGGCGATTGCCTGCCAAGTATTTGATCTATGTCTTGCCCGCGTATTTGCTCTTTGTCGCGTGCGGCGTCGTTAGCATCACAGAATTTTTGCGCGCGCGTTTTTTGAAAACAGACGCGCGCGCGTTCGCATTTGCGTTAGCCATTCTCGCCGTGCTGGCATTTGCGACGCTGCCGAATATGCCGTATTGGAATGGCGCGCAAACGATTTTCACCGGCGAAGGTTGGCTCGTGGTGGATGAGTGGAAAGCGTGGCGCGCGGTCGCGTCAAGCGTCACGTCGCGCGCGCACGCGGGCGACATGATCTTGTTTCCCGATGAAGCGCGCGCGCTCACCGCGCGTTCCGTCATTCCCTATTTTGACGACGCGTTTTTGCAAAATGTGTACAACGCGCCGCCGCAAGGACGCGTGTGGTGGGTGAGCGAAGCGGGCGATTTGAATATCGCGCGCGGCGCGCTCGTTGCGTCGCACAAAACCTTCGATCAAGTGGTTGTCCAAGAATGGCAGCCCGTCGCGGCGTTCCGCGAAATTGAATTGACGAACACGAGTTTTGAAGATGGTTTCAAGGGCTGGGAAAAACCAGCGGGGATCGCGGAATGGTCGCGCGAAGAAAACATTGTGGCGGATGGAACAGCATCTGCGCGTGTCACAATGCGCCGCGCAGAATTTGCCGCGCTGCGTTCCACCGCGTTCGATGTGACACCGGGCAAGTTGTATCGCGTTGCCGCGTATGTAAAAAATCCGACGCTCGGTTTTTATACCGCTTCGCCGCAGTTGTTTGTGAATTTTTACGGCGCGAGCAATGCCCCGCCCAAACGCACCAAGCTCGTCACGCTCGCGCCCTCTGACAAACCCGGCTGGTCGCTCATGGTGACGGACGGCATTGTGCCGACCGATGCCACCACCGCGCGCGTTGAATTTTTGTTTCGCGAGTACGCGCGCAATTTGAACGCAACGAGTTGGATTGATGGGGTGAGGGTTTGGATTGAAGAATAGATCGCGCGAGGATTCGTGCTAAAATGAGAATCACGGAGCCAAAATGGAAAATATCATTAATCTCGCGCGGGATGGGCAATTGAAATTGTCCCCAAATTTGCTGCGAATGTTGGGACTCGAAAACGGCGAATACCTCCATGTCCAAATCGTCGGGCATAGTTTGATATTGACGCCCCAAAAAATAATTGATCAGGATCAAGCCTATTTTTGGAGCGAGGAGTGGCAAGCCGCCGAACGCGCCGCGCAAGCGGATATTGACGCGGGGCGCGTTGCCGCCTTTAGCAATGTTGACGATTTAATCCGTGATTTGAATTCTTCAAGATGAGGAGCGAGTGAATATGGGACGTATCATTGCTTCTGTTACGATTGAGAGCATTTTAGAGCCCTCCAAAAGTTTGCGCTGCGATGCGTTGGTGGACACGGGCGCAACCTATCTCGCTCTCCCGTCCGTTTGGAAAAATCGTCTTGGCGCGTTGCAAACGATTCGCACGGTTGAACTCGAAACGGCAACCCAAGCAGTGATTCAAGGCGAGGTTTGCGGACCGGTTAAAATTCAGGTGGAAGGATTTTCGCCTGTTTTTGGCGAAGTGTTGTTTGTGAAAATGTCCCTCGAAGATGGGATTTACGAACCGCTGTTGGGGTATATTGTCTTGGAGCAATCGCAAGCGGGTGTAGATATGTTGGGACATCGGTTGATTCACATCAAACGCGCGGATTTGAAATAATGGTTTAGAGAAAATAAAAAACGGCGAAAATTTTTTTCGCCGTTTTTTATTTTTGAGATTTCACCTCATGCTCCAACCGCGTCTCGCCTTGCGAATCCTTCACCCGCAATACCACGCGCTCGTCCGAAACCTCCACCACCGCGTAGCCGTTGCACGGCGCGCCGCTCGCGTCGCCAAAACTCCCTATGCTCCATTTGCCCACATTGCCCGCCGCGTCGGTGAGACAGCGTTTGTCGAACCCATCGTTCGCCGTCGGCGCGGCGAGTTCGGGCAAACCCGCGTTTGTGCCGTCATCCAGCGCGCCCGCGTGCAAATCGCCAGAGAGAACGATCACGTTCGAGATGTGGTTCTCGCGCAAAAAATCCAAAATCATTTTGCGCTCTGTTGGATACGCGCCCCACGCGTCATTCACTTTCGTCGTCGGATTAAAAGTGACGGGCGAAAGGATAAATTTCCACCGCGCTCGCGAATTTTTCAACGCGTTCAATAACCACGCGCGCTGCCCCGCGTCGCCGAGATTGTCACCATCGAGCATGGATTTTTCCGCGCTGTCCGTTTCCCGCGCGGGATCCCGCTGCATCCGCGCATCGAGAATGAAAAAATCCGCGTCCCCATACGAAAACATTTGCCAATCGCCATGTTCGGAAATCGGATACAACGGAAAGGATTCGCGCAGCACGCGCAGTGAAATTTCTTTATGCGGATAGGTCTTGTCCGCGTTGTTGTCGCCGTAATCGTGATCGTCCCAAAAATGAATCAGCGGAAATTTCTTCAAGATCAAATTCACAAAATCGTCCAGGCCGTTCGTCGGCGTGTACAACTCGCGGAACATTGCGCGTTTTTCTTCCAGCGTCGTCGGATTGCGATGATCGAAATCGCCGCCAATGATCACGAACGCGGGATTTTCTTGCGCGGCGCGTTTGAAGGTCTCCACATTTTGATTGATGCGCGACACGGTGCGAAAATCGGTGAGGAAGACGAAACGAAAGGGCTGTGCATCGCCGCGCGCAGGAAAGGTTTTGAATTGCGGAAACGGCGCGGTGAATTGCGGCGCGTCGTTGACGCGCACGTTATAAAAATAGATTTGCTGCGGCGCAAGATCGGGGATTTTTACAATCGTGGTAAAATCGCTGCTCGCTTCCGTCGTCACGGTTTCGCTTTTCAAGACGGATTGCAGCGCGGCATCCTTGCCATATTCGATTTGCACGCGCGCCGCGTCATGGGTTCGCAGCCAGATGGAAACTGAATTTTCTGTGACCGCGCCGACGATCGGTCCGTGTGAAAGAGGTGGCGTTGTCGCAGCCACTTGACACGCGCCGAGCCAAAACAATCCAAACACCGCGATCCAAAAACGCATGGGCGAAATTATAACAGACAAACCAACCCGCGTTGGGAAATCCGTCACGTCCTGGGCGCGGGCATTGGCGCTCGCGCTCATCCTGGCGGGTTTGGCGGCGCGGGTGGTCTTTCTCGGCATTTTTCCAGACAGTCCGAGCAAGTTCGATCAAGCGACGTACTTGCGGCAAGCGCGCAAACTGCAGCAAATTGGGCTTGTCGAATGGAAGTTTAATCAAATTGCGCCGGGGTATATTGCCTTTCTCGCGGGCGCGTTTGAAGTGAGCGGGGGCGCGGACAAGGATTTTGTACGGCTCGCCCAAGCGCTGCTCGGCGCGACCACAGTGGCAGTGGTCTATGGTATTACACAGTTGACCTTTGCCAATGTCGCGCGGCGCGCCCGTTCACGCATTGCTTTGCTCGCCGCCGCGCTGTGGACGTTTTATCCCGACGCCCTTTTTTTACACAGACCTATTACAGCGAAACGTTGTTTCTATTTTTTGCGTTCACCGCGTTTTATCTTTTCTTGCGCGCCTATCGCGCGCCTGTGCAAACGCCGTGGCTAATCGCAAGCGGGCTATTGTGGGGTTTGAGCGCCTTGACCCGCGAGGTGGTCGTGCCGTTTGTCCTGCTCGGCGCGCCGTTCTGGTTGCTGCTTACCACACGGCGCAGCCACGCCCGGCGCGCGGGAATTTTTCTCGCCGCGTGTTTGTTGGTCATTTTGCCTTGGACGGCAAGAAACTGGGTCCGCAGCGGCACGGTGGCGTTGATTTCGACACAAGGCCTCGGCGATGTGTGGGTGTACAACACCCTCGCTGTGAATCCGCCGCTCACCGAACGGCAGGCGCGCGCCGCATTGAAAGCACTGAACCAAAACAACGCGCCCACCCTGCAAGCACAAATGCTCTGGATCGAACGCGCGGCGCAGACCCCCTTGCGCTGGCTTACCACCAAAGCGCGCGAAGCGGCGGAGGTGTGGCGCGATCCAACCTCGAATTGGGCGTGGTATGGGGTGAGTTTGAAAATTTGGGAAGCAAATTCGCCCATTGAAAAATATCTGCGCGCGTGGCATATTTTCTTGTTTGGTTGTGCGCTCGTCGGATTGGTTTGGGCCCCCGAGCCGCCGCTAATCCTGCTCGCCCTGCTCTATCTGGCTGCCGCGCTGAGCATCTTTTTTATCACCCATTTTATGCCGCGCTTTCGCATGGGCTTGCAGCCGATCTTGTTACCCTTTAGCGCGTTTGGGATCCATGAAGGGCTTGCGCGGCTCACTGCGCGTAAGCGGGATCGATCCCGCACCCGCATCCTGTTGAGCGTCGCCTTGCTGGGTCTGTATACTCTTTCCCTCGTCGCCCCGTGAGTGTGTGTGAACGTTAATTCCCTTTCGGCTTCCCCCCCCTTTCCCGCGGCCGTGTCCGCACAGCTCCGCCTCGCGTATGAAAAATACGCCGACGCGTTCTGGATGGTCGCGCTCGCGATCATCGCGCTGTGGTACGCGTTGCAGTACAACATTATCCTGCAGGTTGTCCCACACGATACCACATTTCACATTTACGCCGCGCAGCAGATTTTGGAAGGACACCCCATCTATCGCGATGTCGCAATCATCAAAGCGCCGCTCGCCGATTTTGTCACCGCGTTCGCGTTGCTCGTTTCGCGCGCACTGCGTATCTCGGATGTCATGGGCGCGCGGCTCATGTCCTTGTGCATCGCCGTCGCAACGACGGGCGTAACGTATCTTGCGGGACGCGTCCTGTTTCGTTCGCGCGCGGCGGGCGTCCTCGCGGGTCTGATCATGGCGGGTTGGGATTTTTATGGACTGCGCGCGATCACGGGTCCCGAGCCAAAAGCGTTCTTGATTTTGTTTGCGCTGCTCACGCTCATTTGTATCGCGCAAAAGCGGTGGCTTGCCGCAGGCATTTGTGCCGCGTTGACAACTCTGTCATGGCAGCCGGGCTTGATGCTCGCGGCGATTGCGTTTGCCGCTGCGCTGGCTGCCCCAACCCTTGCATCCACGTCTGAATTTTTCCGCGTTCATCCGCGTTCATCCGCGTCCAATTTTCTTAAAGCTCTCGTTGGTTTTGCCGCGCCGTTCCTCGTTTTGTTTTTTTATCTCGTCACCAACGACGCGCACACCGCTGCATGGAACGCGACGATTGGCGCAAATGTCACGTACTTTGCGGCAACGCAAGCGCGCACGCCGCTGGCGGAAATCATCTCCGCCAATTATGTGGAAATGTTTAGTGAGGGCGAACAATTTTGTTTTTCGCCGTTGGAACATTGGTTGGTGGTGAGCGGCGCGCTCGGATTCTTTGGCATCCTCGGCGCGCAACTTTATGCGGCAGTGCGCGCAAAACGTTTGCCCATCAATTTGGAACACACGCCTTTGATTTTGTACACGTTCGGGTTCGCCGCGTTCTCCTTTATTGATTTTGATTATTGTCCCGATATTTTCCCGATTTACCCCGTGTTGGCGTTATGCGTCGGGTGGTTGGGCGGGCAAGCGGCGCGTGTGATCAGTAAAGCAACAACGCGTTGGCTTGCTCCCGCGCGCGCGCAATTTCTGGTCAGCGCGCTGCTTGCAGTCCTCCTCTTTGGCATTTACATTTTGGATGTGCGCGCGTATCGCGTGGTCGGCGGCAACTTTCAAGATCAAATGGATGTGGTCGTCGCGGCGAGCGCGTATTTGTTGCCGCATGACCATGTGTTATCATTTGGCGATGCGATTGTGCCGGTCACATTGCACTTGCGAAATTCCACAAAAATTTTGCATCTCGGTTCCAAATCCGGTTTGGGCGTGCTGGCAAACGAGCCGGGCGGCGTGCAAGGCATGATTGATGCGCTGGATCGCGATCCGCCAAAACTCGTCACGCTCTCGCGCGAAAATTTTCCCGAATGGTCACAACCATTTTACGAATGGCTCGCACGTCGTTATGTCCCCGGCGCAGAATTTCCGCGCGCCAATATGCGAATCCTTATCTTGAAACAATGATATGAAAAAAATCGCGCTCGTCTCGCTCCTTCTCGCCGTCGCGCTGGTCGCCGCTTGGGTAATCCTGCCGCGTGAAAGCAAAGCTGCGCCGCAGTGGCAATCGTTCGCGCCACCGTTGTGGGTTCTCGGACCCATTCAAGGCGCGGACGGCAAAGAAAAAGCCGTGCTGGACAATCTCGCGCAGATGGAACAATGGAACATTCCGATCACCACGTTCCATTTCGACGCGCCCGATTGGATGACCTGCGCGGGCAACGCGGAATTTCAATACAGCGATACAGTGTTGGATCGCATGCGCGCGCGCAACATTCGCGGCTTGTTTTGGATCGTCCCCTTGATCGGTTTGGATTGTCCCGAATACCAAATCGCGTTGGACAATAATTATTTCGCGCGCGACGCGGAAAACAATGTGATCGTCACGCAAAATTTTGTGGGGCATGGTAGTTGGATTGATTTCGACAACCCCGCCGCGGTGGCATGGTGGCACACGCTGCTCGACGCGTTACGCGCGCGCACGGGCAATGTGATCGCAGGTTTTTATACCGACAGTGTGCGTCCCGACAATGTGGGCGGACTCGTTTCGTACGGCGAAGCGTACGCGCTCGATCTCTTGAATTACACGCGCACACACATTCCTGACGGCGATGTTGTTTTCAAACGCTATGGCAAAAATACCCCGGGCGACGCGTGGCTCCAACAACACGCGCACGTCGCGTACTTGGGCGATCTCCCGACGCATTTCAACGGACTCAAGGTCGGCATCTTTCGCGTATTTGATTCCACCCCGTTCATGCCGCTGCCCTACAATGAATTTTCAGGATTCAACAAGACCCCGCCCGACGCGGAGACGTACATTCGCCGCATGCACTTTGGCGCGTTTCAACCTGTCATGGAAAATGTGCCAAAATCAAAACAGCCGTGGGACGAAAGCTATCCCAACCAGGTGATGCAAGTGTATCGCTATTATGCGACACTGCACGCCGAGCTTGCGCCGTACTTGCACAGTTACGATCAAGCGGCGTATGAAACCCAAACGCCGATCCTCCGCACTCTCAATCTCTCAAAATTTTCCGCGCAGCTCGGCAATGAATTTTGGGTGCAGTACGTCACAGAGCCGACGACAACCGTTCAAATCACGCCGCCATCCGGGCAATGGCTCAATTATTGGAATGAGAATCAAAATTTCAAAGGCGGCAAGACGTACCAATACAGCGCGCCGTTGGGCAAAGAACCGATCTTGATCGCGCGCGGCGCGATTATCCCGATGCACGTTTTCAACAATTTGACCGGGCACGGCACCAAAAGTTCTGTCGGCGCGCTGACTCTTAACGTCTATCCGATTCAACATTCCACGTTTCAATATCACGATACCACAAATGGTTGGCTCACGCTCGACGCAACCACTGAAAATCAACGCGCCTCGCTTTGCACGCTCGGCAATGTTCCCTCCAAACCGATCATTTGGCGCGTCGCATTTGTGAAAAACAAACCGAATCAAGTGACAACCCAAAACGGCGCGGTGGGCATCAATACCGCGTGGGGCGCAGCGCTGCCCGAACGCGTCACCGAACACAAAGTTGGAAACGCGGCAAGCGGCTGGTATTACGATGCCATCGCGAAACGCCTCATTGTAAAAATTTCCGCGCTCGGCACTGACTGTCCTGCTCCTTAAATGAATCGCGCTTTTTCCGCCACCACGCGCGCGCAAAATTCCACGCGCGCGTGGCTGCTTCAATCCTCAACCCTCGAACGTTTCGCGCTTCCCCTTTTTTTATTCCTCTTCGCGCTCGTCGTCGTCACGCTGTATAATCCGTTCACGCGCCCGTTATACCAAGACCCCGGCATCTTTGCGCTGCTCTCTCAACTCGTCGCGCAAGGATACACGCCCCATTTGAGCGCGTTCAATGAACAATCCTCGCTCGCGTTTTTTGCCGGCGGCGCGGCAATGTGGCTCGGCGATTGGTTTGGCATCCACCATCTCCTCTCGTTTCGTTTTGGCTCCATGTTGATCGTGAGCAGTGTCGTCGTCTTGACCTATCACGTCGGAAAATTGTTTTCGCAATCGGCGTGGGTGGGATTTCTCGCGGGCTTGATCTTGCTCGGCTTTCGCGGCTATCTCTTGCGCGCGGCGGAAACACTCGAACCCAAATCGTTCATGCTCGTTTTCGGTTTGCTGGCGCTCTTTTTTTTGTACAAACGCAAATGGTTTTGGGCAGGCGCGTCCGCGTGCGCCGCGGGACTCGTCTGGCAAATCGCGTGGGGCTATCTCGTCGTCGCGCTCATGCTGGCATTCGCGCAAGGCGGCGCAACGCTTGGCGAACGCGCGCGCGCGTTGGGAATCACCACCGCCGCCGCGCTCGGCATCTTTGGAATTTATTTCGCCTATTTTTTCGCGCGCAACGCGCACGTCGAAATGCTGCAACAAACCTTTCTCGCGCCCTTTGTCATGCACAATGTCGCGCGCAAGCCCCTCGACGCGCGCCTATTCAAACTTGCCAAAACCTTTTATCGCGGCTTTGGCGCGCACGTCGTCTTTGGTGTTCTTGGCGCGAGTGGTTTATTGCTTTGGTTCAGCTTGAACGCGTATGCCAAAAACGCGCGCGCGATCCTTTTACGCGCGTTCGATCTCTTGTTTCAAAACCCGCGCACCGCAGGGACACTGCTCGTCACCATCGGCTTTTTCGGTTATTCCTTTCTCGATTTTCAAAATTATCCCGATTGGATTCCTTTGCTCCCCTTTATTTCCATTTTCGCCGCGTGGTTTCTCGTGCGCGCGTTTCAGTTTCTATTTCAACGCGTTGCTGTGTTGCAATCGCGGGAACACGCGATTTTTGTTGGCGTTGCGTTCGTCCTTTTTGCATTGAGCGTGTACTATGCGTTCGACGCGGCGCGCAAACCGTTGCGGAATCCGTGGATGGAGCAGCAGCGTGTCGCCGACGAAATCAATCAACAAATCCCGCGCGACGCGCCCGTGTGGCTCATTGGCAAAGCGGAACTCTTGTTTTTCACGCAGCGTCACAATCTCAACAAATATATCTATCTCTTGGGCAGAGCAGACGCCGCCGCAGACGCGTTCGAGCCCGGCGGCTTTGAAACCATGTTCAAAAACGCGCAGCAGCAAAAACCGGCCTTGTATGTCGTCGGACGCTTCAAGCCCGGCAAATTTTCAACCCGCGCCCATTTTGAACTCGTCAAGCGTTCCCTCAAAAGTTACCGCGAACTCAAACACTGCCGCGTCCTCGGTCCCGGACGTTTTTTTGTCCCACCCGACCAAATAGACAAACTCTTTCCCCGCGACTCTACTTTGTGTCTCAAACGCTAATTTCCAATTTCCAATTTCCAATTCCCATTTCTCATTTCTCTCTTTCATCCTTCATCCTTCATCCTTCATCCTTTCCTTATGTCTCGCGTTCTCATCCTCACCGGCATGCATCGTTCCGGCACCTCGCTTGTCGCCTCTCTCTTTGAACAAGCGGGCGTGCATCTCGGCGCGCAACTCGCTGCGCCGCAAGCGGACAATCCCTTTGGTTTTTTTGAAGACATTGAATTTGTAAATTTTCACCAAGACGCGCTGCACGCGCGCGGACAAAACATTCTCATCACACGCGATTTTGTTTTCACACCCGACGCGGCAGAAGAAAAATACGCGCGCGCCTTGATCACCGCGCGTGCCACACGCGAACTTTGGGGCTGGAAAGATCCGCGCACAAGTCTATTTCTAAATTTTTGGCACACGCTCATTCCACACGCGCAATTTCTTTTCGTCTATCGTCATCCCTTTGATGTGATCCTTTCGCTCGCGCGGCGCGGTCAAGTCGTCGGCTTTGATTTTTTCAACGCCCTCGACGTGTGGTGTTGTTACAACGCGCCTCTGCTCGAATTTACGCGCGCCCATCCTGACACCACCCTCATCGCCAACAGTTACGCGATCATCGAACACATCGAAACGTTCAACGCCGCGCTCGCGCAAAAATTTTCGTTCGCGCCCGATTTGAACAACGCCGCGCGCGACGCGATCTTTCGCGCCGAACATTTGCGCCGCACCCCGCGCACGCGTGAAACTGACGCGTTACTGCATCAAATTCATCCCGACGCGTTCGCGCTGTACGACGCGCTGCAAGCATTTACAACTCTGCCCGAACAGGACGCGTTCCAAAACGCCGCCGCCGAAATTTCCGCGTTGTGCGAATTTGCCGCGCGCTTGTCCGCGCCCATGTCCGAAGCGCATCGTCGCGCGCTGCTCACCGCGCTCGTCGCGCTGACCGAGCCCGCGTTGTATGAAACCTTTGCGCGTGCCCATGTCGCGCAAACCAACGAACTCGACAACCAACGCCGCGCGTGGGAACACACCGCCAACGAACGCGAAAAAATCATCGCGGCACAAACCGCGTGGGCAACCCCGCGCATGGCATATCTGCAGCGCCTCGAATCCAACGCGCTCATCCGCGCGCTCGTTCGCCTCGGCATCCTGCCGCGTCCGTAGGACAAATTCAGGGCTGGCAGGGTCGTCATTCTGAACGGAGTGAAGAATCTTGGTTTTCGCGCGAGATTCTTCACTCCGTTCAGACTGACATACAAGTCCCAACTGAAAAATAACTATAATGTTCCCACTCGTCACGATCATTATTCCCTGCTACAACTATGCGCGTTTCATCCACGACGCATTGGACAGCGCGCTCGCACAGGATTATGATCCGCTTGAAATCATCGTCGTCAACGACGGTTCCACCGATGATTTTGAAGCGCGCCTCGTGCCCTACCAAAATCATCCGCGCATCACAATCATCACCCAAGAAAATCGCGGGCTGCCAGCTACGCGCAATCGCGGCATTCAAGAGGCGCGCGGTGAATATCTCAAATTCCTTGATGCCGACGATTGGCTCGCGCGCGAGACCATTTCAAAACAAGTTGCCGCGTTTCAAAATAGTCCCGCGTTGGGATTGGTCTATTGCGACTTGATTCGCGTCAATGCGCGCGGTGAACAGATAGACGATTATTCCGTCGCCACCGCGCGGAGCATTTTGAACGGCGACATTTTGCCGTCCCTGCTCGTCGGCGGTTATTTCACCCCGCACACCGTTCTCGTTCCGCGCTGCGTGCTCGATCACGTCGGCGAATTTAATGAAACGCTGAAAGGCGTAGAAGACACCGAAATGTGGATGCGAATAATGTGCGAAGGATACGCCGCGTATTTCGTTCCCGAAAAACTTGCCTACTATCGTCTGCACGGCACAAATCTGAGTTTCAACACCCCCGTCACGCGCCCCGCCCGACAACGCATTCTCGATCTCATCACCACACGTTACCCGCACCGCGTCGCAGCGGCGCTCGACGAATTGATTGCGGAACATCAACGCGCGGATCGCGATCAAACATGGGCGCATGAAACAATCGCGGCACAGCAGGCGCAGATTGATTCACAGCAGCGCGCCCTAAACACGCGCGGCGTGCGCGCAATCCGCGCAGTGGAGCACTGGCTCAAGCGATGAGCGACCTTCGCGTTTTATTTTGGATTCGCCGCCGCGCCGCGCCGCGCGGCGGTGATCTCGTCTCGCTCGAACACACACTTGAGGCGTTACGCGCGCGCGGCATCGAATGGGATGTCTCGGATGATCCCGCGCATGACCTTGCGCCGTACACGCTCGTTCAGCTCTACAATCTCACCGATGCAAACGTCACAATCGAATACGTCGCGCGCGCGGTGGACGCGCAAAAACCGCTCGTCGCAACCCCGATCTATTGGACACATCAACAATGGCTGGAAACACGCGCGCGCGCAACCCCCGCGACGCATCCCGAATTTTTTCTCGGCGCGCGCACCGACGCCGAACGCGCGTTATCTACACGCGTTTTGAACGCGCACGAAAATCTAGCGCGCGCCGCGCATCAACTCGTCTGTGATGCCGCCGCGCGCATTTTTGCCAAGTCAAGCGCCGAAAGCGATTTGCTCGCGCGCGAATTTCAAGCGGCACGCGAAAAAATGCGCGTGACCTACAACGGCATTGATCCATCTTTTCCGCGCGGCAACGCCGAACGCTTTTTGAAAACGCACAGCTGGCGCGATTTCATTTTGTGCGCGGCGCGGATCGAAGAACGCAAAAATACGATTGGCATTATTCGCGCGTGGCGCAATGAAAACATTCCGCTCGTCTTGGCGGGTCACGCGCCCGATGCCAACTATCTCGAATTGTGTACACGCGAAGCAAATGCAAACACCCATTTTCTCGGCGCGCTTACGTCCGCACAACTCGCCGACGCGTATGCCGCCGCGCGTGTGCATGTCTTGGCAAGTTGGTGGGAAGAGGCGAGCAGGGCAGCTATCGAAGCGGGATTGGCGGGGTGCAATCTCGTCATGACGCAAAACAGTTCCGCGCGCGAGTATTTTGGCGAGGCGTGTTTTTTGTGCGATCCCTCTGATCCACGCTCCATCCACGCGGCGATCCGTGCGGCGTATGACGCGCCGCCTCAAACCGAACTTGTACATTTGCAAGAACGCTTTACGTGGGAACGCACGGCGCAAATTATGTGCGACGCATACCACGAAATCGCCGCGCAGCCACGAAATTTTTTGCCGCGCGTACATGCTGACACGTGGAAACAAGTGAGCATGCCGCTTGCTGAATTACTCTATCTGCGCGAGACATATTTGAACACTCTCGAAACGCGCGCGCGCGAACAAACGGCGTGGGCGCACGAACTGGAAACGATTGTCACCGCGCACGAAACGGAACGCGCGCGGTGGCTGCCCTTTGCGCGTTTCCTCCAAAAATTTTCGCGTCGCCCATGAACATTCTCGTATTTCCGCCCGTGCATGGTTTTGGTCTTGGCACGCTGTTCCATTCGACGCAGCGCGCGTTACCGCCACACATCACTTGGCAAATCGCAAGCGGTGGCGAAATATCGCAAAACGAGTTTGATTTCGCGCATTTTTACACTTTGCCCGATGTGTACACCTCGTTTCAAAACCTCATCGTTGCCCAGCGCGCGGGTTTGCGCGTGATCGCCACCGCCGTGTATTGGAATCCGATGCGCTACATGACCGAAGGGCTCGCGCACGCGGAAATACCCGACGCGGGCGCGGCATCTGCACACGCCGCGAAAATTCGCGCCGCACAGCTGGATGTGGAGCGCGCGCTACTCCGCGTCATCTATCACGCGTGCGATGTCCTGATCGCGTTGTCATCAAGCGAAGCGGATGCGCTCGTGAATGATTTTGGGATTGCGCGCGAACGTATCACCATCGCATGGTGCGGTGTCGAGACGCGGTATGCAAACGCATCGCCAAAATTATTTCAGGAAAAATTTGGTCTCGAAAATTTTGTATTGTGTGTGGGACGCGTAGACGCGAACAAGAATCAATTGAATCTGATCCGCGCATTGCGTGACGAAAACATTTCACTCGTTCTCGTGGGCGGTTCGCTCGCGCCGCCGTATTTAGACGAGTGTATAAAAATCGCGGGCACGCAGGTTTATTTCTTGCCGTCCCTTTCGGATGACGAACTCGCGTCTGCGTATGCAGCTGCATATACACACGCGCTCGTGAGTTGGCTCGAGGTCGTCGGACTCGTCACGCTCGAAGCGGCAGTTGCGGGCTGCAATGTCGTTCTCACGCGTGAACACGGCGCGCGGGATTACATTGGCGACGCGGGCTGGTATTGCGACGCGGGCGATACGGATTCGATTCGCCGCGCGGTGTTGGACGCGTATCACGCGCCGCGTCAAACCACTTTGCGCGAACATTTATTAAAGACGTACAGTTGGGAACAACACGCGCAAACGCTTGCCGACGCATATCAACACGCGCAATCTCTCGCGCCGCGCAGCGATACAGAAACGCGCGCCGATCTTGAAGATGCCACCCGCGCACTTGTCACCCTCGTTCCCTTGCTTGAAGCATCACGCGCCGAACTATGGCGCGAAAAATCTGACCTCGCGCGCGAACGTGACGCGTATGCCAACGGACGCATGATCCGCGCGCTCAACGCGTTCAATCAATTCTTCAATCGTTAATTCTGTTCAGACCTGACAGGTTTTTACACCCTTCGCGTCACCCACCACAGCTGCTGCAATACATCGCGCACGCGTCACGCAAAGCATCCGCGGCGGAAACCTGACACCTAGATTTTGCGCAAATTAGCCAACAAGTCATCGGCAGAGAGTGCCTGTTGGACGCTTGCGGCGAGCGGGTGACGCGCATTCAAGATTACTTTCTGAATCGTGCCATCCGCC
>Ga0247727_10002140_pt1 | contig 45628 bp, 45 predicted proteins | sample WisWelCaveWW1625_FD_202498 | JGI IMG/M metagenome (GOLD analysis project Ga0247727, IMG submission 202498) | Biofilm microbial communities from Wishing Well Cave, Virginia, United States - WW16-25 | ecosystem: Environmental > Aquatic > Deep subsurface > Groundwater > Cave microbial mat | place...
TGAACGCGTATCGCAACTTGCTCACGGTGCTTCGCGCCCGGTTGCGCGGCGACGTAACGCAGTTGGCCGATGAGGCTTTGAAGCGAAACCGCCAGGAAGCCAGCGGCGACCTTTCCACGATGCCCATCCACATGGCCGACATCGGCAGCGACACCTTCGAGCAGGATTTCACGCTCACCCTGATGGAAAGCGAAGAGAAAACGCTGATCAAAATCGAGACGGCGCTCACGCGGATCGAAGAAGGAACTTACGGCACGTGCGAGAGCTGCGGCGGGGTGATTCCGAAAACCCGGCTGCACGCGCTTCCGTACGCCCTGCTTTGCATCGGCTGCGCCGAGAAGGAAGAAGGAGAACGCGAGTGAATCGACTGCCCGCTGCGAATGTCGCCCTGTTCTGGGCCATTGCAGTCACCGGCGCGGGAGTGGACCTCATCACCAAGTGGCTTGCCTTCACACGAGTCGGGGAACCCAGTTCCACTTCCAAACTTGTGCTCTGGCCCGGCGTTTTTTCGTTCACGACCAGCTACAACCAGGGTGCGCTCTGGGGCATCGGTCGAACGCTGCAGCATTCGAATCTGATTTTTGCCGCGCTCAGCGCGATCGCCGCCGTCGTGATTCTCTACTGGCTCTTCTGGCAGCGGGCGGCCAAAGAACGTCTCTACGCAATCGCGCTGGGCCTAATCATGGCCGGCACGGTCGGCAACTGCTATGACCGGATCGTGTGGAAGCAGGTGCGCGACTGGATTTACTTCGAGCTGATCAACTGGCCGATCTTCAACATCGCCGACTCGTGCCTGGTATGTGGGGCCGGCGTGCTCGTCATTCAGGCGATCGTCACGGAGTGCCGCGCGTACCGGACGGCACGCAACGTGGCGCCGGCGAATCCAGCCGCGGCTGAAACGAGCGAGCCGTGACGCGGTCCGCGGCCGAGTCAGTCGCGCACCGAGAGCCGGCGCCGATCATTTTCGCCACGATCACCCGCTGTTTCGCTGCAATTCAGACTGCCGCGTCCGTTCACGCAACTTGATCATCGCTGTGAGCGATTGATTCACCGGCACATCGACGCCACGGTCCGCGGCGAGTCGCACGACGGCGCCGTTGAGCGCGTCGATCTCCGTACGGCCGCGTCGATCCAAGTCGCGCAGCATCGAGGGATAATGCCGCGCGGTGGGCGGGATGAGTTCATTGAAGAAGTGCTGCCGGTACTCGTCGGCGCGATCCCAAAACAGCGGGATGTCGCAGGCCCGCGTGACCGCGAACGACTCGTCGATGATCCGCTCGATCAGTCCGCACGTGCCGGGATTTTCCACGAGTTCGCCGTACGTCGCTCGCAACAGCGCACCGAGCGGATTGAGCGAACAATTGTAAAGAACTTTCGACCACAGGAATTCGCGGTACTGGTTCGTGGCCGACGCGGGCACGCCGGCGGCCTTCAAGATTGCGCCCAACTCCGCCGCCTGATTCATCATTTCCGGTTCGCCGGCCGGCGGTCCCAGCCGAATGTCGTCCGCGCTGACCGTAACGACGACGCGGCCCGGTTCGGGCAACTCGACCCCCGTGATGATGCGTGCGCCGAAGACGCGCCGCGCGCCGAACGCGGCCGCCAGCGCTTGCGTGTTGCCGAATCCGTTTTGAACACTCAGTACGGCCAGCCGGGAATCGTCCAGTGGCCGCATGGATTCGATGGCCGCCAGCGTGTCGTACGACTTCACCGTCAGCAGCACCAGTTCAAACGTGCTATCGGAAATCTCGCGCGGCAAGTTCGCCGTGGCGATGCCCGTCACGTGATGCGTGCCCCAGATGCCCTCGATCGACAGCCCGCGCTCGCGCACCGCGACCATGTGCTCGCCACGGCCCAGCAGCGTCACGGCATGACCGGAGCGGGCAAGCAGTCCGCCGAGCACCGATCCGACCGCGCCGGCGCCGAAGACGAGAATGCGCATGAAAGCCCCTGCTCACGAAGCGGCCGGTGTGCCGCGAGTTGTCGCCGAATCGTCCGCCAGAAATGATTGAATCTTCTGCCGAATCAGATCGCGCGCGCACCGAAAATGCGGCAGCCGCTCGTCCACCGTCCCTTCGGACATGACCGGATCTTCAAACGGCCAGTGCAACTGCCGGCCGGCCCGCGGGAATACCGGGCAAACTTCCTTCGCATTGTCGCACACCGTGATCACCAGATCGAACGCCCGCTCGGACATCGCGTACACGCTCTTGCTCGAATGCTGGCTCATGTCGATTCCGAGTTCCTCGATCACGTCCCGCGCGAGCGGATGTACGCCGGCCGGGTGCGTGCCGGCGCTCGCCACGTCGTAGCGGTCGCCCGCCTCGTGCCGCCAAATCGCCTCGGCCATCTGGCTGCGACACGCATTGCCCGTGCAAACGATCAGCACACTTTTCTTTTCCGCCATGTGCGATCTTGTCTCCGCAATCAATGGTCGAGGCGCGCACGATAATCAACGAATCGCTGAACTAACGTAGAAAGCCAGTGCAACGATGTCAAACGCCGAGCGCGTGTGACCACCGGGAGCTGCTTGCTTGAATGCCGGATGCTCCACTCATCCCTTACGTCGCGATGCGCATGATCGGTTCGCTCCACGGCCCTTTGTCGCTGCCGCTCACCGCGCGCACGCGGAACCAGTTTTTCGTCCCCAGTGTCAGCCCGCTCACGGTCTCACTCGACTTGGTCGCCGCGGCGACGAGGTGCCAGCTTGTCGCCGTGAACGGGTCGGTACTCTGTTGCAGCTCGTAATGAATGATCTTCTTCACCCGGTTCCACATGAGGTTGATGTCGCCATCATCATCGCCGTCGCTGCCGGCGAGGCCGCTCACCTGCTCGACGTTGGTCACGGGGGCGGGCGTCGCGGCCACAGCGGCCCCGGTGCTCGCGATCTTCGCCGCGTCGCCGTTGCTCTGCTTGTTGATGTACTCGACCAGCGAGGTCAGTGCGTCCTCCAGCGCTTTGCGAGCCGTCTTGAGCAAATCGTTTTTGTTGTTGAGCGACGTCTGGGCGTCGTTGCGCGCGGTGAGCGCCGCCTGAAGCGCGTTGCGCAACGCCGTGATGACCGACAACGCAGGGTCGGGCGTCGTGAAGTCCGCGTTGCCGGTCAATCCATTGATGAGGGTCAGCGCGAGTTCGAGCAATTCGAGCAGCGTGAGATCCTTCAGGCCCAGTTTGGCCTTGGCCTTTGCCATAGCGCACCGCCTTTCTGAGAAGCTCAGTAGACTTGCCGGCCCCATACCACACTGGTTTCGGGCCAGTGATGGGATCGTAGCCGGCGAATTGCCACAAATCAAGCTAAATATTGACGTTACATTCGTTCCAGCGCCCGTCGGATTGGCCAAACCCCCGTCCGGGTTCGTCGAACCCGCCCCCGGATTCGGCGAATCCGAGGGCGGTTTCCACGATTCCGGGGGCGGATTTCGCGATCCCTGGGGCGGAATGCCAAAATCTTCATCCGGTCTTTTCGACTCCGCGGCAGGAATTCGCGACCCCGCGTCCGGGTGTCGAAACTCCGCGTCCGGTTGCCCGGACCCCGCCCGCGGTGCTGTGGCACGTCCCTGAGTCCGCGAAGGGCGTGGCGAATTCGGACGCACTGAAACCACGCCCTACGCGGACTCACGGATGTGCCACACCGCCGATACCCGCTTTGGTTTGCACGAATACACTTGAACTCCAAAGACTTACCGGCAACAATCCAGCAACTCAGAAACCGTGATACCCCGCCACATGTGGCGACGATGCCATTGCGTGCGTTCAATCGGACCGCCGAATTGCCGCGGCGTTCTCTCAAGGAACTTGCCTATGACAGCTTCCGAACGCATCACAGTTGATCCGCACCAGTGCGGCGGACGCCCGTGCGTGCGCGGCATGCGTATTCGGGTCAGTGACGTCCTTGACTTACTTGCGAACGGCCTGACCCCGGAACAGGTGATGGAGGAGTTGCCTGATTTGGAACTCGAAGATGTCCAGGCCTGCCTGCGGTACGCAGTTTGGAAGACATCGCCTCGGGATCCTGCCGCATGATCTTTTGGTTGGACGCGAGATCGGGCTTACGACGGCAAAGGACTCGGAAATCTTTCAGGCAGCACGCGACGCGAAGGCCGTCCTAATGACGAAGGACTCGGACTTTGTTGACTTGGTACAGCGTCTTGGGTCACCCCCGCAGGTCTTGTGGGTTACTTGTGGCAACTCCACGAATGCCCGGCTGAAACAGATGCTTAGCAAGTGCATGCCAATCGCGATTTCACAACTGGAGGCAGGGGTCGCGTTGATTGAGATCACTGACTCCCCATGAGCGAAAAGGTCGAACGGCGACCGGCAGCGGGTTGAGGCTACGGTCGAAGTTGTGCGTCACTACAACCACCATTGGTTTTTCAAGGAAAGCTGAGATGAAACTCTCGCTGAGCGACATGCGACAACAGTCCGCCCTGATCTCTCGCCGCCGACTGCTCCAGGCCGGCGGGATCGGCGCCTTGACTCTGGGATTGCCGGGGATGGTTGCCGCGGGCGTCGATGGCAAGCGAGGACTTGGCGGCGGTGCGGCCGAGAAGTCTTGCATCTTTGTCTTACTGTGCGGTGGGCCAAGTCACGTCGATACCTGGGACCTGAAGCCCGAGGCGCCGGCGGAAATTCGCGGACCCTACAAGCCGATTGCCACGTCGGTCCCGGGCATGCGCATCAGCGAGCTTCACACGCGCCTGGCCACGTTGACCCAGCACTTCAGCCTGATCCGGTCGATGACGCATGTTGGGAACATCAGCAACCATTTCGACGCCATGCACCACCTCCTGAGCGGCCAGGCGGATGCGCCGGCCGACTCGCCGTACATCGGGTCCATCCTGGCGAAGGTTCGACCCACGCAGCGCACCATCGCGTCGTACGTATGGCTGATCAAGTGCGTCGGCGATCCCGTCTTCTGCGCCCCGAATATCGGCACTGGGGGCCACCTGGGCATGACTCACAGCCCGCTGTTCGTCGGCTCGGCGACCAATCATCCGGCCATGCCTGAGTTCAAATCCCCGGACGAGTTGCTTGCCGCGGAATCGCCCGAGCGGATGCAGGAACGCCGCCGGTTGTTGGACGGTCTTAGCCCAGCCGAACGCGCCGGCAGCGGGAGACGTGCCCTGAGCGATTGGCAGGATTTGCACGGCCGGGCATTCGAGTTGGCGAACGGGCCGGGAGGACGCCAGCCGTTCGAGCTGGAACGAGAGCCAGTGACCGTGCGCGACCGCTACGGCATGCACCCGCTGGGACAAAACCTGCTGCTGGCCCGCCGGCTCGTCGAGTCAGGAGTCGGGTTCGTCCTCGTCAACGGTTGGACCGGCCCTTCTCCGAGCGAGAAACTGAGCGGACCGCCCAGTTCGAGTTGGGACATGCACGGCAGCAACATGGGCATGGGGAGCGCGTTTGGCACCGGCTCGTATGGCATGAACTGGTGCTTGCCGCGCCTTGATGAGGCATTGTCCGCATTACTGGTCGATCTCCACGATCGTGGCTTGCTGGAGAGCACCCTGGTCGTGGTCATGGGCGAGTTTGGCCGCACGCCGCGAATCATCACGGGCGAGTTCCCCGGCCGTCAGCACTGGCCGTCGTGCCATTCGGCGATCGTCGCCGGCGGCGGCATCCGCGGCGGAGCGGTCTACGGGGCGTCCGACAAGATCGGAGCGTACGTGAAGGACAAGCCGGTGCGCTCCCAAGACCTCGCTGCCACGATCTACCACGCGCTGGGCGTCCCGCTCAATCTTCGTCTGGGCAAGGACGGCTTCACCCGTCCACTCAGTTCGGGCGAGCCGATCCTGGATCTGTTCGGATAGGGCTGGCGGTTTCCGGCACATTGGTTTTCAGGATGTGAAAACGAAACGGCCGTTGTTGTGAATAGTTAGCCACGGGTCGCGGGATCAGACCAACGCGCGACGGCACTGGGGCCTGCATTTCATGGGCAGCAGTTTAGTTGTACCGCCGCACCACACCGACGACGACGCCCATGATGGTCACGTTTTTCGCGAAGATGGGCTTCATTTCGCGATTGGCCGGTTCGAGGCGGACTCGATTCGACTCGCGGAAGAATCGTTTCAAGGTCGCCTCGCCGTCGCCGAGCAGCGCGACGACGATCTGTCCGTCGCGAGCCGTCTCCTGCTTCTTGACGACGACAAAATCGCCGTCCGCGATTTGGTCGTCGATCATTGACTGGCCTCGGACCTGAAGTGCGAAGAGGTCTGGCGTGCCAAAAAGGTCGCGGAAGTCGATGCGATCAAGCTGTTCGACTGCCTCCACGGGCCGCCCGGCGGCGATTACTCCGGCGAGCGGCATGCCCGTGTCGCTCGGCCCGTCGTCCACGAGTTGAATCGCGCGCGACATGTTCGGCTCACGACGGATCATGTCTTTTTTTTCGAGCGCGCGGAGATGGCACATCACGCCGTTCGGCGACTTGATGCCGAATGCGTCGGCGGTTTCGCGAACGGTCGGTCCGTAGCCGCGGGCAAAGATCTTCGTGCGGATGAAGTCATAAATCTGGCGCTGCCGCGACGTCAGCCTCTGCAGTTTTTCGCTGGCCATGTCGCAATCTCCTCTGGTTGAACGCGGCCACTCTAATATACGACTGTACACAAATCAAGCGGGCTTGATGAGTTTGATCGCGCCCGTGACGAGTTGGTTCACGTCGTCTCGCCGCCGCTCCACAGCACGAAGCCCTCCATGGCGTAGTATTCCGGCAGCCCGAGTTGGTTGTACAGTGCGGCGGTGTGCAGGTTACGGTCCTCGGCGCGTTCCCAGAATTCGCGCGAGTCGTACGGGCCGGGGAACATCGCCTCGTCTTTTTGGCTCTCGTGCATGAAGATCGCCTCGCGCTTGAGTCGCATGTCTTGCGCCGTGAGCGGCACGGCGCGATCGATCTCGCGCGGCTCCCATTCTTGCCATGCGCCGCGATAGAGCCAGACGGCGATCGCGTGCCCACGCTCGGTCATGCGCCGCACGGCGGCGAAGATGATGTCGGCACACACGCGGTGCGTGCCGTGTGGGTCGGACAGGTCGCCGGCGACGTAGATGTCCGCTGGCCGGACGCGGTCTAGCAACTCGAACACGATGCGCACGTCGTCTTCACCCATCGGCTTCTTTTCGATCGCGCCGGTCTCGTAAAACGGCAGCCGCAAAAAGTGCAAATGATCTTCGGCGACGCCGACGCTGATCGCGCCGGCCCGCGCCTCGACCTCGCGGATCAGCGCCTTGATGTGCATCACGTCTGGCGGGTCCATTTCGCCCGGCTCCTTGCGCGCGAAGAACCGCGTTACCTCGCGCGACAACCCCGCGCAACGCCGGTTGTCGATCTGAAAAATCTGATTGAACCGCGACGTGAAGTCCAAGAATCGCGTCACGTCGTGATCGAACACGGCGATGTTGCCCGACGTCATGTACGCAACGTGCGTGTCGTGCCGCGCCCGCACCAGATGAATCAGCGTGCCGCCCATCGAGATCACGTCGTCGTCCGGGTGCGGGCTGAAGCAAATCACCGGCTTCGGTTGCTCGCCGCTCGGGCAGTAGCAGATCGTGCCGAGCATCTGCTGAAACACCGTTTCGGCCAACCGCAGTGCGGGGCCGTGCTCGCGCAGTAGTTCGTGCATGCCGTGCGCGCGGAGGTCTTCGTCTTCGATCTTCAAGAGCGCCTTTTTCGACTGCAAGCAGAGCCAAATCATCGCCCGCTTGATCATTACGGGCGTCCAATCGACGTGACCCAAGAGCCACGGCGTTTTGAAGTCGGTTAGTTCCGCGGCCGCCGCCTCGTCGATCACCATCTGCGTGTTGCCGTGCGTCTGCAGGAAGCTGGCGGCGATCTCATCGGTCATCCGCCCCTCGGCCGCGCGGCGCATGATCGACGCCTTGTGCTCGCCGAACGCGATCGTGACGATTTTGCGCGCGGCCAGAATCGTGCCGACGCCCATCGTGATCGCCTGGTGCGGCACGTTTCCTTCGCCGAAGAAATCGCTCGCCGCGTCTTTGCGCGTCACGGGGTCGAGCGTCACGAGCCGCGTGCGGCTGTCCACCGTCGAACCCGGTTCGTTGAATCCGATGTGCCCCGTGCGGCCGATGCCGAGAATCTGCAAATCGATGCCGCCGGCCGCCGCGATCGCTCGCTCGTATCGCTCGCAATACTCGTCCACCTGATGACGCGCGACCGTTCCGTCGGGGACATGCGTCTCGTCGCGCGGGATGTTGACGTGCTCGAACAGCACGTGGTTCATCCACTGGCGGTAACTCTGCAGCCGCGTCGGCTCCATCGGGTAGTATTCGTCGAGGTTAATCGTGACGACGTTGGCGAAATCAAGTCCCTCGTCGTTGTGCATCCGAATCAACTCGCGATAGACACCGAGCGGCGTGGAGCCGGTCGCCAATCCGAGCACCGCCTTCTGTCCGGCGGCGGCCCGTTCGCGAATTACGTCCGCAATCAGCTCGGCGACGTAGCGATTCGCGGCGACGGTGCTTCCGAAGACTCGCGTCGGAATGATCGTGTGGCGGGCGTCGCAGTAACTGGCTTTCGCCAAGGCACTCGTCAGCATGTCACAGCCTCGCAGTGGGGAAGCATTCGTCGAAGCGCGCGATTGTGGCAAAATCGCGGAAGCGGCGACAAGAGAGTCTGTTGCACGGCGCGCACCGCCTCGCTCCCGCTCGGCTCGTTGACAACTCTACGGCCTCACGGCGAAGGAATCGCCGCGATCGAGAAAACACGATGAGCGATCACCGGCACGCCGACTCAAATCGAAGCGACGAGTTCCTCGACCTCGCGCACCTGCCGCCGCGTCTCATCCCACGTCTGTTTGACGAACTTGTCCTGCGCGGCGGGCGCGTGTACGTCGGCGTAGTCGTCGATGATTCGGGCGCCGCGCTCGTCGTCCTTCGCCTTGGATCGTTCGACGTCGCGGGCGACTCTTTCGAGCATTGCCGGCAGTTGCCGAAGGCCGCTCGCCGCGTCGGTCAGGCCCATTTCGTCGTGCAGGATGCGGCGTTGGTGTTCCCACGTGGGCTGTTCGGCCGCCGTGGAGAGCAGCCGGGCCGCGGCGTCGCGCAGGCCCGCCCGCTCCTGTGCTCGTGTCTGATCGAGCAAACCAATCAGCGCGTAAAGTTGAATGTAGAATCTGTAGGCGTCGATCGCCGGCTTGCGGTAGGTTTCGAGCATGAAGTTCTTGCCGAGACCTTCGATGTCGCGATCGGTGTAGACTTCTGTGACGTGCCGTACCGCTTCGAGCCGGCTGCAGGCGTCGCGCATCAGGTCCACGATCTCCGGGCGAAACACGTCGAACACGAACGCCGTCCGCTTCGCCTTGTTGCGCGCCTTGTATTTGCCTTCGTTGCGCTTCAGCGTGAACATGTTGTCGGTCAGTAGCCACGCCGGAATGATCTCGTTGTACGCGGGCGAGATACCGGCGTAGCTCGACCACGGACTGTTGATGAGCGAAAACGGAAATGTGACTTTTTGCGGCAGCGTGGTGACGCCCGACGCGACGATCGTGTACGGCGCGCGGCTGAAGTCGGCCGGATATTTGATGTTCACGCCGAGGCCGAGGAACGCGCCTTCGCCCGGCCAGAATTCCTGATCGGGGGCCTTCGACGTGTGGTTCGATCCGATGTTCGCGCCGTAGCCGACGTTGCCCTTGCCCTCCGGCCAGAGCGCGGCGATGAGCAACGCCTGATGATGAAAGCCGACGAACGGGCCGAGCAAACACGCGGTCACTTCGCCTTCGGCCACGCCGGTGTTTGGGCCGAGTAGACTGCCGGACACTTTGCCATGCCGCTCGACGTGCGAGTGTTCCGTCAGCACGGAGCCGTCCACGATCGCCATCGTCGCGACGTAGCAGCCCCACTGAATGATCGAATTCTTCACGACCGATCCAGACTCAATCACGGCCGGCTCGCCGCTCGTGCTGAGCACGGTGCAATCGGCGACGAGCGTCGCGCCGTCGATCACAGCGCTGGGGCCAAGATAACAGTTCTTCACGGTCGCCGTGTTGCGGATGCTCGCGCCGCGTTCGATGATGCCGCGCGGCGAACTCGCCGCCGCCGTGTAGTCCGCGACCGCTGCGGCGTACTGTTTGAGTCGATCCTTTTCATGGCGTGACCGCGCGACCGCCGCGGCGACCTCGACGTCGATCTCCGCGAAAGCGAGCACCTCGCGGCCGCCCGTCTCGATCGCGACCGGTAGCTCGACGCCGTTGCCAAATGCCGTGTCGCCTTCACATGCGACGCGACCGCAGCCGCACACGATCGCTCCTTCGCCCACGACGTAGTTCACGAGCAGTTCCACGTCGCGCACGAGCGCGTCGTGGCCGATTACCGAGTTCGCCACAGTGCTGTTATAGACTCCCGCGGCGATTTTCAGTCCGCGCGAAATCTCAACCGCGCCGGCGAATCGGCCCAAAATCACATCGCCGTAAAAGCTTGACGCTCGTATCGACTGTGGTGCGAAACCGTCCGCGACGCGCACGCGCGACCAATCCTCGGCCGAGTTCCCGAGCCGTTCCAGCGCATTGATCTCGTCGCGCGTGAGCGGCCGGATCGCAGCGTCGCCCAGCGCGAACGACTTGCCGCCGTCGCCGCGCACCGAGGCTGCCGCACGAATCAACTTCGATTGCTGTCGCGCCGCCGCCACCTTCGCGACAGGATCGATCGAGTCTGGCATCGTCAGTTCCCCCATCAGATCAACGGATCGGAATCGTCGCCGGCACAAGCCCGGCGCGCGAGCGAAGGTCTACGCTGATGCACCCTCGCTGCCGCGTCGGGCTTGCTTGAAAATGCGCGCGACCCAGCCACGCAATTCATCGGAACGCAGAAACCCGTTCTCCGCGAGAAGAACGGGTTTCCGGACGAGCAACAGATTCAAGGTAGACTGGGCACCGAGTCGTGCGTCAGCGCGTCGCCGCGACCGCGGCCCGCCGGCCGACACCGTGCTCGCCGTACATCTTTTCCACGTGCTTGTAGTAGTCCTTCAGCTCCAGCAAATCCGCCGCGTCTTCGTCCAGGAACGCGAACGTGTCCGGGTGAAGCTGCAGGGCGGAGGCCGTAATTTGCGACGTAACCGGCCCTTCGATCGCCTCGCGCACGACCTTTGACTTCTTGATGCCGCTTGCCAGCAGCAGGCACTTGCGGGCTTCGAGGATCGTCGCGACGCCCATGGTCAGGGCGAAACGCGGCACGTCGTCGGCCGACGCGAAAAACCGCGAGTTGTCCGTGATCGTCTCTTCCGTGAGCACGACGAGTCGCGTGCGGCTGCCGAGCGACGAACCGGGTTCGTTGAACGCGATGTGACCGTCGCCGCCAATGCCGAGCACTTGCAAGTCGATGCCGCCCGAGTCCTTGATCGCCTTTTCGTAGCTCGCGCAGTAGCCGTCCACGTCGCGAGCCAGTCCGTCGGGCACGCTCGTTCGCTTCGGCCGCGTCTTCAGCCCCTCGAACAAATTCTTCTCCATGAAGTAACGGTAACACTGATCGTGCTCCGGCGCGAGGCCGTGGTACTCGTCGAGGTTAAAGGTCGTGACGCGTGAAAAGTCCAGACCGTCCTCGCGACTCAATCGAATCAGCTCCTTGTAGAGTCCGATCGGCGTCGAGCCGGTGGCCAAACCGAGCACGCAGTCCGGCTTCCTCCGCACCAAGTCCGCGACCATCGCTGCGGCCTTGCGACTCATTCCTTCGTAATCTGGTTCGATGACAACTCGCATGAAACCTTGCCCTCCACATGAAATTGAACCTGTTGCCCGCGCGGCCGACCGCCCGGCCGTGTCCGAGGCAGCATCGAAGATAGCACGTCAGCCGCCGCTTCGCCAAACTTTCCTGTCGCGTCGCGCGGTTTCCGGCGGTACAAATTGCCCAACTGGACAACACCGCCAAGCTGGAGGTCACACTCATGGACGCATCGACGAAGCGACCAAAAGAAATCCGCGTCCTGGCAATCCACGCGCATCCCGACGACGTGGAATTTCAGTGTGCCGGCACGCTCGCGATTTTGAAACAACGCGGCTGCCAGATCACGATCGCCACGATGACCGCCGGCGACTGCGGCTCGGCGGAACTCTCACCGGAGGAGATCTCCGCGGTGCGCCGGCGCGAGGCCAAAGCCGCGGCCGATTTGCTCGGCGCGGATTACATGTGCCTCGAATTCAAAGATGTGCTGATCACGATCGACACCGATTCGCGGCGCCGCGTGACCGAGGCCGTGCGCCGCGCCCGGCCGGACATCATCCTCACCGCGCCGCCGGTCGATTACATGTCCGACCACGAGATGACCAGCCGGCTCGTTCGCGACGCCGCGTTCAACGCTCCGATGAAAAACTTCGCCACACACCAATGGGAGCCCGCGCCGCGCATCGACCGGGTTCCGCACCTCTACTACGTCGATCCGATCGAGGGAACCGACTACTTCGGCCAACCGATCGCGCCGGAGTTTTACGTGGACGTTACCGCCACGTATGATCGCAAGCGCAGCATGCTCGCCTGCCACGAAAGCCAGCGAGGCTGGCTCTTGAAGCAGCACGGCATCGACGAGTACCTGAACAAGATGGAAGAGTGGGGCCGCCGGCGCGGCAGCGAAATCGGCGTTACTCACGCCGAAGCGTTCCGACAACACCGCGGGCACCCGTACCCGCAGAGTAATTTGCTGCTGGAACTCGTGCACCAGGACGGCCGCGGTTTGCACGCGTAGCTATCTTCGAGTCGAACGGGGGAGCAAACAAGATGAGCGATCGAGTAGTCGTGCGCCGGCTGTTTCTCGGATCGATGATCGTCGCAATCGTTGCGGTGCTCGTGCTCAGCGGCGTCGCGTTTTGGCCGGTTTGGCGAGAGTATCGACTGCTGCCGCCGCTCATCAACGCCGTGAAGCAGGATCGCCCTGACCTCGTGAATCCGGCACTGGAGTCCATCAAGAAAATCCAAGGCGGACTGCTCACCGCGCCGGCGCTGGCGCGGTTGCTGAAGGACTCCAGCCCTGCCGTGCGTCGCTTGGCTCTTCGGACGCTTGGCGATCTTGGCCCGGAGAGCGAGCGGGTGTTGTCGGAATTGGTGGACGCGATGCGCGATGAAGTCGGCGCGGTCCGAATGCAAGCGGCGAGCACACTGCGGCGACTTGGCGCCCCAGCAATTCCGCCGCTCATCTGGGCGCTAGAACAGATGGACGCCCGCAGTCGTTCCGGTGCCGCCGAAGGACTGGGCACGATCGGTCCCAATGCGGAACGGGCGTTGCCGCTCTTGGTGCCGCTCGCCGTGGACCCGGACGCCGGAGTTCGGCGGTGGTCAGTCTGGGCGATCGGACAAATCCGGCCTAGCGACACGACACATCTGTCGTTGTTCGTAAGCGCGCTGAAAGACGACGACGAACTGGTTCGCGACGAAGCAGCGTGGGCGTTGGCGAAACTCGGCCCGGACGTTCTGCCCGCATTATTGAATGCCGAAGAGGCCAGCGACGAGACCGACGTGCAATTTCGTCGCGGTGTGGCTCAAGTCATGTTTTACATGGGCCGCTCGGCGGAGGCGGGCCTACCGTGGCTGGCCGAAGCAGTCAACGACCCGAACGCCGGCCTGCGTGAGGCTGCTGCTCGGGCGCTGCGTGAAGTTGAACCGCGGGCCGCAACCTTGCCAGTGAACAAACGACCTGGTCAACCACATTTTCGGCCGCCCGAGCCAATTCGGCGTGAGAGGTGAGGAGCGAGCAATGGTCCCGGTTGGCGCGGCGGCTACGATTCCGCCAGGCTCACGAATTTTGGCTCAACGGGCGGCCGGTGGCGAGCGAGCAGGTCGAGTAACTCCGCCGGGTCCGAGGCGATGACGAACAACTGGCGGTGCTTCGGCCGAATGAAGCCTTCGGCGATCGCGTGGTCGAAGAATTGAATGAGCCGGTCGAAGTAGCCGGCGACGTTGAGGAGGCCGACCGGTTTGCGATGAATCCCGAGCTGCGACCATGTGATCATTTCGAGCAGCTCTTCGAAGGTGCCGAAGCCGCCGGGCATGGCGATGAACGCGTCGGCGAGTTCGTCCATGCGGCTCTTGCGCGCGTGCATGCTGGTTGTGACGTGCATCGTGCGCACGCCCGCGTGCAGCAGTTCGGTGGTCGCGAGCCGCTCCGGGATCACACCGACGACGCTGCCTCCGGCCCCGAGCACCGCATCGGCGAGCACACCCATGAGTCCGACGCTGCCGCCGCCGTACACGAGGCCAAGCTCGCGCGCGACCATCGCGCGGCCGAGCGATTCGGCGGCCTCGCGATAGACGGGCCTCGTGCCGGTCTTCGATCCGCAAAAAACGCACACCTGCTTGATTGCCGTCACGTTCATTTCTCGATGCCTCGACTCCCGCGGGACGATGCGTAAGATGACGCCGCGTGAGCTTGGCAAACAACGGACGGCTTGTCCACTGTTCGTGCGCGACGAAGCCGGTCCGCGAAGTGGCGTCTCGAGTGAACATGTCGATGCGTGCCTATCGAGTGATCTTCTGCCTGGCGGCGATTTACAACTTTGCGTTCGGCGTCTGGGCGGGATTTTTTCCACGCGCATTTTTCAGCGTCTTCGATTTGGAGCCGCTGAACTATCCGTCGATCTGGTCGTGCCTCGGCATGGTCGTCGGTCTGTACGGAGTCATTTATGCGTACGCGGCGCTCGAGCCGGAGCGCAGCGACGTACTGATCGGGGTCGGATTGGTTGGCAAGGTGCTGGGGCCGATCGGTTGGTTAACAGCGGTTTCGTCCGGCGAGTTGCCGCCGCGGACGTTTCCGCTGATTCTGGCCAACGATCTGGTGTGGTGGTTTCCGTTTCTATTTTTTCTGCTGCGTCGCGTCGCCTCGCGTCGCGCGGTGATCGCGTGGGTTGGCGTGGCGATTCACGTCGTGGCCAGCATCGGATTGCTCGCGGTGAGTGGCGGGACGGAGGCAGAGCCGCAGCTCTCCGCGCGGGCCGAATGGGTCGCGGGGTCGGCGCCGCTCTGGACCGCGACGTGGTTCGTGTGGGCGCTCGCGTCAATGAGCCTACTCGCGTTCGTCACGGTCTGGATTGGCCATCTGCGCGAACTCGGCGTCTCGCGAACGGTCACGACCGCCGGCTGGATGATTTGCGCGGTCGGACTGCTGTTTGATCTTGCCGGCGAGACGGTGAACATCTGCTGGCTGACGCGGCCCGGTTTGTCGCTCGACGAGTTTGAGCGCGGTGCGCGACTGTACGCGATCCTCGGCGCCGCGGCGGCAAACGGCTTGTATTGTGTCGCGGGGCTGTTGTTGAGTGGTGTGTCGTGGCGCGCGGGGTTCCTGTGCGGCGGAGTGGGCGTGCTCGGATGCGAGGTGTGGATTGTCGGCCTCTGCCTCACGGTCGCGACAATCTTCGATCAGTGGCTGGCGATGCTGGCGACCGGCGGGGCAGTCATGGCCACGTTTATCCCGTGGGCCGCGATTGTCGGCTGGCGCATGCGGCGGCCGGCGCGTACTGCGGACGTGGCATGAACGAGTTCGCAAGCTGGCGCGGCCCCGCGGTGTGACAATTCGGCTGCGTCGTGATAGAGTTCGTTGCGGCAGGCGACTCGGCGTCGCATGTCGCGAGAATACTGCGCTGAGGACTGACAAGCGATCGTCGCGCCGCCACGAGGGGAACCATGAAAGTTGCCATCGACTCGTACTGTTATCACCGCTACTTCGGCGAGAGTTACCCGGGGCTGCAGCGCGATCCGGGCCGCCGCATGACGGTGTGGGATTTCTTGAAGCGTGCTCGCAAGCACCGTGTCGAGGGCGTGTCGATCGAGGCGTGCTTCTTGCCTCCGGTCAACGACAGCTTCATCGCGCGGCTGCGCGACACGCTCGATGAATACGGATTCGAGCGCGTCTGGGCGTGGGGTCATCCGAACGGCTTGGAGTCGGGAACGAACCGGGCGGAGGCTCGCGACTTAGTGAAGCACCTCGCGATCGCGCGGCGCGTCGGCGCGAAGGTGATGCGAATCGTCGGCGGCAGCCGGCGCTCGCGTCCGAAATCGTGGGGCGTGCACAAGCGACAACTCGTGCGCGTGCTCAAGTCGCTCGTCGGACCGGCCGAAGAGCACGGCGTGGTCATGGCGATGGAGAATCACATCGATCTGTTGGCCGATGAGATGGCCGACATCATGAGCACGATCGATTCGCCGTGGCTCGGCGTGTGCCTGGACACGGCAAACAACTTGCGGCTGTTCGAAGACCCGGTCGCGGTCGCCCGCACGCTCGCGCCGTGGACGCGGGCCACGCACGTTAAAGATGTGACCGCACTGCGCGGCGACCCCAAGGAGTTTTCCTTCTGGCCCAGCGTGCCGCTCGGCGAAGGTGTTGTTGACCTGCCGGAGATCGTGCGCATTCTGCAGCAAGCCAAGTACAAAGGACTGCTGGCGTTTGAGATCGACTACCTTCATCCCGATTACGGCGACGAAGAGCCTGCGGTCGCCAAAAGCATCAGGCACCTTCGGTCGCTCGTTGGCTGATCGGTGACCGTCGCTCAAATCTCCCAGCCCTTGCGATATTCCTTGCTCACGAACTTGTTCGCCTCCGGCACGTTCGTGAACCGCAGGTTCGGGCCGTCCCATTCGAGCTTCTTGCCGGCGAACCGCATGGCGATGTTGCCGAGCAGGATGAACTCGGTGAGCATGCCGGCATAGTCGAAGTTCGACATGGCGGGCGGCCCGCCTTTCGCCGCGGCGATCCATTCGGCCTTCATGCCGTCGTCGCCGCGTCCGTTGCGTGGCATGTACGGGTCGGGCTTCTTGAAGTCTTCGAAGTTTTTCGCCGGCAGCAGATTGTACGCGGCGCCGTAGTCGTTCGGCGAGTAGAGCACCCCCTTCGATCCGACGATGAGCGAACCGGAGCCGGGCGGCGTTGCGCCGTGCAGCACGTCGGCGGGCGGCAGCAGCTTCTGGCCGTCCTTCTTGCCTTCGTACCACACAAACTTGCACGGTGGTTGCGACGGGCTGCCGGAAAACTCAAACGTCACGCGGGCGCCGGCCGGGTACGTCTCCGTGTTGAAGCCGATCACTTCGGCCTCCACCGATTTCGGGTAGCCCAGGTTGCAGGCCATGAACGCCATGTTCGCCGTGTGGCAGGCCATGTCGCCGAGTGCGCCGGTGCCGAAGTCCCACCAGCCACGCCACTTGAACGGGTGGTACGCCGGATGATACGCCCGCTGTGGTGCGGGGCCGAGAAACAGGTCCCAGTGAACGTGTTTGGGAACTTCCACCGTTTCGCTCGGCCGCGCGGTAATGTCCGGGGCCTGCGGCCAAACGGGCCGGTTCGTCCAACAGTGAATCTCGTGCACCGGTCCGACCGCGCCGGAGCGAACGACTTCGACCGCCTCGCGCAGGCCATTCTCCGCCGTGCCCTGATTGCCCATCTGCGTCGCGACGCGGTACTTCTTCGCCGTCTCGCGCATCATGCGGGCTTCCCAAACGGTGTGCGTGAGCGGCTTCTGGCAGTACACGTGCTTGCCGAGCCGCATCGCCACGATGCTCGCGTGCGCGTGCGTGTGATCGGCCGTGCTCACGGTGACGGCGTCGATCTCGCGGTCCATCTTCGCAAGCATTTCGCGGTAGTCGTTGAACTTGACCGCGTCGGGGAATTTCTCCGACTTCTGGTGCAGCGTGTTGTCGTCGATGTCGCAGATGGCGACGACCTTGCCGTGATTGTTCGACTGGTCGCAGTCGCTCGACCCTTTGCCGCCCACGCCGATCGCGGCGACCTGCAGTTTCTCGTTTGCCGAATTCGATTCGGCCGCGACGCAGCTTCCGGTGATCCAGAAGCCGGCGCCGGTGAGGGCCGATGCCTTGAGGAAATCCCGCCGATTGGAACCGCGTTTCATGTTGACTTGCTCCTTTCTGGTGAGCCGGATCGGTATTGTCCGTCGTCGCGGGCGTGCCCGCTTCGAGACGACGACAGATTACACGCCGCGCGGGCCGTTGTCGAGCGGCGCGGCAATCCGGTAGTGGTACAGATCGGCGAGCGGGGGGCGTCAGCCCCCTGATAGTCGGCGAAGAATCAGGGGCATCACAGCCCCCGCTCGCCAAACTGTACCACTACCGGCAATCCTCAGAAAAGTCTTTGCGTCTTGGCGACTTGGCGTGCGACACGTTAGATTATCCCGCCACGGGCAGGCACTCACCGTTTCAATCAAAGGAGACCGCATCATGTTCAGGCTTGGAAACTGGATTCTCGTCTTGGGACTCTTCGCCTTGTTCGCGATTGATTCCGACGCCCGCGCGGCGGACAAGCTGAAGCTGCTCATCATCGACGGCCAGAACAATCACAACTGGGCCGCGATGACGCCGCCGATGAAGGCGACGCTCGAAAAGACCGGCCGGTTCACCGTCGATGTCGCGACGACGCCGCCGGCCAAGCAGCCGAAGGAGGCGTGGGACAAGTTTCGTCCGCAATTCGCCAAGTACGACGTCGTGCTGTCGAATTACAACGGCGAGTCGTGGCCGGACGACGTGAACGCGTCGCTGGCGAAGTTCGTGCGCGACGGCGGCGGGCTGGTCATCATTCACGCCGCGAACAACGCGTTCGGCGGCTGGCCGGAATGGAACCAGATGATCGGTCTCGGCTGGCGCGACAATAAGTTCGGCGACCGCGTGACGGTGGACGACGCCGGCACGATCGTGCGCACGCCGAAGGGCGAAGGGCCGGGGGCCGGCCACGGTCCGCAGCACGAATTCGTCGTCAAGACGCGCGACGCCGGACACCCGGTCACGAAGGGCATGCCCGCCGAGTGGCTGCACGCGCGCGACGAACTCTATCACGGCCAGCGCGGCCCGGCGGAGAACATGCACATCCTCGCCACGGCCTTCTCCGCGTCCGACAAAGGCGGCACCGGCACGCACGAGCCGATGATCTGGTGGATCCCGTTCGGCAAGGGCCGCGTCTTCACCACGGTGATGGGTCACGCGATGGGCAACGACATCACGGCGATCCGTTGCACCGGCTTCCAGTCCGTCATGAATCGCGGCTGCGAATGGGCCGCCACGGGCAAGGTCACGCTGCCGCTGCCCGAGAGTTTTCCCACCGACAAGGTCCGGATCGCCGAGTGACGAATACGACGGAAGCAATCGGGCAGGTTGGTGGACTGGAGAGGCACGTCGGTGGGCCAGAGAGGTGCGTCGGTGGGCTGGAAACGCGCGTCGGTTGGCATGAAAGGCACGTCGGTGGGCCGGAAATACACGTCGGTGGACCGGAATGGCACGTCGGTTGGCCGGAATGGCACGTCGGTGGGCCTGAATGGCACGTCGGTTGGCCGAAATGGCACGTCGGTTGGCAGAAATGGCACGTCGGTGGGCCGAAATGGCACGTCGGTGGGCCGGAATGGCACGTCGGTGGGAAGGAATGGCACGTCGGTCATCAGCTAAGGCGTCTCGGTCTCACCGACGGTCCAGTTCTGCCCACCGACAAGACTCTCCGCATGACCGACAGGCTATTTCTACCAACCGATGCATCACCAATGATGACCGACAGGCCACTTCACCACACCGACTGTCCAGTTTCCGTCACCGGATGGCCGCGGATGCATACCGATCACCGTCGACTTCACACCGAGGTGATCTTGCTGCCCACGAATGTGGTTCTACTCCTCACCAGAGGGCCACGTCTGCGTACCGATTACCAGCGAATTCAGGCCGACATGATCGTGCTGCCCACCGATGGGTTTCTACCAGGCCTCAAACAAGCGAAGATCCATCCTACGGCGCGGACGCTTCGTCGCCGAGCGCCGCTTCCAAGCTGGGGTAGATGTCAAACAGCTTGCTCAGCCGCGTGATGCGAAAGACTTCTTCGAGGTGGTCGTGCATGCCGCACAGCGACAGGGCGCCGGCCTTATGCCGCAGTTGTTTTTGAATGATGATGAGTACACCGAGCACGTTCGAGCCGACGTGCTCGACGCTCGACATGTCCGCGAGTATCAGCCGCTCCGGCTCGACGAGCGACTCCAGTTCCTGGCGGATCTTGGCACAGAGATTCTCCCCAACGAGCTTGCGCGAACGAAAGCGGACCAGGATTCCAGCCAACGGCAGGTCTTGCACGATCAATTCCGAGAATTTGTGTATCGGGGGCATGTTCAGTTTCCTCAACTCGGGGCAGGCAGTATCGTGTGTCCGCTTCGTTCGCCGCCGGACTTTTTTGCTGAACGTGGTTCCGATCATAGTCGCGTGGCGGCGAAGTTTCCATTCGGAGCGTGCATGCACACGGTGAGTATCACGCAGGCGATCGTGCTGTTCGTGGCGGCGATGATTGCCGGTGCGATCAATGCCGTGGCCGGCGGCGGCACGCTCGTGAGCTTTCCGGCCCTTGTGTGGTTCGGCGTCGTCGAGAAATTGGCGAACATGACGAGCACGGTCGCGCTGTTGCCCGGTTCGCTCGGCGGGATGTGGGGCTATCGGCGCGAGTTGCGCGCGGGCCGGCGCTGGCTCGTGCTGCTCGTGCCCAGCGTATTGGGCGGTGTCGCGGGCGCGGTGTTGTTGACGCAGACGCCCGCGGCGACGTTTCGCACGATCGTGCCATTCCTGATTTTGTTCGCCACGTTTTTGTTCATGCTGCAAGGACAAGTCAGCCGGCTGATCAAGCGTCGCGAGGCGGCCGGGCCGCCCGGCGCGTGGCTCGTCGCAGCGGTCGGGCTGTTGCAACTGCTGATCGCGATTTACGGCGGCTACTTCGGAGCGGGCATCGGCATTTTGATGTTGTCCGCGCTGAGTCTGCTGCGCATTGACGACATTCATCTGATGAACGGCCTCAAGTCGATGCTGGCGGCGAGCATCAACGGCGTCGCCGCGTTCTATTTCATCTGCGCGGGCACGGTCGATTGGCCGCGGGCGCTGGTGATGGTGGCTGGGTCGCTGTTGGGAGGCTACGCGGGGGCGAGCGTGGCGCGGCGGCTGGGCCAGCGGACCGTGCGCGGCATCGTCGTGTGCGTCGGACTGGTGATCGCCGGGGTGATGCTGTATCGGCAATTTCGCACGGAGTGATCGCGAGCCGGCTGGTTGATTCGCGTGAGCCGCGTTGGCGGACACTGCGTCGCGCGTCGCGCGGCTTTGCACAAGAACCCGTTATTCCAATTCGCACTCGCTGCAGTCTGCCTCAGCCGGAGGAACTTCATGCGACTTGGCGGGCGGCACCGCATCCGATTTCGACGGCAGCGCGTCGCCAGCGACCGGCCGAATGAAGATGACCTGCTTACTCAGGTCCACTTCTTCGTCGTCAAAGAGCGAGTCCTCATCCCAGTTAGCCGACTGGATTTCGCCGCCGTTCGGCGCGGCATCGCCCGGCGGTGGGCTTTGGCCGGGCTGCATGTCGGCCGGCCGGATGTCCGGCACGACGATTCGATTGATGACGTATCGCACGCCCTCGACGTGTGCCGCTTGCGAACCGGCCGACAGCTTGCCGAGGTACGACGGAGCCCGGCCGCTCAAGTGGACGACGTTGTTCACGCTGCGCACCTCGATCTGGCTGGCGCGAAACGTGAGGTTCGGCAGCTCGCCGACGCGGCGAAACTTCCGCCGCACGGCCGCGACCACTTGATCGTCGCTGGGCGGGTTTTCAAGGATGACTTCGCACGAGACGTGATATAGCCCGACGCCCGGCACGCGCCGAACGGTCTCGTCAATTCTCTCACGCACCACCGAACTGGGCACGCGGCCGTGCACGAAGAGCCGGTGATCCTCGCAATAGAATCCGAGTTGCGACGTGAGTTCCTCGCCGACCGCGGCGGCCACGGCCTGCCGCGCGTTCGAGGCGATCTCGGTATCCGGCACGTCCGCCGGCTCGAACTCGACGCCGAAGAATGAGAGTTGCGTCAGGCCAGGAGTCATCGCGATCACTTTGACCAATTCCTTGAGCGTCTCCGGCGAATCGACTCGTCCGCCGAGCGTCACGTGCCCGCCCGCGGCGGTCGTGCGAAGTTCGTAGACACCCGGAATCGGCAACTTCTCCGCCTGCACTTGCATGTACTCGGCAAACGCCTCGTCCGAACAGGTTGCCCGCGGCAAGTGCGAGCAGCCGGCAAGCACCGTGGCCGCGAGCGCGACAAACCCGAAACAGATCGCGCGGCCGCCGGACCGGTCGGAGGGCCTTGCGAAGTTGATGAAGACCTGGTTCACAGTTCGCGTCACAGGAGTGCCTCCTTGCCCCAGTCGGTCGGCCAGTCTCAAAACCGCTACGATCCGCACGACCGCTTCCTTTGATACGCCTTAAGCCTTACATTGTCAGCCACTTAGCAGTCGTATCGGCATTAGTCCTACGAAGCTCCAGTCGGGCAAAACTGGTGCGCAACAAATTCACTGCGCGGGGGGAACTTTCGATGCGACTGACAGGCAAGACAGCGATCGTGACTGGCGGCGCGAGCGGCATCGGGCGAGCGATCGCGATTCGATTCGCTCGCGAGGGGGCTGCCGTGATCGTGGACGACCTGAACGACGCTGGCGGCACGGCAACGGCTGACGCGATCACACGCGACGGCGGCCGCGCGTGGTTCTGTCACGCCGACGTGTGCGACGCCGCGGCCGTCACGCGACTCGTCCAAGAAGCCATCGACCGCACGGGCCGCCTCGACGTACTCGTCAACTCGGCGATTTGCAGCGCCCAAGCCGTTGCCGAAAACGACTGGCATGCGATCGTCGGTGTCGGTCTGCGCGGCGCGTGGCTCACGATGCAGGCCGCGCTGCCGGCGCTCGAGCGATCGGGCGCCGGCAGCATCGTGAACATCTCATCGGTCAACGCACTGGCTGGATTCGGCGACGAACACGTCTACAGCGGTGTCAAAGCGGGCATTATCGGCATGTCGCGATCGCTCGCGTGCCGTGTCGGCCGGCACGGCGTGCGAGTGAACTGCATCTGCCCCGGCACGATTGCGACCGAGATTTGGCAATCGGCCATCGACCGCGAGCCGGACGTGTTGGACCGTCTCGCGCGGCTGTACCCGCTCGGCCGCGTCGGCCGGCCTGAAGACGTCGCAGCCGCCGCGCTCTACCTTGCATCCGATGAGGCAAACTTTGTCACTGGCAGCGTGCTTGTCGTGGACGGCGGTATTTCCGCCGGCAACCTCGGCTTCACGTTTTAATAGTGAATTCTATCTGGCAATCGTTTTGGCCATTCGGTAGCTTGGCGATCGGAGCAACGTGGCGTCACGAGTGCGCCGCGCCCCGCAACAAGATGTCAGGCCGCTTGCAACGCGTGCAGGCGTTCGCGTCAAAAGATAATTCGCCCCCTCGGTAAACTGCTTGATGGAGGAGAGACTGCTCATGAACGCTCATATCGCCTTTCGATCGACCGTCTGCTTGATTGTGTTGTTGTTCGCCGGATCGGCACAGGCCCAGAGTTGGACGGACGGTTTCTTCGACACGAAGAGCCACGATTTTGGCTTCGTACCACGCGGCAAGCTGAAGAAAACGTTCACGATCACAAACCGCAGCAAGGACCGCGTCCACATTCTTTCGGCCGCGCCGTCGTGCACGGTGTGTACGGTCGCCAAACCGGAGAAGGACTGGTTGGAGCCGGGCGAATCGACCACGCTGGAGGCCGTGCTGGATGCCCACAAATTCCAGCGGCGCAAAGAGGTTTCGATCGAAGTCGTGTTTGACCGTCCGCGCTACGGCTCGACGCGGCTTAATCTGGTCGCCGACGCGCGCACGGACATCGTGCTCAGCCCCGGCGAAATCTCGTTCGGCACCGTGAAACGCGGCACACCGCAAACGGCAACGCTCCGCATCGACTACGCCGGCAATCCAAACTGGAAGATTGAGAGTGCCACCTGCCCGAACTCGGCGTTTCAGGCCGAACTTGAAGAAGCGCAGCGGTCCGGCGGGCGCGTGACCTACCTGCTCCGATTGAACCTCAAGGAAGACGCCGCGCCGGGAACGATTCGCGATCGCGTGGTGCTCGCCATCAACGACGCCTACAACAAGACCGTGGACGTGGCCGTGCAAGCGAACATTCAAGCCGACGTCAGCCTCTCGCCCGCCACGCTGAATATCGGCTCTGTGCCCGCCGACGCGACGATGACCAAACAAGTGCTCGTCCGCGGCGTCAGGGCGTTCAAGATCACGGAGATCGAAGGCAACGACGGACCGTTCCAGATCGAAAAACCCGACGACGCCAAATTGCTGCACGTCCTAACGTTAACGCTCAAGCCAGGGCACAGCCCGGGCGACGTGTCGCAAGAATTCAAGATCGCGACCGACATGGAAGGCGAGAAGCCGCTCAGGCTGACGGTGTCTGCGAAGCTCGTTGAAGGCAAGGGAGCCGCACAGACGACGGCGAAGTGAGCATCACTTCATTTGTGCGACTTGACAGGCCCGGCTCATGCGAGCCGGGCCTGTTTCATTATTGCCACATGAAGTCGTTTACGCTCGAAAAGGGTTCGCAGAAGGCGCACGGCCGTCGGCGCGCCAGCCGTGGGTCAAAACCTACGCCATCGCGGCATTGCGATGCTTGCATTTCCAATTTAGGATGCACAGGTCTACTTGCCAACTGACGAGGATTCCCCGTGAACGTGAAAAGTCTCCGTTCTCGCGTATCAACCAAGGCGCGACCGGCCGGCCGAGGCTTCGACCCGGAGCAAGCACAAATTGCCGCCAACGCATTATTGCTTGATGCAATACGCCACCGGTTATTCGGCTGGCGTGCCATACAGACTTGCGCTTGCCGGCGAGGAATTGTGGGTAGTGCCGGTGCTTCTTACGAGCCCAGGCTCCGGCGTGGTTGGGGCCGTTGGTGTCGTTGCGGTGGACGCAGTGTCAGGCAAAGTGGTCGGCGGTACGCCAAAGAGCGACGTCATCGCAGCCGCAAGACGATTGACCGAAGGAAGGCGAGATGACCTCGAAGCGGCGTTTCATCGCGCAAGAACATCCTGACACCTGCGCGAACTCACCCAGCTCGCCACCCAACATGGTGGGCGCGCTGAGGCAAAGCAACTGGATCTCGCTGAGATATCGGAACTCGTCGGAGATCAGGTTCATCCCATCGTCTACTTGTATCGCCGCCCGCTTGATCGGGTAGCTGCGATTCACGCGGTGATTCCGATTCGCGTGACTCCAAGTTTCGCGACAATCCTCGATCCGCTTCGTGGGGAACGACGCGTGTTCAATCGCAGATTCGAGGCGGCGAGACGATGGGTTGATCGCTGGTGCGTGATTTGGGAGCCGGATTAATGCCGCATTGGTCGCGTACGCCCCACGACGACTACGCCTTCATCCGGAACTTCGCCAGCAGCGGCGCGACCACCGCTGCGGGAACGAACTGACTGAGGTCGTGGCCGCCGCCCTGCCGGGCGATCTGGCGAATCAGCGTCGAGGAGATGTGCGAGAACGATTCGCTCGCCGGCACGAAGAACGTTTCGGCGGTCGGCTCAAGCACGCGGTTGGTCCGCGCCATCGTCAACTCGTAATCCATGTCGGCGACCGTGCGCACGCCGCGGAGAATCACGCCCGCACCCGTCGCGCGAACGAAGTCAACAGCCAGTCCCTCGAATGATTGCACCTCCACGCCGCGAATTTCACGCGTACACGCCCGGATCAGAGTCACGCGTTCGTCCGGCGTGAACAGCGACGACTTGTCCGGATTCGAGCCGACTCCAACGATCAGCCGCCGAAATATCGTGGCGGCACGGCGGATCACGTCGAGATGTCCGAGCGTAATCGGGTCAAACGTGCCGGTAAATACCGCGGTCTGGTTCGCAGGCACGTCGCGGCGACCACCCTTGGTTGACGATGCTGGCACGAAAGAACTCCGATTGAAGGTTCGCGGATCGGACTACGGACAAACGTCCCAAGCGAGATTAAATCTCCGGGGCCTAGTTGGCAATCAGCTGGCTCGTCTTTATGATAGATTTGTTCCGCTGAGGTTTGGGGGAGACTGGGAGAACGCAATGGAAAAGTGGCTTTGTCTTGGTGCGATGATCGCCGCGGGGCTGATCCTTCTGCTCTACGGGCTGGATCTCGCGACTGGCATTCCGTTCAATCGCGCGGGCAAGACTCAAGACATCCTGCTGATCGTCGCCTGCGGCCTCGTGCTCTGGCAGGGTTACGAAACGTGGCGCGAAGTGGCGTAACGTGCCGATTGGTCATTCCATTTCGCACACAAGCCCGACGCGCGAGGGACGAAAAACGACTTTTCACTCGCTTGCTCGTCGGGCTTGTGAGCTACAGCGGCGCATCGGATTTCGGTTGAGTTGAGCGTCTGACGAACTCAACCATCGTCCGAATCATGGCATCGGTGTCCGCCGCCGGCGCCTCCACCGCGACTTCAAATCCGACCTCGCGCGCGGCGAAACTCGTGAGCGGGCTGATTGACGCCAGCTTGATTCGCTTGCGAAGCTGCTGCCGCGCCGGCTCCGGCAGGTGCCCAGCAAGGCAGCGCACGATTCGCGGGCTGGTCAGGGTGATCCAATCCACTTCGCCGCGCGCGATCCGTTCGACGACCGCCGCGTCCCAATCGGTCGCGTCGATGTGCCGGTACACGGCGACCTCGTCGAACTCGACGCCCGCGTCGCGAAACCCGTCGGCGAGCGCCTCGCGCCCGCGGTCGGCCCGCAGCAACAGGAGCCGCGCCGCGCCGACGCCACGCCGCGTGTTGATTGCCTGCACAAGCGATTCCGAATTTGCCGATTCCGGAATCACGTCGGCTCGCAGATGAAACCGTTCCAACTCGCGAGCGGTCGCGGCACCGATCGCCGCGAGCCGCGCGGCGCCGACTGCACGGACGTCGCGGCCCGTTGCCAGCAGTCGATCGAAAAAGTAACGCACGCCGTTGGCGCTGGTGAACACCAGCCATCCGTAGCGGTCAAGGTCATCAATCGCGCCGTCCACGTCGCGCCAATCCGCCGGCGGCTCGATTCGCAGTGCCGGCAGTTCGAGCACTTCCGCGCCGAGTTCGGTCAGCCGCGCGAACATTTCGGCCGATTGATGAGCCGGCCGAGTGATCACGACCGATTGCCCGAAAAGCGGCCGGTCCTCAAACCAGCACAGCGTTCCCGCAAGCGACACGACCGGCCCGACGACGATCACGGCCGGCGCACGCAACCCGATGTCGCGAACGAGTTCCGCAACGCCGTCGAGCGGTCCAGTCACGCTGCGTTGTTGCGGCGTAGTGCCCCACTCGATTACCGCGGCCGGCGTGTCGGCCGGCTTGCCGTGCTCGATCAACAATCGCGTCAACTCCGCGAGCCGTGTGACTCCCATGTAAAAAACGAGCGTGCCGGGAAATCGCGCCAGGCCGAGCCAGTCGAGTCTGCTTTCCGCCTTGCAGCGATCCTCGTGGCCGGTGACGAACGCGACCGCCGAGGCGAAGTCGCGGTGCGTGACTGGAATCCCGACGCACGCCGGCGCGGCGACGCCCGCCGTCACTCCCGGCACGACTTCGAATCGAATCCCGCTCGCTCGCAACGCTGCCGCCTCCTCGCCGCCGCGGCCGAACACAAACGGGTCGCCGCCTTTGAGGCGGACGACCGACTTGCCCGCCGCCGCGCGGCTCACCAGCAACTCGCTAATCGCCTCTTGCGACATGCACCGCCGGCCGTGCCGCTTACCGACCGCAACGCGTTCGGCCGCGGCCGGCGCCAGGTCCAACAGTCGCGGATTCGCCAGCGCGTCGTAGACCACAACGTCGGCCACGCGCAAACATTCCGCGCCGCGCAGCGTAATGAGTCCCGGGTCGCCCGGTCCGGCGCCCACGAGATACACGACGCCACGTTGTTTGCCCGCGTCAGTGGCCAACCGGCTCCTCCGCGAAGAAACGGCCGCGAACTCTTGCCAACGGGAGAGGTCTGCGAGTAGAAAATGGCGCGAATGAACAACCGCAACGAATCTTAGCAGCGTCGCTGCGAAGCGACAAGTTGGCGGCGCTGCAACGCGGGCGACCGCGTCGAGGAGCCGAACAAACGATGCCCGAATTCGCTCAGTATCCGATTCGATTCGAGCCAATCTTCGTGGAACGAATTTGGGGCGGCCGGAAGTTGCAAACCGCGCTCGGCAAGGATTTGCCACCGGGAAAACTCATCGGCGAGTCGTGGGAAATCAGCGACTGCGGCGAGCATGTGAGCACGGTCGCGAACGGTCCGCTCGCGGGCACCCGGCTGCGTGAGTTGATGAGCCGGCTGGCGAGTGCCATCCTCGGGATCGACGCAGGGCCGCGCGGCGCGGTTGGGGCCGAACTGGTGCCGCAGTTTCCATTGCTCGTGAAGTGGCTCGACACGCGCGACCGACTCTCCGTCCAAGTTCACCCGCCGGACGGCCACGCGCGGCTGCCGGCCGGCGAGCGCGGCAAGTCTGAGTGTTGGTTCGTCGTTGATGCGGATTCGGCTGCGGAGATTTTCGTCGGCCTGAAACGCGGCATCGACCGGTCGGCGTTCGAACACGAATTGTCGCGCGGCACGGCGGACCGGTGCCTCAATGTCTGGCCCGCGCGGCCGGGCGATTTTTACTCTGTGCCTGCGGGAACCGTACACGCGATCGGCGGCGGCGTGCTCATCGCCGAGATCCAGCAAACGAGCGATGTGACGCTGCGCCTCTTTGACTGGAATCGGCTCGACCCCGCGACCGGCCGGCCACGCGAATTGCACGTTGCCGCAGCGCTCGACGTGATTGATTTCGATCGCGCGGCGCTCGGACCGGTCAACGTCGCTCCTAACGCCCGCAGCGGCCCGGCCGCCGTCGAGTTGACGCCGCCGGATTGCCGCGAATTTGCCGTGACCTGGCGCCGCATCGTCGCCGATCAGCCGCTCGGCGCGGCCGATCGCTTCCACGTCCTGGTGTGCATCGACGGCCGCGGAGAATTGGTGGGCGGCGAAACCGTGCCGATCGCACGCGGCGACTGCGTGCTGTTGCCGGCCGGCGGGCCGTTCGCCTGCCGACCGGTCCGGTCGCTGGAATTGCTCGACGCGCGACTGCCTTGAGCCGCCGCGCCGCAAAGCCGATTGGTTCTGACAGTGTGGACATTCGATGTGCGTGGGCAAACCACCGCGAAGGCTTTCACCTCGTCGGCCGCACCATGCCCAGCGCGTTGGCGGCGAATTGCGAACCGACTGCGGCGAGCACGTACAGGTTCAGTGAGTTCACGGCCAACGCGGCGAGTCGATCGCTCTCAAAGCGGATCGACAGGAATCCGAAACTGAACGCCGCCACGCCCAGCAGGGCCATGCCGATTGTGTAGCCGGCCATTAATCTTGTCGGCCAGCCTTCGGCACAGTGATAGACGCGACTGAGTGGAATGGCAATCGCCGCGCAGATGATCAGGGCGTAGAGCGGCAGCGCTCGGTCACTGTGGAAGTAGCACGCGCCTGAAATGATCGCGCCGAACAGGGCGGCGGCGATCAGATTGCTCTCGCGCCGCTCTATGGGATCGAGAATCGCGCGGCCGAAGCGATTGAGCCGCAGCACGAGATTCGTGATCGGCCGCGCGACCCACGTCAGGTAGGCGAAGACGAAGTACGCGACGAGCAGCGGCATGAGCCACGGCCGCAGCTTGGGCGACGTGCGCGCCACACCGTTGAGGATTTGGTAACCAACGAACGCGCCGATGATCACTGCCATCTGGAGCCGGCCGCCGAGCCGCTGCATCCAGAGCAAGTAGCGGAGAAACAGCCCGTAAAGCGGGTAGCGCAACTTGAGCGCGTGGATCATGCCGTCGCGCGCCCAATCGAGGTTCGGATTGATGCGGAGCGACTCGCGGAAACTCTCGAGCGCCTGGTTGCGCTCGCCGCGTTCGAGTGCCGCCCAGCCGAGGTTGGCGTGCGTGATGGAATTCTCCGGGTCACGCTCCAGGCTAGATTGAAGCTCACTCTGCGCGTGGCCGACGCGGCCCAATTTCACCAGTGCGATCGCTCGCGCGTTCAAGCACGTGGCGTCGTCGGCATCGACTTCGAGGCCCTTGGTGGCGCGCGCGAGCGCCCCGCGCCAGTCACTGGCCGCGATGCGCAGATGCGCGGCCAGACCGTGGTAGGACGAGTTGTACGGGTCGAGCCGGGTCGCTTCGTCGATCGCACGCTCGGCCTCTTTGAAACGGTTCCGTTGATGAAACACGTGGGCCGCGACGTAATGCGCGAACGGCATGTCCGGCGCGGAGGTGATCGCGCGGGCCGCCGACTCGGACGCATCGACGAAACTCTTCTGCTCCGCCAGGCAGAGCGCGACGAACGCGTGGGCGACCGGGTCCTGCGGATCATCGCCGAGTGCACGATGAAACTCTTGAAGTGCCAGGTCGTAGCGGCCCTGCTGGAAAAGGAGCTGACCGCGCTCGATCGTTTGTTTCATATTTTGAGAAACTTGATGATCTCGTCGTACATGCCGCCTTGGTTTGAGTAGAGTGCGTAGTTGCGGGCGGTGGCGAACCACTCTTTTGTCGTCGGCTTGACGGACGCGGCCGCCGACAGCAGGTCGCGCGTCGTGATCGGCGTGGGCGTGCCGGTCTTCATCGCCTCTGTCAGCTTCGCTTCGATCGCGACATCGACCATTCCTTTCAAGTCGGCGCCGGAAAAGCCGTCCGTTTTGGCGGCAAGCTTGGTGTAGTCGACGTCCGTCTGCGGCTTGCCGCGGCAGAGAATCTTAAGAATTTCGCCGCGGGCCGTCGCGTCGGGCGGCGGCACGAAGATGATGCGGTCGAATCGGCCGGGCCGGCGAAACGCGGCGTCCAAGTGCCACGGGGCGTTGGTCGCGCCGAGCACCAGCACGCCCTCGTTCGCTCCTTTGATGCCATCCAGTTCGGACAGAAACTGATTGATGATCGAGCGGCCGGCGCTTTGCCGCATGTCCGTTCGACTCGCGCCGAGCGCGTCCACTTCATCAAAGAACAGCACGCACGGCGAGTGGCCGCGTGCCTGCTCAAAGATCGCGTGCAGGTTTTTCTCGCTATTGCCAAGCCACATGTCCACGACATCGTGAATGCCCACGGCGAGAAAAAACGCACGAACTTCGCCGGCCGTCGCCCGCGCGAGATGCGTCTTGCCGCAGCCGGGCGGTCCGTAAAGCAAGATACCGCCGCCGATCTTCTTGCCGTACGCCTCGAACAACTCGCGATGCGTGAGCGGGTAGATGACCTTGAGTCGGATCTCCTCCTTGAGCTTCTCCATGCCGCCCACGTCCTTGAACGACAGGTCTGGCCGCTCGAGTTCGACGTCGCGCGCCGCGTTGTCGTCCTCGCTGCCGATGCGAATCCGTTCCGGCGTCTCGTCATCGTATGGGGGCGGCTCGTCCAACGACGCGTTTGCGGAGTCTCCCGCGTCAGTGCGCGCGCGCGCGTCTTCAGGCTCGGTGCTGCCGAGTCGTTCGAGTAATTCCGGGTCCGCGAGTTTTGGATCTTCGGCGATTGCCCGCGCGTAGGCATCGCGCGCCTGCAATAGTTCGCCCTGTTTCAGCAACAGTTTCGCGTGCAGCAGACGGGCTCGCGGCGGCCGATCCGGTCCGCGCAAAACGGCCTCGACAAGCACCATCGCCTGGCCGCGTTTTTCCTGCGCCGCGAAGGTCTCCGCCAGCGCGAGCCGCGATCGCGCGGAGTTCGGACCGAGCGCGAGCGCCTTGCGCAACTCCTGCTCCGCCTCCGTGAATCGGCCCGCCTGAAACAGCGTCTCGCCGAGCAACTGCCGGAGCGGCAAATTGTCCGGCGTGAGGCTAATCGCCTCGCGCAGCGATTCGATTTGTTTGTCGTAAAAGGTCATTCGTTGAGAAACTCTCCCTTCGAGGGAGGCTGTTGCGTCTCGTCGGGCGATTTTGCGGTCCAAAGTTCTACGCCCCGCCGAAACCAGATCACCCAGACCAGTCCAACATGAATGAATACCGCCACGAGGAAGTCGACGCCGAGGCCGGGAATGAACTGCAACGCGGCACCGCCGCCGACTGCGAAGACGCCAATGACCTTCATAAATGTAATCTTACCCACAAAGACGTATCGCAAGACGGTACTCGCGCTGGCCAACAACGGCAGAAACTCAAAGACTGCCGCAGGCAAAACCGCGCGAAGCAAGGGGCGACGGCCGCCGAACCACTGGCTGGCCCCCGCGAATGTCCCCGCGATGATGATAAACGCGACAAGGGGGGCCATCCGCAGTTTCCCGCCAGACTCTTGATCGCCTGTCATGATTCACCTCGAAGCACGCCCGTGCTATCCCAGCTTCTTCACCGCGTCCCGCACGGCGGCCAGGCATTGCTCGATGTCGGCGATCGGGTTCTTTTCGTTTTCTTCGTATTCGAGCGACAGGCAGCCGGCGAATCGCAGCCGGGCGAGTTGCTTCAGGCAGCCGACCAGATCGAGGTCGCCCTTGCCGGCGATCGTGAACTGCTTCTTGCCGTCCGGCAGTTTCTTCACGTCCTTCACGTGTACGCCGTACGTGCGCGGGCCGAACGCTTCGATCGCCTTCACGGGATCTTCGTCGGCGCGGAGAAAGTGGCCTGTGTCCACGCACGCGCCGATTCGCTCGTGATGGTTGCGAATCGCGGCCGAGACTTGCTCGATCTTGCCGTACTTCTTGTCGTCCGGGCCGTGATTGTGAATCGCGATGTTGATTTTGTACTCATCAACGAGTTTGTCGAGGCTGTCGAAGCTGTCCGGGTCCGGGTCGGCCGAGAGTGACGTGATGCCCATCGCGCGAGCGAACTCGAACTGCTTGCGATTCTCGTCCGTGTTCTTCGTGAACCGCTGCACGCCGTAGGCCATGAGCGTGATGCCGGCCTCGGACAGTTTCTTTTTGTACTCAGCCAACTTCGCGGCGTCGCCGGTGACCGGGAAGTGCTTTGAGAACGACTCCCAGAACTTGAGGCCGAGTTCCTTCGACTTCGCCAGCGCTTCGTCGGCCTCATAGTGACGGAGCGAGTAACTTTGGATGCCCATCTTGAACGGACCGTACGGGTTCGTGTCGTCCGCAGCCCAGGCCAATGGTCCGACGGTTCCGGCCAGCGCGACGCCGGCCAGGCTGGATTCGAGGAACGAGCGGCGAGTCAGTTCTCTGGTCATGTTCGACTCCTAAAGTGAAGTTCTCGTTGATTCGTGCCACTGGTGCCACGCTCCGAGCAATGATGCCGATTTGGCGGCGGAAGATAAAGGAGAATTCGCGAGAATTCGCGTTATTTTTGGGCGACGACATCGCCTGCGAGACTTGAAGCGGGCGACGAAATCGACTTGTCTTCGCAGCCGAAAACCTGGCCGGCCCAAATTTTCGACGCCGGCCGGCGAACAATCACACAGAAATCGGCCCAATGGGTCGGCGGGCCGATCGTGGCCGGCACTCGTCCAAGCGGACGGGGGCCGGCCTTTTTCATTTGCTCGGCGCCGCTGGATCGCGCGACGCAGTAGCCCGGCGCGCCAGCGAGTGCGAATCCCTGTCTCCTCGCCGGCGCGACGGGCTTGTGTGCGGCCGAACCTGAGTTGCAGCGCATCGCCGTTGTTTTCCCTTCGCTTGACACCCCTCCTTGCCCGAATAGAATTGCCGACAGGAGAACCCGTTGTGATCAAGTGCCAGAAATGCTCCAAGCCGGCAACGATTCATATCACAGAAATCGTACAGGGCAATGCGCTCGAATTTCATTTGTGCGAGGAGCACGCGCGGCAGCAGTATCAATCGGGCGAGCCGCTCGATCCGGTGAACCCGGCGGAGTTGGCGATGGCCAAAATGGCGGCGGTGCGCGGCAAAGAGGCTTCCGAGCTGGACAAGCAGACCTGCCCGGTTTGCGGCATTTCGTTCCTTGAGTTTCGCAATGCCGGGCGGCTCGGATGCCCGAACGACTACGAGGCGTTTCGCGATGAGTTGGTCCCGTTGCTGGAAAACATTCATGGCGACACGCAGCATGGAGGCAAAATGCCCAAGAAGGTCCCGCCAGCAAACCGGCAGCAGAGCGAACTGGTGCAACTGCGACAGGCCATGCGGCAGGCCGTCGCGTCGGAAAAATACGAAGAGGCCGCCCGGCTGCGCGACCAAATCCAGAAACTGGAAAAGGGCCAGTAGCCGTGGCTGCCATGAAGTGCGACTTTTGCTCGGAACCCGCGACCGTGCACATCACCGACATGTCGAAGGGCACGCATCGCGTGCTGCACCTGTGTGATGGCTGCGCGGAGCAGGAAAAAGGCGGCAATCTCAAGGCCGGATCGAAGATCGAAAACATCGTGAAGGGAATCATCGCGGCATTCGCGGGCGAAATGGCCGGCGAGTTGGCCAAGCTTGCGTGCCCGTACTGCGGCACGAAGTTCATGGAATTTCGCACTAAAGGGCGGCTCGGCTGCCCGGCGGACTACGACGTTTTCGACAAGGGCCTGATGCCGCTGATCGAACGCATTCACGGCAGCACGGTGCATCGCGGCAAGTCGCCGAGCCGGCATGCGAGCGATTCCGGGCCGCAGGCCGAGTTGATTCGACTGCGGCGCGAGTTGCGTGCGGCGGTCGATTGTGAGCATTATGAAGACGCCGCGCGGCTCCGCGACCTCATCCGCGCAAAGGAGGGCCTGCATGGACCTGAGTGAATTGACTGGCACGAGCGGCGAGTGGCTGCGCGGCACCGGACCGGAATCCGACATCGTCATTTCCAGCCGAATTCGCCTGGCACGCAATCTGGCCAATTTTCCGTTTGTCAGCCGCGCGAGCACCGACGAAAAGACGCAAATCTCCGATGAAGTGCGGGCCGGAATCAAGGAGACCGCTCGCACCCGGCCGCTCAGCTTCGTCGATCTCGAAGTGCTCCCGACGCTCGACCGCCAGTTTCTCATGGAGCGACAACTGATCAGCCGCGAGCAGGCGGGCGGCGACGGCAACCGCGGAGTCGCATTCGCCAAAGAGGAAAACATCAGCCTGATGATCAATGAAGAGGATCATCTGCGCATGCAGTTCATGCGCAGCGGACTGGCGCTCGTCGAGACGTGGGACGAGGCCAATACGGTGGACGACGCCCTGGAAGAGCGACTTACGTTCGCCTTTCACCCGCAACTCGGCTATCTGACCGCGTGTCCGACCAACGTGGGCACGGGCCTGCGTGCGAGCGTGATGCTGCACCTGCCCGCGCTCGTCATCACGAAACAGATCGAGAAGGTCTTTCGAGCATTGCACAAAATCAATCTGGCCGTGCGCGGACTGTACGGCGAAGGCAGCCAGGCGTCCGGCGATTTCTATCAAATCTCCAATCAGGTGACGCTCGGCAAGAGCGAGATGAAGACGATTCAGGACATCACGGCCGTTGTGCCGCAGATCATTCAGTATGAACGGCAGGCGCGGCAAGCGCTGCTGAGCGAAGGCCGCGAGACGTTGCAAGATCGCGTGGCGCGATCGCTCGGCATTCTTCGCGCCGCCCGCTCGATCAGTTCCGAAGAGACAATGCACCATCTGTCGAACGTGCGGCTCGGCATCAACCTTGGCCTGATCGACGGCCTGGAGATTCCCGCCGTCAACGAGATGTTCATTCACACGCAACCGGCCCACTTGCAAAAGATCGAGGGCCGCGAGTTGGACGTGCCGAACCGCAACGTGGCGCGGGCGACCTATCTGCGAAACCGCCTGCGCGACAAATCCGCCGAGAACTGATCTGTTGTCGCGTCGCGCTGCCGCGTCACGAGTCGTGTAGACGACCCATGAGCCGACCCCGATTGAACATGAGCGACTTTTGCAAGGCGGTTGCGCAGGTTATCCGCGCGTTGCCGCAGCCGTTTTGCGCGCACATGCACAACATTGCCGTTGACGTGGACGAGCGGCCGAGCAACCACGTGTTGCGCGAACAGGGTCTCGGCGCGGCCGAGTGGCGCGAGCTGCTCGGCTATTTCGAGGGCGCGCCGATTACGGAACAGGAATTCGGCGAACACCATCCGAACCGCATCACGCTATTCAAGCAATCGATCGAGGCGGCGAGCCGCAGCGTCGAGGAAATCCGCTACGAAATTCGCCGCACAATCCTGCACGAGCTTGCACATCACTTCGGGTTTTCCGAAGATGACCTGGACGGGTTCGAATCCATGGACAGCCCGTTTGACGACGCCGACTCGTTTGGGGACGATGACGCGACCGATGACGCACTGACCGACGACTCAAAGGAGGAGCGATGAGTGACACGCGGCAATTGTCGTTGTTTGAAACGCGGCTCGGTTGGTTCGCCCTGGCGGGGCGCGACGGCCGCGCGACGTGGTGCTCGTTCGGCCACGCGAACCGCGCGGCGGCGGAACTGGCCGCGCGGCGCGCACTCGGCGGAACCATCATGCTGCGCGACTGGCACCCGACCGCGCGGCGGCGGCTCACCGAGTTCGCGGCCGGCGAACGCGTCACGTTCGAGGACATCGAACTGGATCTCGACGGCGTGCCGGCCTTCCATCGCAAAGTGCTCGCCGCGTGCCGCAAGATTCGCTACGGCGAAACACAAACGTATGCCAAACTTGCCGCCGGAGCGGGCCGCCCGCGCGCCGTCCGCGCCGCGGGCACGGCCATGGCATCCAATCCGCTGCCGATCCTGATCCCGTGCCACCGCGTCGTTCGTTCCGACGGCGGACTCGGTGGCTACTCCGCGCCGCAGGGCGTGTCGGTCAAACAGCGGCTGCTGCTGATGGAGGCCCGACACCGCCGAGCTCGAACCGACGGCCTGATAGCCAAATCGCCGCGCCGGTCACGGAAAGCGGGCGCAGGTTCGGCCCGCAAGGTTCGCACGGCGTGATGGCCGTCGTCTTGTGCGCGCTGAAATTGTGACGTCTATTTTTTGAAAGGACCCGCGTGCCGCTTGCCAAGGACTTGAAAAACGGAACGGTCGTCGAACTCGACTACGCTCCTTGCGTGCTCGAGCAGATTCAAGTGCAATCGCCATCCGCGCGCGGCGCGAGCACGCTATACAAGATCCGCGCCCGCAATCTCAAGCTCGGCACGAAGCTCGACAAAGTCTTCAAAGGCACGGACTTCATCCGCGACGCCGACTTCGCGCGACGCTCCGTTCAATTCCTCTACAAGGACGCCACGCAGTTTCACTTCATGGACGAACAGGATTTCAATCAGTTCGGGTTGGCCGCCGAGCAGCTTGCCGATCAGGCCGGTTACCTCGTCGAGAACATGCCGGGCCTGCTGTCGATGATCTACAATGGCGAACCGATCGGCATCCAACTGCCGCCGGCCGTGGACATGCCCATCATCGAGTGCAACCCGGCCGTGAAAGGCAACTCCGCCACTGGCCGCACCAAACCCGCCACGCTCTCCACCGGCCTCGTCGTCCAAGTGCCCGAATATCTTTCGCAGGGCGAACTGATTCGCATCGACACTTCAACCGGCGAATTTGTCTGCCGCGCGGAACCGACGAAGGCGTTTTGATCTGGATCAAGTTTGCGGATGCCAGCTCAGCTTGTCGCGGACGCGTGATGGACGAATTGCCAATCACGCGATTTCCGTGTACGGATTCGGGACAAACACGCCACTATTAATGGTAGACACAGACGAACCGAATTCGGAGCAAAGCCATGCGACTCACTCTGCGGACTTTGTTGGCCTACTTGGACGATCAGTTGGACCCGGCGCCGGCTCGCGAGTTGGGCCAGAAGTTGGCCGAGACTCCGGCGGCCCAAGAACTTGTGTCGAGGATTAGGGAGGTCACTCGACGCCGGCGATTGTCGGCACCGCCGGTGGCGGGTGACGAAATCGAACCGAACCAAGTCGCGGAGTACTTGAACGATCTGATGGGGCCTGGCGATATTGCCCGCGTTGAGCGAATCTGCCTCGACTCGGACATTCATCTCGCCGAAGTGGCGGCGTGCCATCAGATTTTGAGCATGATCGGGCAACCGGCGCAGGTGCCCATTGCCACTCGGCGGCGCATGTACGATTTGGTGCATGCGATTGAATCGATTCCGGCCGACCGCCGCAGGCTGATGAAGAAGACCGAGTTGCCACTGAGCGAAGCGGCGGTAACCGGGCGGCCGGTCATGGGTCGCATGGCGACGATCGCCGCGCTGGTGATTGGCAGCGTGTTCATCGGCTGGCTGGCGTGGAAAACCGTTAACTGGCCGGGTCGGAACGCGACGGACACGAACTCGACGGAGGTGGCGAGCACGGACGCGGAATCGGAACCGGATGATATTTACCGGCCGCGGGCGTTGGAACCGGGCGAAACACCGGAGGCGCCGACGCTGGACCTGACCGCCGACGCGGCGGCGAAGAATCGCCCGGTTGACACTGCCGCGCCCGCTCGGCAATCCGACACACCAGCGCCGGATGAAGCGGCAACGACAAAGTCCGCGCCGCCGGCAAAAGACGCATCCGAAAAGCCTGCGGCGCCGCAGCCGGAGTCACCGACCAATGCCGCGGCCAAGAACGACGCGGCGACGAAGACTGACGCCAATACGAATCCCGAGACTGCACTGAAACCGGCGCCGGTCCCGCTGCCCATCGCAACGTACACCTCGACTTCAGGCGTCTTGATGCACTTTGAGCCGGCGCACAAAGATTGGCGACGGCTTGCCGCGCGGTCGCCGATTGGTCCGGCCGAATCGCTGCTCTGCCTGCCGCATCAACGGGCGGCGCTGCAGTTGGAAACGGGCGCGACGCTCGACGTCGTCGGCGAGACGGAATTCGCGATCGTCCCGCCGCAAGACGAGGGCGTGTTCGCGCATTTGAAACTCGATCGCGGCCGCATCGTACTTGGCGCGAATCAGCCGAATGCCGTTTTTCGCGTAGAGTTTCTCGATCAGCAGTGGGAATTGCGCGTTCAAGGCGCCGAGACGGAGGTTGGTCTGTGGCTCAACGCGGTCTGGCGGCCGGGCGGCCCGTGCGCACACGAAGCGGTGCTGTACGTGCCGCGCGGCGAGGTCGAATTCCGTTCGCAGGATCAGGCACACCAACTGGGCGGGCCGGTGCAGATGCGTTGGAGTTCCGCAGGCGGGATGCGTGAGAAGGAATCGCTCGCCGTGCCGCCGGCGTGGAAAGAGGAAATGACGCCGCTGCAAATCCGCGCCGCATCGACGCTGGACCAGTCGCTTCCCAAGGACGTCGCGCCGGCTCTGACGCTGATCGAGGCCACGGGGAGCGACAAGAAGGAGTTGCGGCTCGTGGCGATTCGCTCGCTGGGCGCGATCGGCCGGTTGCCCGCGCTGATCGACTCGATGAACGTTTCGGATCGCCGTGACGTGCGGCAAGAGGCGATCGCCACTTTGCGGCAGTACATTGCCCGCGGATCGGCGCGCGAAGAGGCGCTCAGCGAGGCACTGATCGCAAAATTCGACAAGCAGCGCGAGCGTGCCGACGGCGTGCTCGGTCTGTTGCGAGGTTTCACCGACGTGGAAGCCAAGCAAAAGGACACGTACGACACACTGATCAAGCTGCTCAGCCCGGAGCGCACGTCGGAGCGGTCGCCGGAATTGGCAATTCGCGAGCTGGCCATCATGAACCTGGAAGAGCTGGCCGGAAAGCTCGAAAACGTGAATTACCTGCCCGACAAGCCGTCCGACCTGGCGATCAACGCGTGGCGGCGACAGCTCGATGCCGGTCGGCTGCCGCCGCGCGAGCGCGGTAAGATGTGAACGGCCGCGCGGAATTGCAATTGAGCCGAGTACGCTCCAGGGATAGAATCGCGCGACTTGACGTTCCGGAAATCCCTTCCGTCACGCAGGTGAAACGGCCACGCCATATGGGTGCCGCGCGATCCGCGCGGACCTCGGCCGCTTCATTCGAGAAAGGAGTTGACTCGGTGCAGATTTCGATTTCCGGTCGCAACGGAACGCTCAGCGAGGAGATGCGAGCGTACTTCGACGAGAAGCTCAATAAGTTCACGAAGATATTCGAACGGATCGAATCGATTGCGGCAACAGTCGAGTTCCGGCCGGACCAGGTGTCCGTCGAAGTCCTGGTGAACGCCGAGCACAAGCACGATCTCGTGGCGCGCGACGAAGCGCCGAGTTTCCACGGCGCGGTCGATCTGGTGACGCACAAGATGGAGAGTCAACTGCGTCGCTACAAGGATAAGATTCAGCAACACCGGCGCACGCCGCCAATGGGCGGTACACCGGAATCGTGATGAAGCGTGAAACAGGTCGTACGTCAGGCCTTAGTCTGACATTTCGCAGGCTAGATTCGGCAAGGGTCAGGCTAAAGCTTGACGTGCTTGCCACGTGACTTCGAATAAACTCGCGACAGGTATCGCTCGTCGCGCCTGAAATTTGTGGTGAGTCCGAAAGGAGGGCTGGATGAAATTGTCCGATTTCGTGGTCCGCGATGCGGTCCTTCCCGAACTTGCCGCGACGACCAAAGAGGAAGTGATTCGCGAAATGGCGGAAGGACTGCGGGCCACCGGACACATCGCGAACGGAGAGTTGGATGCGGTGATCAAGGCGATCTTGCGGCGAGAGGACCAGGGAACGACGGGTATCGGCCGTGGCGTGGCAGTGCCGCACACGAAGCATGGCAGCGTGCCGCGATTGGTCGGCAGCGTGGCAGTTTCCAAAAAGGGAATCGACTTCGAGAGTCTCGACGGCGACCCAGTGCACGTTTTTTTTCTGCTCGTGTCGCCTTCGGACCGGCCGGGCGATCACCTGCGGGCCCTCGAGACGATTTCGAAGCAACTGCGTAACGACACTTTTTGCCGCTTCCTGCGCCAGTCCACGACGCGCGAGCAGATTGTGGAGGTGCTCGAAGAGGCGGACCAAAACAAAATTGGCTCGTAAACGGCGATGGCAGACGATGTGGTACGACGCCAGCTTTGCGTGCCGAACCCGCAAGGGATTCACGCCCGCCCTGCCGCGCGGTTAGTGGAGTTGGCCAACGGCTTTCAGAGCCGAATCGAGTTCGTCAAAGGGACTGAGCGAGTCGATGCCAAGAGCATCTTTCAAATAATGACATTGGCGGCCGTGCAAGGCACGGTGTTACTCTTGGAGGCCCGAGGGCCGGACGCCCAGGCGGCCGCCGATGCGATCGAAAAAATGATTCAGGAGTTAGCCGAGACCGACGCGGAAGCAAGCACCTCGGAGCCGTAACCCACCTGCTGAGCGTGCGTCGCGTCTCGATCGGGACCGGCCTAGAATCTGCCCGCCGCGTCCCGAACCGCTCGATGGAAATCAAACGTGGAATCGCTGTTTCGCCGGGCGTTGCAATCGGCCCCGCGATGGTGCTCGACGCCGAGGGATTTCGCATCCCCAAGCGGTTCGTGAAACCGAGTGCCGTCGCGTCCGAAGTGCAGCGGCTCGAACACGCGCTGGACAAGGCTCGCGCAGAGGCCTTGGCGAACGAGTCGTTCATCGCCGGCAAACTGGGCAGCGAGTACGGCGCGATCTTCAGCGCGCATGCCCAGATGATCGCCGACACCAAGCTGCGCCGCGAAATCATCTCGCACATCGAAGAGCGCAACTTCAGCCCGGAATACGCGACGAGTCAGGTGCTGCGCCGCTTCGCGAAAGTCTTCGAGACCGCCGGGCCGATTGCCGCCGCGCGCGTGAACGACATTTTTGACGTCGAACATCGCATTCTCCGCCACCTGCTCGGCGAGCAGCGCGAAGAGCTGTCGCAGCTCACGTCGCCCGTCATCGTGCTCGCGCATGATCTGACGCCGAGCGAGACCGCGGGCCTCGATACGAAGTTGGTCCGCGGGTTCGCGACCGAAGAAGGCGGCCGCACCAGTCACACGGCCATCCTCGCCGGGGCGCTGGAAATCCCGGCCGTCGTCGGCATCGGGCGATTTCTCTCCGACGTTTCCGGCGGCGACACCATTGTCATCGACGGCAATCGCGGCCTCGTGATCCTAAACCCCGATGAAAATACGCTTGCGGAATATCAGCACACCGAAGAGGAGTTCCGCCATTTCGAGGAGAGCCTCGTCGCGCTGCGTGACTTGCCGGCCGAGACGCTGGACGGAGTGCGAGTGTCGCTCGTCGGAAACATCGAGTTTCCCAGCGAGGTCGAGCACTGCCTGGAACGCGGTGCGGAAGGCATCGGCCTGTATCGCACGGAATTCTTGTATCTCGATAAGCAGCGATCGCCGACCGAAGAGGAGCACTTTGAGGCGTACAGCCACGTCGTGAAGGCGATGCAGGGCCGGCCCGTCGTCATTCGGACGCTTGACCTCGGTGCCGACAAAGTGCCCGAAGACCTTGCGACCGGCGAGCGAGAACGAAATCCGTTCTTAGGCCTGCGCAGCCTGCGGCTCTGCCTGCACTACCCGGAAATCTTCAAGACGCAGCTTCGCGCGATTCTGCGTGTCAGCGCGCTCGGGCCGGTGAGCATCATGTTTCCGCTCGTGACGACGATCACCGAGCTGCGCCAGGCGAAATTGCTGCTGAACAACGTGATGGAGGACTTGGCCGAGCAGCACATCGAATTCAACCGAAAGGTTTCGGTCGGCATCATGGTCGAAGTTCCCTCGACCGTGATTATGGCGGACCAATTTTGCCGCGTGGCCGATTTCTTTTCGCTGGGGACCAACGACCTCGTGCAATACACGCTCGCGGTGGACCGAAACAATCAGAGCGTCTCCAACCTGTTTAGTGCGGCGGACCCGGCGGTGCTGCGGCTCATTCGCGCGGTCGTGAAGGCGACCAAGCGGCGCAACTTGCCGCTCAGCGTGTGCGGCGAAATGAGCGCTGATCCCATTTACACGCTACTGCTGGTCGGCTTGGGCATTCGCAGCCTGAGCATCACGCCGCACAGCATTCCGGAGATCAAGAAGATCATTCGGTCCATCAAATCGCGCGACGCCATGCGAGTGGCTCGCAAAGTGATGACCATCGACAACGCCCGAGACGCCGCCAATTACTTGCGCGGCGAAGCCCGCAAATTCCTGCCGGAAATTGTGGGCTGAGGGCACTCAAACCACGGAGGATGTCGCCAAACGTGCGACGAACATGAAGAAAGAAATGCTGATCAACGTGCTCCAGACCGAGGAGTGCCGCATCGCCATCCTGGAGGACGGCCTGCTTGAGGAACTCTACGTCGAGCGAACCAGTCACGAAAACCTGGTCAACAACATTTACAAAGGCCGCATCGTCAACATCGAGCCGAGCATCCAGGCGGCGTTCGTCGATTTCGGCGTCGGCCGCAACGGCTTTTTGCACGTCTCCGACGTGGAGCCGCAGTACTTTCAGCGCGGCTCGAACGGTGCCGAGTTCAAATACGAACCCGCCGCGGCGACCGACGACGAGAATGACGAAGACGAACGGGAGGGGCAGCCCGACGATCGCCAGCCGCGCCGCCGGGTGCCGTACCGCGGCATGCGCTCGAAGCCGCCGATTCAGAGTTTCTTCAAACGCGGTCAGGAAGTGTTGGTCCAAGTCATCAAGGAAGGCATTGGCACGAAAGGCCCCACGCTCAGCACATACTTGAGCATTCCCGGCCGTTACCTCGTGCTCATGCCTGGCCTGAATCGCGTCGGCGTGTCACGCAAAATCGAGGACGAGCAGCAACGGCGGCAGTTGCGCGACCTGCTCAAAGATCTGAATCCTCCGAAAGGACTCGGGTTCATCGTGCGCACAGCCGGCATCGATCGAACAAAGAAAGATCTGCAGCGCGACCTCGCGTACTTGATGCGATTGTGGAAGGTTGTCGTCCGCCGCATCAACAAGACGCGAGCCCCGGCGCCGATTTACCAAGAAAGCGATATGATCACGCGGACGATCCGCGACATCTTCTCGGGCGACATCGACTCGATTTGGGTTGATGAGCCGAAGGCCTACGAACTGGCCAAGGAGTTTCTACAGATCACGATGCCGCGGTTCGTGGCGCGGCTGAAACTGCACGAAGAGAAAGAGCCGCTGTTTCACCGCTACGGGCTGGAGGACGAGATCGCGCGCATTCATCAGCGGCGGCTGCCGTTGCCGAACGGCGGATCCATCGTCGTCGATCAGACCGAGGCGCTGGTGGCGATCGACGTGAACAGCGGGAATTTCCGCGCGGACAACAGCGCCGAGGAGACGGCATTTAGAATGAACCTCGTGGCCGCCAAGGAAATCGCACGGCAACTGCGGTTGCGTGATCTGGGCGGTGTGATCGTGAACGATTTCATCGACATGCGCGAGGAGCGGCACTGTCGGGAAGTGGAGCGCGTGCTGCGCGACGCGGTCAGCCGAGACCGGGCGCGCACGAAGATTCTGAAAATGTCGGCGTTCGGCATCATCGAGATGACCCGCCAGCGAATTCGGCCGTCGTTGCAGCGCAGCGTCTATGAAGACTGCCCGTCGTGCCGCGGCACGGGACAGGTGAAGACGGCCGAGAGCATGTCGATCGACGTGATGCGCATGCTGCAATTGGCCGCGGGCCACCCGCAGGTCGCGCGGATCACGGTCACGGTGCACGCCGCCGTCGCCGCGTACTTGAATAATCGCAAACGAAAGGAACTCGCGTCGCTTGAACAGGACGGCCAGAAGACGATCACCGTGCGCGGATCGGAGATTGTCGCGCCGGAACACCTCCTATTCGAGTTGGTCGATGCGTCCGGCGCCGAGTGCAGGCTGCCGACAAGCGACACGCCGCCGCGACCGGCCGCGACCGGACCGACCGGCCGAGCGCAGGCGTCCGCGATCCGAGATTCTGACGCTCCGCCGGCCGGTTCCAGTCGCCGGCGCGGCGGACGACGGCGTGGCGGGCGTGGACGCCGCGGAGGTCGCGGGCGCGACGGTCAGCCCAGTACGCCAACCGCGGGAGTCGATGCGCCGGATTCGAACGGCTCGCAAGATCTCGACACCGTGGATGAACCGGCGGTCGAGTTGGAACCGCGTTCCGAAAGTCTGGCGGACCTGCCGTTCGATGTGCATAATGTGGCCCCGCTTGATCCTGACTCTGATGTCGATGAGGAGTAACCGGCATGTACGCAGTGTTTGAAGATGGCTCGCGGCAATATCGTGTGAGCGAGGGCGATCAGCTTGAACTGGATTACCGTGACGCCGCGGTGGGCGCGAACCTTGAATTCAACCGCGTGTTGCTCTTCAGCGGGACCGACGGTGTGCGCGTCGGCAAGCCAACCGTGAAAGATGCCAAGGTCGTCGCCGAAGTCCTCGAGCAGACCAAAGGCGAGAAGATCTGCATCCAGAAAATCAGACGCCGCAAGAACTCGCACCGACGAACCGGACACCGTCAACAACACACGCGCGTTCGCATTCAGCAGATTGTCGGTGCCACGGCGTGAGCCGAACTCGGCTCGGTGATCATCGTCAATTGGTCGGTCGGCCGGTTCCTTTCAAAACTTTCTGCCAGTTCTCACTGTCTCTTAAGCACCTGCGGCGGATTTGGAAGATTTTGAAAAAATTTTATTGACACCGGGCCTTATTGGGGTATCATCCGCAAAGTCCCCGATATATGGGGTAGTTTGCCCGTCGACGTGTTGCCAGCGGGCGGTATCGGGGCGGTTGAACTTACATCACACAGGCCTGCTCCAGGCTGTTTGCATACCTTCGGATTAGTGCCGATCGGAACGGATCAAGACCGGTGCTTGACCGGTCGAATTAGTATACATCAGTATATGTTCTGTTGCGGTTGTCGGGACAGCGCTGAGGGTGCGTGGGTACGAGTTGGTCCCGTTTGTTGACGGCTAGCCTGAGTTCCACCTGCGCTGATTTGATGGATCTCTGGGTGCCCAAGGAAGGAGTCCCACAATGTCCGAGCACAAGGAAAACGGCGGAAACGGAAAAACGGCTGTGGCCAGTGACGTGAGTCAGACAGATCGGTTTCAGGCGACGCGCGCGGTGGAAGCGAACCGGCGCGGCATGCGCGTGCAGCGATTC
>Ga0247727_10002141_pt1 | contig 45616 bp, 50 predicted proteins | sample WisWelCaveWW1625_FD_202498 | JGI IMG/M metagenome (GOLD analysis project Ga0247727, IMG submission 202498) | Biofilm microbial communities from Wishing Well Cave, Virginia, United States - WW16-25 | ecosystem: Environmental > Aquatic > Deep subsurface > Groundwater > Cave microbial mat | place...
ATGCAAACGCTTCACCTCGCCATCAGTCAAGTCGGGCTTCGCATAAAGATGTTCCTCTTCGTGAACCAGTTCTTTTATGCGAGCGAGCGTTTTGTTGTCTTCCATTGTTCGTTCTCCTTAGTTGAGCCTGGCAATGTTAAGTTGACTTGAACGAAAACAAAGACAGAAAAATGGGGTTTAGTATCATCAAAGAAATGCTCACCGTGGAACAACGAGAAGCCGTAGCCATTTTTTTGCCTTCCATTTTTCTGTCTTTGCTTTCTTGAAAAGTTAATGACATTGAGCATCTTGCTTGCAAACAAGAAAAAGTTTATCCGCCGAACTTCACCCTGCGGGCGCAGCCGAAACCACCGACCCCGCTCCGCTTCCATAGCTGCCAATTGCTGCGGGGCGAAAGTGTCGCCGGAAAATTCTTTTTCGGCGAATCTCCGTGCCTTCGGCGTTTCTCGGCGGAAAATTTTTTGCACTGATTTTATTCATATGCAATTTGACAATCAAAATCGGTAATCGGCAAATCAGAACTCATCCCCTAAATCCCCTTCTCTTAAAAAGAGAAGGGGACTTTCAAAGCATCAAACCTGCGCTCCTCCTTCTCTTCCCAAGAGAAGGGGGCCGGGGGATGAGTTCGGACCGGTGAAGATTACCGAATTTGAAAATCAAAACTCATCCCCTAAATCCCCTCTTAAAAAGAGAAGGGGACTTTTAGAGCCTCGAACCTGTTCTCCCCCTTCTCTTTCCAAGAGAAGGGGGCCGGGGGGATGAGTTCGGACCGGCGAAGATTACCGAATTTGAAAATCAAAACTCATTAAACCTACTTCGCCGCCGGCGGCGGCACGTTAGTGAACAGGACGTTGAGGCCTTCGGCCATCGTCGGGTGCGTGAGGATGGCGTCGCGGAGGCCGGTAAACGACAGCCCGGCCAGCATGGCCGTCTGCACGACCGCAACCACCTCGCCGGCCTCGGCGCCCAACATCGTGAAGCCGAGAAGGCGGTCGCTGCGCGAGTCGATGAGCGCCTTCATGAAACCGCGCGTCTCGCCGATGGATCGCGCGCGCAGCACCGAGGTCATAGGTAACTTGACCACCCGCACGTCGATTCCCCGGCGCTTGGCCTCAGTCTCGTTGAATCCGACCCGCGCCAACTCCGGGTCCGTGAACATGCAGAATGGCACTAACCGATCGCGCGTCGTCCGCTCACGCCCGGCAAGATTGTCGCGCACGACGCGAAAGTCGTCGAACGCGACGTGCGTGAACTGCGGGCTGCCGGCGCACTCGCCCATCGCCCACACACCGGGCTTGGTCGTCTCCAAGCGCTCGTTCACTTTCACATAACCGCGAGCGTCCAACTCCACTCCGCCGAGGTCGAGGCCGATCCCCGGCGTGTTCGGTGTGCGCCCAACCGACACCAGCAAGTCGCTGCCGTCGATCACTCGCTCACCCGCCGCAGTGCGCAGCCGCAGCCGTATTTGGTCGCCCGAGTGGCCATCCACGGCGTGCGTCTCCGCGCCGAACACCACATCGATGCCATCTTCCACAAACATCGTGCGAATCGCCTCGGCCACATCTGGATCCTCGCGAGTCGCGAGCTGCGGCCCGCGTTGGATTATAGTCACGCGGCTGCCGAAGCGCCGGAAGGCCTGCGCCATCTCGAGGCCGACATAACCGCCGCCGAGCACGATCAGGTGGCCGGGCAAACGGTCAAGCTCGAGCGCCTCGATATGGGTGAGTGGCGCGGCGGCGGCCAAGCCGGGGATATTGGGGATCGTCGCGCGCGTGCCGAGATTCAAGAACACGCGCTCTCCTTCAAGCCGTCGTGTTCCACCATCTGCCAGACGCACCTCGATTGTCTTGGGCGCGACGAAACGGCCCTCACCCAGGACGAACTCAAGCCCATTGGCCGCGAACCGTGTCTGGTGGATCGCGATCATGCCCTCGACCATCTCCCGCTTGCGCCGTCGCACCCCGTTCATGTCCGTGGTCGCGGGTCCGGTTCGCAAGCCGTACTCCGCGGCGTGACGAAAAAGCTCGGCGACCTTGGCGCTGCGGATCACGTTCTTGCTGGGCAAACAGGCGATGTTGGGGCACGAGCCGCCGATCAGACCGCGCTCGATCACGGCCGTGCGGCGGCCCAGTCGCGCCAGCTCCCACGCGATGTACTTGCCCGCTTCGCCGCCGCCGAGGATGACGTTCTCGAAGTGTTCGCTGTCGCTCATAATGATCTCCGTAAAAGATTAACACGGAGAAAACAGAGCAAACAGAGAGGGTCGTGCATGGAAAACTCATAGCTTTGCAATCTCCGTTTAATCTGTCTTCTCTGTGCTAAAAATTTTTGCTTTTTTAGCAACGATTGAACTTTTGATAGAATCTTCTAAACTCGTCAAGTTTGCAAAAGACCTTCAAGCGGCCGCCACGCGAATGTATGCGCGGGTTTGTCGGTTTTATGATTTCCAGAAAACCGCGATTTTGACTGCTTCAAAATCACTTTCCGACAAAGGCTGTTTGTAAAGTTCGTTGACTATCCACAACCCGCTCTCGCGTATCTTGGCTTTGGGTGAATGCAATCCTAGCCAAGTTTCTGAGGCTCGGCATTCATCGCATGAGGAAACGGTAGATATGATTTTAGACTCCCACTGAAGTCGCTCGCGTTTCTCGTCAACTCGAAACACTATAAAACGGAAGTTCCGTTGGATGTATTCTGTAACTCGCTTTTCGGTATCGCGCAATTTTTGGAAATTAACCATGTGGGCATATTGCGTTTTTGCTGCACTGGTTGTCAAGTCAAGTTCCCATTGCCCCAGGAAGGAGTCGGCGTCTCTATTCAGGAGTGCTCTGCCAATGTTCTTCCGAAAGATGCTGCGATCTTTGTTCTCTTTGATGAAGTGTTCCTTCAGCCGTGAGCGTAGTTGACGATCCCCCGTGTGCGTCCCGATCCGAACAATCCTATCGGCTTCATGGCCGAACTCGCCCTGCTCGAAAAGAATATAAACCCCGTTGGGCGGGAGTGCCTTTGTATCAAAAGGAAAACCTAATTTCGGCACTTCCGAAAAAAGTCGGTGGAGTTTATGGCAGAGTTCACTCATGTAATCGAGTCGTGAGATAGTGCAATTGCTTGCCGATAGTCAACCCTTGCAACGGAATCAAGTAAAACGTGAGATACGGCGTCAGATACTTTCGATAGCGTTCTCCGGCCAGAAAAATGAACTGGTCATGCTGCAAGTCAGCTTGTTTTCGGAGTTGCTCAATTAACTTCTCGGCCCAGGCTTTTACTTGAGCGGAAGGCATATCGTTGAGCGTGACGTCATAAGGCATGATTTCCTGATCCAATTCCAGCAGGCCATACTTGGCTGAAAGAATGAAAATACTATCAGGCTTGAGAGACTTCGCGTATTGCAAATTTAGCCGAAACAATGGACTGATATATAAATCTTCGGCTTTAGCCGTGTGCGGCTTCTTCTTGCTGACGCATGAAATCAGGACGATCTTTTTCATGGCATTGCGCGCGCCAGCTCCCACGCGATGTACTTGCCCGCCTCGCCGCCACCGAGGACGACGTTCTCGAAGGGTTCGCTGTTGTTCATCATGATCTCCACAGAATTCAAATGACAGAAAAATGGTACGAATTTAGCCATACGAACCGGAGTGTAATGCTTTAGCATTTCGATGGGTCAAAAATCGCAAAACTAAAGTTTTGCACTCCGGACTTCAGACGGCTAAATTCTAACGAAAAATGGAGTTTGATATCATCAAAGCAATGCTCACGGTGGAGCAGCCAGCAGCCGTGAACATTTTTCTGCCCTCCATTTTTCTGTCTTTTAAATGCTTTGTTTTGGCGCTTAACAATTAACTCGCCACTGCCGGTCGAGGCTTTAGCAGCCCACGCAAACGGAACGAGAGGACGATCATCATGATTCCGAATACTAGCGTGTAGGCGCCGATCAGCCACACCATCGTCAGCGTGCCCGCCGCCGGATTCGTGAAGAGCAGTAAGCCGAAAATGATCGAGAAAACGCCGCCGAGAATCAGCAGCCATTCGTTCGTCAGCTCTTTGCGCAACTTGATCGCCGCCACGATCTCGAAGACGCCCCGGACGACTGCCCACGACGCGATCAGGATGAGCAGCCACAATGCGGTGATGCCGGGAAAAATAAAGGTCAGTATGCCGGCGATGAGACCGAGCACTCCGACGAGAAGCAGCGACCACGCGCGTGCGCGTCCGCCGATAAAGATCGCCGTGACGCCGTCCACCAAAGCGTAAGCGCCAAAGAGAAGAACCAGCGCCACCAACGTCAGCCCCGGCACCATGAAAGCCAAAACGCCGAACAGCACGGCGACAATGCCGCGGAGCAACAGCATCCACCAATGACTTGCAAAAACGGTGAGAAGTGGAAAGTTCGTCATGAGGTTCTCCTTTCGTTTGAAAAGTCAACTTAATATTGCCAAGGTAGATGCCGATGCCCGCGATTTCACCGAGTTTCCATGACCATTTCATTTTGGGTTGCCTCCGATATTGTTTTGGTAGTCCCGACCCCTTGTGGGTCGCTGCTGGAATAGCAAAGTTTAGTATTTGAAAAGCCGTCCACCAGGGGCGGGGACTACTTTCAGGCCAGCAGTTTCCACGCGCTCATCCAACCGAAGTTGTATCTGCTCTGCAGGGTGATGTTCAGCAATGCCATGCCTTCCAGTTGCCGGGAATATTTTAGTGCGCCAATGACAACTGCAACTCCAGCATAGCGCATGCGCTTCGCAGACCACATAAGAGATTTCTCCTTTTGAATGCCGTCCGGTGATTACCCGCGACTGGTCGCGCGCGTGATCACTTTGCTCAATTCGCGCAGCCACAGCACCGAACTCGCCACCGCGGCACAGCGCAGCCAATCGCCGTAGCTCAAGCTCACGGTCGAAAAGGCTTGCTGCAAAAAGGGTATGTAAACTACCGCCACTTGCAACAGGAGCGACAACAGAATCGCTCCCCAGAGCCAATGATTGTGGAAAAGTCCGCTGAACGCGCTGCGTTCATCCGACCGCGCATTAAAGACGTTGAAGATTTGAAACATCATCAAAGTCGTGAAAGTCATCGTCTGCGCGTAACGCATGCTGCCTGCGCCTTCGATCAGACCACCGGGCAAACTGGCATCGAGCACTAGCAGCGTCCCGGCCGCCATGATCGCGCCGACGAAGAAGATGCCCGCCCACATGCTGCGGGTAATCACCCTTTCGTCCCGCGAGCGCGGCGGTTCGTTCATCACGCCCGCGGCCGCCGGATCAACGCCGAGCGCGAGCGCGGGCGCGCCGTCGGTCACCAGATTTATCCACAGGATTTGCGTCGCCAGCAGCGGCAGCAGTAAACCGCCGCCTTCCGCCGTCAGGCCGATCAGGTCCGCCAGCAGCACGCCGAAAAACATCGTCATCACTTCCCCGATGTTTGACGACAGCAGGTAGCGCAAGAACTTGCGGATGTTCGAAAAGATCGAGCGCCCCTCTTCGACCGCCGCGACAATGGTGGCGAAGTTATCGTCCGCCAGCACCATGTCCGCGGCTTCTTTCGAAACGTCCGTTCCGGTAATGCCCATCGCCACACCGATGTCCGCGGTCTTCAAAGCGGGCGCATCGTTGACGCCGTCGCCTGTCATCGCCACCGTCGCGCCTCCACGCTGCAACGCCTTCACGATCCGCAGCTTGTGTTCGGGGTTGACGCGCGCATAGACCGAAACTTCTTTGACCGTTTGGTCGAGAGCGTCATCCAGCATCTTCTCGAGCTCGGCGCCCGTGACGGCGCGACCGTTTCCAACGATGCCGAGTTCTTTGGCAATGACCGCAGCGGTTTTAGGATGATCGCCGGTAATCATCATCGGGCGAATGCCGGCAGCCTTGGCTCGCGCCACCGCGTGCTTCGCCTCCTCGCGCGGCGGATCAATCATGCCGATCAATCCCAAGAAGACGAGTTCTTGCTCGACGCGCTCATCAGCCTCCTCATGCTTTAGCGCGTCCTTCGGCAGCGAGCGGAAGGCGACCCCGAGCGTGCGCAGAGCTTCGCCAGCCAGTTCTTCATTAATCTGCAAAATCTCTGCGCGACGTTCCGCCGTTAGAGGTCCGATCTCTTCTCCGACCAACTCCTGCGAACAGCGCGCGAGCAGCACGTCCGGCGCGCCTTTGGTGAGGGCGAGCAGGCGTTCCTGCCGTTCGGCGTCCGTGTGAATCGTGCTCATCAATTTGCGCTCGGAGGAGAAGGGAACTTCCGCGATGCGCGCGAAGCGTGCATCGAGCGCTTCAGCCTCCAGCCCGGCTTTGCGTGCTGCGACGATCAACGCGCCTTCGGTCGGATCGCCCTGCACCGTCCAGCGCCCGTCGCGCTCTTGCAACACGGCGTTGTTGGCGCGATCGGCGGCGGCGAGCGCGCGCACGAACTCAAAGTGGAGTGAGCCATCAATCGCCCCGCCTCCGTCTCGACGCACTTCGCCTTCGGGCTCATAACCCGTGCCGCCCAAACTTACGCGCCCGCTCGCGGTGACGACCACCCGCACCGTCATCTCGTTCTTCGTCAGCGTGCCGGTTTTGTCGGAGGCGATAACGTTCGCCGAGCCGAGCGTCTCGACCGCGGCGAGATGGCGCACGATGGCGTTTCGCTTCGCCATCCGCTGCACGCCGAGCGAGAGCACGGCTGTCACCACCGCGGGCAAGCCTTCCGGCACCGCTGCGACCGCGAGCGCGACGCCCAGGATGAGCACGTCGAAAAGTCCCGCGAAACCGCTCACGTCTTCGACGAGAATAATTGTCGCGATCATCACGGCGGCGATGACGACGACGATGATGCCGAGCAGCTTGCCGACGCGGTCGAGTTCCTTTTGCAGCGGCGTGGTTTCTTCCGGAGCTTCCTTCAGCATCCCGGCGATGCGCCCCATCTGGGTTTGCATCCCCGTTGCCACGACCACCGCGCGCCCGTGCCCGTAAGTTGCTGCCGTGCCGCTGAAAATCATGTTGTGGCGGTCGCCGAGTCCGACCTCTTCCGTAATCGGAAGCGTGTCCTTCGACACCGGCATGCTCTCGCCCGTCAGCGACGCCTCTGCCGTTTGCAGCGCGGTTTCCTGAATCAGTCGCGCGTCCGCCGGGACGGTGTCGCCTTCTTCGATGAGGATGATGTCGCCGGGCACGACCTCAATCGCCGCGATGTTCTGTCGCTCGCCGTCGCGCATGACGTTGGCATGCGCCGCCGACATCTGGCGCAGCGCCGCCACCGCTTCCTCCGCTCGTGACTGCTGAATGTAACCCATGATCGCATTGAGCAGCACGACGGCGAAGATCGCCATCGCTTCGTAGGGCAATGCCGACTCGCGTTCGAACAGCCACAGTCCTGCCGAAATCAATGTTGCGATAAGCAGCAGGATGACGAGCACATCTTGAAACTGCGCGAGGAACTTCTTCCACGCGGGCACGGGTTTCTCCGCCGTCAGCTCGTTCTTGCCGTATCGTTCGAGCCGCGCCCGCGCCTCCGTTTCGCTCAAGCCTCTTTGCGCATCCGTGTTGAGCGCGGTCAAGACTTCGTCAACCGGCTTTTGATAAGCAGTCATCTGATCTTGCTCAATAGTCGCGGTGCTCATCTACTTATATCCTTTGTTTGTGGGATGACTTGTATCAAGGATGATTTCATCTTGCCGATTCATCTTTATATTGGTGATTCTGGCTCTTTAATTTCACCAGTTTCATTGTAGATCACACTATTGTGGTAATCGATATACTCGTCCTTTATTTCACGGCCAGTTTTTATGTGAAGATTGGATTTTTTCAATTTTACTGCGCCATAGTCTAACAAAACATGATCATTCGGACATACGCAAATAATGTTACCTTGAATGTCTGGGCCATTGTGGGGCGTACCAAGCGGTTTTAAGTGATGGGCTTCAGCATACCTCTGGTTATTTTTTAGATTGATTGTTTTGCCGCATATTTGGCAGGCAAAATCGTATTGTTTCTTGATGCGGCGTGCAAGCTCCGTATCTCGTAGTATTCGATATGTGCTGCATGGAATCCGAAGAGCCTCAGCAGGTTCATCAATATCAAATGCGATCGGTGAAGTGGTTTCAGCTTTCTCTTTATCTTTTTGAATTGAAGGGACTTTTGTTTCTGATCCCAAATGTGCTATTAGTGCTGCGTATTGTGCGCGTGTTACATTTCTATATGGAGTTCTATCTTTGCGATATACGCCAAAATTTTCAAATCCTTTAATTGCACGAATCTCGGCTACTGGAATTGGCTTTGCGTAAATGTCTAATGTCTTAGGAGCAAACTTGTTTTTCCAAGGGTATGCTTTGACTCGTTTCAATTTTTCAACTTTTTGAATTTCAACCTCGACGGTTAAAGCCTTTTGCTTGCTATCGTATAAAATGAGCTTCCTGCCTTTGCCATCCAGATGTTTATATTTACGCGGCGTATTCCACTCATCCCATTCTCCTTTTTCCATCTGTTTCAGATATTTTTTTTGATCTACCCCGCTTTTAGCCCCAAAGTCTATTTTTACGATAACAGCAACGATGCCCTGTTTCATTTTCTAATCCGTCATGTAATTTAATTTTGCCCCTTTGGGGCGTTCGGATCATGGGTTTGGAATATTTTCACGGGGCGTTGCCCCGCGCTAGCGTATCTGTCCCCTTCGGGCGCAGGCGTCAAGCTTAAGTATGTTGACGCCAACAGAACTCATCCCCCAGCCCCTTCTCTTAGGAAGAGAAGGGGTGAAAGCTGGTTCCAAGCGCTGAAAGTCCCCTTCTCTTCTTAAGAGAAGGGGATTTAGGGGATGAGTTCGTTCCATTAGCAAACAAATTTAACATTGTCAAACTAATTGCTCCTTTGCTTCTGCGATGACTTGCATTTCGGCGCGTTCGAGCTTGCCGAATAATTTGGCGTCGCCTGAGTTCTTTTTCGGCTTCATCACGCCGGAAAGCGAAATGTTGATGGAAGGCTTCGGGAACGTCGCGCGCTTCAGCGGCTGCGTTTTCCGGAAGATATAACGCGCCGCTCTTGGCCGAGAGAGCCGTCGTCTGTTCGATGATGAACTTGTGGGGCATTGTTGCATTCGCGAATTTATTGGCTTCAATAGCCGCCCACAAGGGGCGGGGGCTACAAAACTCACGATGACAGCGCAGGAGTCCTGCATTCGCCGCCTTGACCCAAGCCGAAACCAAAAAGCAAAAGTCTTCGCAAAGACGCAAAGTTACCGCAAAGTTTTTCTTTAGCTTTTCTTTGCGCACCCTTAGCGGCTTCGCGTCTTTGCGTGAATTTTTTTTGCCTGAAATTTAAAAAGCTGCCAACGGACAAAATGGTTTGCGAAGCAAACTCTATTTTTCTGTCCGTCATTTTTCTGTCTGTATTTTTGTTTTTGCCTCTTGTTTGGTTCTTTAAGCGCCTACGCCGCCGGCAATGGGGGCACGTTGCTGAACAGGACATTGAGGCCTTCGGCCATCGTCGGGTGCGTGAGAATGGCGTCGCGGAGCCCGGTATACGGAAGCCCGGCCAGCATGGCCATCTGCACGACCGCGACCACCTCACCCGCCTCGGCGCCCAACATGGTGAAGCCGAGGAGGCGGTCGCTGCGCGTGTCGATAAGCGCCTTCATGAAACCGCGCGTCTCGCCGATGGATCGCGCGCGCAGAACCGAGGTCATGGGAATTTTTGCGACGCGATAAGGAATGCCGCCGCGTTGCGCTGCGGATTCGTTCATGCCGACGCGCGCCAGCTCCGGGTCCGTGAACATGCAGAATGGCACCAGCCGATCGCGCGTCGTCCGTTCACGCCCGGCCAGATTGTCGCGCACGACGCGAAAGTCGTCGAACGCGACGTGCGTGAACTGCGGGCTGCCGGCGCACTCGCCCATCGCCCACACGCCGGGCGCGCTCGCTTCCAAACGCTCATTCACTTTCACATAGCCGCGAGAGTCCAGCTCGACTCCGGCGACATCGAGGCCGATCCCCTGCGTGTTCGGAGTTCGTCCAACGGACACGAGCAATTCGCTGCCGTCGAGCACTTGCTCGCCTTCCGCAGTGCGCAGACGCAATTGTATTCGGTCGCCCGAGTGGCCCTCGACGGCGAGCGTCTCGGCGCCAAGCACCACGTCAATGCCGTCTTCTATAAACATCGTGCGAATCGCCTCGGCCACGTCAGGATCTTCGTGAGCTGCGAGTTGAGGCCCGCGCTGAATTATGGTCACTCGGCTACCAAAGCGCCGGAAGGCCTGCGCCATCTCGAGGCCGACATAACCGCCGCCGAGCACGATCAAGTGGCCGGGCAAACGGTCAAGCTCAAGCGCCTCGATATGGGTGAGTGGCGCGGCGGCGGCCAAGCCCGGAATATCCGGGATTGTCGCGCGCGTGCCGAGATTCAGGAAAACGCGCTCTCCTTCAAGCCGTCGTGTCCCGCCCTCCGCCAGGCGCACCTCGATCGTCTTGGGCGCGATGAAGCGGCCCTCACCCAGGACGAACTCAAGGCCGTCGGCCGCGAATCGTTTCTGATGGATCGCGATCATACCCTCCACCATTTCCCGCTTGCGCCGTCGCACCCCGTTCATGTCCGTGGTCGCGGGTCCGGTTCGCAAGCCGTACTTCGCGGCGTGACGAAAGAGCTCGGCGACCTTGGCGCTGCGGATCACGTTCTTGCTGGGCAAGCAGGCGATGTTGGGACACGAGCCGCCGATCAGGCCGCGCTCGATCACGGCCATGCGGCGGCCAGCTCGCGCCAACTCCCACGCGATGTACTTGCCCGCTTCGCCGCCACCGAAAACGACATTCTCGAAGTGTTCACTGTCGCTCATAATGATTACGTTTCATGCAGCTTTCTTCAAGCTGCCGTGGGGATCGATGACAAATTTTTTAGCGGCGCCTTTATCAAAATCTTTGTAGCCCTGCGGCGCCTGATCCAGCGTAATGACCTCAACGTTGACGGCCTTGGCGATTTGAATCTTGTCGTGCAGGATGGCCATCATCAGTTGACGGTTATACTTCATGACCGGCGTTTGTCCCGTGAACAACGAATGACTCTTCGCCCAACCGAGGCCAAAGCGGATCGAGATCGATCCTCGTTTGGCTGCCTCATCTTTTGCGCCCGGATCATCGGTGACATAGAGCCCGGGTATGCCGATCGCTCCACCGGCGCGCGTAATCTCCATCGTTGAATTGAGAACCACTGCCGGCGCTTCAGTGTGTACGTCCGCGCCGTGGCCCCTCGCCTCAAAGCCGACGCAGTCAACCGCGCTGTCAACTTCCGGCACGGCGAGAATCTGTGCGATTTTTTCCGCGAGCGTGCCGCTTGCTTTGAGGTCGATCGATTCACAACCGAAGGAACGCGCCTGCGCGAGTCGCGCTTCGTTCATATCGCCCACGATCACGACCGCGGCGCCAAGCAGTTGCGCTGAAGCTGCAGCAGCGAGACCGACCGGCCCGGCGCCCGCGATGTACACCGTTGAGCCGGGACCCACACCCGCCATCACGGCGCCATGATATCCGGTCGGCAAAATGTCGGTTAAACAGGTCAGGTCTCGAATCTTTTCCATCGCCTGGGCCTTGTCAGGGAATTTCAGCAAATTAAAATCGGCATAAGGAACCATAACGTACTCAGCCTGGCCGCCGATCCATCCGCCCATATCGACATAACCATAAGCTCCGCCGGGGCGGGCCGGATTGACATTCGAACAGATTCCCGTCGCGCGTTCTTTACAATTCCGGCAACGACCGCAGGCGACATTGAACGGCACCGAAACCAAGTCTCCGACTTTGATGAATTCCACATCCCGCCCGGCTTCGATAACCTCGCCGGTGATTTCATGGCCCAGAATAATTCCTCTGGGCGCCGTGGTGCGTCCTCTCACCATGTGCTGGTCGCTTCCACAAATATTGGTGGAAACGATTTTGAGGATAACTCCGTGATCAGCCTTTCTGCCATTCGGGGCCACGAGTTTGGGGAAGTCGATACTTTGAACCGCGACTTCCCCCGGCCCCATGTAGGCTACTCCACGATTGCTTGCCATGGCTTGTTCTCCTTGATAGGTTGTTATATTATTATTCCGAGTAAACTATCATGACCACGAAGTTTTTTGCACCACAAAGAGAACACAAAGCTCACAAAGTCTTTTCTTTGTGTCCTTTGTGCTTTTGTGGTGAAGTTTGGTTGCGGCCAACACCGCGCTACGTCATTCCGTGGTAATCTTTTTCCAATTCAAGACAAGTGCTAAGTTTTAAAAAGGATTCTTCCAGAATGACATTTTAAAAGAGGGCTTCTTATACAAATAAAAAAATCAAACTTCATTTAAAAGCCGCGGCGCCGGCTTCGGCGACGGCATGATCCTGCTCGCCCGAACCGCCGCTCACGCCGATGGCGCCAACCACCTTGCCGTCGCGTTTGAGCGGAATGCCGCCCGCAAAGATCATGACGCGACCATCGTTGGACGCATGAATCCCGAAAAATTGTCCGCCGGATTGGGACTGTGTTGCCAGGTCTTTTGTGGCAATATCGAAGGCACGCGAGGTGAAGGCTTTCTTAATGGAAATATCAATACTGCCAATCCAAGCACCGTCCATGCGCACGTGAGCGACTAAATTCCCTCCCGCGTCAGCGACCGCGATGTTCATGGGTTGGCCAATTTCCGCCGCCTTTTTCTCGGCAGTAGTAATCATTCTTTTTGCCTCGTTCAGGGTGATCATAAAAATCTCTTTCTAATGATTTAGGTCGTGTTAAAGGCTTTTAATCTCGCCAATGAGGCTCTCGATCATCACTCCGGAACCGACGAGCCTGGCGCCTTGGCGGTGCAACTGCGCCAACAGTTCTTTGCCCTCGGAATCAATTTCGGTCAAGTCTGTCAGATTCACCTGAACGGACGGCAGCGGCGGCGAAGAGATAATTTGTTGCCAGCATTTCCTCAACTCTTCGACGTGAAGCCCGCTCAGTTTTCCTTCGAGAACTAAACGTGTTGCTTGCTCCTCGCTGTGAACGGTGATTCTGAGCATGGTCTGTCTTTTTCTTAAATTTTTTATGCAGGTTTTTTTTGCGGCAAAAGCCGATCGAACTCGCCGAGCAAATTGCGTATGCGGCGGAAGTCTTTGGGACGGCCTTTTTCCGGTTGGACCTTTAATCCAGTTAGCCGAGCCTGCATTTTGTGTAACAACTTCTCTTGACGATGGGCGGCTTTGACTTTGCCATCGGGCTCGGGCAAATCGCGCACGGTCTCGCTCAAGGCGGCAATCTTAGCTTCGGTGTGAGCGATAAAAGCATTCGTGATTTCCCGCAACAGCGGTCGCAGATTTTCAATTCCTGCCTTCAATTCCTCGCGGGAAAAGACGCCCGAGGCTCGGTCGGCGTTTTTGCTTTTCATAGAAAAAAATCTCCTTCCGTTTCCGTTTAGCTTCATCGTTTCTCTCCTCTGATTTTGGGATGATGAGGCGACAGCCGCTTTTCGTAAGGCAAGAGCCATTCCACAACAAGCCGTGAACGCAGACCTGCGGTAAGTTGCGGAAATCAATAGGGATTGAATTTTAAAAATTCGAGGAGGGATTAAGAAAAGAAAGCGTAGTGCCAAATTAAGCTGCCGGATGGCCGTCACTGCTGCCGGATGACCGGCACTACCGTGGGCGAGTTATCCCCAACTTTTGCATCTTGTATTGCAGAGAAGTGCGTTTTATGCCGAGCTTCGTGGCAGCACCAGAGGCGCCGGCGATCACCCAGTTGCATTCGTTCAGCGCGCGAAGAATGTGCTCTCGCTCAACGCCTTCCAGCGTGATCACCTCCACGGCCTTGTTGTTCAGAGGTTGCAATTCGCCAAGCGGCACCTCGAGCGTCGCGCCTGGCGATAGAATGACGCTGCGTTCGATGAAATTTTCCAACTCCCGCACGTTCCCCGGCCAGGGATAAAGACAGAGCGCGGTCATGGTTTCAGCGGCGATGCTGGTGATGGGTTTGTTGAATTGGCGCGCGTAGCGATCGGTGAAGTATCTTACCAACAGTGGAATGTCCTCCACTCGTTGTCGCAGTGGCGGAACCATGATCGGAAACACCTTCAGCCGATAGTAAAGATCGCTGCGAAATTCCCGCTGCGCAACCATCTGGCCCAGATCCCGATTCGAGGCCGCGACCAAACGCACATCGACGCGGATCGTCCGTGTGCTGCCCAGCCGCTCGAATTCCTGCTCCTGCAGCACACGCAGCAACTTGACCTGTAGCTCCAACGGAATTTCGCCGACCTCGTCGAGAAAAATTGTGCCATGGTTGGCCAGCTCGAAGCGCCCGATCCGCTGCGCAATAGCTCCGGTGAAGGCACCCTTTTCGTGTCCAAACAACTCGCTTTCCAGCAGCCCGGTGGGAATTGCCGCGCAGTTCAGTTTAACGAAGGCCCGCTCCTTCCGGTCGCTCAACCGGTGAATGGCGCGGGCGATCAACTCCTTGCCGGTCCCGGTTTCACCTTCAATGAGAACACAGGCGTTTGTCGGCGCCACCTGCTCAACGAGTGTGAGGACTTTCTTCAGAACCTTGCTCTGACCAACGATCTCGTCCCAGTGCTGTTCGGTGTCCAGTTCCTGACGCAGGTAAATATTCTCCGCGTGCAGTTGGTTCTTCAAGCGGTCGATCTCCTCCGCCCGCTTGCGCTCGGCAAGAACTTGAGCCCGTTGCAGCTCAATCACTGCCTGATTCACCGCCGTCTTCAGCAAGAGCGTCTCAATGTCGGTCGGGAAGCCGGCTCGCTGGGAGCCGGCCACAACCACGCCGGTCTCTTTCTCAAGCCCCATCCAAAACTGTGCAATCGATACTTCTCCATCTCCTACCGGATTGGGCGCTAGGCGAGCCGAGGTTGGCGTATCGAGTGCCAACCACGGTTCGAGCGTGCGGCCAACCTCGTGTGGCTGACGAGTCATCTTCTGGCCCGGCGCGACCCGAATGGCCTCGACGGGCGAGCCGCCCGCCAGAACGTTCACTCGCGCGTAAGCAAAGTCCAGGCGCAGCATCCTCAACAGCACATCGAGCAAGGTACTGACAACCTGAGGCGGATCACGGCCACTCCATAAGGCAGGCAATGCCAAAAGGCTGACCAGATCATTGATGCAACCCTGCAGACGCCGGATTTCCTCGCTGCGATTTTCCATAAGGCAACTTCATCCCCGCAAAGTGGGACAACTAAAAGATTAATCGCTCACGGAAGTGAACTCTCACTGAATTTTTTTCATTATTATTTCCGTGTGAGTTCAATTCCGTGAGCCAGAATTTTTTGCTTTTTTGCAAAGATTTAAGTCATCCATGCGCTACTTTGCGTCTAGCCTCGCGGTCCCGCAACTCTTGCAGGAACTCGTCCGGCGGGATAAAAAAGGGGTTCTCCTGAAGGATGCCGCCGATGATAATCATCGGATGGGTTCGCATAATATCGATCACATATTCCGCGCCAACCTTGGTGAGATCATACAGGCAGACGACTATGTCTTGATAGTGGGGCAGAATGTAGTTCAACCTGGTCTCGTACTCCACAAAATCATTGGCGCCCGGCCAGTCCTCCGCCGTCCATTCCGCGTGGGCGGCGAGACGGGTCAGCGGGAATCCTTGTTGTCGGCCTTGTTCAAATACCTCCTGAATGAAAGCGAGCATTTTGTCTTGATCAAAGCGGCCATCGCGCAGATAAGCCTCGTGCCAGTTGCGCAGTTCCAATTGGTCGTTCTGCTCTGCCGCTGCTGCGTCAATGCCAGCCGACCCTAAGCGCCGCACGTGTTCATCGTGCAGTTTGGGGTCAACAACGTGGAAAGCCTTCTCACCGCGCGCGAAACCTTCCTTGATGAAAGGAAGAAGCACGCGATACTCTTCATCCGGGTTGTTAAAGAAAGCACAGACGTGGCGGTGTTTGCCGAGCGTGGTGTTGGCGAGCCGTATCGGCTCCCAGGATTCGGCGCTGCGCCGCTCTCTGGTTTGATCGCGGTCTTTACTCGGGTTCATTTTTTCTTCTTTCCTCTTTTTATCTTTTTTAATAATCCTGTCCGAACTGCACAATGTACCCATTTATTTCGAGTATCTTTCAAAGAAGAAGCCCAACTAACAGTTGTATTGAGAACGCAAATGAATTGTTAAAGTTAGCGGCTATGCACTTTGCCTTGGAAAAATTAGCTCCACAAAGATTTGCTTCTTTCAATTCAGTAGCCCAGATATCTCCGCTTTCAAACTTAAAGCATAACCGCCACGGGCCATTGACTGAAATGGCCCATTCTCCCTCCCGATCTTCGTGTAATGGAACGAAACCATTTCAATGAGCCGCAACACTCGTCTCGCTCTCAGCTCTCATCACCACCGGCTTTGCTGCCAGTTCCAAATCCTTGCGCTCCGTGTAATACTCCGGACGCGGCTCGAGGCTCAACAGCTTTTCTTTGGTCAAGATCAAGTCCTTGCGGGTGTACGCGGACAACTCGATGATGCCGGTATCCATGCGAATCGCATCTTCCGGACACGCTTCGACGCAGTAGCCGCAGAAGACGCACATGCCGAGGTCGATGTCGAATTTGATCGGAACTTTTTCAATCTCTCTTTCCGGACGCTGGCCGGCGACGATGTAGATGCACTTTGCCGGACAAACGGTTTCGCACATCATGCAGGCGACACAACGCGGTGTGCCGTCATCGCGCTTGGTCAGCCGGTGCAGCGTGCGCAAGCGCGGATGCAGCAAGCGCCGCACTTCGGGATATTGAAACGTCACCGCGCCTTTCCACTCTCTTTGGACACCGACGCTAGCCAAAATAAAATGCCAAAGATTGCGGAAAAAGTGATGCGCGGTGATGATTAAGCCGTCCCCAATGCGCGGCAGATAGGTGCGCTCCCAAAAGGTGAGCGGCTTGTATTTATCGTGGACGTTCATGGTCTGGTTGCTTGTTGCTTGTTGCTGGTTGCTGGTTCGCCAGTTAATTGCGGGCGGTTAGGATTTGGCCGTCCGTAGATTGTAAGTTTGACAGCTTCGCCAACTTCTTCATACAGCGGCTTGCGGCCTGAAATTTTTTCGCTTTCACGGATGATCAGCAGAACGCCTTCACCGCGTGATTCCATGAAAGCCCGCATGGTGATTGGACTCACATAGTCTTTGAGAAATCCGACAAGGATTTGATTCCTGCGATATGGTATCGCGCCCGTGTAAAGGCTTTCTATCGTGACGGTGTTTGGCAGTCGCCCAGAGCTGTTTAGCTCGATACGGTCGTCAAACATAAAAAGGCGAATGCTTGATCCAGCGATGGAATAGTCACGATGCGCGACGGCATTGACAATGGCTTCATGTACGGCCCGCAAAGAATATTGCGGCAAATCCTGTCGTCCTGCTTCATTTTTTTGTGCCGGTACTTCCATGTAACGCTTGACGAATTCAGTTGCGCGAACAATTTGCTCCGCCACTGTGCCGGTGCATTGGGTCGCGTTGATGAGCCGATTCGAATCGGGCACACTTTCTGAGTAAATCGCGCAATCGACCGTTGCATTCGGTAAATACTTTTGTGGATGCTTGCCAAACATCAGCAGTCCCACCACCGTCGGCAAAATTTTGCCTTCCTCTCTGCCGGCGATTTTCAAATTCACCAGCAAATCTGCAATGGGCAATATCGATTCATCCAACGGCCCCAACTGGCGCAACTCATGATGTTTTTTGTATAACTCAATATCAATATCTTCAAAACGCGCTGGCGGAATTATTTTTTCCTCGAATGCGTAACCTTGACTGCGCTGTTGCAGCAATCTCGCCAAAGCCTGCGGCGAAAGTTTTTGTTTAGACGAACCGACACGATGATACCACAAGCCGCCGGAAGTCGCATGCGCAAAAATGCTCTTGAGAATTTCAACCTTTATAACTGTTACTTGCGAACCGTCAACACCGGGCAAAACAATCTTGACAATAATCGGATTTAACGGTGGATCACAGTTGTTTTGGCAAATGTTCTCAATCCATTGCTGCGCAATCGGAAGCCGATCCGGCGGAATGCCAACGATTTCTCCGCTATCCTTGATGCCGAGCAAAATCACACCCCCGTAGGCGTTGGCAAAAGCGGTACATTCGCCGGCCATGCTTTCGGCGTTGGGATTCACCACCCGCTGCCCTTTAATCTCGATTTCCTTGAGCTCCAGAAAAGAATCCTCGCCGAGTGGGATTTTTTTGAGGAGTTCATTGGTATTTTCAAACATTTTGGAAATCTAAAACTCAATAAACTTCTTCGTGAGTTCCAACAGTTTCCAATAAAATTGCCTCCACTCCTTCATGATCTACAAATTTGAACATAACTCGCAGATCGTAACCAAAGCTGCACGCCCAAGAGCCTTTAAACTCGCCGTGCAATTTATGCGTTTCTAGTTGTGAATCAAAAGCATCTTCGGATAACAACTTTAGCGTCTCTTGAAGATCTTGAACGAGATTCGGATGCTTTTTGACGAATTTTTTAGCCGCTCTAATAAACGCACTCGAACGAATCAAATTCCGTTTCATGAGAGAATTTCTGCAATAAGTTCTTCCGGCGTTGCAGGACGACAACGACCTTCTTGAAACTCCCGTTCCGCTTCTTCAATGTCTTTGGCTAACTCCGCGCGCCGACGAGAGATCATGCGGCGATGCAGAATGTCCACCAAAGACTCTTGTTGTACCAGAGGTAATTTATCGGCGGCTTCTAATATTTCTCCAAAGGTCAATACGGTTTCCATAACGATTCTCGTAGATGAGTTAATAAATTAGCTATGATATAGGTAAATTCCTTTTTTGCTCGAAATAAATCTAGGGATAATCTTTTCACATTTGCCTAAGCATGTCTACACAAACACAATCACCGCCGCCGTGATCATGATATTCGCCAGCGCCACCGGCAGCAGAATTTTCCAGCCGAGAAACATCACTTGATCGTAGCGGAAGCGCGGCAGCGTCCAGCGGATGAGCATCATGAACCACAGCAGAAACGCGACTTTGAAGGTAAAACTGAGAAATTGCAAAATGGTCACAGTCAAATTTGCCAACTGCCACATCCCGCCCCACGGGAAATGAAAGCCATCCGGCAACAGGTATGGCACTTGCCAGCCGCCGAGAAACAACGTCACGGTGATGCAAGCGATGAGCACGGTTTCGATCAAATCCGTGAGAAAGAACATGCCGAAACGCATGCTGCTGTATTCGAGGTGATAGCCGATGATCTCGCTCTCCCCTTCCGGCGCGTCAAATGGAATGCGCTTGGTCTCGGCGATGCCGGTGGTGAGAAAGAGCAGAAAGCCGATGGGCTGATAAAGAATGCCCCATTTCGGCAGCCAGCCGCCGATGAGCGCGCCCTGGGCTCGGACGATTTCCTGCAAATCGACGGTCTGATAAACCATCAGCACGCCGATGATCGAGACGCCGATGGCGACTTCATACGAGATCATTTGTGCCGAGGCCCGCAAGCCGCCAATCAGCGAATAGTTGTTGTTCGAGGCCCACGCGCCGATGACGACGCCGTAAACCGCCATTGACATCACCGCGAAAACATACAGAATGCCGACGTTGAGATTGGCGATCTGCATGACGATTTCGCGCCCGCCGATCACCAATGTGTCGGCGAAGGGAATGGCGGCAAAAGCGACCAGCGCGAAAAACATCGTGATGCCAGGCGCAATCGAAAAGAGAAAACGTTCCGCGCCGCGCGGGGTGAAATCTTCTTTCACAAACATTTTGAGCGAGTCGGCGATAATATGAAAGAGGCCGAAGACACGCAAGCCGAGAATGGCCGCTCGGTTCGCGCCGACGCGATCTTGCATTACCGCGCTCTGCTTGCGCTCGACCCACGTCAACAAAGCCGCCGTGTTGAAAACAAAAATAAAAATGAAAAAGAAAATTTTGGCGATTGCAATTCCGATTTCAGCCATATTTTAAATCACCCTTAATTCAATTCTGCCGAGAGCTCGATTTCGTCGAAAATTTTTTCAGCTTCGGAAATGCTTTGAGCATCCAATAATTTCTCCGATAAATTTTCCAGGATTTCCAAGCGGTTCACCTCACGGGTGCGCTCGGCCAATTGTTGCCCAAGTGCGCCAAATTTGCGCTTAATAATCGTGGCGATGACGCGCTGGAGTGAATTTACTCCTTGCTCAAGCCCTTGCTCAAGCCCAACCTGTTCTGCACTGGTCAAAAGTGACATTTGTTTTGCCTCCTCTATGGTTTTCATTTCAGCAACGAATGCTTTTCCCAATTCCTTTGGCAACTGCATCATCCAATCAATGAACTTATAAATGGCCCAAAGAGTTTCGCGATCCATGCCAAGCTGATATAGTTCCAACAGAAAGCGTTTTTTCCACGAATATTTTTCCTGAACATTACCGACCGTTTCCAGCGCCTTCAAATACGCCCTCACGATAATCGCAAAGGGATGCGGATTGGCTTCCAACTCTGCCCAGTGCTCGCGATAGTCGATGAGCTTGACGACTGGAAAACGGCACGACACTTCAAAGCCCCAGTCTCGCCGCGCACGGTGGTATTCATTCGGGCGGAAGTTCGGGTTCTCGTCAGTCAATAACGCCAAGCTAATCACATCGCGCCGGAATTTGTCAAAGATGCGATAGTTGTAGACATACATCCGCTCCGGAAACTCCTGTTGCTCATAACCTTGAATCTCGACATGAATCAGCAGCCATTTCTCAGCACCATCGACAAGATAAACCTTCACCAGTTTATCGACGATCCGTTTGCCGCTCTCGCTTTCGACGGCGATTTGTTGCAGCTCATTGTCCAGAAACTCGAAGCCGCGAGAAAAATCAATGTCTCTATGAATCTTTGGAAAGAAGAATGACAGAAACCTTTCAAATAACTTTTCCAAAACTTCTTTCCATGCGCTGTCGTGCTCCATGCCAATACTCCTTGGTGAGGTTTGCCAGTTTGCCCGTTGGCCGGTTTGTCAGTTAAATATTGAAACGGGCAAACAGACGAACCAAGCTAACCGGCTAACTCTTCAACATCGCGCCATTACTGCCTACAACGTCATAATTCAATCCCGCAAACGCGGGCACACTTTGGCCGATGGCCGCAAACACATCGGCAGCCTCAAAATATGGAACGGGAATGCCAAGCTCCTTGCCGAGTCGTTTCAAAATCATCCACTCCGGACGCGCGTCGCCCAAAGGCTCGATCGCGGCGTGAGTTCGTTGCACGCGACCGGCGAAGTTTGTGAATGTGCCGTCTTTCTCTGCCCACGCCGCTGCGGGCAAAAGAATATGCGCGAACTCGCTGGTGGCGTTGCGATTCGGCCCGATGAAGATGATCGTCGGCACGTTGTTCAAAGCTGTCGGCAGGTGCGCCGGATCAAACCCAAGCGCCAGGTCATGATGAAAGACAATCAACACGCTCAACAAGCGATCAAAGGCCAGCCGATACAGATCGCGTGAAGCCTGCATGTCGAGATCGTAACCGAGCGCCGCCGCGCCGCGCGAGTTGGGATTTTTATCCTCGCGGATCAGATAATTATCGCTAAAAGGCTTCTCTTTCGGGGTGACCGTCGTGGCGAGGGCGTTGATGCCAAGCTTTCTGGCAAAATGGCGGAGCACAAAAAGATCTTCGTTGGTCATCTGCGGCGAGGCCCAAATGCCGATTTGCGCGCTCTTTTTGATCGGCAAAACTTTTTTGATTTTATCCGCGACGGCTTCGAGTGCGACCTCCCAAGTCGTTTCGACCCAATTGTTTCCTTGTTTGAGCATCGGCGCGGTGATACGAGATGGATCATCAACCGGTTTGTATGAATAGCGCCCGAAGTCACACATCCACCATTTGTTGACGTCAGGATTGTAGCGCGGCTTCAAGCGCACGACGCGCCGGCCTTCGGCGTGATGATCGCGCACGGTGTTGGCGTGAATCGAAATATTGCAACCGGTGCTGCAGCCAGGACAAACCGACTCGGTCTGCTGCAAATACCACACGCGTGCTTCAAAGCGAAAGTCTTTCTCGGTGAGCGCACCGACCGGACAAATATCGACGGTGTTCACTGAGTAGTTGTTGTCCAACTGGCGGCCTGGATAAGGCAATAACTCGGCATGATCGCCGCGATTGAAAATCCCCAGTTCGTAACTCTTGCTGACTTCGTTGCAAAAACGCACACAGCGCGTGCAGAGAATGCAGCGCTCCGAATCCAGCATGACGTGCGGGCCGATGTCTAGCGCTTTGTGCTTCTTGATTTTGTCCTCGACCATTTTGCTGTCATACTGGCCGATTTTCATGTAGTAATCTTGCAAGTAGCACTCACCGGCTTGATCGCACACCGGACAATCGAGCGGATGGTTGACCAGCAATAATTCCAGCACGTCCTTACGGCCGCGCACGGCTTTGGGGCTTTCTGTATGCACCACCATGCCGTCGGTCACCGGTGTGTAACACGCCACTTGCAGCTTGGGCATTTTCTCAATTTCAACGAGACAGATGCGGCACTGGCCGACGATGCTCAAGCCAGGATGATAACAATAACGCGGCAGGTTGATGCCGAGCCGCTCCGCCGCCTGAATGACGGTCGTGCCTTTTTCGACTTCGATTTGTTTTCCGTCTATCGTGATCGTGGGCATGGTTTCTGTGAGAGTTTGTGTTCCAAGTTAAGCCGCGACTCCAACGGATCGTCTTTTAGATTTTTTCTTCGCAACTTTGGATTTAGCAGGCAGTGGAGATACAGATTCTTCCAGGATTTTGGGTTCCAGAACTAGTTTTTTCACTCGCACGGCGTGATAAGTCTCAGTATCTGAAGTGATCAATTCCAAAAAATTTGAAACTGGTTCCTTTTGGATCAGCTTGAGCGCGAGGCGTTGCAAATGTTTGGGATATGAAGCCAGTCTTTCTAATTTCAATGGCTGGCGTCGCGTATATTGAACCAGACGGTTGTAGCAAATAAAAATCATTTGGAAGGGCTTTTCAGTGACTGGATCGAAATACAAAACAATAGTATCGGCTATTTCGAGCCCAACATGTTTTTTAATAGTTGCAAGTGGAAAATTAACCGTCAAAATGTCCCCTTCGGCATCGTAATAAATATCTTTCATAATTCGACAAATCTCGGTTAGTTCATGTATGCAGTGAGCACAAAATTGTTTTCTTTAGCCGCGTCAAAAAAATCATGTTCGAATTTTACGACCACGACGACGCTTTTGTATCCAAACGGCAACCGCGGGAATGATTTCTCATATCTGAAGACATTAGAAAAAGGCTCATCCTGGCGGCGTTTGCTGGTGCGAAGCGTTGATAATATTTTGGGTAATGCCTCACTCATGCCATCATGTCGTTTCACATGTCGCCAGCGTTCTTCGGTCATGTAGATTGTGTGACCGTAGCGATCGGTCAAGTAGATCGGCCAAGTTACTTGCGATGGCATTCATTACCCCAAAGCTGATCTGCTGTTTGCTTATGCTGCTTCTTCCAAAATCTTAGGCATAAGCATGTTCTCTTGCTGACAGTCGTTTGGTCTTTTTCGCTTTGCTGCTGGATTTAGCAAGCGAGACCGGTTGCCCAAAAAACTGCTTCGCGGCATTGGGTAATTCAATCGGCATAAAATAAGCTGCGGGGAACAAATAGTCTTCACCGGTTTCATCGATGATTCTCAAATAATTGCTTCTCGCGGCAGATTCGTCAGGCAGAACTTGATAAACCGTTCTAACCTTCAAATCATCAACATAGCCGCTATTGTTGATGCAGATCACAAAACGCGGATTTTTAGTTTGACGTCTCATTGATTTTCAATCCAAATAGCGTTTTATTTTCATTCTCTTCTTCCCGATACCGTGAGCTTCGTACCAATGAATTTCTGCAAGCCTTCGCGTTCCATCGTAGAGACTGACAGTTGCAATGCCTTTGACTTTTCTCCAACGACCTTTGCCAAACCGCTCTTCTAATGACGACAATTCGCGTATATTTTTGCCAACCGCAATTGTTTTGATGTTGGTAATTTTGCTGATGACTGTGAAATCCGTCGGTGGCATAAAATCCGTTTCTGCCTATGCGGGTTCTTCCAACAGCTTCGGTGCTAAAGCGATTTTCTTGACTTTTATTGAGCCGTGAATTTCGTCATTTGAAGCTTTCAATTCCAAGAAATGTGAAACTGGCGGTTGCTGAATCAATGTGAATCTCTTTCATATTTGCTTTGCCTAAGCCGCACGGCCTTACACCATTCTTTGCGTGGACTTCATTAATGCGGCTCGCTTTTTCGTCCCCTCCAATATTTTGATCCCACTAATGTTTAGATACGGAACGTAGAAGCTTTCTGATGGAGATGAATCCGGTAAACGCAAAAGGATGCCCGAGGAATCTGTATCGATGACGAAAAAAAATCGCGCTGATGAAATATAAGGAAGAAAAAGTCTTCCGCAGCGAGCGTTCATCTTTGAAAGCGACTTGAATGCGCTTATCTTTCAAAAGCGTTTTTCCCGTATCTTGTGCGCGCACAAACAAGGGTGTCGGTATAATGTCCGCAAGGCCCGCATCAACCAAATCAAATGCGCTATATTTCTCCATGAATGCGGCGATCTCTGCATCATTTTTGAATTTGGGGATCTTCGAAGGCACTGTTTTTTTCATTTTCTTTTCCTGACGAATCTTAGCTGTAAAGGTGTCATTATCGCTTATTCCTATTCCTGCCTGTTTCAATTTCGGGCGCAGGTAAATCACCCCTTCACCGCCGGCTTCCAGCTCGTAAATTCCCCTGCGTGGCATTTGCCAAACTTCGCGTGCGACTCGAACTCCTCGCGGAATTTTTTGAGATAGCCGAGCACCGGCATGGCTGCGGCGTCGCCAAGCGGGCAGATGGTGTTGCCCATGATGCCATTCGCAATATCGGGCATATTGTTGACATCTTCGAGGCGCCCACCGCCGCGCAACATGCGGTTGAGAATTTTATCCATCCAGCCGGTGCCTTCACGGCAGGGCGTGCACTGGGCGCAGCTTTCGTGATGATAAAAGCGCGATGTCACCATGAGCATGTCCAACAAGCAGGTGTCTTCATCCATGGCGATGATTCCCGCCGAGCCGAGCATCGAGCCGATTGCGGCCAACGAGTCGAAATCCATCTTCACGTCGATTTCTTCCGGACGCAGCGGCGGCGACGAGGAGCCGCCAGGAACGACGGCTTTCAATTTTTTGCCGCCGCGAATGCCGCCGGCATAAACGTCAAGCATCGTCCGAAGCGTGGTTCCCACCGGCAACTCGTAAACGCCAGGCCGATTCACATGGCCGCTGATGCTATAAAAACGGTACCCGCCATTGCGCTCGGTGCCGAGCTTGGCAAACCATTCCGGTCCTTTGTTCATGATAACCGGCACATAAGCGATGGTTTCGACATTATTCACAATAGTCGGGCATCGGAACAAACCTTCGATGGCTGGAAAAGGCGGCTTCATGCGCGGCCAGCCTTTTTTGCCTTCGAGCGATTCGAGTAGAGCAGTTTCTTCACCGCAAATATAGGCGCCCGCGCCGCGATGGACATAAACATCAAGCGCGTAGTCGGTGCCCAGCACATTCTTGCCTAAAATTCCTGCTTCATAAGCTTCATCAATGGCAGCTTGCAAAATTCGCGTAGGCTCGACATATTCACCGCGAATATAAATGTAACATGTGTGCGCATTAATGGCGCGAGACGCAATGATGATGCCTTCAAGTAACGCATGAGTTGCGCCGCAGATAATGTAGCGATCTTTGCAGGTGCCTGGCTCGCTCTCATCGGCGTTGATCACGAGATACTTCGGCTTCGGCGAATCTTTTGGAATAAAGCTCCACTTACGGCCGGTCGGAAATCCCGCTCCGCCAAGGCCGCGCAAATTGGATTTGATCACTTCATCAATCACTTGCTCGACGGTCATCGCAAGCGCCTTTTTCGCTACTTCATAACCGCCTTCGTTGAGGTAATTCTTGAGATGATTGCACTCTTTATTGATGAATGGCGTGAGCACGCCGCCTTTGTCGTCGGTAAATAGTGTTGGAAATGGCATAGAGTTGAATTTGTTAACCTAAATTTTTAGCTTGGCATCGACGACCAGTTTGTTGATCAATTTCTTTTCTATAGGCAGCTATTTCGGCTTGCAAATCATCGAAAGTTGGATCATCTTTGAACCAGCCAAATTTATCGATCCAAGAATTGCCGGTTTCATTCGGCAACGAGACTTCAAGTTTCACTATCTCGATCTGCTTGGTTAGATAATCAAGCAATTTTGTTTTAACTTGATGAAGTACGCCATCGCGTGTCGTTTCTTCTGCAATCACTTCAGGCCATTCTCTAACACGCGCGACAAACTTGTTGTCTTTCTTGGTCAAAATAATGTCACACGTCATCACTCAATCTCCTGCAGACAAGCTGTCTGCGCTACTTTAAACCGGTCAAAATCTCATCAATTCGCTGCGTCGATAAATTCCCGTAATATTTCTCATTGATTTGCATCATCGGCGCGGTCTCACACGCCGCAAGACATTCCACAACATTCAGCGTATATTTTCCATCCGGCGTAGTCTGGCCGACATCAATGCTGAGTTTATCCCTCACGTACTTTAGAAGATCACGATGGCCGCAAAGCGTACAAGAAATCGTGCGGCACATTTGGATGTGGTATTTGCCCACCGGCAGGCGATTATACAATGTGTAAAACGAAAGCACCTCGCGTACTTTGACGACCGGCACTTCGACGATCTCAGCGATATCGGTTTCCAACTCTTCGGGGACGTATCCTTTTTCTTCCTGTACGATGTGCAGAATAGGCAACAGCGCCGCCTGCTTATTGGGATAATGCGCCATCATTTCTTTGACGCGCGTCATTGACTGATTTGATAGTTTCAGGCTCATTAACGATTCAATTCTCCAACGCAGTAAAGCCCAGACTGGTAGTCTGGGCTACGATTCAACGGTCCAATTCTCCCGCAATCATATTCACCGTGCCAAAAGTGGCGACGATATCTGCAATCATATCGCCTTCAACCATTTTGTGAAATCCCGACATTAGCGTAAAGCATGGCGGACGCACCCGCACGCGATAGGGTTGGTCTTTGCCGTCGCTGATAACGTAAAAACCCAACTCGCCATTGGCGCCTTCGACGGCTTGATACGCCTCGCCCAGCGGCGGCTGAATGCCGTAGCCTTCCATGATCAACATAAAGTGATTCATGAGGCCTTCGATGCTGCCATACGTCTTCTCTTTAGCGGGCAACACGGCGCCCTTGGCGTTCGGAAAAATATTGTTGCGCAGCCACGCATTGCCGCCGGAGAGCGTCGGATCGGTCAATGCCTGCGTTTGCAAAAGTCCTTTCGTATATCCAAATTTGCCCAGATCGGCCATTCTATCGGCAGGAATCTCTTTGCCTTCGTGATCGACATTGATCGGCGCGCCTGGAATCTGCTGCAATTTTTCCATGCACTGTTCGATGAGGCGAGCGCTCTGTTCGATTTCCTCCATGCGGACGAGATAGCGATCATAGTTGTCGCCATATTGGCCATAAGGAACATCGAAATCAAGTTGGTCATATCCCAGATATGGCTCGGCTTGGCGCACATCGTAATCGATGCCGGCGCTGCGCAGAAACGGGCCGGTAAAGCCATAATCAATCGCGGTTTCTTGGCTGACGACGCCGACACCTTTCATGCGGTCAACGAAGATGCGATTGCGGGTGACCAGTTTGTGCATCTCTTTCATGGCGATGCGCAATTCGTCGAGCGCTTTGCGCAGGTGTTCAGGAAATTCCGGCGTCAAATCCGCCTTCACCCCGCCGACGCGAACGTAGGAGACCGTGAGCCGCGCGCCGGTAATCTCTTCGACCAGCTCGTAGAGCATGTCGCGCACTTTGACAAAATAAAGGAAAGCGGTCATCGCGCCGACTTCCATGGTGTTCGCGCCGATGCAAGTGAGATGATCCGTGATGCGCGAAATTTCCGACATGAGCACGCGCAGATATTGGCAGCGCTCGGTGATTTGCAGCCCCATCACCTTTTCCACCGCCATCGCGTAGCCGACGTTGTTGATGAGCGGGGAAACATAATTCAAGCGGTCGGTGTATGGAAACACCTGCGTCCACGTCACATTCTCTGAATCTTTTTCAAAAGCACGGTGCAGATAGCCGATGCCGACCTCCGCCACGCGCTGGACTTTTTCGCCATCCAGCTCGACCAAAAGATGAATGACGCCGTGCATCGCCGGATGCGCCGGTCCCATGTTGAGCAGCATGTTTTGCGTGTTTTGTCCGTGCTGCGGTGGTCTGAGGCGAAACGGCGCGCGACCGTTGGTTTGGGCTGCTGCCATTTTTTGATTATCAACGATAGGATGGCGGCGCGTGATGGGGTAATCCTTGCGCAGCGGGTGGCCTTTAAATTCGTCGTACATTAAAAGGCGCCGCAAATCCGGATGGCCTTTGAAGCGGATGCCGAACATGTCCCAAACTTCACGCTCGAACCAATTGGCGCCGCTCCATAAGTGACTCACCGTCGGCAGCTCCGGCGCCAATTCCGGAACCGGCACCCGCAGAAGTAAGCGGATTTTTTCCGGCCAGGCGAAGAGATTGTAAACGACCTCGAAGCGCTCACGCCGGCCATTGAGCGACTCCTGTGGCGGCGTTGGTTTAATGACAGGCTCGGCGGCGCCAGTATATGCGGCGGCTTGCGTTGGCGCACCGAAAGTGGAATAATCCACACCCGCCAAATCGATCAGGAAGTTGAAACGCGGGGCGTGCGCATTTTTGAGATAGGCGCAGACCTCCGGCAAAATTTGGCGCTGCACCTCCAGCACCTGCTCGCCGCGCGGGTGCGGGAGGATTGTGACTTTATCGGGAAATTGGGCAACGATGTTTTCGAGAAAAGGCATAAATTTTCCAGATTACGATGGCGGCACTGCGATCTTGATTTTTTTTATTCGCCCATTCATCTTTGGCAACGGTTTGCCTTGCGCAACGAGTTTTCCCAGATGGCTCTTCAGATATGCCGCTATTTTGTTTTCTGCTTCGGCCATCGTTTCTCCATGCAAGCCTTTGCCATTGACCGCTGGACAGTAGGCCAAATAGCCATGCATTGGCGACGGTGCGATCAAGATCGTAAACTCGCGAATATGGCGGTTGTCCTTTTTGGAGGCGGCCTTCTTGCGAGAACGCCGCGCCGACGGCGGAGTTAATCCTTGCTCACGATGCCATTCGGCAATGGTCTTTTTCGGGTTAAAAGAGCGATCTTCTGGGGGCAAACCCCGCGCTTCGCGCTCACGGCGTATCTCGCGTTCAAGTTCATGCAGGCTTGAATCATCCTTGATGCCTTGCCGTGCTTTGCTTTGTGCCGTTGATTTCATCACGAGGGTTTCGAGCAGCGCTTGCTCTTGATGCCATTCTGCTATAGCTGCCTTAGGATTAAAAGAGTCCTGCCCTGGTTGCGGCAAACCTAAAGACGCACGCCGTTTTTGAACTTGCTCAACAAATTTGTGCAAACTGGCATCGTCCTTTCTGCCACGCCGTTTTTTGATGATTGGAGTTTTTTTATTCATGGCCGAAATTCAAGCGCTAATTTTCCAGTGGTGTTGCCTGTATAAAAACCAAGCTTAAACTGTTTGCAAAGGAAAAGATTGATTTTGAATAAAGCTTGTGATACGGAGAACGCATTTTGATAAAACCGTAAAAGTTTTCTTTCTTGCTTTACTATCGCTGTTTCATCAACAACTCTCGGAGTAAATTCAGTGCGTGCTAAACAGAAAACTTGACTTCCACTGTGAACAATTGAGAGATTCTCTTTATCGGTAATTGCACTTGCAATATCAGTTCCACTAAATGCCATTCCCTGCAAGTCCTTCACATACGGATGCGTATGAAAAGTGCCAACAAATTGTTGCCCTTCCGATAGTTGATAGTCCGGCTCAACTTCATCATCCGCGCCTTCGACGACATTTGTGAGACGCAAGTTATTTCGCTCCCAAACCAACAACGCTGCATGCTCGCGAACCACTCCTAATTTAATATCACGAATGCTCGCTTCCCACAACCGATTCATTTCCGGCGCGAGGCTGGACAAATTCAATCGTGCCGGCAAGTCACGGCTTTTGCATTTGCCAGGACAGACCGCTTTGAAGAGAGCTTTACCCCGTTTCGCCAAGTTGATTCCTTTTTGCTTTCAGACAAAGGCATATTTTTCTCGAACCTGCTTTGTAAGCGAATAATTACTTACTTTTCCGAGTCCTTCAACGACTTGCTTTTTTTCCTGAAATTTGAGCGGCAGTTCGTCGGCAACGAGCTGCCACACCGCTTCGCTGCATAAAATCTCATTGGCTCGTGCTAACGAGGCCAGAGTCATAGCTAAATTCACAGGTGTGCCGAGAAGATCGGAGTTCATTGCAACGACTTCACCAGCGGTTATCCCGATTTTTAGACGTATCGGGGTTTTGGGCCGGTACATGGCATTAAAATCTTTAAGCTCGGATAAAAGGTTCGAGGCAAATTCAACCGCCGCCGCAGCGCTGCTGAATGCCAAAAGCATGCTGTCGCCGATGTTTGTTGCAATATTGCCATCATGTTTTTTGGCAATTTTTTTCGCCAGGTTTAGGTATCTGACCCAAAGAGTGATTCCTTCAAGCTCATCCTGCAAAGCCAACTTAGATGAGCCAGCAACATTAATAAAAACGACGGAAGCCAACCGGCGAACTTGCTTCTTATGATTTTTTTGCATAATCGGCCTCTTGACTATTTGCTGATGCGAGAAACCGAAAAGATTTCCATTTTTCGCGTGGAGCCTTTCGGCCTCCAAATGCCTTCTCGCTAAAAACGAAATCGCGGCACAACGATCGTCAATCGTACCGCTTCCGTGCAATAAACTTTATCCACCGCTGCCAACGCTTCAACGCGCTTGGCAAGATTTGTAACCACACCTAAAATGTCATTTTTTAGAACAACGACTTCACCAACGTGTACGCCGACATACGATTATGCTCAGAGAGCAAGTCCAGCGCCGCATCTTCATCCACAGCAGCAAGGCTGCTAAAAGCTTGCAAGTCTGTAAACATTACTGCAAGCAACTCACGCCGTCTTGAGCGAGAACGCAATCATGCCTCCCTCTGTCTTGGCTAATACTCTTGCCTCTGCTTCTGAATTTTCTCTTGCAGCAGCATCAAGCCTTGCAGCACGGTTTCGGGCCGCGGCGGGCAGCCAGGGATATAAACATCCACCGGCACGATGGTGTCAATGCCTTGCACGGTGGAGTAGTTGTTGTAAAAACCGCCGGTGCAGGTACACACGCCGAAGGCGACGACCCACTTGGGTTCACACATCTGATCATAAACGCGGCGCATAATTGGCGCGATTTTTTGGCTGATGGTGCCGACGACAAACAACACATCGGCCTGGCGCGGCGAAAAGCGTGGCAACGCGGCGCCAAAGCGATCCAAATCATATTGCGGGCCGGCCAGCGCCATATATTCCATGCCGCAACATGCCGTGACAAAAGGATATTGAAAAAGCGAATATTTGCGCGCCCAACCAACGGCGTCATCCAATCGCGACGTGATGAAATTATCTCCGCCGAGAACACTTTTCATTCCCATTCCAAAGCACCTCTCTTCCAAGCATAAATAAGACCGAGGACCAAAACACCAATGAATGTCAACATGCTGAAAAATCCCGCCGGCCCGAGCTCGCGGAACACCGCCGCCCAGGGAAACAGAAAAACCGTTTCAATATCGAAAAGCACAAAGAGAATGGCGATCAGATAGAATTTGATGTTCAATCTTTCCCCAGGAAACGCGATCGGCGTCCAACCGCATTCGAACGGCGTGTCCTTCACGGGATTCTTGCGCTTCGGGCCGAGCCATGACGACAAGCCGAGAATCAACAGAACGGTTCCACCGATCAGCGCGAAAGTAACCAAAACAGCAATCAAACTTTCCATTGTTCACCAATTTATTTTTTTGAACGATTGCCAGTCGGGCCGACTGGGTTACTATATCCTCTCCGCGATCGCCTTCGCCATCTCCAGCGTCGTGGCGGCGCCTCCCATGTCATACGTCCGCACCTTGCCGTCACGAATCACTTTGGCAATCGCAGTTTCGAGCGCGTTTGCCATCTCGCTTTCTTCGAGATGTTCCAGCATCATGCGGGCAGCGAGGATAATCCCAATGGGGTTGACGCGATATTGTCCGGTATACTTCGGCGCGGAGCCGTGAATAGGCTCGAAGAGCGCGTATTTGTCGCCGATATTGGCGCTGCAACCGAAGCCCAATCCGCCCACCAATTGCGCGCACAGCTTTGAGAGAATATCGCCGAACAAATTGCTCGTCAATAGCACGCCGTAGTGCTGCGGATTTTTCAGCAGCCACATGCACATCGCGTCGACATTGGCCTCGTAGAAATCAATATCGGAAAATTGCTTGGCGATCTTGCGCGCTTCGCGAAAGAGCATGCCGCTGGTCTCGCGCGTGACGTTGGGTTTCTCGACCGCAGTCACCGAGCGATAGCCGTGCCGCCTGGCGCATTCAAAGGCACTACGCGCGATTCCCTCGCAACGCTGCCGCGTCATCACGCGCGTCGAGATGGCGATGTCGTTGGGATCGATGCCGGCATAGCGCCGCGCGCGCGGATGATATTCCATCAAAACCTGCAATACCGGCGTCGGCACCGGATGAAACTCGATGCCGACGTACAAACATTCGGTGCTCTCGCGAAAAACCAGCACGTTGATGTCGTCGCGATAATTGAGCGGATTGCCTGGATAAGCTTTGCAAGGCCGAATGTTCGTGTGCAGATTGAACTCCTGGCGCAGTTGCAGAATCGGGCTTTGATAAAGCAGCCCCTTTCTTTGCAGCTCGGGAAGCAGGTCTTTCTCCGCTTCCTCCTTCGGCTTGCTGGTGATCGCGCCGAAGAGACAGGCATCGGTTTGTTTCAACATCTGAACGGTGCGCTGCGGCAAAGCATTGCCCTCTTTGCACCAAAAACTCCAGCCGATGTCGCCGTGATAATATTCGGCGTCAAATCCTAACTTATCGAGCACAATTCGCGCCGCTTCCATCACATCCCTGCCAACTCCATCCCCGGGGAGCCAGCCGATTTTGTGCTTGGCCATGTCCTAAATCTCCTCTCTTAAACTTTCCTTTTCAATCCATCATCTTGGCTATTCTGAAAAAGATTCCCTCTGGTGCAGTCTGATCATGACATCTTGACAAATTGCTTAAATCTTTCGCGATACCAGTCTCTTCTTCAAGTGACTGATCGCGCTCGTAATGTTGATCTCTTTCGGGCACGCTTCGACGCAGTTGAAAATCGTGTGGCAGCGCCAAACGCCGTGCGAGTCGTTGACGATATCGAGCCGCTCGTCCGCCGCCGCATCGCGCGTATCGAAGACGAAGCGAAATGCCTTCAACAATGCTGCCGGTCCTAAAAATTTTTGATCGGCCCAAAATGACGGACACGACGAGGTACACGCGCCGCAAAGAATGCACTTGGTCGCTTCATCGATGAAATCGCGGTCTTCGTTGTCTTGCAGCCGCTCCTTTGCCGGCGGCGGATCGCCTGCCACAAAATATGGCTTGATGCGCTTGAGATTGTCGTAAAACGGCTGCATCTCAACGACAAGGTCTTTGATGACCTTGTACTTTTTCATCGGCTCGACTATAATATAATCAGTTTTCAGGTCTTTCACAAGAGTTTGGCACGCGAGCTGGTTGCGGCCGTTGATGAGCATGGCATCCGAGCCGCACACGCCGTGCGCGCAGGCGCGCCGGAACGTCAACGTGCCGTCCATTTTCCATTTAATATCGTGCAGCGCGTCGAGAATTCTGTACGCCGGCGGCACGTCGAGTTTGTATTCTTTAAAGTACGAGGCCTTGTCGATCTCTGGGTTGAAACGAAAAATTTTTAAAGTGACATTCATAAACTCCGCTCTCTCTCACGCTTTTATTCGTTCGTAGTAATTTCTATAATCAAGTGATTCCGCGTCGGCTTCTGATCAAACCAGTTCCACATGCTCCACAATCTTTAGCTTTGAAGTGGGCAGCTCAATTCCCAAATCTCTCAATATTCCACTCACCGATAAGTCTTCATCCAGCGCCGGCCAGTGGAATCCGACTCCAACCGGATCGACAATCATGTTCGCGACTTGTTCTTTGGTTGCCTTCGCGAGGACGTCGGAAACTCTAGCGAGATCGCAAGTTACCGACATACCGTTGACCTTGAAGGAAAGCATAAATCCGTTCAAAGCAACGTCACTAATGTCATATAGCTTTTCCATCATATTCACGCGTAAGCAAACACATCCATCGAAACGGATTTGACCGGCTTGGCTTCTCCATGAATCATGCGCCGAATCGTTTCTGTTGTCTCGCGACTAAAAATTATCTCGCCGCAACGCGCACAAACCGTTGCTGGAATCTGTTCAACCAGAAAATGTTTGTGACCAATATGAAATACTTCTTCAACAGAGGCTTCTTTTGCTTCAGTTGAACCACAGACATGACAGCGAAACATAATTATCTCCTCTTGGAATAGTTGTCAGTCCATTCTAATTCATTACGACAATTGTTTTTGAACCTGTTCAAGAGTTTTCATTGCCATAACGCGCGGCTCAACTAATACTTTCGCTCTTTCGGTTGGAATCTAGTAATCGTCACCGGCTTATACTCCAGCTTAACACCTTTGTCGGTTTTATAAGCAAACGTGTGCTTCAGCCAATTTTTATCATCGCGTTTCGAATAATCGTCGCGATAATGCGCGCCGCGACTCTCTTTTCTCACCAATGCGCCCTCGACAATAACTTCGGCATTGTCGAGCAAGTAACCAAGCTCGATGGCATCCAGCAGATCGGTGTTGAATGTGCGCGTGTGGTCATCAATGTGAATATTCTGATAACGGGCTTTCAACTCGCGCACGGTTTCACGCACCGCCGTCAAACCCTTCTCCTCGCGGAAAACCGAGCATTTGTCCATCATCTCGTCTTGCAGCTTTTGCCGCAACTCGGCGACGGATTCTTTGCCATTGCTCTTGCTGATCCATTCAATCTTTTCGCGCACCGGTTTATCGGCATCTGTCGGCAGCGGCGCGAAATCGTTCTCGCGAATAAACTCCATCATCGCCTTGCCGGCGCGGCGGCCGTAAACGATAATATCTAACAACGAATTGGTGCCGAGCCGATTCGCGCCATGCACGGAAACGCACGCGCATTCACCCGCCGCATAAAAGCCCGTTACCAACTTGTCTTTGTGATTCGCCCGAACTTGCCCATTGAGATCAGTCGGAATACCGCCCATGATGTAATGCGCCGTCGGCTGAATCGGAATCGGCTCCTTGATCGGCTCGACGCCGAGATAAGTGCGCGCGAATCCGGTGACATCCGGCAATTTTTTGTCAATCACCTCTTTGCCCAAATGCGTCAAATCGAGATGAACGTATTCCGTGCCATCATCACCTTTAATGCCGCGGCCTTCGCGAAATTCCGTATAAATGCAGCGGCTCACCACGTCACGCGGCGCGAGATCTTTGATCGTCGGCGCGTAGCGTTCCATAAAGCGTTCGCCGTTTTTATTGCGCAAAATGCCGCCCTCGCCGCGCGCCGCTTCGGAAACCAAAATTCCCAGCTTGAAAAGTCCGGTCGGATGAAATTGCACGAACTCGTGATCTTCAATCGGCACGCCGCGATTGTACGCCACCGCAATGCCGTCGCCGACCAACCCGTGCGCGTTGGACGAGATGCGAAAAACTTTGCACGCGCCGCCGGTCGCGAACATCACGGCTTTGGCATAAAATGTGTGAATCTCCGAAGTGAGAATGTCCATCGCCACCACGCCGCGGCAGATATTGTCTTCGATGAGAACGTCCAAGAGAAAGAACTCGGAAAAAAACTCGACGCCTTTTTTCACGCAATTTTCATGGAGCGTGTGCAACATGATGTGGCCGGTGCGGTCGGCGGCAAAGCAGGCGCGCTGCACCGCCGCCTCGCCGAAATTGCGCGTGTGTCCGCCGAAACGCCGCTGCGCGATGCGGCCGTCTTTATTGCGCGAAAACGGCATGCCGATGTGCTCGAGCTCGTAAATCGTCTGCGGCGCATCGTGCGTGAGGATCTCGATGGCATCCTGATCGCCGAGGTAGTCGCTGCCCTTCACCGTGTCGAACATGTGCCATTCCCAACTGTCCTCCTCCTCATTTCCCAGCGCAGCGCACACGCCGCCTTGCGCCGCTGCCGTATGAGAGCGCGTTGGGAATACTTTCGTGATGACGGCACAACGCACACCTTCCGGAATTTCCAACGCCGCGCGACAACCGGCACCACCGGCGCCAACAATCACCACATCATATTGCAAAACCATTTTCCTTCCATCCCTCTTTGCGCGTAGTCCCCGCCCCTTGTGGGCGGCTCTTTTGAATACAGCAATTTGATGTTTTGAGAGTGCCCCCACAAGGAGGCAAGACTACAATTTTATAGCAGTATTCAGTAATCAGTTTTTCAACAACGAGCAACCATTTACGGATACTTAAACGGCACGATCACAATGAGCGCAGCGATGAACGCCGCCAGGCCGAGTGTCCACAAAGTCCCGTACACCAACAAACGATGATTTTCCTTGTGAACATAATCCGCCGCGATGATCCACAAGCCGTTCATGCCGTGATAAAGCGCGAACGCGACAAAAAGAATATCGAACGACTTCCAGAACGGATCGGCCAATTTAGCGGCGACTTCAGCATAGGTATCAGCGCCGAATCCGCCTTGACCGCCTGAAATAGAAAAATGATTGACTTTATAATGTATAAACAATAGCGGAATAAGAATCACACCGGTCACGCGCTGATAGAACCACGCAAAATGTCCGGCATTTCCTGAAGCTTGATTTTGAGCCATCGCTCCCTCGTTTGTAGTAATCCCTTTAGGGATCGGATGTTGACTATTTGGAAGAACCGTTGCGAAATCAATGCAACATCGTCCTGCTAACCACAATCCACGTGCCGACGAGAAACAACACCGCCGTCGCCGCCATCGCACCCCAGAAAAGTTTTTTGTGATAGCGCGAGCCTTCGGCAAAATCGACGATCACGATGCGCAGCCCATTAAGCGCGTGGAAAATGATCGCACCCATCAGCAAAATTTCACTGATCTTGATCAACGGGCTTTTGTAAAACTCCATCACCGCATTGAACTTTTCCGGACCGCCGTAAATTTGCGTTTGCGTCCAGATGTGAAAAAAAAGAAAAATCGTGATCCCGACGCCGGTAATGCGGTGCAACAGCCACGAGAACATGCCGGTTTTGACTTCATAACCGAGAAAACGCATGCTGGCTCCTCTCCTGTTTCTCTAAAAAGTAGTTTGCTCTGGAATTATTCTCAATGCCTTAAAGTCGCTTCTCCTTGTCTTGGCCCCGAATATCTGTCATCCACGTTAGAGTCGTTAGAAGAACAGTTATGAGTGTTAGAGCGATATTTATGATCATATCAATTTCTAATCCTATTTATTGAAGCAGCGAATATAGTTTATACGAAACTCAACCGTCCTCTCGGCACTGGAATCTGGCGGCCTAATTCTTTCGCTGTCTCAATCCATTCCTGCATTGCGATTTCCAAGTTAGCCAATGCTTCCTGATACGTGGTTCCATCTGCTATACACCCAGCCAACTCGGGAGCCTCGGCGACAAAGGCTTTATCCTCTGCGCTCCAGTAGATGATCACTTCATAGCGATTCATCCTGCCTTTGCGCCGCATTTCCTGCACACGCCGCTCTTTGCGGTCATTCCATATACCGAAGAATAAGAGCGACAGAACAAACGCGAGCAAGATTAAAGATGCGGTAAAAATGTTATACATTTTCCCACACTCCCAGGCCTTATCGTTTCATTTGCCGCGCTCGCCGTTCTTTTCGATCATTCCATAAAATGAAGAAAAAGATCGAAAGGCCGAATACCAATAAGATCAAAGATGCAAAAAAGACACCGTACATAGCATTATTCCTTTTTTGTCACTTCTTCTTTTGCTGTCTTATCAGCATCTCCGTGTCGACGATTTTTTACATGAAACAAGACCAGTGAAAATTAAAATTAGCCCGACAAGGATAGTGCAATTGAAAGCTGTAAGTTAAAGTTCTGCACGAAGAACGAAGCGATTCCAGCAATCGTAGCAGTCTTACCCAAATCGACAAGAAGATCGCCAGCTTTAACCACAACTTCGTCGTAGATTTTCACCCTTCCTCCACTCCTCAAATTTTGATAGCCAACAACCAGCAACTTCAGATGTGTATCGCCTCCCCAAACGCATTCGCCGCCGCTTCCATCACCGCCTCGGTCAGCGTCGGATGCGCGTGGACGGTTTTGATAATATCGTGCGCCGTCGCTTCGGCGGTTTTGGCCAATACCAATTCCGCGATCAAATCCGTCGCTTCATTGCCGAGAATGTGCGCGCCGAGCAGCTCACCATATTTTTTGTCAAAGATTAATTTGACGAAGCCATCCGTTTCACCTACCGCAATCGATTTACCAAGCGGCTTGAACGGGAAACGCCCAACGGCGACGTCGTGGCCTTTTTCTTTAGCTTTCGCCTCGGTCAATCCCACGCTCGCGACTTGCGGCTGGCAATACGTGCAGCCTGGAATGGCGTCGTACTTCACCGGCGTCGGATGCTTGCCGGCAATCGCTTCAATACAACAGATGCCTTCCGTTGATGCCACGTGCGCCAACAACGGCGCGCCGATCACGTCGCCGACAGCGTAGATGCTTGGCACATTGGTGCGGTAAAATTGATCGTATTTAATGAACGAGCGATCAACCGCAACGCCGGCGTCCTCAAGTCCCATATTTTCTGTATTCCCCGCAAAGCCAATCGCCATCAACGCCACCTCGCCGGAAATTTCTTTCTTGCCGGTTTTCGTCGCGACGGTTACAGTCACGCCACTCGCCGTCGTTTTCACCGCTTCCACTTTGGCTGCGGTTTCGATGGCGATACCGTTTTTCTTGAAATTGGCGGTTAGTGATTTCACCACTTCCTCGTCTTCGAGCGGCAGAATCTGCGGCATCATTTCGAGAATGGTGACTGTGCAGCCGAAAGCATTATAGAAATACGCGAATTCCACGCCAATCGGGCCGCCGCCGATGATCACCATAGATTTGGGCATGGGATCGAGAATCATCGCCTCGGTGCTAGTGATGACTTTTTTACGATCGATCTCCACGCCAGGAATGCTGCGATGCTTGCCGCCGGTCGCAATGATAATATGTTTGGCGCGATATTCGCCGACGGCCTTGCCGTCTTTGGTGACTTCTAATGTTTTATCTTTACGAAGCCGAGCGCGCCCATCGACGTGCTCAATCTTATTTTTTCTAAACAGAAAATTCACCCCTTTGCTGATTTGGTCGGCAATCTTGCGGCTGCGTTGAATGATCGGCGTCCATTCAAAGCCGATCTGTTCAGCTTTCAAACCGAATTCTTTGGCGCGATGCATAAGATGATAAACTTCTGCGGAACGCAGCAACGCTTTGCTGGGAATGCAGCCCCAGTTCAAACATAGCCCACCCAGCTTGTCCTGCTCGATAACGCCGACGTTCATGCCAAGCTGCGCCGCGCGAATTGCTGCCACGTAGCCGCCTGGCCCGCCGCCGACGACAATGAGATCAAACTCTTTCAACTCTTCGCTCCTGTTCTATTCAAATTTCACTTGGTAATAAATTTCTGCCTCGGCCAATTCACAGTTAAGTGAGGGTAGTTTGACAATGTCTTGTAAACGATCCCAATATTTGATCTGCCAGATTCTATTGTCGATTCTAATATATTGCTCAACTAGATAGTGATCATCAGCAATAAATAGAAACTCTCGCAAAGTCGGAATTTGTTGGTAAAACTTAAATTTTTTGCAACGGTCGTATGCTTCGGTGTTTTCAGATAACACTTCCACCAGCACGGTCGGATTGAGCAAATTATCTTCATCCTCAAATTCGCCTTTTCCAAACACAACTGACACATCGGGATAACCATAAAAACCGACAGCAGCAATCTTAATTCGCATGTCGCTTGGAAAAACAAAACATGAACGTTTTTTGAGTTGCATTCTCAACTCCCCCATGACATTTCCCGCAATCAGATTATGATTGGATTTGCACCTTGCTCTTGCATGAATTTCGCCATTGTAATAATCGCTTTTGTCTGCTGCGGCGCGTTCGAGTTTTAAATACTCTTCAGGTGAAATTTTTTTTGCATTTGAATTTATCATGGCTTCTTTCACCCTTTCCCCTACTCTCCCCTTCGGCTTCGCCAGTTGGGCCGACTGGGTTACGTTTGATTTTTTGCGAGAATATCGCGCACCACCAGTTTCACATGCTCACGGCCATTTTCGATGAATATATTGTCGCCGCCTTTGCTCGCGGCGACGACGCCGGCAATATACAAACCTGGCACGTTGGTCTCGAACGTTTCGGGATCGTAGCAAATTTTGTGATTTGCTTCATCAATCCTGACACCGGCGCGTTGCACAAACTCAAAGTCCGGATGATAGCCGGTCATCGCAAAGACGTAGTCATTCTCCAAGCGCAGTTCTTGCTCCGAGCCGTTCTTCACGAAGATAGCGCCTTCCGTGATGCGCGTGACGCGCGTGTTGAACAGCGCTTTGATGCTCCCTTCCTTGATCCGGTTGAGAATGTCTGGGCGGAGCCAGTATTTGACACTTTGCCCAATCTCCGCGCCGCGATAGATGAGCGTTACCTCGGCGCCGTGGCGATACAAATCGAGTGCCGCTTCCACCGCCGAGCTTTTGCCGCCGATGACGGCAACTTTACGGCGATAAAATGGAAACGGCTCGGTATAATAATGTGAGACTTTCGGCGGATTCTCGCCGTCGATATTGAGAAAATTAGGATTGTCATAAAAGCCCGTGGCGATGACCACGTGTCGTGCATGGTATTTTCGCCGTGTTGTCTGAACCTGAAAAATTTCTTCACTTGCGGTGATCTGATCGACTTTTTCGTCGAAATGAATGTCGAGTTTGTAGTGCTCACTGACGCCGCGATAATAGTTCAGCAAATCCTGCCGCGACGGTTTGGTGTCGGTAATGATGAAAGGAATATCGCCGATTGACAAAAGCTCCGGCGTGGAAAAAAAACGCACGTTGATCGGGCAGCGAAAAATCGAATTGGTCAGACAGCCTTTTTCAAGAATCAAATGCGACAGTCCGTGACGTTTGGCCTCAATGGCACAAGCGAGGCCAACCGGGCCGGCGCCGACAATCAAAACGTCGATCAATAAATTTATTTCCTGTCCACTTGATGCGGGTCTCACGGTTTCAAGAGATTCCTTTCATCACTCCATAATGAACACAGTCAGGAGCGACTGGTTTACGATTTAAGAGGCCGACGACTGTGATGTTTTGCTTGGTGATCTATCTTGCGCAGACCCGAGGCTGATCTTTATTTTCCACTTGTCAATATTCAAAGAGAAGTGATATCCTCGAATCATGATAATCAGCATAAAAATAATAAGAGTAAGCGATTCAATGGCGATGGCGAGCAAAACGGCGTCTAACAAGAACCATCCACCGGCTGTTCTGGGAATCGATGCCCAAAGTGCATAAATAACCGCCGCCAATAGTCCGAAAATAAATATTTGAGCGCTGCGAAGGAGCATGTGTTCGAGGTATTGTCTCCTCCCCTCCCAGGGTCTGGTGCCTTCAAGTTTTATTATTTTCAGCATAAGAGAGCTCATTTTTTAATAAGAGTTCTGGCATAGATAACCAAATCAAGAACCGCGTAGATCAAATAAAGAAGCAAAACCACGACATGAGAGGCCTCTTCGAGCAAGCGAGTAAAAACGCTATCATGAACAGGAAAAAGAAAATTTGCCGCCATAATCACCAGCTTGATCGCAACCATAGCCGCGATAGCGGCAATCGTGTCGCACGAAATGATCTTGAGAAGCTCGAGTAAATGCCTGAGCGGATCATCTGCTCTTCGTTTCAGTCGGCTCATTCGGGTTCTGAGCTTTGGTTATATTCCAAAAAATTTTTACGAACTAAATTGTTCACATTTAAATTTGCTGTTCGCAATTACTTGCTTTGCGAACGGCGAAATTTACGGACTTGAATCACAGCAAAGATGTAAAGCCCGACGCCAAATGCGAACACCAACAATACTCCCAGAAAAACATTAGACATTTTCTTCGCAAGAACTTTTTTGAGCGGCGCTTTTCTCATCTCGAACCTTAAGTATAATAAAATTTTCCGCAAATTTCAAGCGCTATTTCCTTTTATTTTTTTCCTTTACGCCGCCTCAGCTAACTCCTTGCGCACGTGCGGAATCAGCCCACCATGGCCCATAATTCCCGTCATCACCTGCGGCAACTTTTCGCCGTGATAAATTTTGCCGCGATGCGAAACCGTGCCGTTGACGAAATCGACTTCCAGCGGTTCGCCGTCTTTGACCGCCGCATAAAAATTCTCGTCAGGCACGATGAGAAATGGAATGGCCTCGTTGACGAGATTGCGTTTGTGGATGTAGGCAAAGCTTTTGGCGATGATCGCCTGCACGCCCGCGCCTTTCAACGCCCACGCTGCATGCTCGCGTGAGCTGCCGCAGCCCCAACCCTCGCCGGCAACGACGATGTTCTCCCCCGCTTGCACGCGCTTCACAAAATCCGGACGGAAATGATAAAACGCTTTCGCGCCGATTTCCTGTAAATCCGAGAGATGGCAGAACTCGCCGGCAATGATCGCGTCGGTGTCGATGTTGTCGCCAAAAGTTTGTGCCTTGCCCGCGATCAGCGCGTATTGCATTTTGCCGTTGCCGCTCGCTCGTTGCGCCGCGTGTGTGGAGTGATCCGGCTGCGGCTTTGTGAATACAACAGCCGGCAATCCCGATTTCGGCGCGACGAGGCGCTGCCATTTCTCGCGGTCAATTTGCGCCAGCAACGGCCGCGGATCAGTGATTTGCATATTAAACGACGAAGCCGCAACCGTCGCCGCGGAAGCGAGCCACGCGATGCTGCCTTTGCCCATGCGGTTGTGAAAATTGCGATTTTGCGAAGAGAGCCAAATTTCACCTGGCAAGGCGCGATCACTCGCGATGCCGAGACACATACTGCAACCTGGCTCGTTGAGGCGATAGCCGGCGCGCTGGTAAATTTCGAGCAATCCGGCTTTCTGCAAATTCTCGGCGATCTCCAAACTGCCAGGCACGACGATGCGATAATCCGTCGAGATTGCCAGCGGTTTCATGCCGGCGCGAAGTCCGGCCTCCAAAACCAGCGCGCCGAGAATGAGCTCTTCTTCCGTCGTCGTACACGCGCCGATGAAGCAGCCATCCAATTTTTGGCCGATAGTGTCTTCCACATTAAAAACATTGTCCGGCGAAAACGGCTTGGCCACTTGCGACGCTAATCCGTTGAGATCAATACGAAAGGTTTCGAGATACTTGGCGTCTTCATCTGCCGCGAACCACCATCCTCCCTGCCGAAACTCCGAATCGCGGCGTTGCTGCATGGTTCGCAGCACGTGGCTGTCTGCCGGAAAAATGCCGTTCAACCCGCCGAACTCCGCCGTCATATTCGCAATGGTGAAACGAAAATCTGTGGAAAAATCTTCGAGATGATCGCCGGTAAATTCGACGGTGCGCTCCATCGCGACAGTGTTGCGGCCGAGCTGGCCGAGGGTTTTCAAAATCACATCTTTGCCGGTGAGGCCGAATGGCAAGCGGCCGGCGTAATGCACGCGAATGGCTTCCGGCACTTGAATCCACGAGCGGCCGAGCACCATCGCAATGGCGATATCAGCGCCGCCGAGGCCGATGGCTAGCGCGGCCATGCCGCCGTGTGAGCTGGTGTGCGAATCGGCGCCGAGCACGATTTCTCCGGGCCGCACGAGTTGCCGGAAAAACTCGGTGTGCATGATGGTTTGGTTGGCGTCGTAAAAATACTTGAGCCTGGCTTCTTTGGCGAAATGACGCGACAGGTGAACTAATTTTTGCGTGCGGCTATCATTGGCCAGCGTCTCGCGATCGACGGTGTGATCGAGCGCGAGATAAAAGCGGTCTTTATTAAACAGCGGCGGCCGGCCCAGCGCCTCGTAAGTGAGGTTCATGCCGTTCCACGCCAGCTCGCTGGCTATCGTCCAGTCCACTGAAATAGTAATAATGTCGCCGGCCTTGACGTGATCTTTCGGCCAATCTAGCGCGTGATGATAGAGAATTTTTTCAGTAAGCGTCATCCCTGCCATAGCTGATCTCCGCAAAACTTGTTTCTGGTTGCTGGTCGCTTGTTGCTCGCGCGCGGTGCTTGATTCACGAATAACTGGTGTCTGTCGCGAAAAACTGATTTAGCTCGTCATCGCGAGCGTTTCTCAGCGAAGCGATCTCCTAGAACCCACACCAATCGTGCATTTGAGAATTTTCGGACAAGCACCAATTACTTGATCTCGATAAACGACTCGAGCCGCTGTTACTTCAAGATAACATTTTTAACATTCACCACAAGGATTTTTTTAAACACGCAATATCAAGGACGAACGCGGAGGGGATTTAAGGAAAGGTTATGGAAATGCTATGACAAATGCGCGTGAGACGCCGGAGCGGCTCGCGCACGAGCGAAATCTGCGCGGTGGGATTACTTGGCGATGCGAGGGTTACAATCCAACCCATGTCCATAGCCACCTCCAAGCCCAAGAACTCCGTGTAGAATTTCCGGCTCGCATCAATCTGGTCAGAGTTGATGTTCGGCACGACTCTTCTAATGCTCATGGCGTTCTTTTCTGTTCAAGCAACGGACGAATTCACGAGACGCGTACGATGCGGCCCAACGCCCAGTTTAGGCAAAATTGTTAACTGAAGCTATTATTCAACTGCAAGATGATTTCTCTTACGCTTAACTTATTTGAAAAAGTCTCTAATACTTTGTCGGGCTTGCTTCTTCTCAGATTCGCCAGTACTTGGCTCTTTTTGAAGTAGCTCTGGTTGCTCAGTTATTGGCTCTTGAATCACGTTCTTTAGATTAAAAATCGTATCAGTTCCTTCAAGTGCTTCCAAATTGGGGACAAGCAAGTTACGTATAGTTAGCAATATTCTTTCCTGTTCATCTGAAAGCGTTTCGCCTTTTAGCATTAATAAAATGGCATTTGCTATTCTAATTAACTTATCAGTATATTTTGTTTTCCTTTTCTCAATTCTTGTTATAAATGAAGGTAATATCAGCCTGAAATGTCTCACTTGCGCCGGATCAACTTGATCCGGAAATCCGCTAGCTTGGCGCTGATCACAAATTTCCCCGATTGCAAACAAACAATACAAGTGTATTTGGTGGTGCAGAATTTGTGATTGAAGAATTATAGATAGAAAGTTTAAGGTATCTTTAAAAACACTTCTTGGAAGAGGGTTCCCGTAAACACGAGAAACACCTGCCAGTTTACCAAATGCCCAGAGAGCATGCAGTACATCACTAAGTCGCAAGTCATAACGATTGGTAAGTCTGAGAATCTCTTTTACTGACTTCTCTCCACCAACCTTACCGAGAGCGACTAATATAAACATTTTAATTCTTTTAGCTCTATTACCTGAATTTTGCACCGAAAAACAGTTTTTGAAAAAGTTGTTGCAAAATCATGTGGGAATCCGCTTATTGATTGGGTAAAAATCAAGGTGGTCTTTCTTTTACCCAAGCTTCGGAGGATACCCACATGGTGCCCAAACCTAAAGCCAAGCGATCATCAAAACGGCACAACAACCGCAGTTCCAA
>Ga0247727_10002142_pt1 | contig 45564 bp, 44 predicted proteins | sample WisWelCaveWW1625_FD_202498 | JGI IMG/M metagenome (GOLD analysis project Ga0247727, IMG submission 202498) | Biofilm microbial communities from Wishing Well Cave, Virginia, United States - WW16-25 | ecosystem: Environmental > Aquatic > Deep subsurface > Groundwater > Cave microbial mat | place...
CATCGCGCGGTATGCCCGTTATCGGAATCGCCAGGTCGGGACCCATCAGCACCCGCTGAGCCACCTGCTCAGCATTAGGGATATTAAGTTGGAGTCACACTAGTGGCGCGGCTTCTTCGTGCTCCGCTGCTCCGCCAGCCCGTCGAGCGACTGCAGGATCGTGTTCGCCAGCGAGACGCCGAGCCGCTCGAATTCCGGCGCGAGATCCCGGGCGGTGCGCGCGGTGACGCGCTCAAGCTCCGGGGCCAGCTCGCGCCCCAGCGCGACGCCCAGGCTCTCGAACTGCGGCCTCAGGTCCCGCTCGAAGGTCCGGGCCAGCCGGCGCGCCACGCGCCGCGCTGCCGCCGGGTCGCGGCTCCAGATCTCGACCAGCGAGTCGATGGCCGCGTCGAGCTGGACCTCCACCTCGTGATCGAGATTCGCGTCCACCTGCGCTTCGACGTCGACATGGGCGTCGACATGCGCGCGCACCTGCGCGTCCACGCCCTGCTCGGCCCGCCGCAGCGCCGAGGCCACCAGATCCTCGAACCGGCGGCCGTGGTCCGTGTACGCCGGCACACCGCTGGTGCGCACCGGCGTGAGCTCCCAGCGCCCTTCGGCGCCCACCAGGCGGATCGGCGCCAGCTCGTCTTCCTCACACAGGTCGCGATCCTCCTCGACGGCCTGCCCGTTCACCATCACCCGGTAGCCCTCCGGCACCACGAATGCGCGGCCCCATTGCCTGAAGCCGATCCGTCCGGTGCCCGAGAGGCGCGCCGACCACCCGGCGTGCAGGTAGATCAGCCGCCCGCCCTCGCGGATGGACGCCCACCCGTCCCCACCACTCGTCGCTTCGAACGCGGCGGCCTCGACCGTCCAGCCCTCCCCGGTCGCCTCGTTCCCGGAGACCTCGGACCAGGCCGCGCCGACATCCTCGGCCGCGACGCCGGGCACGACCCACGCCACGGCGGCGATCGCCGCCGCGCCCATGAGACCGCGGAACGCCCATGCGAAGCGACGCGGCGGCGCGCGCCGGCCCTCGAGCAGGCTCTCCACCCGCGAAACCAGCTGCCCGCCGTGCTCGGCCATCCCCGCCACCGGCGCCGGCTCGGGTGTGGCCTGCATCCACTCGGCCACTTCGGCCAGGCACCGGGCCAGCTCCAGTCCACCCGCCCGCTCGGCGGCCCAGGCATCGCACAGGAACTCGGAGGCTTCCTGCAGACGCCGCCGGGCGATCCGGTTCAGCGGCTGGAAGAAGAACAGCGACTCGACCAGCGACGCGGCAACCAGCCAGCCGGGGTCGCGGCGCACGATGTGCCCGAGCTCGTGCGCGAGCACCGCGCGCTGTGCGCACGGCGCCATCTCCCGCGCGACGCGCGCGGGGAGGACGATCTCGCCGGCGAAGGCGATAGGACCCCGCAGCCGGTCGCTGATGGACAGGCGTGGCGGGGCGATGCGGGCCGCGCGCGCCAGATCCGACAGCGTATTCACCAGGGGCCCCTCGTCCAGCGGGCGGCGGTCATGCAGGCGCCGCCGCATCGCGAGGCGCAGCCACAGGATGCGGAACCCGAACCCGACGGCCCCTACCAGCCACAAGTCCAGCAGCACGCCTGGCCAGCTCACGTTCACGCCGGAGAGCAGGCGCCGCACGCGTGGAGCCGGGGCGACCGGGGCTGGCGCGGAGGCGGCGCCGGCTGCCGTGGCGGACCACGTCGCCACGGTTGCGGTCTCCCCGGATCGGACGGCCGCCGATTCGGCGCGCAGCCTGGGCGAGACCGACGCTACATCCACCAGATGCCGGGCGTCGCCGGTTGCCAGCGCGACGTACCCGCCGACCGGCTGGACCCGCAGGGCCACCTGTGCGGTCGCAGTCGCGAGGCCGCCGATCAGGGCGACCTTCCAGAGCGTGTCCTTGGCGGCATGGGAGCGCACGATGCGCACCGCCGTGAGCAGCAGGGCCCCGCCGAGCAGCAGGGTGCTGTGCACGACATAGGTGAGCAGCCACGCGACGCACGCGAGGAGGATGGTCATCTCAGGCCTCCGTGTTCCGCTGCTTCTGCTCGAGGATCCGGCGCACCCGATCCAGGTCGCCCGGATTGATCTCGCCTTCGCTCAGGAGATGGCTGACGAGCGCCGTGACGTCGCCACCGAACAGCCGCTCCGCGAGACCCGAGACCATCGAGCGGCGGACTTCTTCTTCCGATACGAGCGGCCGGTACAGATAGTGTCGGCCCGCCTGGCGCCGGGTGATGTGCCCCGAGCGCTCGAGCCGGGTCAGAATGGTGGCCACCGTCGTCAGGGCGAGGTTGCGCTCCCGCGCCACGGCGGCGTGCACGTCGGCGACGCTGGCCTCCCCGCGGTCCCACAGGACACGTATCAGGGCCAGCTGCAGGTCGGTCAGTTCCAAGTCCATGCGTTCATATCTACATATGTAGTACGTGGTGTCAAGCTGGGAGTTTCAGGGCGGCGGGCGGGGTTCGGGGCCCATGGGAGTGAACTCCCGGCTCGGCCCTGCCGCTCAAGCGGCGGGGCGCCCCGTCGGCTTCAGCCGTAGCGCCGAGCCGGGGCTCTCAGCCCCGTGGACGAATGAAGCAGCGCCGATGTCGGCTACACGCCGCCGAACCACGGGTAGCCCTGGTCCTCCCAGTAGCCCCCAGGGCGCCGGTCCGTGAACTCCACGGAGAACAGGTACTTGGTGAGCTTGTAGCCGAGCTTGGTGGGGGAGTAGAGGCGGAGGGGGGCGCCATGGTCGGGCCCGAGGGGCCGGTCGTTGAACGCGTAGGCCAGGATGGTCTGCTCGTGCATGGCGGAGGGAAGGTCCCAGCCGTTGCTGTACCCGTCGTCGAAGGAGCGGAAGCGCACGTAGCGCGCGGCGGGCAGCGGCTCGACGCTGCCGGCCAGCGCGCCGAAGCGCGCCCCGGTCCACGTCGCGATCGCCGTCCAGCCCTCGACACAGTGGTGCTTCACCGTGTACGTGAGCCGCGGGAGGGCCTCCAGCTCGAGCTGGCTGAACATCCGCGGCCGCCGTACCAGCCCGCCCACGTGGAGCGCCCACGAGGCGGGATCTTCGAGCATCGGCATCCCGCCGCGCATGATGTAGTAGGAGGGGAAATGGCGCTCCGGGGTCCGGGAGCGGATCGGGTACTCCCTGGCGAGCCGGGAAGAGAAGAGGCGCGCACTGACCCAGTCGTTGAAGCTCGAGAACGACGACAGGTCGTCTTCGAGCGGGCCGCCGCGGAATCCGCAGGCGGACACCAGCGCCGAAGCGCCGGCGGTGGCGGAAGCGACCAGAAACGCCCGGCGACCTGCGGTCTCACGCTCCTTCACTGGGGAACCTCCCGCGGTACCAGCCGGTGACCATGGCGCGCAGCGACGCAGGGTCCACGAGGAACACCAGCGCGACGTGTACGACCAGGAAGCCGGTGAATACCCAGACGGTGACGAAGTGCCAGTAGCGCGCCCACTCGTAGCCGCCGAACAGGGTCGTGAGCCACGAGAGCTGCACCGGCTTCCAGACGGCGAGCCCCGACAGGACGGCGGCAGCGCCGAGCGCGACGATGAAACAGTAGGCCGCTTTTTGCAGCGCGTTGTGCTTGCCCTGGGGCGGATGCTCCTTCCGCAACCGCAGGTAGTAGAGCTGCATCTGTACCGCGCGGGGCAGGTCCCGCGGCCGGAACACCAGCCAGCGCAGCTCGCCCGACCACGCCAGGTACGCGAGGTACAGCAGCCCGTTCAGGACCAGCGGCCACATCAGGAAGAAGTGGATGTTGAGCGCGCCGGCCAGCCAGCCACCGGCGCGGGCCCACGCCGGGAAGTCGACGCCCTCGAGCGGATTGATGCCAACCGACTCGTCGCCTCGCAGGCCGAAGCGGGGATAGGCGCGGTAGATCTGCAGACCCGAAGCGACCATCAGCACGAGCACGATCGCGTTGACCCAGTGCGTGAGTCGCACGATCCAGTGGTGACGCTTCACGAAGGCCGGGGCGGGAGCTTCCGGGGCGGTCTCGGGCGTCGCGGCGGGTGGCGGCGCCGGCGCCGGAGCGTCGAGCGGCGGTCCGGGCGATGCGTCCGTGGGCTCGGGCATTACCCCAGCGAACGTCAGACGAGCGCGGCCGGTTCCCCGCCCCGGGCGGCGCGCACGAAGGCGGCGAGTTTGGCCTCGTCGAGCCGCCCGCCCGTGCGCACCCCGCTGCAGACGTCGAGTCCGAACGGCTGGACGGCACGCAGGGCTTCGGTCACGTTGGCCGCGTTCAGCCCGCCCGCGAGCCACACCGGCACGCCCGCCTGGTCGCGGATGCGGCGGCTGAGACTCCAATCGTGGGTGCGGCCCGTGCCGCCCAGCTCCTTGACGGGGAGGTCGGGCCTTCCGGAGTCGAGCAGCAGCGCGTCCACGTCCTGGGCGACGTCCAGCGCCTCGTCGACGGACCATTCGTTCACGACATGCACCACCTGCACGATCTCGATATCGGGGAGGGCCTGGCGCACGTCGCGCGGCGTGCCGAGGGCGAGGCGGTCGCAGATCTGCACCGTGGTCACGCCGGTGCGGCGTACCTGCGCGATGATGGCCGTGGCGTCCGGCTGGCTCGTGAGCAGGAACGTGGCGACCTGGCCGCGAACGGCGGAGGCGATCTCCGTGATCAGCGGTTCGGGAATCGGACCCGGCCCACTCGGCATCGCGGACACCAGCCCGATGGCGTCGGCGCCGTGCGCGATGGCCAGCTCGGCCTCGGCGCGGCTCGCCATGCAACATATCTTGATGCGTGGCAGGGTCGAGGGCATGACCGTATCCTAATGCTGGTCCAGGTACAAGACGCACGCCATGGCCGCCGGTAACGTCCTCAAGGAGCCGCCGTGAAAGTCCTGAAGGTACTCGGGATCATCCTCCTCGTGCTCGTCCTGCTCGCCGCGGCGGGCGGTGGCTGGATGTACTGGAAGAGCAACGGCACGATCAACCGCCGGTACGACGTGCCCACCGTGAGCCTCCCGCTGCCGACCGATTCGGCCTCGCTGGCGCGCGGCCGGCATCTCGTGGAGGCCGTGGGCAAGTGCTTCGATTGCCACGGCGAGAACCTGGGCGGCATGGTGATCATCGACGGCATGCCGTTCGCGCGGGTGATCGCGCCAAACCTGACGCGGGGCCGGGGCGGCGTGGGGGCGGCGCGGAGCGACGCCGAGCTGCTACGGGCCGTCCGGCACGGCGTGCGGCCGGACGGGCGCGGGCTGGTGATCATGCCGTCCGAGGCCTACATCCATTTCACGGACGCGGACCTTGCCGCCGTCGTCGCGTACGTCCGGAGCGTGCCGCCCGTGGACAACGAGCTGCCGGCCACCGCGTTCGGGCCCATCGCGCGGATGCTGCTGGCGCAGGACAAGCTCCCGGTCTTCCCGGTGTCCTACATCGCCCACGACAGCGTGGCTCCATACGGGGCCACTCCGGACACCACGACCAGGTACGGCCGGTACCTTGCCTGGACCGGCGGGTGCCACGCGTGCCACAACCCGGCCGGCTCGGGCGGCGCGATGCCGGGCGGCCCACCGGACGCTCCCGCCGCCGCGAACATCACGCCGGGTGGCCTGCCCGACTGGACGGAGGCGGACTTCGTGCGCCTGCTGCGCGAGGGCAAGGGTCGGGGCGACCGCGACATCGACAATGCGAACATGCCGTGGCGCAACAGCGGCCGGATGACGGACGCCGAGATCCACGCGCTCTACCTCTATCTCCGGTCGCTGCCGCCCCGGGAGTTGGGCCAGACGTGAGCCGTTTCGTGTGGCTCACGGCCGCAGTGTTCCTGGTGTGGGCCGCGGTGGTGTGGGTGCGGCGGCACGATGAACGGCGCACCGCAGCCCCGCCGCACCGCCGCACCGACGACGAGATCGACCGTGAGGCGCTGGAAGAAGCCGAGCGGGACGTGCGCGATCTGGGCGCCGACGGGCGCGGCCGCCCGCTGGAGGACGCGGTCGGCGACGACTGGGGGCCGGGCACGTCGAAGACGCCGCTCGGCTAGAGCGCCTCGTAACCTTTCGCGCTGATCCGCGCGGCGACCAGCGGCAGCGCCTCGGCCGCGCCTTCCCCGATGCGGAGGGCGCGGCCGAGCGCGTCTTCGGCGATGCGGAGCCCGGCCTCGTCGCGCGCGTAGATGGAGGCGAGCGGCTCGCCGCGCTCGACCCGCTGGCCGGGCCGCGCGCTGATGACGAAGCCGACGGTGGGGTCGACGACGTCGTCCACCCTCTGGCGCCCCCCGCCCATCTGCACCACGGCGCGCCCGATGGCGCGGGGCTCGACCTGGAGCACCGTGCCGGCCCGCGGCGCGGCGAACACTTCCACCAGCGCTGCCTGAGGCAGGATCGCGGGGTCGTCCACCACGGCGGGGTTGCCGTCCTGGGCCTCGATGATCTCGCGCAACTTATCGAGCGCGCGCCCGCTCGAGAGCGCGGTCTCAAGGTCGCGCCGGGCCGCGCGCGCGTCCTTCGCGCCCGACAGCAGGAGCATCTCCACCCCTTCCACCATGGTCACTTCGAGCAGGTCTTCCGGCCCTTCACCGCGCAGCGCCGCGATCGACTCCTCGACCTCGAGCGCGTTCCCGCAGGCGCGCCCCAGCGGGCGGTCCATCGCGGTGAGCAGCGCGACGGTCGGGCAGCCCCGGTCCTCGCCCAGGGCGATCATGACTTCGGCCAGCTCGCGCGACCGGGCGGGATCGGTGATGAACGCGCCGCTGCCCAGCTTCACGTCGAGCACCAGGCCGTGCAGTCCTTCGGACAGCTTCTTGCTCATGATGCTCGCGGCGATGAGCGGGATGCTCTCGACGGTGGCCGTCACGTCGCGCAGCGCGTACAGCTTCTTGTCCACCGGCGCGATCTCGGGAGTCTGGCCGATGAGGACGCACCCGATCCGCTCCATCTGCGCGCGCGTTTCCACCAGCGAGAGGCCGGTGCGGAAGCCGGGGATGCTCTCGAGCTTGTCGAGGGTGCCGCCGGTGTGACCGAGGCCGCGGCCCGACATCATCGGCACGGCCACGCCGCAGGCGGCGACCAGCGGGGCGAGCACCAGTGACACCTTGTCGCCGACGCCGCCGGTGGAGTGCTTGTCCACCACCGGCCGGCCCAGGCCGGCCCAGTCGAGGCGCGCGCCCTCGCCCATCATGCCGTCGAGCAGGGCCGCCGCCTCCTCGCGGGTGAAGCCCTTGAGGAAGCCCGCCATCAGCAGCGCGGCGAGCTGGTAGTCCGGCACGCGGCCGGCGGCGTACTCCGAGAGGAGCCCGCGCCACTCGTCAGGCGTGAGGGCACCGCCGTCGCGCTTGCGCTCGATGAGTCCGGGGACGAACATTAGCCCAATCCCTCCACCGCGGAGCCGTCCCACCATGCGCAGCTGGATCGCCGTCGCCGCCGCCGTTGTGGCGTGCGCGCGCCCGCTGGCGGCGCAGATGGACCTGGCCGCGCACGTGGCCGCCGGCGATTCGGCGCGGTGCCGCCGCGCCGCGGAGGAGGCGCTCCAGCACTACCGCGCCGCCCTCGCTCTGGACTCGCTGCACTACGACGCGAACTGGAAGGCCGCGCAGGTGCTCGTGGACATCGGCAAGGGTCTGCCCAACGAGCAACGGGCACGGCGCGACTCGCTCTACGCCGAGGGGCAGATGTTGGCCGAGCGCGCCGTGCGCGTCAATAGCCCCGGCGCCGACGGGCATTTCATGGTCGCCGTGGCGATCGGCCGCGTGGCCCTCACCAAGGGCGCCCGCGAGCGGGTCCGCTACGCCCGCGTGGTCCGCGACGAGGCGCTGCGCGCCAGCGAGCTCAACCCCCAGCACGATGGGGCGCTCCACGTCCTCGGCCGGTGGAACGCGGAGATCCAGCGGCTGCCGGCCGTCACGAAGTTCTTCGCCCGGACGTTTCTCGGCGCCGCGATCTTCAGCGAGGCGACGTGGGAAAACGCGGTGAGCAACTTCGAGCGCGCGATCAACATCGCGCCCACCAACCTCTACCACCATCTCGACCTGGCCGAAACCCTGATCGACATGAATCGCGCCACCGACGCGATTCCGCACCTCCAGCAGGTGATCAGCCTGCCGCTCGGCTGCGACCCGGAAGACGCCAGCTACAAGCGCCAGGCGCAGCAGCTGCTCGAGCGGATCAGCCGGAGATAGACTCCTCGGCCCGGCGGCGCACCTTCGCCACCCGGTCCTTCGCGTCCTCGTAGTGGTCCTGCGCCTCCGCGGCGAGCCGCCGGGCCTTGCGCCGCAGCAGTCGCCGCGTTTGCTCGCCGCTCTGCGGCGCGACCAGCAGCGCCACCCCCGCCCCGATCAAGGCGCCGATGATGAGCCCGACCGCGAGCGTCCGGGTCCCGCCTCTGTCGTCCATCACGTCCTCCGTCTGCGGCCCTCGGCCATCAGCCGCTCCACGTCCTCGGCGCGCCGCGGCGCGTTGCCCGACAGCAGCTCGTAGCCCGTCGCGGTCACCACCACGCAGTCCTCGATACGCACGCCGAGCGACTCGGCCGGAATGTAGACGCCCGGCTCGATCGTGAACACCATCCCGGGCTCGAGCGGCCGCCGACCCGGCAGCGGGTCGTGCACGTCCATCCCGATCCCGTGCGACAGCCCGTGAATCATGTACCGGTCGCAGGTCGCGGGCTCGCGCAGCTGCTCGCCCGGCTGGGCAGGGCACAGGTCGCCCGATTGATCGCGCAGCCAGGCGAGCGCGATCTGGTTCAGCCGAAGCAGCGTCGTGCCCGGGCGGACCGAATCCATCGCCGCCTGCTGGGCGCCGAGCACCAGGTCGTAGAGCGCGCGCTGCCGCGGGGTGAACCGGCCGCCCACCGGGACGGTGCGCGTGATGTCGGCGGTGTACTGGCCCCATTCGGCGCCCGCGTCCACTACGACGAGGTCACCCTCGCGCGTCCGGCGCCGGTTCACGTCGTAGTGGAGCGTGGTGGCGTTGAACCCGCTCCCGACGATGCTCGGGTAGCCGAGCCGGTCGGCGCCCTGGCGTCGCACGGACGCTTCGAAGATGGCTTCCAGCTCGTACTCGAACATCCCGGCACGCGCGCCCCGCATCAGGTCCGCGTGCGCGTTGGCGGAAAGGACGATGGCGCGGCGCAGTGCCTCGAGCTCGGCCGCGTCCTTGACGGCCCGCAGCGAGTCCAGCAGCGGCCGCAGGTTGCGGATCGGGCCCGCCGCGGTGTCGGCGCGGAGCCGCCGGACCAGGGGCTCGTTCTCGGTGGTCCGGTCGATGTGGACGTACAGCGGCACCCGGCGCGAGCGCGCCGCGGCGAGCAGGGCTTCGAGGTTGCCCACCGAGTCCACGCGCGCGACCCCCGACAGCGCCACGGCTTCGGCCCCCGGGCCGAGCCGCACGCCGGTCCACCGCTCGCGGTCCGGGCGGCGCGGCGGCAGGAGCAGGACTTCGGCGTCGGGGCCGTCGGTGCGCGCCTCCAGCAGGAGCCACGCCCTCGCCGTTTCCAGCATCGTGTAATAGAAGAAGGCGTTGTGCTGCCGGAAGTCGTTGTCCTGCGGGTAGTCCACGCCTTCGATGTCGCGCTCGGTCGCGGCCGGAATCAGCACCACCGCGTCGCCGAGCCGGTCCATGAGCCGCTGCCGCCGCGCCCGGGTGGCCGCGACGTCCACCGGGCGGCCGTAGCCGGGCAGGACGTCGTGGTAGGCGGGCGCCGGCGCCAGCGGCGCGGCGGTCGGCACCGCGACGACGGGCGCGGTCTGCGCGGCGAGCGGCGCGGCGGCGGCGAGGGTGACGGCGATCACCAACAGGGACGGGACGCGCTTCATCGAGAACCTCGTGCGTGAACGGTGAACGTAACCGGCTTGACTCGGCAGCCGCCAGGGCCGAAGCTACGTGTCGGACCATGACCGACACCCAGCAGCCGCCCGTTGAGGCCGCCGCGGCCCTCTCGGCCCGGATCGCCGAGCTCGAGCGGGAGCGCGAGCGCCTGCTCGCGGTCGTGGAGATTCTCCACGAGATCTCCGGGACCCTGCACTTCGTGGACATCCTCCAGGCCATCGCCCGCAAGCTGGGCGAGACGTTCGGGCTCGACCGGGCGAGCGTGATCCTGTCGGACCAGGGCGGCCGCACGGCGCGCCTGGTGGCGAGCTACGAGGATCCCACGATCCGCAACCTCGTGATCGACTTGGCGCGCTACCCGGAGATCCAGCGCTCGATGGACACCGGTGAAACGGTGTTCATCGCCGACGCGCCGACCGACTCGGCGCTGCAGCACGTCAAGGGCGCGCTCGAGCGGCGCAAGGTGCGGTCCATCACCGTGGTGCCGATCAAGTACCGCGGCGTGGCGATCGGCTGCTTCTTCCTGCGCACCTTCAAGGAAGGCCAGACCTTCAGCGAGGGCGACGTCCGGTTCTGCCAGATCGTCGCGGAGCTGACGGCCAAGGCGCTGCGCAACGCCCACCGCTACGAGTCCCTGGTCAAGCGCACCAAGGAGGCCGGTGAGGAGATGCGGCGCGCCGACATGCAGCGGCTCGCGTTGGTGTCGTTCCTGCAGCGGTTGCTCACGGCCTTTACGGAGCACGACAAAGCCTCGCTCGAGGAACTGCTGCCCGAAACCTCGGGCGCCGAGCTCGAGCGGCTGGTCGGTGTGGCGATGGCGGTACTCGCCGAAGAGGCCAAGGGCACGTGACCGGCGCCGAGCGGCGCGCCGCCGAGCTGCGCCGCCTCCTCCACCGCGCCAACCACGCCTACCACGTCCGCGACGCGCCGGAGATGTCCGACGCGGAGTACGACCGCCTGTTCCGCGAGCTCCAGGAGCTCGAAGCCCGACACCCTCACCTCCGGACGCCCGACTCCCCGACCCTGCGGGTCGGGGCGGAGCCCGCGTCCGCGCTCGTGAAGCACACCCACCTGGTCCCGATGCTCTCGCTCGCCAACGCGTTCAGCGACGAGGAGCTGGATGGCTGGCAGGAGCGCAACGCGCGGCTCGTGCCGGACGTGGTGGGCGCCGGGTACACGCTCGAAATCAAGATCGACGGGGCGGCCGTGTGCCTCACGTACCGGGACGGCCTGCTCGAGACGGGGGCGACCCGAGGCAACGGCGTGACGGGCGAGGTGGTCACCGCCAACCTGCGCACCATCCCCGACGTGCCGCTCGCGCTCCAAGGCTCGGGCTGGCCGCCGCTGTGCGAGGTGCGCGGCGAGGTCTACTTCCCGAGGAAGAACTTCGAGGCGCTCAACCGGCGGCGCGAGGCGGCCGGCGAACCGCTGTTCGCCAACCCGCGCAACTCGGCGGCCGGCAGCCTGCGGCAGCTCGACCCGAAGGTGACCCGCGAGCGGGGCCTCCGGTTCTGGGCCTTCGGAGTCGCCGTCCCCTCAGGGCGGCCGCCGTTCAAGACGCAATGGGATATGCTGGAGAGGCTCGTGGAGTGGGGGTTCCCAGTCGAACCGCATCGAAAGCCGGCACCGGATCTCAACGCAGTGAAGGTACTGATCGGCATCGTGTTCGAGCCGTTACTCGGCACGCTGCCCTTCGGCGCCGATGGCGTGGTGGTGAAAGTGGATCCGCTCGCCCTGCACGAGGAGCTAGGCAGCGTCGGCGACCGGGAGCCGCGCTGGGCCGTCGCGCGGAAGTTCGCGCCCGAGGTCGCGGTGACCCGGCTGCTCAAGATCGCGATCAACGTGGGCCGGACCGGTGCGCTCAATCCCTACGCCGTGCTCGAGCCGGTCGAGGTGAGCGGGGTGACCGTGTCGCAGGCCACGTTGCACAACGCCGACCTCATCGCCGCCAAGGACATCCGCGAGGGCGACTGGGTCGAGGTGATGCGCGCCGGAGAGGTGATCCCGCAGGTCATCGGAGTGGTGCGGAAGGCAGGCGTCAAGCGCAACAAACGCTGGAGAATGCCACGGTTGTGCCCGGTATGCCGGTCAACGGTCGAAAAGCCCTCCGACGAGGTCACGTACTATTGCCCCAACGTCTCGTGCCCCGGCAGGATCCTCGAAGGCATCGTCCACTTCGCGTCGCGCAGGGCGATGGACATCCGGGGCCTGGGGTATGAGAAAGTCCGTGCGCTCCTGGAGGCCCGGCTGGTCCGCGACGTGGCTGAACTCTACGATCTCAAGATCCAGGATCTGGAAGGCGTGGAGCGATTCGCCGCACGTTCAGCCGATCTGCTGGTGGCATCGCTCGCAGCCTCCAGGGCTCGGCCGCTCTCGACCCTGCTCTTCGCCCTTGGCATCCGACACGTCGGCGTGGGCGCGGCCGAGCTGCTGGCCAGGCGGTTCGGGACGATGGACGCGCTGATGGCGGCGGACGCCGAGGCGATCGCCGACGTGCGCGGCATCGGGCCGGCCATCGCCGAGGCCGTGGCGCACTTCTTCGCTGAGAAGCGCAATCGCGAGCTGGTGGCTCGGCTCGCGAAGGCCGGCGTGCGCATGGATGAGGCGGGGAAGATCACAGCGGACGGCCCGCTCGGCGGGATGACCTTCGTGATCACCGGTACCCTGCCCTCGCTATCGCGCGGGCGGGCGACCGAGCTCATCGAGCAGGCGGGCGGCGCGGTGGCGAGCGGCGTGACCAGGAAGACCACGGCGGTGATCGCCGGCGAGGAGCCGGGGAGCAAGCTGGACAAGGCGAAGCAGCTCGGCGTCGAGGTGTGGGACGAGGCGGAGCTGCTCCGGCGCGCCGGCAAGTCGTGACGACGGTCACCCTGTGACGCGGCGCACTTGCGGCCCCCCAGCCGATCCCTAGGTTAACGCCCATGCCAGAGATCTCCTTGACCACGTCGGCGCTCGTCGCGCTGTCGCCGCGGGCCCTGTACGCCCTGCGCGACCGCGTGGGGGCGCAGGCGCTGCAGGAAGCCGGCTATGCGGCCGGTGAGGCGGCCTACGAGGCGTTCGTGAAGCGGCTGCCCGCCGCCGCCGGGGTCGACGACCCGCGCGAGCTGGCCGCGCCCCGCCTGGCGGAAGTCCTGTCGCAGTTCTTCGCCTCGCTCGGCTGGGGCTCGGTGGGTGTGCAGCCCATCGGCGACTCGGCGTTCGCGGTGGACTCGCCCGACTGGGCCGAGGCGCAGCCGGGCGCCGGCCTGCAATACCCGGGCTGCTACTTCACGGCCGGCCTGCTCGCGGACATGATGAGCCGGATCGGCGAGGCGCCGCTCGCGGTGATGGAAGTCGAGTGCCGCTCCCACGGTGACGACCGGTGCCGGTGGCTGGTCGGCGCGCCGGAAACGCTCACGCAGCTCTATCAGCACCTGGCGCAGGGCGCCCACTACATGACGGTGCTGGGCGCGGCGTAGCGGCGCCGGCACAAACGCACGCCAAACACCGAGGGCCCGGCAGCGCGCCGGGCCCTCGGTGCGTCTGAGCATCGGCCGCTACTGCACCGTGATGCTCGCCGTGCCGCTCTTCCCCTCGCTGGTGGCCAGCGTCGTCGTGCCCGCTTTGAGCGCGCGCAACAGCACCGATTGCCCGAACACGCCGGTGATCCGCGCCACTGTCGTATCCGCCACGGTGAACGTGACCGGCCGGCCCGAGACCACTCCCCCGGCCGCGTTGTAGAGCTCGGCGAAGGCACCGATCGAATCACCGACGGAAGCGGCGATCGTCGCCGGCGCCAGCACCACCCGATCGACCGCGCCTCCACCACCACCGCTGGACGTATCGGCGACCACCGTGAGCCTGAGACTGCCGCTCTTGCCTTCGCTGGTCGCGGTCACCGTCGCCGTGCCGGCCCTGAGCGCGCGCAGGTGCGCGTATTGTCCGAACAGTCCCTCGAGCCGGACCACCGTCGAGTCGCTGATGGACCAGGTGACCGGCCGGCCGGACAGAATCGCGCCGTCGGCGTTGCGCAGCTCCGCGACGGCCGCGATCGAGTCCCCCGCCTGGAGGCCGCCGCCGGGCAGCCACACCCGGATCGTCACGATCGCGACCGGGCCACCGGGCGGCGTCGTGGTGGTGTCGGTGCCGGAGCTGTCCGGGTCCCAGCCCGGGCCCTCGTCCGGGCAGCCTTGCGGGAACGCTGAGAGCGTCGCGTTCTGCGTGGTGGTCTGGCCGCGTTGGATCCCGACCGGCGCGTAGTGCGCGCACCCCAGGTCGAGCGGCTGTCCGTCGAACCAGACGATGTAGTCCCCCTCGGGTAGGAACGGCACAGTGTAGCCGCCCTGCCCGACCGTGCGCCCCGCGGATACGACCCCCCATGTGTCCTGCGGCTGGTTAGGGTCGCCCTGCAGCACGGTGACGCGGATGTTGGCGAGGCTGTTGTAGAGCCGGAGTGTGTTGTGCGACACCGTGCCCGACAGCGAGCCGGTGCCGGCATCGTTGAACGCGCGGATGTACGGGATGAACACGAACTGCGGCGGCGCGGACTCGAGCACGACGAAGCTGCGCCCGACGTCGAAGTCGAGGATGATCTTCGCCCCGGCCGCCACGGCGAGCGGCTGCTCGACCAGGGCGTGCATCACGATGAGGCCGCCCGGCGTCACGGGCCAGTGCACCACGGCGTCCTGGCCGCCCACGAGCACGATCCGCGAGCGCGCGGGGTCGATGCTCATCCGGACGGCGCGGTACTGCCCCGCGGGCAGATTCACGTTACCGAGCAGCGCGGTCGAGCCGCGCTGGAGCTCGAGGAGGTTGAACGCCTGCTGCGGCCGCGCGATCGTGGCCCAGGTCACGCCGGCGCCCGACGTGTCGACCTGCTCGGAGGCGTCCACCTGCTCGATGAAGACGTCCACGCGCTCGACGCTCTCGAAGGGGAACGGCGCGTCGGTGAGCAGGACCTGGACCTCGCCCGAGCCCGGCCCGCCGGCCTCGTCCACGCAGGCGGCCGGGAGCAGCGCCAGCAACACCGCCGCGGTCATGAGGGTTCGCTTCATCGGTCTATGCTCCAAAGGAGTCAGGTGCCCCTGTAACGCCCCAGGGGCCGCCGTTCTGTCACCGGGGCACCGGCCGTTGCAGGCTGACCACCACGGGCAGGTCCGCCGGTGCGATGAGGCGCGCCGGGTCGGTGCCGATCCGCACCACGATGCGCGTCACGCCTCCCGGCAGCCGCACGCGGTAGCCGTGAGACGCGTCCGCGGCGTTCATCAGCCGCAGGCCGTCGGGCAGCACCACCCACTCGCCGGTGCCGGCGCCGCTTTCCACGGACGCCGTGGCGATCGAGTCGGCGGCAGGCTCGATCACCAGCTCGCCCTCGGCCTGGCGCGTGATGACATGGAGCGTGAAGAAGCCCGGCTCGGGCACGAACGCGACCGACGACGCGGACGAGCCCGCGCGGCCGGTCGGCGCAGCCGCGGGGGCCGCAGGGGCCTCGCGCCCCCGGACCGCGTGCCACAGCGCCGTCGCGCGATCGGCCACCCAGGCGCGCACCGGCGGGACCACGCCCCCGGCCGCGATCAGCGTGACCACCGCGGCCGCGGCTAACCGCGCCGGCGACCAGCGCGGGAGGGAACGGTGGCTCTGGCCCGCGGCCGGCGGCCGGCGGCCCGCGGCCAGCGTCAGCACGCGCCGGGCTCCGTCGGCCGCCTCGAGCAACGACGCGAGGCGCTCGCCGCGCCGTGCCAGCAGGGCGCGACGCCGGGCACACGCGGCGCACTCGGCCACGTGGGGGTCCTCGGCGGCGCCGTCGAGCACTCGAATCAGGTCCGCATCATCCAGATGGGTCATCGGTCCTCCCCGACGTCCAGCGGCAGCCGCCGCGACAGCTTCTCCAGTGCCCGTGCGATCATCGTCCCGACCGACTTCGTCGTCGTGCCCACAGCCTCCGCGATCTCGCGGTGCGCGAAGCCGGTCTCGCGCATCAGCAGCACCGCACGATCGCGCGGCTCGAGCTCGGCGAGGGCCGCGCGCACCCGCTCGCGCAAATCCTCGCGCTCGACCAGCGCGGCCGGGTCGGGTGGCGGGTCGCCCATCGGCAAGGCGTGCTCGCGCGATCTGACCAGCGCGAAGCGACGCCGCGACGCGCGCAGCAGGTCGAGCGCCACCGTGGTCGCCACCCGGTACAGCCAGGCCCGGAGGTTCGTGTCGTGCGCGGGCGGCCGCTCCGCCATGCGCACGAACGTCTCCTGCACCACGTCCTCCGCCACATCGCCGTCGCCGGTGAACCGGGCGGCATAGCGGAACAGCTCCGCGTGGTGCCGCGCAAACGCGTCCTCGACCATGGTGGTCAGAACGCCACCCGCACGCCGAGCAGCGGCAGCCGCCCGATGCCCCGGTTGAACCGGTCGCAGGTGTCGGGCGAGTACTCGACCAGCGTGGGCGGATGGGGCGCCGGACACGAGTCGAACGAGCCGGTGTAGGTCACCGCGTTCGCCCGGCCCGTGATGTTCCGGAGCTGGAGCCAGGCGCCGATGGTGAGGCCGCCCCGCGTGGTGTGCGACCAGTCGAGCAGGAAATCCAGCGACGCGTACGCCGCGGTGCGGTTCGCGTTAGGCAGCTCGATCGCGACCGCGAACGTGTCCGCAGGCGGCGGGCACGGCCCCGCGGTCGAGTCGCACGGCGCGGCACCGAGGAAGAAGCGCGAGTACGGCGCGCCGCTGGCCGCCGTGAACGCACCGCCCGCGCGGAGACCACCGGTCACGCGCGCCAGCACCGTCGCGTCGAGCACGTGACGCCGGTCGGCGGACGAGGGGTAGCGATACGTGATGGGGGCGAGTCCAGACACGCTCTCCAGGTCCGACCGGCTGAGCGTGTAGGCCACGGAGCCGGTCCAGCGGCCGACCAGCCGACGTGCGGACAGCTCCAGCCCGTGCGCGCGGCTGTCCGCCACGACCAGGATCGGCCGGGCGCCGGCGAGCACCTGCGCGGGCGAAGGTTCGGGAACCGCCACCCCGGTGGTGCGCCGGCCCCACACGGTCGCCGCGGCGATCCACTCGCCGAGCGCGGCTTCGACGCCGGCAGTCGCGACGTCGGCGCGCATCGCGGGAATGGTGTCGTTGGCGAGCAGCCATACGTCGGTGAGGTAGAGATCCGGTCCCACGCTCGGGCCCGAGGGCGCGATGGCCTGCGTGTACTGGTACGTCCTGCCGGCGCCGGCGGTGAGCGTCAACAGGCCGCGCAGCGCGGTGTAGCGCGCCGTGACCCGCGGCGCGACGGCGAGGCTCGGCAGGTTCCGGGCCGGATCGGGTTTCTCGACGCGCACGCCGGCGCTCACCGCCAGCACGCTCGTGATGTCGAAGCGGCGCTCGCCCCACACCGCCAGAACCGAGAGGCGCTCGTTCAGCCGCAGCGTGTCGAACAACACGGCCGAGGGGTAGGGCCGCGGATACGGCCCCCTGTAGGCCTGCCGCTGCTCGGAGATCTGCCATCCCAGCGACCACGACGGCCGGGGGCCGACCCCGAGCGGCGCGAGCTCGGAGCCGGCGCTGACGACGCGCACGCTGTTCGCGAGGGGCGCATGCGCGGGCGCCGGATCGGCTTGCAGGGAGTTCACGGGCTCGATGTCGCCCGAGAAGCGGCTGGTCCCGACCGTATGGCGGGCCTGTAGCGCGCCCACCGCGTGACTCAACGTGAGGCGCCCGACGAGGTTGCCCCAGCCGCCGCGCGAGTCGCGGATGAGACCGCGCACCGTGCCGCGCAGCGCGTCCCGCTCCCACATCCCGCTCGCCTCGATCGCCGTGCGCGTGCCCAGCGCCGCGTCGAGGCGTCCCGCCACGTCGTAGAAGGCGTAGGGGATGTAGGTCGTGCTGTCGCCCCCCAGACTCTGGAGCAGCCGGCTGAAGAGGTCCACGTGCGAGCGGCGCGCCGAAACCGCCAGGCCCACGCGGCCGCTGCCGGCGCGCACGTCGGCCGCGGCGCGCGCGCTGGCCACCGAGAGCTCGGCCAGCCCTCGCCAGCCCGGCGCGCCGGCCCCGCGCGATTCGATGTTCAGGGTGCCCGACGCGCCCTCCGCCATCGCGGCGGGCCGCACGCCGGGGTGGAACGAGGCGAGACCGATCGCGTCGGGGCCGATGCCCGACAGCAGGCCGATCGCGTGGACGGGGTTGAAGAGCGGCAGGCCGTCGAACGTCACGCGCGCATGGCTCCAGGGCGCGCCCCGCACCCACAACGACGCGTTGAAGTCGTCGCGCGTGGACACGCCGGGCAGGCGCTGCAGCGCGCGCAGCAGGTCCGGCTCGCCGAGCGTCACGGCCTCCAGCACCTCGCCGTGCGTCAACACGCGCGCGTCGCCCTCGAGCAGCGTGGCGCTGCGGAACCGCTCGGCTTCGAGTCGCCCGACCCGCGCGTCCTCGGCCGCGGTGCGGGTCCGGCCGTAGGGTTCGAGCGCGGCCGAGCCGACGTCCATCGCTTCGAGCAGGATCGGTTGCACCACTAGACCCACCGAGACCCGGAACGGCTCGGCACGCACCAGCGAAACCTCGAGCCGGGCGGGCCGGTGCCCGAGATGGCGGACCAGGAGGCGATAGGCGCCGGGCGGGACGCTCGCGAACCGGTACTGGCCGGCGCCGTCGGTGCTCACCGTCAAGGACCGGCCGAAGAAGGAGCCGCCGGTGGCCGTCACCACCGCGGCGTCGGCGGCCGCCTCGAGCACCACGATGGCCCCAGCGAGCGGCTGGCTCGTCTCGGCCGAAAGCACCGAACCACTGACCGACCCCGTCGTGGGCACAAGCCGCTGGGCCCACGCCACCCGCGGCCCCAGTGCCAGCACGACGACGACCGACCCGAGCCACCGCTGCTTCATGTCTGGAACACGCCTCCGGGATGGAACGCCCCGGGGAGGACGTTTCTGACGTGTTTGGCGTCCGCGCGCTACTTCCCCCGCGTCGCCGCCGCCGCCCCCCGGATGAACGCGATGTAGTCGGTGGGCGCGGGCTCGGCCCCGCCCTGCCGCATCGCGGCCGCGATCTGGCCGCGGTGGTAGCTGCCGTGCAGCGCCACGTGGAGCAGGATGTCCTCGACCGAGTTCTCGAAGCCGGCGCCGGCCGAGTTGGTGTAGCGCACCCGGCGCGCGGCGCCGCCGTCGCCGAGGGAGGCGGCCAGGCGCCGCAGCCCTGCCGCGTTCTCGGCGGCGAGGCTGCCGCACGCGTCGAGGTCGAGCTGGGGCCACACGGCGACCCGCGGCGTCGCGCCCGTGACCCGCGCCAGCCACACGTGCTCGGCGCCTAACACGTGAGAGTAGAGCTCGCGCCACATGGGCAGCACCGGATCCGCCGCCCGCAGCGCGGCGAGGACCTTCTGGTCCGCCCACTCGAGATGGTCGATCAGCCTGCGCAAATGGTCCATCGGTCAGCCCTTTCCCCGCGTCTGACCCGGGCTGAAGCCCGGGCGCGGCGACTCAGCGCCGCGCCACGTTCACGCCGTCGAGCACCATGGGCGGCACGCGGCGCGTCCCGGCGATCCACTTGGCGTCGCGCCCCAGTGCGCGGATCCGCTTCAGCAGCTCGTAGACGTTGCCCGCGACCGCGGCGTCCTTGACGCGCCCCGCGATCGCGCCGCCGTCCACCCGGTACGCCAGCGCGACCGGATGGCTGAACCCGCCGGCGATGGTATTGCCCTGCCCGACGCCGATCAGCTCGTCGACCACGAGGCCATGGCCGATCTCCTCGAGGAGCCCGTCCTCGTCGAGCGCGCCGGACTCGAGCACCAGGTTCGAGAACGCGATCCCCGGCTTGCCGAACGTGGCGCGCTTGCCGTGGCCCGTCGAGCGGGTGCCGGTGCGCGCCGCGGTCTCGAGATCGTACACGAACGCGCGCACGACCCCGCGCTCGATCAGCGGGAGGCGCGCCGAGGCCGTGCCCTCGTCGTCCAACGGCCGGCTCGCGATGCGGCCGGGCGTCAGCGGGTCGTCGGTGAGCGTCAGCACCTCGTCGAACAGCCGCTCGCCGACCTTGCCGCCGACTGGCGAGACGCCCTGCAGCACCGTCTTGCCAGACAGCGCCTGCCGGAGCGGGAGCAGGATCGCCGCGCTGCCCTCGGGCGTAAACAGCACCGGCAGCCGGCCCTCGGGCGGCTCCACCACCCGCTCGGCGCGCTCCATTTTCGTGACAATGGTCCGGGCGATGCGGTCCAGGTCCGCCTCGGCGGGCGCGGCGACCGCGGCGCTGTAGTCGTACGCCATGAGCACGTCGTCGCCGGCGACGCGGGTGACGTCCGCGCTGACCGAGATCGCCGTGGCGCGATACTCGCAGCTCTGGCCCGCGGAATTCGCGAACCGCGTGGTCTCGACGTAGCGGTCGATCGACGCGTTGACTTGCCAGCCGGGCCGCGCCAGCCGCTCGACCACGCGGCGACCGAACCACGCAAGCTCGTCTACCGAGAGGCCGGCGGCGCGATCGCTCCACGTCTCCACCGCCGCCACCGGGGCGCGGCCCGGAAACGCGAGGTCGAGCATGTCGCCCTCGGCGGCCGAGGCGAAGGCGCGTTCCACCACGTCGTCCACGCCGGTGAGGTCGGTCGTGCCTGCCACCCCCACCCGCCCGTGCGCCGTCACGCGCAGGTTCAACCCCTTCTCCTGGCGGAACGCGTTCTCTTTCAGGCGGCCGGATTCGAACTTCAGCGACAGCGTGGCTTCGTCGCGGAGCAGAGCGTCGGCGGCGGCGCCCTTGCGGCGCGCAAGGTCGAGGACGGTGTCGAGCATGGGAGCCGGAAGCTAGACACGGGCTCCCGGCGCCGGAACCCCGTCGCTAACTTACGGCGCTCAATGCCCTTGACCCTCCTGCGCAACGCCGAGGTCTACGCCCCGGAGCCCCTGGGCCGCTGCTCCGTGCTGGTCGCGGGGGAGCGCATGGTGTGGCTGGGCACCGACGTGCCGGCCCTCCCACGCGAGCTGGGCGTGCGCGAAGTGAACCTCGCGGGCAAGCGGCTCCTGCCCGGATTCGTGGACTGCCACGCGCACGTCACCGGCGGCGGCGGCGAAGCCGGCGCGCACACGCGCGTCCCGCCGGTGCCGGTAAGCCGGTTCACCACGGGTGGCGTGACGACGGTCGTGGGGCTGCTCGGCACCGACGACGTCACGCGCGATACCGCGGCGCTCGTCGCCACGGTCAACGGCCTGCGCAACGAGGGCCTGAGCGCGTACTGCTACACCGGCGGCTACCACGTGCCGCCGGTCACGCTCACGGGCACGGTGCGCGGCGACATCGCGCTGGTCGACGCGGTGATCGCCGTCGGCGAGATCGCGATCAGCGACCACCGCTCGAGCCAGCCCACGCTCGACGAGTTGCTGCGGCTGGCGAGCGAAGCGCACGTCGGCGGGCTCATGAGCGGCAAGGCCGGAACGCTGCACCTGCACGTGGGCGACGGACCGCGCGGCCTGCACCTGGTGCGCGAGGCGCTCGAGACGAGCGAGATCCCGGCGCGCACCTTCCACCCGACCCACGTCAACCGCCGTCCGGCGCTGTTCGAGGAAGCGTGCGTGCTGGCGGCGCGGGGCTGCACCATCGACCTCACCGCGTTTCCCGTCGCCGAAGGCGAGGAGGCGATCCCGGCGCACGAGGCGCTGGTCCGCTACCTCGACGCGGGCCTGCCGGCGGGACGCGTCACCATGAGCAGCGACGCCGGCGGCTGCCTGCCGGCCTTCGACGGCGAGGGGCGGGTCACCAGCTTCGCCATCGGCGCCGCCGGGGCGCTGGCACACACCCTGCAGACGCTGTTGTGCACCGGCCACACGCTGGAGCGTGTGCTGCCGGCTTTCACCGTGAACCCGGCGCGGCTGCTGCGGCTCGAGCGGAAGGGCAGGATCGCCGCGGGCGCCGATGCCGATCTCGTGACCCTCACCGACCGAGGAGCGATGGCCGACGTGATGGCGATGGGACGCTGGCATGTGCGGAACGGGCGTCCGGTGATCACCGGGACCTTCGAGCGCACGGCCTGATGCGCGAGCCGGCCTTCCACGACATGCACGACAGCGCCGGGCGCGGCTACGTCGTCGCCATCGGCGGCGGCGAGGACAAGCTCGGCGACATGGAAATCCTGCGGCGGTTCGCGAAGCTGTGCGGCGGCAAGCGTGCCCGCATCGCGATTCTGCCGACGGCCTCCCAGCTCGATGACACGGGGCACAAGTACGCCAAGCTGTTCCGCGAGCTGGACGTGCGCGAGGCGTACACCGTGGTGTTCGAGACCCGCGCCGACGGCGATCGCAAGGACCTGCTCGAAGAGCTGGAGCGCGCCGACGGCGTGTTCCTCACCGGCGGCAACCAGCTCCGGCTCTCGACCACTCTGGGCGGCACGCCGGTGGATTCGGCGCTGCGCCACATGTGCGCCGCGGGGCGGCACGTGGCGGGCACGTCGGCCGGGGCGGCGTACCTCTGCGAGCACATGATCGCGTACGGCGAGGAGGGTGCGACGCCACGCGCCGGCTCGGTGCAGGTCGTGGCCGGGCTGGGGCTGACCCGCCGCGTGATCATCGACCAGCACTTCCGGCAGCGCGACCGCATCGGCCGGCTGCTGACGGCGCTCGCCTACAACCCCTACCCCATCGGCCTCGGTCTCGACGAAGACACCGCCGCGTTCATCAGCCCCGACAACGTCGTCGAGGTCGAGGGCAGCGGATTGCTCACCGTGGTGGACGCGCACGACGTCGAGGTGGATTCCATCGCGGAGGCCGAGAAAGGCGCGCTGGTCAGCCTGACCAACGTGCGCTTGCATCTGCTCCCGCGGGGCGGTACGTACAATCTGCTGACCCGAGAGGCCGTGGCGGCGGCCAAGGTGTAGGCGTACAGGGAGGTTCGTGGATGCGGATTCTCGAGAAGGCGGTCTACGTCGGTCCCAGCATCTACGCGCACTTCCCGGTCATCCGCCTCGACATCGATCTCGGGCCGCTCGAAGACTGGCCCACCACCCGTCTCGGCGCCGAGTACACCGACGCGCTGCTGCGCGTGCTCCCCGGCCTGCGCGAGCACGGCTGCTCGTACGGCGAGCCGGGCGGGTTCCTGCGCCGGCTCGCGGAAGACGAGGGCACCTGGCTCGGCCACGTCCTCGAGCACGTCGCGATCGAGCTGCAGAACGCCGCCGGCGAGAAAGTCAGCTTCGGCAAGACGCGGGGCGCCGGGCCGAAGGGCGTGTATCACGTCGTATACGAGTACGAGCAGGCGCAGGTCGGGCTCGAGGCCGGCCGGCTCGCGCAGCACATCCTCGAGCACTTCCTGCCGGACGCGCTGCGGCCCGCGCACCACCCCGCGGACTTCGAGCCCGAAGCCGAGCGCGACCACTTCATCAAGTACGCCCAGCGCCGGGCGCTGGGGCCGAGCACGATGTCGCTGGTGAAGGCCGCCGAATCGCGCGGGATCCCGTGGATCCGCCTCAACGACTACTCGCTGATCCAGTTCGGTCACGGCAAGTACCAGCAGCGCATCCAGGCCACCGTCACCAGCCACACGCCCCACATCGCGGTGGAGCTGGCGAGCGACAAGGAGGAGACGAACAAGATCCTGGCGCGGCTGGGCCTGCCGGTGCCCCGGCAGGAAGTGGCCGTGCGCGAGGAGGACTGCGTGCAAGCGGCCGAGCGGATGGGCTACCCGGTGGTGGTCAAACCGTACAACGCGAACCACGGCCGCGGCGTTTCGCTTTACCTGATGAGCCCGGACGACGTGCGTACCGCCTTCCACCAGGCGCAGCAGCACAGTCGGAGCGTCATCGTCGAGACCTTCGTCACCGGCATGGACCACCGGATGCTGGTGGTCAACGGCCGGCTGATCGCGGTGGCGCTGCGCGAGCCCGGCCACGTGGTGGGCGACGGCGTGCACACGATCGAGGAGCTGGTAGCCCAGGTGAACGCCGACCCGCGGCGCGGCATCGGGCACGAGAAAGTGATGACGCGCATCGAGTTCGACCACCAGGCCGACCGGATGCTGGCGAAGAAGGGGTACACGCGGCAGACCGTGCCGGCCGAAGGCGAGAAGGTGTACCTGCGCTCGACCGGCAACCTCTCGACCGGCGGCACCGCCAGGGACGTGACCGACGTGGTGCACCCGGACAACCTCGAGATGGCGGTGCGCGCGGTGATGGCGATCGGGCTGGACGTGGGCGGCGTGGATTTCCTGTGCGACGACGTCACGCGCTCCTACAAGGAGCACGGCGGCGCGATCTGCGAGATCAACGCCGCGCCGGGCTTCCGGATGCACGTGGCGCCGTCGGAAGGGACGCCCCGGGATGTCGCGGGGCCGGTCATGTCCATGCTGTTCCCACCTAACACTCCGAGCGCGATCCCGATTGCCGCGGTCACCGGGACCAACGGGAAGACGACCACGGCGCGGATGCTGGCGCACATCCACAAGCTCGCCGGCCGCCACGTGGGGCTGACCACGACCGACGGCGTGTACATCGACGGCCAGCGCACCGTGCCGGGCGACATGACGGGCCCGGTGGCGGCGCGGATGGTACTCGCCGACCCGCACGTGGACTGCGCCGTGCTCGAGGTCGCGCGGGGCGGCCTGCTCCGCGCCGGCCTGGGCGTGCGGCACGTGGACGTCGGCGCCGTGCTCAACGTCCAGTCGGACCACCTCGGCCTGCGCGGCGTGAACACCCTCGACGACCTGGCCGTGGTCAAGCGCGTGATCGCCGAGGTCGCACGGGACACGGCGGTGCTCAACGCCGACGACCCGCGCGTGCTCCGCATGGCCGACTACACCGACGCGACGCACGTCTGCTACGTGACGATGAACCCGCAGCACTCGCTGGTGCGCGAGCACATCAAGGCCGGGGGCCGCGCGGTGGTGCTCGAGGCGGGCATGGCGGGACAGATGGTCACGATCTACGACCACGGTGCGCACATTCCCCTGCTGTGGACGCACCTGATCCCGGCCACCGTCGAGGGCAAAGCGACCCACAACGTGCAGAACGCAATGTTCGCCGCCGCGATGGCGTTCGCGATGGGGGTCCGGCTCGAGGACATCCGCCACGGCCTGCAGAGCTTCGAGACCAGCTTCTTCCAGGCGCCGGGCCGCGGCAACATCTACAATGAGCATCCCTTCAAGGTGATCCTCGACTACGGCCACAACGCGCCGGCGGTCGAGGCCATGTGCCAGCTTGCGCGCCGGCTGGAGGTCGAGGGGCGGCGCCTCTGCGTGCTGGCCGCGCCCGGCGACCGGCGCGACGAAGACGTCAAGGCGATCGCCGCGATCGCCGCGGGCTATGCGTTCGACCACTACGTGTGCAAGCGCGACGACAACCCGCGGGGCCGCACCAGCGACGAGGTCCCGCACCTGCTGCGCGACGGCCTGCTCGAGGCGGGCATCCCCGCCGCGCGGGTCCAGATGATCCCCGACGAGCAGGAGGCGCTCGACGCGGTGCTCCGCATGGCGCGGCCCGGCGACCTGCTGCTGTGCTTCATCGACCAGATCTCCCGGAGCTGGGCGCAGGTGGCGCAGTTCCGCCCCGACCTGCCCACCGGGCCGCGCACGGCCGTGCCCGCCGCGGCGGCCGGCACGGCGCCCGACCTGCCGGAGGAGCCGAAGGTGGGGCTCCTCGAAGCGATCATCCGCGACGAGCGCGGCGTGCGGCTCGCGCGGGAACAGGATGACTAGGGCGGCGGCTAGGCGGCCAAGCGGCTAGGCGGCTGACGAACACCCCTATGAGCACTCCGACACTTCGCGATTCCCGCCGCGTGCCCGGCGTCAACCTGCTGTTCGATGCCCCGGGTGCGGTCATCGACGTGGGCTTCAGCGACGCCGACGGCGCAGCACTGATCGGGGCGTGGCAGGAGCAGTTGGCCCGGATGCTCGATGCCCTAGGATGGGAGGGCGCGGCGGTGCGGGTGCGCCGCTTCCCCGGCGGCGCGAGCCTGTTCTTCAGCGCGCCGGTGGACGGCCTCTACGCCGCGACCGAGATCAACGAGTGGGCCTGGGCCGCGGCGGTCGCGGCGACCAACGGCGGCGACCCGCCGACGCCGGACGAGAGCCGGGAAGACCTCGAGGGCTTCATGCGGCGCGAGCGGGAGCCGTCGCTCACCGCGCTGCAGCGCGAGGCCGCGCGGCGAGGTGTCTCGTTCCACGTGGACCACAAGGGCGTCTCGGTGGGGAGCGGCACCGGCGCGCAGGTCTTCGCCGCCGGCGATCCGCGCCACCCGGTCGCCCCGCGGGTGGGCGACGTGAACTGGGCGGCGGTGCACGACGTGCCGACCGTGCTGGTCACCGGCTCCAACGGCAAGACCACCACCGTTCGGCTGCTCGCCGCGGTCGTGCGGGCCTGGGGCAAGGTGCCCGGCTTCAACACCACCGACAACATCGTGGTTGGCGACGAGGTGCTCGACGAAGGCGACTGGTCGGGGCCGATGGGCGCGCGCGCCGTGTTGCGCAACCGGCGGGTCGAGGTCGCGGTGCTCGAAACCGCGCGCGGCGGCATCCTGCGCCGCGGCCTCGCCGTCCGGCGCGCCGACGCGGCGATCGTCACCAACGTCGCCGAGGACCATTTCGGCGAGTGGGGCATCTTCGACACCCGAGGCATCGCCGAGACGAAGCTGGTGGTCGGGCACGTGGCCCGGCGCCTCGCGATCAACGCGGACGATCCCGTGCTGGTCGAGGCCCTCGAGGCGGAGCGCCGGGCGGGCCGCGTGACGGCCGACGTCGGCTACTTCGCGCTCGATCCCGCAAACCCGGTCGTCCGCCCGCACCTGGCGCGCGGCGGCACGGCCGCCGTGCTCGAGGGCGGCGACCTCGTGTTCCGCCACGGCGCCAGGCGGTGGCGCGTGGCCGCCGCGAAAGACGTCCCCATCACGCTGAGCGGCATGGCGCGCTACAACATTGCCAACGCGCTGGGCACGGTGCTCCTCGCCTCGGCGATCGGCGTGCCGGGCGATGCCATCGCCCGCGGCCTCGTCGGGTTCAAGGGGACACCGAAGGAGAACCCGGGCCGGGGCCACCTGTTCGAGCGCGACGGGGCGCGGGTCATCGTGGATTTCGCGCACAACCCGCACGGGATGCGGGCGCTCATCGAGACCGCGCGCGCGATGCCCGCGAAGCGCAAGATCGTCGTGCTCGGCCAGGCGGGCGACCGCGACGACGAGTCCATCCGCGGCCTGGCGCGCGAAACGTGGCCGTGGCGGCCGGATCGCGTGATCCTGAAGGAGATGGAGAAGTACTTGCGCGGCCGGCGGCCGGGCGAAGCCACCGGGCTGATCAAGGACGAGCTGGTGAAGCTCGGTGCCGACCCGTCGATCTTCTCCCACGCCCCAACGGAGCTGGCGGCGGTCGAGCGGGCGCTGGAGGAGGCCGGACCCGGCGACCTGGTGCTGCTCCCGGTCCACGCCGAGCGGGACGGGGTGCTCGAGCTGATGGAGCGGCCGTCGCACGGAGATGCGGTACCGGAGCGGGACGCGTGGATTCCGTCCGCGGCCTCGTAGGCCGGCACCGCGTCCTCGTCGCGGCCGGCGCGGCCGTGTTCGCGGCGGTCGTGCTGCTCACGCTGCGGGCGACGGGTCGCGACGACGCGGCGGCGGCCGGCGCGGTGGTCACGGTCGAGCAGCGCGCGTTCAGGGCGACCGTGGCCGCGATCGGCGCCGTGAAGCCGCAGATCGGCGCCGAAGTACGGGTGGGCTCGCGCATCTCGGGCCGGGTGCGCCGGCTCCGGGCGAACATCGGCGACCGGGTGCAACGCGGCCAGGTCATCGCCGAGCTGGAGACGGAAGAGCTGGACGCCCTGATCGCGCAGCGCGACGCCGAGCTGGCGCTGGCGACGGCTCAGCTCGGCGCGCTCGAAGCGCTCGCCCCGGCGGAAGCGGCGCAGGCCGAAGCCGAGCTGGCACGCTTCACCGCCACGGCGCAGCTCGCCGCCGCCGAGTGGGACCGGCAGCAGTCGCTGCTGCGGCAGGGCATGACGACGCAGGCCCAGGCCGACGAGGCCCGCGAGCGCAACCTCGTCGCGCAGTCGCAGCAGGAGTCGGCGCGCCGCGCCCTCGAGATGGTACGCACCGGCATCACGGAGCGGCGCCGCCAGGCCGAAGCCGAGCGGGCGCGCGCGGAGGCCGCGTTGCGGAGCGGGCGCGTCGCGCGATCGTTTACGGTGATTACGTCGCCCATCGCCGGCCACGTCGCGTCCGTCGCCACACAGGAAGGCGAAACCGTGGCGGCGGGCCTCAACGCGCCGACGTTCGTGACCATCGTGGACCTCGAGCGGCTCCAGGTGAACGCGTTCGTGGACGAGGTGGACATCGGCCAGGTGCGCGTGGGCCAGCGGGCCGCCTTCACGGTGGACGCCTTCCCCGCGCGCGACTTCGAGGGTGCCGTAGCGGCGATCTACCCCTCGGCGACGATCCAGGACAACGTCGTGAAGTACGTGGTCGCCGTCCGGATCATGGGGGCCGACGCAGGGCTGCTGCGCCCCGAGATGACGGCGAGCGTGCGCATCCAGCTGCCCGCGCGGACCGTGCTCGCCGTGCCGGCCCGCGCGATCCGGCGCGACGGCGGCCGGAGCGTCGTTCACGTGTGGGACGACGGTCGGTCCACGCCGCGCGCCGTGCGCGTCGGCTGGCGCGACGGGCCGTGGGTGGAGATCGTCGAGGGATTGCGCGACGGGGAGCGCGTGCTGCTCGACCCCCCGGTGGGTGGAGGAGCGGAGCGACGATGAACCGGTCGCGGCGCATCACCAGGGACGCGCTCGCGTCGCTGCTCGCCGACAAGCGGCGCACGGCGCTGATGATGGTGGGCCTCGCCACGGGCGTGGCGGTGCTGTCCGCGGTCGTGGCCGTCGGCCAGGGGACGCGCCAGCGGGTGCTGGGACTCGTGCGCAAGCACGGGCTCGACATGCTGATGGTGCGCGCCGGCGGCGAGGCCCAGGTGTTCGCGCCCCGGGCCGACCGCGGCCTCGCGGTGCTGTTCGAGGCGGACGCGCGCGCCATCGAGGCGGAGCTGCCCAACGTGGCGATGGTCTCCGCGGTACAGAACCAGCGCGGCATTCCGGTGGTGCACCAGGACCGGTCCGTAACCACGCGCGCGTTCGGCGTCGAAGACGACTGGATGGAGATCCGCCGCTGGGGCGTGGCCGAGGGCGAGTTCGTCTCCGCCGCGGACCTGGCCACCGCCTCGCGCGTCGTGCTGCTCGGGGCCAGGGTCGCGCGCGATCTGTTCCCGCAGGGCGGCGCGGTGGGCCAGGTGGTCCGCGTGGCCGGCGACCCGTTCACCGTCAAGGGCGTGTTCGTGGAGATGGGCGCCAGCGCCGGCGGGGACGACTGGGACGACCGGATCGTGATGCCCTACACGACGTCGTCCCGGCGGGTGCTCAACCGGCCGGCGCTGGAGCAGATCGTGATTCGGGTAGCGGACGCCCGGCGGCTCGGCGCCACGGCCGACCGGGTCCGCGAGCTGCTGCGTACGCGGCACGCGATCGGGCCGGGCGAGCGCGACGACTTCTTCGTGCGCGAGCCCGAGGACGTCGAGGGCGCGGCGCTCGAGGCGTCGTCCACGCTCACGGCGCTGCTGCTGGCCGTCGCGATCGTGGCGCTGCTCGCCGGCGGAGTGGTGATCGCGAACAGCATGCTCGCGGCGGTGGCGCAACGCGCGCGTGAGATCGGGATACGCCGCGCGGCGGGCGCGCAGGCCTCCGACATCGCCCGGCAGTTCCTGCTCGAGGCGGTGGCCGTCGCCCTGGCGGGCGGCCTGGTGGGCGTGGCGGCCGGCATCGCCGCCGCCGCGTCTCTCGGCGCGGTCGGGATCGCGAGCAGCCGGATCACCTGGCTCCCCTTCGCCCTCGCCCTCGGGTCGTGCGCGCTGATCGGCCTCGCGGCCGGCGTGCTTCCGGCGCGCCGTGCCGCGCGCCTGGACCCCGCCGCGGCGATCCGCGATCCCGCCCGCTGAGCCGCCGGCTGGCGCCGCCCCATGATCGACGCGGTCGGCCTCACCAGGAGCTATCGCCGGAACGCCACCGTCATCCCGGTGCTCGTCGGCCTGTCGTTGCGGGTCGCGCGCGGTGAGTTCGTCGCGGTGATGGGAGCGTCCGGCTCGGGCAAGTCCACGCTGCTCGGCATCCTCGGCCTGCTGGACCGGCCCGACGGCGGGACCTACCGGCTCGACGGCGCGGAGCCCCCGTGGGGCGACGACGCCGCGCTTTCCGCGGCGCGCAACGCGGCGATCGGCTTCGTGTTCCAGCAGTTTCACCTGCTCGAGCGCGCCACGGCGCTGCGCAACGTGGCGTTGCCGCTGCTCTACGCCGCCGGGGACGTCGCCGACGACGCCGGGCGGGCGGAGCGCGCCCTCGAGGCCGTGGGCCTCGCGCACCGCGCCCTGCACTACCCCGGCGAGCTTTCCGGCGGGGAGCAGCAGCGGGTGGCCATCGCGAGGGCGCTCGTCAACGACCCCGCGCTGATTCTGGCGGACGAGCCGACGGGCAGCCTCGACGCGACCAGCGGCGGCGAGATCCTGGACACCCTGCGACGGCTCGCCGACCGGGGCCGCACGATCGTGCTGGTGACGCACGAGCGCGCGGTGGCCGAACGCGCCGATCGCGTCGTCACCCTCCACGACGGCCGCCTCACCGGCCCCCCTCTCCCCCCCGGACCCGCGGAACGGCCGGGGAGAGCCGCGGCCGCCGACGACGCCGCGCGCGCCGCGGGCTCGTGAACCGCGCTCGGTCCGCCGCTCGGCGCGGCCGGCTCGCGCGCAGCCTGCGGCTGTCCGTCGAGCTCCTCGCGGCGCACCGGCTTCGCACCGCGCTCGGCGTGTCGGGTCTGATGGTCGGCGTCGCGACCGTCGTGGTGATGGTCGCGATCGGCGCCGACGCCAAGCGACGGGTCATGGCGCGCGTGCAGGCAATGGGGACGGACCTGCTGCTGGTGAGCGCGGCGCCCGCACCACCCATCGCGGGCCGGCAGCGCCAGGTGGCCGTGCACACCACGCTGCGCGCCGCCGACGCCGCGGCCATCGCCGCGGCGAGCCCGTACGCGAGCGCGGCCGCTGCCGTGGTGTTCGGCACCGTGGTTGCGCACGCCGAAGGCCTCAATACGACGGCGACATTGACCGGCACCACTACCGACGGCATGGACATCCGGAACATGCGGGTCGGAAGCGGGCGCCCGTTCGACGAGCTGGAAGATCGTGAGCGTCGGCGCGTCGTCCTGCTCGGTCCCACGGTCGCGCGGAACCTGTTCGGGCCCGCCGATCCGGTCGGCCGGCCCGTCCGGATTCGCGGCGTGCCGTTCGACGTGATCGGCGTGCTGCGGCCCCGGGGAACGGACGTGGGCGGCGCCGACCTGGACAACGTGGTGGTCGTGCCGCTCGAGACGGCGATGCGGCGCGTGCTGAACGTCGCCTACGTGCACGCCCTGGCGGTGCGGGCGCGGAGCGGCGAGCACCTCGACGATCTCGAGGCCGACGTGCGCAGAATCCTGGACGAGCGGCACCCCGTCCGCTCGGGGATGCCGGCGCCGTTCGTGCTCCAGAACCAGGCGGTCCTGCTGCGCACCGCTCGCGGGACGGCGCGGGCGATGGAGCGCCTCATCGCGAGCGTCGCCGTGTTGGCGCTGGTGCTGGGCGGCGCCGGCATCGTGTCGGTGATGCTGGCGTCGGTGCGCGAGCGCGTCCACGAGATCGGCCTACGCCGCGCCGTGGGCGCGCGTCGCCGCGACATCCAGCTGCAGTTCGTGCTGGAGTCGGGCATCCTCGCCGCAACCGGCGGCGGGGCGGGCGTGATCGTGGGCCTCCTCGCGGCGGGGGCCGCCGCCCTGCTCGGCCCGTGGGACCTCGTCCTGTCCTGGCGCGCCGCCGCGCTGGGCGTGGCCTGCTCCGCGCTGCTCGGCCTCGCGCTCGGCGTCGTTCCGGCCGCCCGCGCCGCGCGGCTCGAGCCGATGGCGGCGCTGCGGGCCTGACGAGGCCGGAACGTCCACGCCTCGACTGCTGCTGCGCGCCGCGACCGCCGCAGGTACGGTGCGGTACCGTCTGACGCAGGCCGCCTGGGGGACGCCCGTTACGCCGCGCGCCGCGACGGGGTAGACTAGGTCATGCCTCGCGCTCACCTCGCCGGAGCCCGGATGATCCTCGCTGCCGTGCTGGTGGCCGGCTGCAACCTGTTCGGCGACCTCACGTCCGACCGCGTCGTGGGCATCATCGTCAGTGACTCGATGCGCCCGGTAATCATCGCGCCCGACACCGTGCAGGTTGGCGTGACCTTCACGGCGACGGTCAACACGTTCGGCAGCTCCTCCTGCACGGACCCCGATGGGGTGGACCTCGCCCTGTCGGCCAGCCTCGCGCGGATCGTTCCCTACGACCTCGTGCAGACAGCAGGAGCGTGCACCGCCGACTTCGCCTCGCGCCCGCATCCGGTCACGATCCACTTCACCCAGCAGGGCGCCGCCACGATCCGCGTCGTCGCCCGGATGAGCCGGCCGACGGGCCCGACGACCACCGACTCCCTGGAGCGCGCCCTTCACGTCCGGCCCTAGAAACAGCGTCGCCCCTTCGCCCCCCGGTTACCTTTCATGCATGGCCAACCCCAAGTCGGAGCAACGCCGCCTCAGCGTCGGTGACCGGGAGTTCCACTTCGTCTCGTACGAGGAGCGCCCGTCCAACACCCGCCGCAACGAAACCGCCTTGCCGGCGATGTGGTTCCTCATGCGCGCCGGCAAACGCTGGCCCGTGATGCCCCATGTCCCCGGCCAGGATCTCCTGGAGCTGGACCGCGCCCTGCTGCGGTGGCTGGACGAGCAGGTGCTCGACGTGCGGCCGCGGTAGTGCCGTTCAGCGGCTTCGCCCTCGACAAGAACCTCCAGCGCGGCATCAAAGAGCTCGGCTTCCAGCGGCCGACGCCGATCCAGGCCGACGCGATCCCGCCGGCCCTCGCCGGGAGGGACGTGCTCGCCTGCGCCGCGACCGGCAGCGGCAAGACCGCGGCCTTCCTGCTCCCGATCCTCCACCGGCTGCTGGCCCGCCCGCGGGGCACGACACGCGCGCTGGTGCTGACGCCCACCCGCGAGCTGGCCGCGCAGATCCTCGAGGACCTCAACGACCTCGCGGTGCACACGCCGCTCACCGCTGCCTCGGTGTTCGGCGGCGTCGGGATGGGACCGCAGGAGCACGCCTTCCGCAGCGGCGTGGACGTGCTGATCGCCACCCCCGGCCGCCTGCTCGACCATCTGCGGCACCCGTACGCGAAGCTCGACAAGCTCGAGCACCTCGTGCTCGACGAAGCGGACCGGATGCTCGACATGGGGTTCCTGCCCGACGTGCGGCGGATTCTGCGCCACGTGCCCGCGAAGCGGCAAAACCTCCTGTTCAGCGCGACGATGCCCGCGCCGATCATCCAGCTCACCCGCGAGATGCTGCATAACCCCGCGACCATCAACCTCGAGCGGCAGTCGGCGCCCGCGACCGGGATCACGCAGGCGGTCTATCCGGTGGCGCAGGAGCTGAAGTCGCACCTGCTCCTCGCGCTGCTCCAGCAGCGCGTGATGGACGAGGCGCTCGTGTTCACGCGCACCAAGCACCGCACCAACCGGCTGTGGGAGTTCCTGGTGAAGCACGGCATGAATGCCGAGCGGCTCCACGGCAACCGGTCCCAGAGCCAGCGGACCGCGGCCCTGGCCGGGTTCAAGAACGGCACCGTGCGGGTCCTGGTCGCGACCGACATCGCCGCGCGCGGCATCGACGTGGAAGCGCTGGGTCACGTGGTGAACTTCGACGTGCCGGTCGTGCCGGACGATTACATCCACCGGGTGGGGCGCACGGGCCGCGCGGAGGAAGTGGGCGACGCGTTCACGTTCGTCGCGCCGCAGGAGGAGCCGGAGCTCAAGGCCATCGAGCGGGCCGTCGGCCGGCGGCTGCCGCGGGTCACGCTGCCCGACTTCGACTACACCGCCAGGCCGGCGGCGCGGCTCGAGGTCCCGATCGGCGAGCGGATCGCGGCGATCCGCGCCCGCAAGGCCGAGGACCGCGCCCGGGCGAAGGCCAAGTCGGAGCGGCGCGCTCCGGTTGCGAGACCGGCGGCATCACGGCCCACGGCGCGCCCGGCGGCGTCGCGGCCCGCGCACTCGCACACACCGGCGAGCGCGGAGCCCAAGCCGATCGGGCTGGGCCGGCGGCCCGGGGGCCGGAAGGGCCCCTAGATGCCTCCCGCGGGCGCCGCTTCGGACGCCGCGCGGCCCTGTGGGGCGTCACCGGCCTTCGATGACGGCGGCGGGGGATTGGTTTGAAACGCGGCTGGCGGATGCCCGGCGGCGGGACGTAACGTTGGGCCCGTGTACCGCGAGCTCGACCCGCAACGGATCATCGCGACCGCCCAGTCGCTGAGCCGCCGCATCGCCGAGCGGTTTCCGAACTCCGGACTGAGCCGGGTCAGCCAGGATCTTGCCGCCTTCGCCGCGGACTCCGAAGCGCGCCTCGAGGCCCTGCGCCGGCCGCACTGGCCGATCCGCCTTGCCGTCGGCGCCGGGGTGGCGGCGATCCTGGCGGTCGCGGTGCTCGGGCTGCTCTCGATCCGGGTCCGCGGCGACGTGTCGCACGTGTCGGAGCTGCTGCAGGGCATCGAAGCCGCGATCAACGACGTGGTGTTTCTCGGCATCGCCGTGTTTTTCCTGGTCACCATCGAGGCGCGTCTCAAGCGCCGGACTGCCCTGCGCACGCTCCACGAGCTCCGGAGCATCGCGCACATCGTCGACATGCATCAGCTCACCAAGGATCCGGAGTACCTCCTGTCACCGGACAAGGCGACGGAGTCCTCCCCGCAGCGCCGGATGAGCCGGTTCGAGCTGGCGCGGTACCTCGATTACTGCTCCGAATCGCTCGCCATCACGAGCAAGCTCGCCGCGCTGCAGGTGCAGCATCTGCACGATCCGGCGGTGCTCGATGCAGTGAGCGACGTGCAGGCATTGACGCAGGGACTCTCCAACAAGATCTGGCAGAAGATCGTGATCCTGGACACGCTCGCGACACGGGGCGGCCAGCCCAGCTGATGTGATTTGCCAAGGAAGTTGTGCGGAGCTGCGCGACCTCGCGATCTGATCGCCCCCACCCCCCCAGGGACCGCCTTGCGGAACCGGCGTCCCCGCGGTAAGAAACGCGACAGGGGCGAGCGATGCCCATCGACTACCGCATCGACCACACGCGGCGCCTCGTGATCACGGAGGGCCGCGGCGAGGTGACCGAGCAGGAGATCTTCGGCTACCAGCGCGAAGTGTGGTCGCGCGCCGAGGTCACGGGCTACCACGAGTTGATCGACATGTCCACGATCAAGAGCCTGCCGACGCCTCCGGCCGAGCGCATGCGCGACCTCGCGACCCTTGCGGCGGGAACCGACGTCCCGCACCCCGGCGCCAAGCTGGCCATCGTCGCCAACGACGACCTCGCCTTCGGGCTGGCGCAGATGTACGCGGCGTACCGGAGCATCGACCCCCACAGCACGAAGCAGGTCGAGGTGTTCCGGTCGCTCGACGAAGCCCAGCGGTGGCTGAACCCGAAGGCGCCCTAGCCGCGTGACCGCTCGCCGCATCCTGCGGTGGGTGCTGGTGGTCGTGGCGGCCCTCCCGCTCGTGGCGATCGGGCGGCCGGCGCTGCATCTCTGGCGCGTCGCGCGCGGCGACCACGTCGCGCCCGCCGCACCCGCCCCCGGGACCGCCGATGACGTGAGCCGCATGAGCACGGCGGCGGTGGCCGAGGTCGTGCCCGTCCCCGCCGAGTCGGCGGCGGCCGAGCGGGTGCTGGCGGAGCTGCTGGCTCGGGCCCGTCGTGAGCGACTGGGCGTCGCGATCGCGGGCGCGCGGCACTCGATGGGCGGCCACACCATCGCGCCGCGCGGCATCGTCCTGGACATGCGCCCCTACGCTGGGATGGCGCTGAACGCCGACGGGACCGTGCTCACCGTCGGCGCCGGGGCCCGCTGGACGGCGATCCTCCCGTTCCTCGACGCCCGCGGCCGCTCGGTGGCCGTGATGCAGTCGTTCAGCTCGTTCACCGTGGGCGGCACGCTGAGCGTGAACGCGCACGGCCAGCAATTCGGCCGGCCGCCCGTGGCGAGCACCGTCCGCGCCATCCGCCTGCTGCGCGCCGACGGGTCCATCATCCGGTGCAGTCCGACCGAGAACGCCGAGCTGTTCCGGCTCGTGCTCGGCGGGTACGGGCTGTTCGGCGTCATCCTGGACGCCGAGCTCGAGACCGTGCCGAACGAGCTGTACCGCCGCGAGGAGCGGCGGGTGCGCGCCGATGCCTTCGCCGCCGCGTTCGACAGCCTCACGCGCGACAGCCCGGACGTGGCGCTGGCGTACGGACGGGTCCGCGTGACGCGCCGGCGCTTCCTCCAGGACGCGATCATCACGGTGATGCGGCGCGTCGCCGCGCCCCCCCCCCCGGCCGGCCTCCCGGCGCTCGAGCCGCTGCCGTCACCGCGGCTGCGCCGGCTGGTGTTTCGCGGCTCGGCCGGCAACGACTACGGCAAGCGGCTGCGCTGGAACGCCGAGCGCTGGCTCACGCGGTTCGGCGGCTCGACCTTCAGCCGCAACCGGCTGCTGCACATCGGTGTCGAGGACTACGAGAGCCACGCGCCGGACAGCACCGACGTGCTGCAGGAGTACTTCGTGCCGCCGGACAGCCTGGCGCGGTTCCTCGCGCGGGTGCGTGACATCGTGCCGCGCCACGGCGCGGACCTCATCAACCTCACGATCCGCGACGTGCGGCGCGACACCATCACGTTCCTGGCGTTCGCGCGCGGGGACGTGTTCGCGCTGGTGCTTGACTTCGTACACGCCCGCACCGCCGCGGCCGACTCGGCCATCGCGGCGATGACGAGGGAGCTGATCGACGCGGCGCTCGCCGCGGGCGGCACGTACTACCTGCCCTACCGGCTCCAGGCCACCGACGAGCAGCTGCGGCGCGCGTACCCGATGGCCGACGAGTTCTTCCGGCTCAAACGGCGCTACGATCCGGAGGAGCGATTCACGAACATGTTCTACGTGCGGTACGGGGGGGGGCGCGCGCGCCGATGAGGAGCGCCCCGCAGGTCTTCGGACAGCACGAGCCCAACACGCTCGCCCAGCTGCAGGACGTCGCGAGCCGCGCCGAGCGCGCGGCGCTGATGGCCGACGGCCACCTGGGCTACGTGTTGCCGATCGGCGGCGTCGCGGCGTACCGCGACCGAGTGTCGGTCGTGGGGGTCGGGTTCGACATCGCGTGCGGCAACGCGGCCATCCGCACCGACCTCACGCGCGCGCGGATCGAGCCGCACCTGGCCGAGCTGGCCGACGAGATCCAGCGGTCGATCAGCTTCGGCATGGGGCGGAGAAACCGGGCCGACGACGCCCCGGTGGACCACCCGCTGTTCGACGACCCGGCGTGGGACGCCGTGCCCGGCAAGAACGCCCGGGAACAGCTGCGCTCGAAGGCGCGGGCCCAGCTCGGCACCGTGGGCAGCGGGAACCACTACGTGGACCTGTTCGCCGACGAAGAGGACCACATCTGGGTCGGCGTGCACTTCGGCTCGCGCGGATTCGGGTTCGGCGTCGCGTACGGCTTCCTCGCCCTCGGCCAGGGCAAGGCGTGGGGCGAGCGCGTGCCCGAGCGGGAGGTGCTGCTCGACGTGCGCGAGCCGGTCGGGGAGGCCTACTGGGAGATGATGAGCCTCGCCGGGCGCTACGCCTACGCCGGGCGTGAGTGGGTGGCCCGCAAGGTCGTGGAGATCCTGGGCGGGCACGAGCAGGAGCTGGTCCACAACCACCACAACTTCGCGTGGCGCGAGGAGCACGGCGGCGAGCGCTTCATCGTGATCCGCAAGGGCGCGACGCCAGCGTTCCCGGGCCAGAAGGGATTCGTCGGCGGCTCGATGGGCGACGACGCCGTGATCGTCGAGGGCGCGACCTCGGACGATCCGGAGGTCCGCGCCGTCCAGGAGCGCGCGCTGTTCTCGACCGTGCACGGCGCGGGCCGCGTCATGAGCCGCACCGCGGCCGCCGGCAAGCGCGACCGCAGGGGGGGGGGCCGCGTGCTGAAGCCCGGCGTCGTCACGCCGGAGATGATGCACGACTGGGTGAAGAAGAAGGGCGTGATCCTGCGCGGCGGCGGCCTGGACGAGAGCCCGCACGTCTACCGCCGGCTCGGCGACGTGCTGGCGGCCCAGGGACCCACCGTGCGCGTGCTGCACACGCTGCGGCCGCTGGTGGTGATCATGGCCGGGGCGGACGAGTTCGATCCATACAAAGACTAGGGCTCTTGATAGCCTCTTGAGCACCCCTCCTCACCTTGGGGGCACAGGTTGCAGCCCTTCAAGGGAGGTCTTGTGCTCGCTCCGCTGCCGAATGCCACCGCCGCGCTCGTCGTCGGCGCCCTGGTCGGACTCCACGTCGCGTCATGGGGCATGTACAAGGACGCGTTGTACGAGGGATTCTGCGCCCGCAAGTACGCGCGCAGCGTGCTGGTCGGCGCGGCAGCCGCGCTGGTGCTCCAGCTCACGCTCCACTTCGCGCTCGACACCGCCGGCGGCGTGCTGCTGCTGTTCGGCACGGCCTACGCGCTCGAGCGCGGGCTGGTCGAGTCGTGGAAGGCGTTCCTGCGCAACGAGGATCAGGGGAAGTACTTCATCCCAATGTGCTTCGCGGTGTTCGGACGCCCGGTCGCCGACCGGGGGCTGCGCCGCCTCGCCGGCCTCGGCTACGTGTTAGGCGTGGTTGGCGTGGTCGTGACGCTCGCCGCCTTGGGGACGCCGAACGGCGCGCGGCCGCCGCTGTGGTTGCTGCTCGCCGTGGGCACCACCGGCGGCTGGATCTCCGCGTTCGGCGGCGCCTGGAAAGACGCGCCGAAGGAAGGCTTCCAGCTGCTGAAGTTCTTCCGCAGCCCGGGCATGGCGCTCGGCTACGCCGCGCTGCTCTCGCAGCTCACCGGCAGCTACACCGTGGTCGCGTTCGGCGCCCTGGGCCTGACCATCGCGACGATCGAGACGCACAAGAAGTTCGACCGGCCGCGCCAGGCGCCCGGGAAGTTCTCCGGGAAGCCGGTACTGCACCCCGAGATGTACCGGCTGCGCCGCGCAGTGGTGCCGGTGTACGCCGCGATCTGGGCGCTGCTCGTCGCCACCATGGCCGCCTCGCTGGCTGAGGCGGGCGTGGTCGAATCGTGGCGGGCGCTGGTCGAGGTGGCCCGTGGCTGACGCCTGGCTGACCCGCCGGTTCGGCACCCCGCTGTGGGACGGCATCGTCCGCGGCACCGGCGTGGTCGCCGCAGTGGCCGCGGTGCTGGCTCTGGTGTGGCGCGACGCCGCGGCGCTCGCCGCGTTCGTCCTGCTCACCGTGTGGGTGCACGGGCCGATGTCGCCGTTTCTGCCTGCGGTGTACGAGCCGAGCCTGCTGTTGTTCGGCCGGCTCTATCCGCCCGTGCTGATCGCCGTGCTGGGCACGCTGGCCAACCTGTACGTGGAGTTCCTCGACTACCAGCTGTTCCGGAAGCTCGGCGACTTCTCGCCGTACCGGCGGCTCCAGGCGCATCCGCTGTTCGCGCGGGCGGTCGCGTGGTTCCACCGGGCGCCGTTCCTGACCGTGTGGGTGTTCGCGTGGTCGCCGCTGCCGGACTGGATAATCCGGATGCTGGCGCCGGCGGCGCGCTACCCCGTGGGCCGCTACCTGGTCGCGATGGGCCTGGGGCGCCTGCCGCGGTTCTGGCTGCTGGCCGCGCTGGGCGCCTGGTTCACACCCTCGCCGCTGCTGCTCGTGGGCGTGGCGACGGGCTCGGTGCTGCTCACCCTGCTGCTCGTCGGGTGGAAAACGCTGGCGGCGCGGGCCACGCGCACGCAGACTTCCCGGATGCTGATGGCGGACGCCGAGTGCCGATCCAACTAGTCTTGGCGCAGCAAGTTGGATCGGCACGAGCCCACGGCGCCCTGAACGCGAGACGGAGGACCCCGTGTGGCCGATGCTGATCGCCCTGGCGCTCGAGTCGACGACCGTGCGTCGCATTGCCGTGGCGCCGGCCGAGACGCTCACCGTGGCCGTGGGGGGCCGCGGGGGGGGCCCGGTGGTCGCGATGGTTCCCGGCCTGTTCGGCGCGACCTACGGCTTCCGGCATCTCGCGGGCCCGCTGATGGACGCCGGCTACCGGGTCATCATCATCGAGCCCTTGGCGGTGGGCACCAGTGGCCGCCCGCGCCGGTCGGACTACTCGCTCCACGCGCAGGCGGCGCGAATCGCCGCCGTCCTCGATTCGCTGGACGCCCGCGACGCGGTGATGGTCGGTCACTCGGTGGGCGGTGGCATGGTGCTGCGGGTCGCCGTGATGCGGCCCGAGCTGGTCCGGGCAATCGTCTCACTAGAAGGCGGACCGGCGGAGTCCGCCTCGACGCCCGGGTTTCGCCGGGCCATGCAGCTCGCGCCGTTCATCCGGATGTTCGGCGGATTCCGGCGGGTGCGCGGCGAGGTGCGGAAGGGCTTGACGCGCTCGTCCGCGGACTCGTCCTGGGTGACCGACGAGGTGATCGGCGCTTATACCGCGGGTGCCGCGCGCGATTTCAACGCGACGCTGCTGGCGTACATGCGCATCGCCGAGGCGCGGGAGCCGGAGCGTCTGGCGCCGCGGCTCGCGGAGCTGCGCTGCCCGGTGCGGCTGGTGCTCGGCGGCACGCCGCATGGGTCGGGCCCGAGCGACGCGGAGGTCGCACGATTGCGGGACATGGTGCGGGACTTCGCGGTCGTGACGGTGCCCGCCGCGGGTCACTACCCGCACGAGGAGCAGCCGGCGGCGGTGGTCCGAGTCGTGCTGGACGCGGCTGGCGCTCGCTGAGGTACCGGCGCTCAACACCATGGCTCGGTGCCGTCCAGCGGACTTGCGGTTCACCGGCGGTCGGCTCGCTCGCGGGGGGCACGATGGCGAACCCGGAGCGATGATCGTGAGCGATCTCCGGGCTTTCATCAGGGGTGTTAGGCCATGCAGCCCCGAGGTCTAGTTGGGCGTCCCCCCAGCAAGAGGCAGATCGGAGTTGAAGGATTCGACGACCATCTTCCAGCTGCCGTCCGCCTGCTGGCGCCAGATCTCGACGTACTTGCCGCGCTCCGTGACCGGCCTCCCGGAGGGATCGTTGAAGCGCAGCTCGTAGGTGCCGGTCGAATACGCCAGGTCTCCGGAGCGTGCCGCTTCCACGCGCGTCGGTTGCCAGGTCCCGCTGAGATTGGGGAGGGCATAGAAGCCTTCGATGAGGGCGCGAATCGCGGCTGTGCCCGTGACAGCCGGGGCATTGGGCTGCTGGATGGAGGCCGTGGAGTCCACAAAGGCGAGGTACCCCGCCAGATCCTTGCGCGCGAAGGCCTGCGCCCAGGCACTGTCGGCCGCGCGGACCGCCTCTGCGGCCCTCGCGCTCTGATCAGCGGGTGGTTGGCAAGCGCTCAGGGCGGTGATCAGACCAGCGGCCAGAGCGCTGCAGCGAGTACGGCTCATGGGACCTCCTTTGTCACCAAGCGGGTGGGGCGCGATTGCAAACCATCCTCCAGCGCGGCCACCACGCCCGTTCCCGTGCCAACATCCAGGACTCGGGATCCGGGCGCTGGATCCAGCAACGACAAGAGGGCGCGGGCCGGTTTCGCAGAGTAGACGCCTTCTGCGATCCGTGCGTACGTTTCGGCGATCGGATCGTACGACCGCCAGGCCTCGCTATCCGGCGGCAGTGTGCCGCTCCACAAAGGCGCGAACCGTGGCCACGTAACGCTCGTTCTCTTCCACGAAGGTCATGTGGGCGCTCTCTTCGAACACAACCAGCTGAGCATGAGGCATCCTCGCTGCCATGAACTCCGCAGCTTGGACCGAGCACGTTCGATCATGCCGCCCGGCCAGGACGAGCACCGGTTGAGAGATGTCGCCCAGTCGGTCCTCTACCTCGATCGCGCCGTAATCTTCAGCGGAGAACTTGCGTAGCACCTCCGGCGAGTAGACCGCGCCTGCTGTACGCTCTTCGTACTCGGGAATTCGCGGATCGCGTAGATTAGCAAAGTGAAATGGGAGCTGGTCCGAGAGCAGCGCAGCGACCTCGTCGTGCGTCTGGACGTGCCGCTCGCGCGCCCATGAGCCAGCCACCTGCTGGCGGAGTTCTTCCGGTTCGAAGCTCGCCAGCTCATGCTTGACGTGCGACATCAAGAAGCGATTGCCGGGCACACCGCTGGACACGATGTACTGGGCGGCTTGGCCGGGGAAGTCCACCGCCCGTTGCAACGTGACAAGTGCGCCGTACGAGTGGCCCAACACGGCGTACTTGTCGAACCCTATCGCACTCGCTAACAGGCCAACGTCTTTCGCATGCTGCTCGAGCGTCCAAGTATCCTCGGGCGGTCGCAACGAGCGGCCATTGGCGCGCTGGTCCACCAGGACGAGCCTGTAGCGGTCGGTGAGCGCGTCAAGGTAGTCGCCATACATGTGGTGGTCGAGGCCGGGGCCGCCGTGTAGGACGATGAGTGGATAACCCCTGCCGCGTTGCACGACGTACAGACTGGTGTCGCCAATGTCAATCAGGTGGCTTTCTTCACTCTTCATAGTTGCCCTCGCATCCACAGCCCAAGGAAGAGATTGGCCTCCTCAATTGGCGCGGCGTCCCCAACCCCCGCTCACGGTGCCATCAGGAACCGTAGGATCTCGCGCATCAGTCGGGCACGCTGGGGCGAGGCGAAAAGGCGCTGGCCGTGGGCGGAGCCGTCAAGGATCACCAACTGCTTGGGACCCGGCGCTCGTTCATACTGGTCGCGAATCCCGGGCAGCCTGGGCCTGTCACCGGGGCCAAGGTCGTCCCGGCTCGTGACGAAAAGCTTCCTCGCCCCCATTCGTTCGGGGGCGGAAATGGCCATTGGAGCCAGCAGAACCAGTCGATCGATCTCGCCAGGCGCGTCAATCGACGCCTGTGCAGCAGCGCCGCCGCCAGCGCTCCCCCCGATGACCGCAACGCTCGGCGTGCCCTCCCGCCGCAGGTGGCGCACTGCGGCGAGCACGTCCACCGCCATGCAGGCGGCGTCGTACAGACACTCGGTCTCGTTCCCCGCACGCAGGGCGATGGCCGCACGCGTCTCGAACACCAGAACACGGAATCCGCGGTCCGCCAGCACGCGCGCTTCTGCCGCCCAACTAGCCCGTGAGGAATAGCCTCCGTGCGCAACCAGCACCACGCCCCGGTCGCCGGCGCCGTACAGATCCGCGGCGATAGCGCCGCCATCCGGAGTACGAACGGCGACTAGTCGCTGCGCATGACGCGGACTTGAGCACGACAGCAGTGTCGCCGCCAAGGCAACCGCGACGCACGCCGTAGTCACGAATGCCTGCTCGTGAGCCTCACGCACTGGAGTACCGCCGATTGGCGCCAGAGCGCCGTCCGAAGACGGAGCTGCCGGCCCTCCAGCGATCAGCGGGTGACTTCGTGAAGGCTGTCAGCGAGCCGCCAATCGACTTGAAACTGGGACATGTACCAGAAGGTGGCGGGGGCCTGTTGAGCGCTGGCAACACCGTACCCGATGCCGAAGGCGAGGCAAGCTGCGACGGTCCAACCGAGACGCTGACGCATGCGTCCTCCAGGTAGATGTGACGGGTGGGCGACGACGATGCTCACGGGCGCTTGGCCCACCGCGGCCGATGCGAGTCTTGCCGTCGAATGTACGTGACGGGCGGCGTGTGCTTCTTGAAGCGCTGCCGGGCCTCGGGCCCCAGCTGCCGAAACGCCTCGACCGAGAGCGCGACACCAGTTGCCTCAAGGCGCGCCGCCACGTTCACCGTCTTCCCGAGCACGTCGTATCGCGCGGTCGCTCCACTCCCGAATTGGCCTGCGGCGACGGGGCCGAAGTGTACCTTCACGACCAGGCGGCACTCCCAACCCTGATCCCGCATGAACTGATCCGATTGATCTTTGAGGTCGAGCAGCCCCAGGATCCCGCGATCCGCCTCGTCGGGCGGAAACACCGCCAGCGTGGCATCACCGATGAACTTCACCACGCGGCCACCCGCAGCGTGTATCGCCGATCCTGCGAGCTGATAGTACGCGTTCATCACGCGGGCGACTTCCATGTCCTCCAACTGACCAATCTGGGCTGCGTAGCGATCGAAATCGGTGAAGGCGACAAGCAGCGAGACTTCCGAGAAGTCGGGCATACGAGCCTCCGGCAGTTAGGAGATTTGACGTCGGCCCGAGTCCGACAGTGGCTTAGGAAGCGGCGCAGGCCCAAGGTCCTGCAGTGTGGAGGGAAGCTACACGCTGATGGCGGGGAGGCCAGGTACGGCCCGGACTCATAACTTTCCGAAGGCAACCCCCCTGTAGACCCAGCCTGACGTCGTCACCGCCTCCTGGATGGGCTTCTTGATCTCGCTCGTGACGAACCGGTACTCGATGCTCGCCCCGGACGGCAGCTGCTCCGTAAGGTGGGCCGGGCCGCCGAAGGAAGCGCTCTGCTTCTGACCACGGAACCCCGACGCTGCGAGGCTGAGCTTGAGACCCTGCACGCTCCAGGACACCATGTATTGCCGGTCGACGGCGCGCACTTCGTGCGTGGCCTCGTCAAGCTTCATGAAGATGCGGAACACGCCCGCCTTGCCGGACTGCCGGAACGCGTTCTCGTAGGCCTTCTCCTCAAGGCGCCACTCCGCCACCAGGTCCACGGCGTCGCCGGCGCCGTCGACCACCCGCCACGGCGCGGTCGGCCGGTTGAGAGCGAGCAGACGGTCGCGCACCGCCTGTTTGGACAGCACAGGCGTGCCTGCCGCCGGTCGCTTGGTGCCAGTGAAAAAATCGAACAGACCCATCGTGTCCTCCCCTACCGACAGACAGTCGAGGCTAGCTTTTCACGCCCATCCGCAGCGGCTGCCAGCCCGAGTCGGGGTCGTTGCCGAACGCGTCGAGGCGGCCCCGAATCTCCCACCGGTGCTCGGCGTGCGGCCCGCGGTAGCTGGGCTCCACGGCTGACGGCACCTGCACCGTGCCCTCGACCTGCTTGGTCTCGTTCGCCGCGAGCACCACCGGCGCGATTTGAAAGGCCTGCTCGAAGGTTGACCGCTCGGTGCGAATGTCACCCATCGAGCGGAGAGAATCCTTCGTTTGCATGGCCACCGCGCTGCGCGGGACCCGGATCTGCTCCTCGGCTCGGAGGTCGACGAACACGCCTCCCGACTTGACCTCCGCGCCGGCCGCCGTCACGATCACCTTCACGCGAATCGCGTCGCCGGGGAATGCGAGCCGCGGCTCGTACTCGATCGTGACCTGCGCCGCGCCCCCCGTCACGGCCGCGGCGGCCGCCTTCAGCTTGTCGAAGATGCCCATGGCAAAGCCCCTCCGAGGGCGCCCCCCCCCCCCCCCCCCGCCCCCCCCTCACCCCCCCCAAACCCCCCCCCCGCGGCCCCCGCCAAGCCCCCCGCGCGCGACCTCCTAACCGACCATATACCGCCATCGGCGGCGCCCCGCAAAGACGGGGGAAGGCGGACGAACGCTACCCTCGGCTGTCGGCGCGGAGCCGGCGGAACACGAGGATGTGACCGAGGATCGCGAGCAGCACCATCACGGCGGGCAACCACACCCACGGCGCCTCGGTGACCCACACGTTCGCGGGCTCGTTGTGGAAGACGCGGATCGGCAGCGGCGCCGAGAGGATCGCGATGGTGAGGACGTTGAGGAGCAACCCCACGCCGAGCAGGTTCCACGCGAGGACCACCGGTCGCGGAGCCTTGCCGAGCGCGATCAGGATGCCGACGACGACCGCCGTGATGCCCGACACGATGTCGAAGTTGCGGCCGGAGTAGCTCATCTGGACCGGCATCAGACCCTCGACGTACGCCCGGTGCATGAGCAGCTCGACGAGAA
>Ga0247727_10002143_pt1 | contig 45537 bp, 42 predicted proteins | sample WisWelCaveWW1625_FD_202498 | JGI IMG/M metagenome (GOLD analysis project Ga0247727, IMG submission 202498) | Biofilm microbial communities from Wishing Well Cave, Virginia, United States - WW16-25 | ecosystem: Environmental > Aquatic > Deep subsurface > Groundwater > Cave microbial mat | place...
TGCAGCGACAGGGCGAAGGGAATATCTGGAAGAGCATCTTTCCGAGGCCTGAGCTGTCAAAAAGATGCCAAAAGCACTCAAAGATCTCGAAATTAGATTTAGTTGGATAGGTTCTGAGGCTTTGGGTTGGTTCAAGGTGCGTAAATGGAGTCTTTGTGAGAAATTTCTTCGAGAGTGTCGATCCACTCATGGGCGATGCGCATGAAGCTTGTGAGGGCCTGGCGAAAAGGGATGTACTTCCCCGGCTCCATCTCCACCTCATAGATGAGTAAAATAGATTCAGTCATTGTGTCGTACTTCAGGTAAGTGCCGCGCTCCTGCCAACGGAGAACACCGTTGCGGAAAAGGCAAGAGCGGAGCTCGGAGGGAAGATCCCCATCGCTCGTGAACACCCTGGCAGAGAATTTCCAATGACCCTCTCCTAGGTTTTCAAGAAATATCTCCTTCTCTTCTACAAGAAGGCGAGCTTTCTTCCGACCTGCCAACTGCCCCATGGCTATTAAATAAACATCATACGACATGAACAACACTTGTTACTTAGAGACTGTTAATTCAGCACCAATTATACATACATTCTAATGCATTTCAATCTGAAAGAAAGCATACAATTGCAATGAGATATTTATTACAACAAGCATTCGTTTGAAATGCAGAAGCTCAACAAATTCCCCTATGCGATTGGATATTTTAAAAGACTGCAAAATTAATGAGGGAACTCATCTCCCCACTGCACATCGCGTGCGCTGCGATACAACTCTTTTTCTTTTTTAGTGACAGTCCGCTCAACTAATTCTTGTTCTGTGCATAAACGCAGTTTGACAAAACCTTTCCCTTTGTACGGATGGCGGAGAACGCGCGCTTGAGTGCGATTTTGATTTTGACGCGCAAAGATAAAATAGGAAAATTTTTCATCCTCATAGTTTAATTTTCCATCTTTGGCTCTCTGATGTAGCTGAGAGCGCTCTAGGCGTGCAAAGAAATGACACCAATCGCCCGCTTGAAGTGGACATGTCTGGTTGTGGGGACAAGGCGCAACGAGATGCGCTCCAGAGCCAATTAATTTTTCCCTCACTTTTTTTAACCAGGCATACTGCGCTGGCGTTCCTGGCTCTACGAGAATTAAAACTTGAGTTGTACAGCTCCACAGTTTTTCAACCACTGCGGCTCTTTGCTCTTCCTCTAGCTCATTCAGGGAGTAGGAGGCGATGACCAAGTCGTGCGGGACGAGGGAGAACTCTTTTGAAATATCCGCTTGTATCCACTGACAACGATCTTTTTTAGCATGATCCTGCATCAACTGTTTCCCAAGTACGATAAAACCTGGATCGCGCTCCACCATTGAAAATTTCTCTAATGAAGGGAGGTTTTCCAATGCGGCCCAAAGGGCCGTGCCAGGACCTGCGCCAATGTCTAAAAGGGAGTCTGGCCGGTAGTGGGGCATACGGGTGACTAGCGCCTCAAAGACCTTGAGTAAAGCAGCGTGTGTGGCGGGAAGGCGGGTGGCTAGATAGGCAGCGCGCTGCGCTTCAGAGAAGGATAAAGCGCCTTTTCGACCGGGTCCGGGGGTATGATAGGCGTGCGAATTTTGCTTTGAGCGGACTAAGATTTCTTTTTGAGAAAAGGAGTTTAAAATCTCTTCAATCTTTAATTTTAATTGTGCGTGCATAGGGTTGAATTATACAACTATTCAAGGCGCCAATCAATGGGCGTCTTTCCCCATTTTTCCAAAAATGCATTGGTTTTTGAGAAGTGGCGGCATCCAAAAAAGCCTGCATAAGCGGAATAGGGAGAAGGGTGGGCCGCCGTGAGAACCGCGTGCTTGGTGGATTGGTACTGAAGCACTGCGTCCAACTTTTCTTTGGCGGATTTTCCCCACAGGATAAATACGACGGGATCGTCCCGTTCGACGAGTTTTCTAACCACAGCATCTGTGAACTGCTCCCACCCTTTGCCATAATGGGAACGGGGCTCCCCTGCACGCACGGTGAGTGTAGCGTTGAGCATTAAAACCCCTTGCTTGGCCCAAGGCAGCAAACAGCCCACCTTCGGCGGTGCAAGGCCTAAATCCACCTCCATCTCGGTAAAGATGTTGCGCAAAGATGGCGGAAAAGCAACGCCTGGAAGGACGCTAAAACTAAGGCCGTGTGCTTGGCCGGCGCCGTGATAAGGATCTTGCCCGATGATCACTACTTTGACCTCAGCAAAGGGGGCCTGCAAAAAGGCATTGAAAATCAGCGGTTCGGGTGGATAGACCGTTTTGCTTTCGCTGCGCTCTTGGGCTAGAAAAGCCTTGAGCGCTTGAATATAGGGTTTGGCAATTTCATCTTGCAGGGCTTGATGCCACCCTTTTTCGAGTTTCATGCTCATAGCAATCTCGCTTTAAAAACTTAGAGACTGTCTGCGAAAATCGGTTATTTTGATTTTTGATGGATTTTTCTTTAAGATTGGACCCTATTCCGCGGGACATAGTTAAATTAACTAGGCCAAGGAATAGGGTCCAATCTTAAAGAAAAAGGCGCAAAAAGCAATTAACCGGTTTCGCAGACAGGCTCTTAGGCAAGGAATTTACCAAATATTGCACTGTTGGGGATAGAGAAATTTGCAGAGCTGAAGCAATAGTGAAAAATCGAAGATTTGAACCCCATTACGTAGGACAGGCCACCGAAGAGCAATCATTGACATAAACCCTCCCCGTCCCTACCATCCCAGCTCTATTTTATTAAGGGAGCTCCTATGAAAGACTTGGCGGAAAATAATCTCGTGCGCTTTAAAAACATCTCTAAAAAGAAAGATACGATCCACGCCAACTTTAAAGTGAAAGGGGTACGCGCCGGTGTCAATTTCACTGCTAGCATTTCAGTAGATCTAGCTGCTGCTGAATTGCATCCTGGAGATGTTCTTGAAAAAATCATCGAAGAGTGTGCTCGCATTGGAGTGAAAGAGTTCAAGCGCGCTGAATTTCAATTCGAAGGTTTAACCTCAATTTAATCGCTTTATCTGGGTGTAGCGCAGCTTGGCTAGCGCACAAGCATGGGGTGCTTGGGGTCGGAGGTTCAAATCCTCTCACCCAGATCTTTTAAAAACGCATAAGATTTCTACGTGATTACTGCCGGGAAAAAGTAAGTACCCTTTGGCACTCTCTATCTTCCATCCATTTTTAAGCAGCTTCTTGCAATCTCTTTGAAAAGACAGCGGTCCGCAACTGACATAAATCAACTGTTTCAAAGATGGCGTCGCAATGATTTGATCCAAGGTGGATGGCTCGAGCCCTTTACGCGGTGGATCTATGATCATCACCCCAGCTTCCCCTATCAGAGTGGAACAATTCTCCACTGCTAGTTGTTGGAAAGAGACCTTCTTTTGCACGTTGAAGGGTAGCTTTAAACGGCTTAAGTGAAAACACTCTTCAGCAAAAGGGTTGTTCTCAACACAGATCACGCGCCTGCTCTTTGCTGCGACGTTTAATCCAATGACACCCACGCCAGCGTAAAGATCCAAAACGACTTGATCGGGCAAGATCTTTTCTCGAACCTCTAAGAGGAGTTTTTCAAAGAGCGAGAGGTGCGCTTGAATAAAACAAGCTGGATGCAATGCGAATTCAACTTCCCCAATGCGCTGCCAAATGTAGGGCTCTCCCAAACAATGCTTCCACTTCTCTCCAAAGATTAAATTGGTGGAATGGGGTTGAAAGTTTAGCCAAATGGAACAGAACCCTTTTTCATTGTAAAGCTGTTTGACAAACTTCTCGATCTCACCATCTGTCCCTAGACGATTGACGACAACTACGAGCTGCACATTGCGCGTCTTCAATTCTACCGAAAATTGCAAATAACGCAGGAGACCTTGTCCAGTCTGTTCATCGTAAGGGGCTATCTTAGAACTTGTGATTTGACGAAGAATTTGCGCATAGGCTTTATTGATCGAAGGATGGTGCAAGGGGCACGTGGGAATGGGTATCACCTCATGTGTATTCCGTTTGAAGAGGCCAACAGCTGGTTGTAGATAGCTTCCCCTCACAGCCAGCTTTGAACGTGTTCGCCATCCAACGATCTCCCCAGCGACTAAAGAGACCTCGAGAGAGGAATCTAGAGCGTTGAAAAAACTTTTCAACTCCACCCAAATGGGAGGAGTATAGACATTTTGCTGATCTTCACACCCACTACAGAGGGGAAAGTAGTCACATGTTAAACCTGTGGAAAACTCTGTCATTTCGCCTGCGAAAAGTTTGTTAGTAGATTGTCAATTGTGGATAACCCTGTTTTTTTGATCAACTCGTTCACATATTTTGAACATACATTTTTAGCTATGAGAAGATGGGAGTTATAGACAACTCCACAGCCTCTAATGAAGAAGACAGTTATATAGATGGTATACTCTTAAGAGAAACATCGCGAGCTTTTAGGATTCATAAATATCAGTGGAAATGGTATCTATAAGCCTACCATGGAAGATACGCTAATCATCAATTCTTTTTTCGAACTTTCCTCTTTTAAGCACGCCTCTCTTTTTGAAGGCTGTACTTTTCCTTGGCAAGCGTTGGATAAGCTTTCAGCTTATCTGCAAGAACAACTTTCTAAGCGCGTTAAAATCGAAGTTCCCTCTTCTGTTTACCTTGTGAATCCAGAGCTTATTTCAATTGGTAAAGGTACGGTTATAGAGCCTGGTGCGTATATCCAGGGGCCCTGCATCATAGGTGAAAATTGTCAAATTAGGCATGGGGCCTACATTCGTGGCGATGTGCTGATTGGGGATGGCTGTGTAGTTGGCCATGACACTGAGGTTAAGCATTCTATTTTTTTGAATGGGGCCTGTGCCGCGCATTTCAACTATGTGGGGGATACGATCTTGGGTAATGCTGTCAACCTTGGAGCTGGTGTCAAATGCGCCAATTTAAGACTCGATCACCAGAGCGTTTTTGTGACCTATGGAGGAGAGCGGATCAACACAGGTCTTAAAAAGATGGGGGCAATTGTAGGTGATGGCGCTCAGATAGGCTGTAATTGCGTTGTTAACCCTGGAACGCTGATTGGTAAAAATTCATTTTGCTTCCCCTGTCTTAACGTCTACGGGTATATTCCAGATCACGCAAAAGTAAAACCCTCTCAAAAAAATATTATCGTGGAGTGATTGATGGCAGCGCAAACGATGCAAAAAAATCCCCAAGGTGAATTTAGCAAGCTGGGGCCTTCTCATTTCTTTTTTCATCGTGATAAAATTGAGCAAGAGATTGCACGCAGCATCCTCTCACTTGGTGAAAAGACGAAACTACGCGACGCCTGTGAATATGCGCTGACTAATGGCGGCAAGCGATTTCGCCCTCTCATTGTGCTTTTAGTGGCTGAAGGGATTGGCAATGGTCTTAATGTTAGTGAAGCTGCGCTTTCAGTGGAGTTTTTCCACACAGCCTCTTTGATTGCCGATGATCTCCCCTGCATGGATAACGACGATGAGCGGCGCGATAAGCCCTCAGTGCACAAAGTCTATGGCGAGGCGATCGCTCTTCTAGCGAGTTACGCGATGATGACGGCTGGGTTTGAAAAGATCCACCGCAACGCTGCCATTATGCGTGATGCCGGAGCGCCTTTCTCCCAGTACAGCGACCGCGCTTGTACAGTAGCTCTCGAGTGCGCGACGCATTCTGCTGGTATTCTCGGCGCAACTGGTGGACAATTTCTCGATCTATTCCCCCCCAACAACAATCTTGAAACCGTCAAACAAGTGATCTACAAAAAGACCGTCACGCTTTTCGAGGTCTCCTTTGTGTTTGGCTGGGTCTTTGGTGGAGGCGATATCAGTAAGCTTGAGCGTGTTAAACGCGCAGCCTATCACTTCGGTATGGCATTCCAAACAGCGGATGATCTCGGCGATATGCAGCAAGATGAGATGAAGCAGCGCGAGATCAGTATTGCACGTCTGATCGGCAAAGAACGCGCCCTCGCGCTTTTTGAAGAGGAGATGCGCTTCTTCCGTAAAGACATGCAAGAGCTGAGTCTACTCACACCCTCTTTCGATAAAATGTGTGATATGCTGGTCAAGTACGCCATCGCCAATGCTCAAGCTTTAAGCTAAGAAGTTGTTTTAAACCTAAGCCTTCGATCTTTGAGTGCTTTTCGCGATCTTTTTCCTCCCCCTCCTCAGCTATGTCATCGTCCCGACATTGTCTTCGTCAAGGGAGAAAAAAATCTCATCGAAAAGCTCTTCAAATCTCTAAAAGGCTTAGCTTTAAAACTACTTCTAAGAAGTTGTCTTAAACCTAAGCCTTCGATCTTTGAGTGCTTTTCGCGATCTTTTTCCTCCCCCTCCTCAGCCATGTCATCGTCCCGACATTGAGGGGTTTTTGTGCAATCTCTGCACGACTTTGAGTTAAAGAAATTTATCGCATCTGGTAGAGTGTGTTGCTTCAATGAAATGATTTAGGAAGTATGGTCAATCCTATCCCTCTAGATACTCAGCCAAGAGTCGACTTCTATACTAGGAAAGCTGACATGACAAGACGGGCGCACCAGCTAGCCGATCGCTTAGGGCACCGCACGCCTGCTGAGATTCTCTTAGAGATGAGCAGTCGTGGCCCAGCTTGCTTGCCGCCTCAGGGTAGCAACATCGATTGTGTTTTTCTTCCCTCCTATTATTTTTTACAATTCGAAGATATTCCACTGCATTTTCGCGTCACAGGCTTTGACGATCCAAGGCTTCAGGACGAACAATTTTTACAAGGTTTTTGGAATTGGCTTAAAAGTGCGATGCAGATCAATTTCGTCCACGATAACGCCGCACAATTTGATCGCTATCTGATTCGCGAAGTTCTTGTGGGGATGCAAAATCCTGCTTTATGGGAAGGCGCAAAGGACTTTTTACTCGCACACGAAATCTCTCATCGCATCCATCTCCATCAAGAGCAAGAACATCAGTTCCTTGCAGATGCCAATCGCAAGTATTACCTGACAGGCGCGCTTGTGATTGGGTGTTTGACCTGTCTATGTATGCTGGTTGGCTTTGGTCTGGAGCTTTCGATCATTGTGGCAGTTGCTTCTGGCGCGGTTGGGTTGACGCTCTGTTCGATGCCCTGCTATCTCTTTTACAACGAGACCTACAAATTTTTTCACAGGGGAAAGCACAGCGACGTTGAACAGCTTGGCTTGAAGAGGCAGCAAGAGAAAGAGGCCGACATCTCCGCTATCCGCGCTTGTCAGACAGCCGATGGTGGGGTTTATTTCTTCAATGTGAAACGCGCGATTAACTTGCGTTTCTACCCCGGACAATCCACCCCTCAAGGCGATGATCCTACAGATCTGCACCATCCGCCTTTAAGCGAGCGCGTTACATATCTTAGGGCAGCATTGCCCCGTTAGATGTACATTGACGCCGCGATGGAAAAAGCCATCGCAGCGTCTTGGCTGAAAAGAGGATTATTAACCCGAGCCCCAAATAGGTGACAACCTGCTTGCTGTGGCTTCGCCAGATCGATCCTCGCTCGGAATCCTTCGTATTCAAGAATGTTATTCCTCGCGAGAATCAATCTGGCTTTGCCTCGCAGCGCATTTTGTCATCTATTTGGGGCTCGGGTTAATAGAATTAAACCTCAGCGTAATCTGCGCTTGGTGCAGGCTCTTTCAGAGGCAGGTCTTTGCCGTCTGAAACCTTGGCGAAGATCGCTTTTTCGATCTCATCGATCATCTTAGGGTTTTTCTTGAGCTCGTCGCGCGCCGCTTCGCGCCCTTGACCCAGCCGTGTGCCGCTGTAGCTGAACCAGGTGCCTTTTTTCTCAATGATGGCCAGATCAACGCCGAGATCGAGTAGAGAGCCGATGCGGGAGATCCCTTCGTTGAAGAGGATGTCGAATTCTGCACTTCTGAAGGGTGGCGCCATTTTGTTTTTGACGACTTTTGTCTTCACGCGGTTGCCGATGTCGATGTTGTCTGGCCCTTTGATGCTGCCGATACGGCGGATGTCGATGCGGATCGATGCGTAGAATTTAAGTGCGCGGCCGCCTGTGGTGGTTTCTGGGTTGCCAAACATCACGCCGATTTTTTCACGGATCTGGTTGATGAAGATCGCACAGGTGTTGCTTTTAGAAAGAGCTGCTGTGAGTTTGCGCATCGCTTGCGACATCATGCGCGCTTGTAGGCCCATGAACGAGTCGCCGATCTCACCTTCTAGCTCGCTCTTTGGCACGAGGGCTGCGACCGAGTCGACAATGATCACATCGAGAGCGTTGGAGCGGGCGAGCGTTTCTGCGATGTTGAGCGCCTCTTCCCCCGAGTCGGGTTGTGAAATCATCAGTTCATCCAAGTTAACACCGATCTTGGAGGCGTAAGTTGGGTCGAGCGCGTGTTCAGCATCGATGTAGGCGGCAATACCACCATTGCGCTGCGCGCTGGCAGCAATGTGGAGAGCGAGTGTCGATTTTCCCGAAGACTCAGGCCCAAAAATTTCAACAATTCTGCCGCGCGGAACACCACCAACGCCGAGCGCGAGATCCAGCGTGATAGCGCCGGTTTTGATTACGCTCATCTCCCGTTTTTCCGAATGCTTTCCGAGCGACATAATCGAGCCTTCTCCGAATTGCTTTTCAATTTGGGAGATAGCGAGTTCTAACGCTTTCTTCTTGCCAGTGTCATTGGGTTGTGCCATGGGATCCCTCACTCTTTTTATTGGACGGAGCTAAGAATGGCTGTAGAGGGGCTTTGCGTCAAGAGGCATGTTAAACGTCAATGTGGAAATTAACTCGCGCCTGAGAAGGGATTGTATTTTGTATGCAAGGTGTCTATACTTCCCTCCAAATCATTTTTAGAGGAAAAGTCATGGCATTTCATTGCAACGCTACAGTTCCACCGAATACAGGAGATCAGTTTGTGATTCCCGGCGCAGTAAAAATAGACGTTGCAGCGGAGATAGAACGTCTTGAGTTGGCTGGGCATTATACTAAGGCGCTAGCTTTAGCGCGGCAAACAGGGGCCGACCTTTTTACCATTGCGCGCTTGGAAGAGAGTGTTTTGCGCTTAGGTCATTCGAGGTTGCTCTTTGATGAAAATGGAAATCCACGTGCGACTTTGCTCCGAGTCCTTGAGCTAGCTGGCATGGATCCCGCCCTTGGAGTATCTCTTGATTTAATCAATGCATGGGTTCAGCAGAATTTATTGAGAATTGCTCACAGCGAGCGGTGGGAAGCGCAAACCACAAAGTTTGAAGAAATAGAGGCTGTATTGAAGCCTCTTTTAGCTGAGTTAGGGTTTTTGAGCAGTGTTAGCCCCTCTTTCGACCGTTATGAGGGGGCGTTGATTCTCGGAGCTACGTTACCAAGGGTACGCTCGCGCTTACACAACCTGGTCGAAGCATGGAATCGCGGTGCTCGTTTTCAAGATCTTTACTTCCTAGGTGGGGAGCGTTTGCTCAATGCTGAGCTGGAAAGTGTGCATGATTTGCTTTCAGATCAAAATAACCCTATAAAAATTAAGCCTGATTGGATACCACACCCAAAGCTTCCTTGCACAGAATGTGAGATGATGCAAATGGTGTGGGAACAATCGCAAATCCCGCAAGACATGCGCGATCAAGTGAGGGTCTTTTTCACGAATGCTCCCATGAAAAGCGATCTGCAAAGCGGCAAAATGTCTCGTCCGACGTTCGCTGATACAATGGAGTGTTGGTTAAGTCTATCTCCTCTAGCCGGGAGCTATTTAATTGTTTCAAATGCCCCTTACATTTTAAGACCCGATTTCATTGTTCGCGCCATCGCGCCATCAGAATTCAAGTTTGATGTGATTGGGAGCGGGGCGAGAGAGCATGAATCTATGGCGATCATTCTCGATGAGTTGGCACGCACTATCTTTCAAGCAAAGCAAAGCATGGACAAAGGGAAATGGCGATAAAGATTGTCGCCATGGATTGAGCAAGCTCTGCAAACATTTTCTCCCCTCTTTCTCTCCGCGCCTTCATTGGACAAAAAATCCGCTACAGGGTAGTTGTTATAGATTGGCGTGGAGACGTGCGAAAGATGTATTTAGCAGCTGATGTAGGTGGAACAAAAGTTAGAGTAGCGATTTTTGAGGGGACGAAAAGCTTAAGTTGTGTGGCAGAAGAAAAATTTGCCAGCAGGGCTTATCCCGATTTCAATGCGATTTTGCAAGACTTTTTGATTAAACATCCCGGATATAAGATCGAAGCGGCTTGTATTGGCGTAGCGGGGCCTGTGCAAGAGGGGCATTGCCATGCGACAAATTTACCATGGGTGCTCGATGCGCGCAGGATTCAAAGCAAATCAGGCCTTCTTACTGTCTCTTTAATCAATGATTTGGAGGCTAACGCTTGGGGCATTCGCTGTCTTGAGAAAGCTGAATTAGCTGTGGTGAACGAGGGCGTAGTGGCTCTAGGTAATCAGGCGCTTCTGTCCGCAGGCACGGGGCTAGGGGAAGCGGGGCTTTATTGGAATGGGCAGGAGCATCTGCCGTTTGCATGCGAGGGTGGGCATACAGACTTTGGTCCTCAAAGCGATGAGCAGATAGAGCTTCTCAAGTATCTAAGAAATAAGTTTCACCATGTCTCCTATGAAAGGATTTTATCCGGCTCGGGAATCTATCAAATCTACTGCTTTTTAGTTGAGACTGGGCGAGAGGTAGAAAATCCTGAAATCAGCAAGATGCCTGTGGAAAAAGAGCCGCAGCGGCTTGTCTTTGAGCGTGCTGTAGCTGGAACTTGCCGAGCCTGCAGCCGTGCGATCGAACTCTTTGTGTCGATCTATGGAGCAGAAGCGGGGAATCTCGCTTTAAAGATGCTGGCGATAGGAGGCGTTTTTATAGGAGGAGGGATTGCGCCGCGGTTGCTGCAATTTTTCAAGACGGAAACGTTTTTCGATGCCTTTGTTGGAAAAGGTCGCTTTGCCACACTCTTAGGAAATATTCCTGTGAGAGTGATTTTAAATGACCGGACGGCACTCTTGGGGGCTGCGAAGTATGCACAACAAAAAAGTTAAGCATCTCAGCGCAGAGGAGAAGCGTTTAGAAGAGCCCCGCAAAGCCCCAGTCTTCCCTTGGCAGCGGTGGGGCCCCTATGTTTCAGAGCGCTCCTGGGCAACTGTGCGCGAAGATTATAGTCCAAATGGCGATGCGTGGAATTACTTCCCATTTGAGCTTGCCAACAAAAAGGCCTATCGCTGGGGAGAAGATGGCCTTGCGGGGTGGTGCGATCGGTACCAGATCCTGAACTTTTCACCGGCATTTTGGAACGGCAAAGATCCGATTTTAAAAGAGCGCCTCTTTGGGTTGAATTCAGCAGATGGCAACCATGGGGAAGATGTGAAGGAATGCTACTTCTATCTCGATGGCACCCCTACACACTCTTACATGAAGTACCTCTACAAATATCCTCAAGAGGAGTTTCCTTATGCGAAGCTCGTTGAGGAGAATCGGAAGCGCACGACGCTCGACCCCGAATATGAGTTGATCGACACAGGCATTTTCGATCGGAAGCGCTATTTTGATATCTTTATCGAATACGCCAAAGCCTCTCCAGAAGATCTGTGCATCAAGATCGAAGTGTTTAACCGCGGAGATAAGCCTGCGACTCTGCATTGCATCCCGCAATTGTGGTTTCGCAATCAATGGGCTTGGGAAGAGGCGCGCAAACCATCTCCAGAGATAAGCGAAGGGGTGAAACGAGAGGGGTGCACCTGTGTGGTGGCTGATGAGGGCGCCATGCTGCCCCCTTCCAATTTGGGCTTTGAGTATCGCTTAGGCAAATGCTATCTCTATGGTCCCGAGGATGGAGAAGCCCTGTTCACCGATAATGAAACGCGTTATGAAGGACTTGAAACAGCTCACCACTACTACAAAGATGGTTTTCATCGAGCCATTATCCAGCATGAAAAGACGATCAACCCTAAAAAAGTCGGCTCAAAAGCATGCTTGCACTACATTTTCCCAGAGATTCCGCCGCATGGGTCGGCTGTGCTCTACTTGCGATTCACCGACCACGCCATGCACCACCCCTTAAAAGATGTCGAAGAGATCGTCTCTCTGCGTAAAAAAGAAGCAGATGAGTTTTTCGAGACAATTTATCCTCCACAAGCCACTCTCGAAGAGCGCGCAGTTCAGAGGCAAGCCATTGCAGGGATGCTGTGGAGTAAGCAGATTTATCTCTTTGACGTGAATCAGTGGCTTCAAGGCGATAACCCAAGGCATCCACCATCACCCGAACGTGAGCGCATTCGCAATCGACATTGGAAGCATCTTAACTCGATGCGTATCATGATGATGCCCGACAAATGGGAATACCCCTGGTTTGCCTCGTGGGATCAAGCTTTTCATTGCCTGGTGCTCGCTCAGGTCGACTTAGAGTTTGCCAAGGAGCAGCTTTGGTTATTGCTTTTCGATCAATTCCAGCATCCCAATGGTCAAATTCCAGCGTTTGAATGGGAATTTTCCGACCTCAATCCCCCTGTGCAAGGATGGACGGTGCTGCAACTTTATCAACTGGAAAAGGAGAAAAGGGGCAAGGGGGATCACGCTTTCTTAGAGCGGTGTTTTCATAAACTGCTGATGAACTTTTCCTGGTGGGTGAACAAGGTTGACGTCGATGGCAACAACGTGTTCGAGGGGGGCTTTTTGGGGATGGATAATATTAGCATCCTCGACCGCTCACAAAGGCTTGAAGGCGGGATTCACCTTCAGCAATCCGATGGAACTGGCTGGGTGGCGCTCTTTTGTTTGAATTTAATGCGAATCGCGCTCGAACTTGCGCGCGAAAACACCGTTTACGAATCGCTGGCGACCAAGTTTTTTGAACACTATGTCTATATTGCGCATGCGATGAAAAAACGGGGTAATCAAGATTATGAGATGTGGAGCGAGCGCGATGGTTTTTTCTACGATGTGCTCACCTATCCCGATGGCTCTTTTGCCAAGTTCCGCGTGAGATCGCTTGTGGGTATCATCCCCCTCTTTGCCACGGAGCTGTTCTCAGAAGAGGAGCTCAGCCTCTACCCCGAGTTTGAAAAGAACTTCAAATGGTTTTTAAACAATCGGAAAGACCTCACGAATCAATGCATCATTCCATTCCACAGGCACGGCAAAGAGCATTTCATTCTAACGTTGATGAACCAAGATCATTTAAAAAGCGTGCTGCGTTACATCTGGGATCCGCATGAGTTCCGTTCTCCCTACGGCTTGCGCTCGCTCTCTAAATTCCACTTGAAACATCCGTTTGTCTATGAGAATAAACGGATCGCCTACGAGCCGGCCGAATCCCAAGAGCGCATCAAGGGAGGCAACTCCAATTGGCGCGGCCCTGTTTGGATCTCGATCAATTACATCTTGATCGATGCTCTTAAAAAAATGGCTCAGGTGGCCGGAAAAGATCTGAAAATCGAAGTGAGTGGCGAGGAGCCTGTCACGATCGACAAGATGGCCCATTCTTTTGCTGAGAGCGTCATCTCAATCTTCACGAAAGACAAAGAGACGCGCCAGCGTCCATTCTGGGGCCCCCATTTTCGTTTCCACGACGATCCTCATTGGACATCCCACTTGCTGTTCTACGAGTATTTCAACCCCGAGACAGGTCAAGGGCTGGGAGCCTCCCACCAAAGCGGCTGGAGCGCACTTGTAGCCAATCTCATCGCTGATTTTAGAAAGTAAAGCTACAAATCAAGAGATTGAAGGAAGCGTTCTCCCTGGACAATTTCGATCCCTTGTTCCACCCGTTCTCGTTTTAATTCTTTGACAACTTGATAGCTGGCGAGGTTGTACTTTTCGCGAAAGTAGCTAAGACTTGTACTTACAGAGTGATTGGCATGTTTAACTTCGATGATTTTTTCAATGCGCTGATCGCGCACAAGAGCAAAATCCACTTCCTGCCGTTCCTTCGTATGCAAGTATTTAAGAGCATATTTTTGCGCTTGATAATCGATTTTGTAAAAAACATGTTTAAGCAGACAAGTCGCTACGCAATTTTCAAATTTGATCCCTTCATCTCCTTTGACAAGACCTGTATCAAAAAAGTAGATTTTCGGTTCTTTCAGCAAGCTTCTTGCAATGTTTTTGGAAAAGGGCGTCACGCGAAAAACGATGTAGAGAGCTTCGAGGATTTCGATGTATTTTTTCACAGTATTGGGTGAAATCGCCACATCTTCAGCGATAGACGTATAAGAAACTGGGGAGCCTACGCGCTCCCGTAATAGCTCAAACACAAGTCGAATTGCGCTTAAATTTTGTATGTTTTCAAAATCGAGTACATCTACACGTAGTAAACTGTCGATGTACTGAAGACGCCAGCGGTCAGCATCGATTGGATCAGCTGCTAAGAATGGCTCTGGAAAGCCTCCCCTTTCTATAAATCGATCGAGGGGGTATTTCACGTGAACTTTTTCGCATTCTGCAGGAGACAACGGCATCAGACGATGTAAAAAATAGCGGCCAGCGAGCGAGTCACCTACTTGGTTAAAAATTTCGAGTCGCGCACTGCCTGTGACGAGGATTTTTTGATGCGCAGGCTTAGTGTCATAGACGCCTTTTAGATAGTTTTTCCATTTGCGCATCTTGTATATTTCGTCAAAGATAATCAGCTCTGCCGATGAGAGCCAGGCTTCATCTAAAATGATTTTTCTGTCTTGTAGGCGATCGTAGTTTAAATAGACGGAAGATTTAAACTCTTGAGCGATGGTTTTGGCCAAAGTCGTCTTTCCAGCTTGCCGAGGGCCTGCTAAGAGCACCATTTTTTTATCCAAATCGCGCAAAACCGCTTGCTTTTGATACCTTTCCATATTTGACTATTTTGCAGTGGTTTGCGGAAAAGTCAAGACTATTCCGCAAACCACTGCGGAAAAGTCAAGGCGAAAAATACGCAACAAGTTTATTTTCAACAACTTACGTCTTTTGCCCAACGGCGAACGACAAAAGAGGGTTGGGTAGAGATGTAGTGATTTACGGGCTTGCGAGTGTGCATAATTTCTTCAAGGCGTAAGAGAAGGGGCTTTTTGACCACACCCTCACCCCTTTTGCTCTCTATGGTATGCAACTTGTCGAAGTGGATCACCACATGTCCGTCCCAGACGATTAGGTCGAGAGGTCTTAGTTGTGCAGCGATTTGTCGAACATCGAGTCCTTCGATGGAAAGTGGCTCGCCGTATTCGATTAACGCTGAGGTGTTACGCGGGGTGTGCCCAGCTGTGGCGAAGTAGAGCAGTCCTGAGCAATCAAACCCCTTGAGTTGCCAGGTGTCGGCCCATAGCGGGTCGAGAGGTATCGCTGGCGGGTAAAATTGCAGAAGTTCAGGGATGCCGTGGGGCCAGTTGCCTCCCCAAATGTAGCGCGCGCCTAATTGAGCTTGCATGGTGGTTAATATTTCTGTGGGGGGTGGCAGAGGGGATTTTCTCTCCTCAGCCCTCACTAGAAAGCGTTCATCTACGTAAAACTCACCAAAGGGGTAGGCCTCTGCGCGCATTTTCCAGATATGTTTTTCCGACGTTTGCGTCATCAGCTCAACGGGGGTGCCAGGTAGAAGCGTGGTTTCTACAGGGCGGAGCAGGTCTTGATCGTCTAGAGGAAGAGAGCGTCCGTTGAGGCCGCCAAAACACTGTTGGAAATGGGGCGATGCAAGCAGTGGTGTGGGCAGGTGGCAAACGTATCCTGAATGAGTCATGGCTTTCCTTTTACAAAATATTACCTGGGCCATAAGATTAGCCTCAAGCCTTAGTGGCTGTTTGCGAATATTTGAAATTGCAGATTTGATGAGCCTTAATTGGCTCGATAAACTTGCAAAAATTCGCACAGTCTCTCATTGGAGGGGATCATGCGTGCGTTGTTATTGGGGTTGTTGGCCGGTTTTCTGTCTTGGGGATGTCATTCACCTGCTTCCCAACCGAAAGGAAACCTGCAACACATTAGTTTAAATTTGGTGAGTGAACCGCAGACGCTCGATCCGCGCCAAGTCCGCGATACCAATGGCCAAGCTGTGGTGCGTCTTCTTTTCGAAGGTCTGACGCGCGTGAACCCAAATGAAAAAGCAGAACTTGCGCTGGCAGATAGCCTGGAGATTTCCCCCGACCTTAAAACCTATGTGTTTAGCCTGCGCAAGAGTCTTTGGTCCAACGGCGATCCTGTGACAGCAGAAGATTTTGTGCACGCCTGGAAATGTGTGCTCGATCCTGCCTTTCCCAGCGACACAGCTTTTCAGTTGTACGGAATTCGCAATGCTAAGGCGATTAAAGAAGGCACTCTTGATAGGGACGCATTAGGTGTGCATGCTCTGGGAGAGCACACGCTCCTCGTCGAGCTCGAATACCCTATCCCCTATTTTCTGGAGTTGGTGGCACTTCCCTGTTTTTTCCCCGTTCATGCGGGCTTAGATCAAAGCAACCCGAAGTGGGCTAGTCAGCCAGCCACGTTTGTAGGTAATGGTCCCTTTTGCATGAGCGCATGGAAGCATCAAGATCAGCTTGAGCTGCAAAAAAACTCATACTACTGGGACGCTGGCTCCGTGGCGCTGGGGCAGGTCACCTTTGTCATGGTGCCAGAAGTTACCGAACTCAAGATGTTTGAAGCAGGAGAACTCGCCATGGCAGGATCCCCGCTTTCCGCCTTGCCAGTCGATGCTTTGCAAACATTGAAAAGCTCGCATGCGCTGAAAACCAAAGAACTTTTAGGCACATATTTTATTCGCGTGAATGTCGCCGCCGCGCCCTTTAATCATCCTGAGATGCGCAGGGCTTTTGCCTATGCTATCCATCGCAAACAAATTGTCGAACATGTGACGCAAGGCAATCAATTTCCAGCAACTGGCTTGGTTCCCCTTTCTCTGGGTTTGCAGACACAGCCTTACTTTCTCGATGGGGACGTGGATGCAGCGCAAGCGCGTTTTGCACAAGCGCTCTCTGAGCTCCATTTGCAAGTTGCAGAGCTACCAGTTGTCAAGCTGCTTTACAATGCCACTGAACGCAACCACCTCATTGCACAAGCCATCCAGCAACAATGGTATGAAACTCTCGGTGTGCGTGTTGAGCTCGAAGCTGTGGAGAGCAAAATCTACTTTGATCGCCTCGCTAAGCAGGATTATCAGCTAGCTTCAGGCAATTGGATTGCAGACTTTGGCGATGCGATCAACTTTCTCGAAGTGTTCAAACACAAAACGGCCAGCTCGAATAATACGCGCTGGGAAAATTCCCGTTTCCGCGAGCTGCTTGAATTGTCTTTTGTCACGAGTGATTGCCAAAAGCGGCAAAACCTGTTAAAGGAGAGTGAGGCGATACTGATGCAGGAGATGCCAGTGATCCCCATTTTTTATTACACGATGCTCTATATGCAGCAGCCGGAGCTTCAAGGCGTGCTTGTCACGCCGATGGGACAGCTGGATTTAAAATGGGCGCATCTTTTGCAAGAGCGCAACCTGATCGCTGAAGGAAAACTATGAAAAAACAAATCATCGCTGTGGCTCTTTTGCTTTTGTCAACGCTGGGCCTCTCTGCTGACACCATCAATTTAGTGAATAACACTAGCTATATGCTCACGGCGCAGATTGTCACCGCGGCCGGCGATATTGTAGGAGAGCTCGTGCTGAGCGCAGGAGATGCGAGTCAATGGAGCAACGAGTCAGAGCTTTTTGGACTGCAGCAGAACGCCACGCAATCCCTATCGCCCTACACCGTGCGTTGGTTCTGCGCCAATAATCAAAATTTCGGGGTTTGCAACAACATTTCTCCAGGCTCGCTCGTTTTAGCCCAAAGCTGTGGCGGCGCTCAAGAATGTCCTGGCCCCACGGAGAGCGAATAGTGCAAAAGCTATCAGCGGTTTTGTTATTTTTGATCATAGGTACAGCGCTGCACGCTGGTTCTTTGCGCCTCGTCAACAATAGCCCTTACGATCTGCGCGCCGTCATCCGCGGCTCAGATGGTTCGTTTTTAGGCGAAGTGGTCGTTCGCGCGCAGAATACCTCCATGTGGTCAGATACCTATAGCTATGGAGGCATGTACTCTGCGCCTAATGCCCAAGCAGAAAGTGGCTACCGCTCCATCACACCCTACACCATTCTCTGGTATTGCATGGATGGTGGAGATTACGGCGTTTGCGATCAGATTGCGACAGGTGGTCTTGTGATGGCCCAAGGCTGTCCAGGATCAAGGCAATGCAAGCCTCAGAAGAAAGGCGGCTACCCACAGCAGCCTGAAGGGCAGTATCTGCATCCAGGGCCTCCTTCCACAGAATAATCATTTTTTATAGCACATGCAGCTGGTGATGTGGTCGTCGAACAGGCCTACGGCTTGCATGAAGGCGTAGATGATGGTTGAGCCCACAAAGGTCATGCCCCGCTTTTTTAGATCTTTAGAGAGAGCATCGCTCTCAGGTGTCGTGCTCGGCACTTCTTTCAAGCTACATCTGTGACTTTGGATGGGCTGGCCACTTACAAAACTCCAAACGTAACGATCGAACGATCCAAACTCTTGTTGAATGCGTAGAAACACCTGAGCATTTTGCCTAGCGGCGTAGATTTTCAAGCGATTGCGGATGATCTCTGGATTGTGACGCAGGGCTTCTAACTCCGCATCGCTCATTTTCGCGACGCGCTTGGGATCAAAATGGTGAAAAGCCTTGCGGTAACCTTCTCGCCTTTTGAGAATTGTCTCCCAGCTCAGTCCCGCTTGCGCACCCTCTAAGATGAGCATCTCAAACAAATGCTGATCATCGTGCACAGGAATGCCCCATTCATGGTCGTGATAATCAGCGTAGAATTCTTTACCTGGTCCATCGCCAAAGCAACGACTTAACGCTTTCATTAGTTCACCTCTCTGGATTTACAAAGGTTCGGTAGATATGAGAACTTGTGATAGCGGAAGATTTGGAGGCTGAGGCAAGAACCAAGAACAACAGCTCCAAGAGTAGATAGCTTGCCATATGTCGATCAAAATACGCGTGACCACAGCCCAGATGCGCGTTAATAAATCGGCCTGTGTAAGAACGACCACCGGCGCTGGTTCTTGTGGAGCAAGAGGCTGTACCTCGGGAGCTTGAGGCGCTACGCGGCCCTGCAAGGAGCGCGCTTGAGTTGGCTGAACGTTTGTGTTGACGGCGCGAATCATCTGTTGAATCGGCGCCCAAAGCCCCGGGTAGATCAAGATTCTTTGGAATTGATTGAGTAGGTCTGTCCCTTCAGGTGATTGGATCTCACGTCTTAAATCGTTTAATCTTTGTCGCCCTTCTGGAGTTTGGCGCATCTCCTGAATTTGATGTAGAACTGCTGCTACTTGCGCTTGCCCCTCAGGAGAGCGAGCTTGCTGAAGCAATCGCTGCCTTTCTTGCTCGAGTTGAACCGCTGGAACAGCACCCAACATGATGCGCAAGAAAAAAGCACCGCCCGGAGCGCGGTAGCGCTGAATCATCTGGTCGACGGTTAAAAAATCTTGGGGGCTTAAGGCTGTCAGCGTCATGAGCTCTCTAAAAAATATAAGGGCTTAATTTTAAATTAAAATGAGTTTTGTTTCAACAAACACATTATTTGATGAGTTATTCAAAATAAATAGATCTGGTCCAATGGCTCATCGTGACTGGAAGAGGGGAGCTGTGCGACCAGCTGCTCTTGAAACCCAATGCCTATAAAAATGATTTTAAAGTGCTGCGCATGGGCCGCAGCGATCCAACGATCATAATGTCCCTTACCATATCCAATGCGCTCTTTTTCTAGCTGCTTTCAAAGTGGTGCGCAAGCCATCTTTATCGGAGCACTTCATCTTCAAGCAGGGGTTTGCCTTTTTCATAATTGATTTTGCGCAGTAAAAGGCCATCGCTTGTGTGCAAAGTGGCGATCCCTTTGCCAGCTTCAATTTTGGAGGCGTGGGCGCGATCCCCTTTTTTGTAGTAGCTGCCTTTGAGGAGTAGATCATTCTCATATTCTTCGACGAGCATTAGGTCTCCATTTTTGTACCAAGCGAAGCAAAGGCCTTGTTTTTTGCCATTGTTGATCTCGCGTTGGCTCTCAAGAGCTCCATCTTCATACCAAGTTTTGACCTGCCCTTGGATATGACCATCATGCCAATGCACACAAAGCTTTGGGCGGAGTTTATTGTCTTTTTTAGGAGGGAAGTACTCCCACTCCTCGCCATTTTTTTTGCCGCCTATTAGAGCAGAGCAGGTCTTGAGTCCGCCTTCGGGATAGAATATTTTCATGCTCCCTTCTGGTATTCCCTCTTTAAACTCGGTGATCGAGTAGAGCACCCCTTCTTTAAACTCAGCTTGTGTGCCACTGCCATCTTTGATCTCAGCCACCTGGATGCCGTCGGAATTATAATACGTAGCGTTGAGCAGGCGGTTCTGTTGGTATTCTTCGGTGAAAAGAGGTTGATGCGGTTGCCAAGAGGCATGGGCGGTACCGTGTTTGAGGTCTTGGCGATAGAGGATCTCTTCGATGAGGGATCCGCTTGTGTCATAAGTGCAGACGGCGCCTTCGATCATGCCCATTTCGTATGGGATCTCTTTTTGTAGTTGGCCACTGGCGTAATAATAGCGGGTGGGAGAGTGTAGGAAGCCTTTTACATAGAAAATTTCAGCAACGCGATTTCCATCTTCATCAAAGACGTGCGAGGGACCATCAAAAATCCAGCTTGTTTGCGCCACGTCATGCAGATCGGCTAAGCCCTCGATCACATGTGCTTCAATTTTGAGCTGACCGTTGGAGAACCACTCTTGGTATAGGCCATTCGCGCGTCCGTCAACCACTTCAAGGTATTGCCAGACTTGGCCATTAGAATGGTAGCTTGTGATTTTTGAAATGCTCTGGCCTTCCATATTGCGGCTGAAAACGCGCAGAACTTTTTGGTAGGGTTGAGGTCTAAAAAAATCCACTTCGCGATAGGGTGCGATGCGGTCTTTACTGCTGATCGTTTCAGAAAAGCCGTTGCGGTCGACAATTTGCATGCTCACAATGGTGTCTGCTTGATCCCCGCTGCGCGATGCGCAGCTAGCCAGCAGCAAGATCAGAGGAAGAAAAAATGAGATTTTTTTCATGGAGTTTGACCTATTAATTCTCTTTTAATCAGTTTCATATTCACGCTAAAAACACGGTCGTGCGAAGGCTGCTCTCTTTTCACCAGTTGAAAATCTTTGATGATCAAGACAGGGCGCCCCTCTTTTGGTCCATAAGGCCAAATCATCACACCCTCTGTTAAGCACAAGAGCTTTTTAAGATCCTCTTCATCCATCTCGACAGGGTGTTGCTGCGCCTCTTCCATCTCACGTCGATTATCTGCCGTCCGGAGGTGTTCCTCCGCGAATTGTAGGCGGTTGGGGCCCTCTTTTAAAAATTGAAGGCGCTTTTGCACCCATTCGTCGCCCTGATTGTCGGGCGGAAGGGACTCTAATTTCTTAATCTCAGGCTCGAGGAAAGTGAGAGACTCGATGTATTTATCCAAGTAGGAGGAGTCCAGTGGTTGCGAGGAACTGAGGTGCGCGCTTTGCCTCTTTTGCGCTCCTTCAAAGAGCATTTCCTTTTGCTGCACGCGCTCCATATGCTGCGCCACCTCGCTCAGCTCAGATAAATTCAGATGCATGCTCCATGCAAAGTAGAAGAAAGGGAGTGGGCTTAAAGCTAGCACGATCCAAAATGGGGAAAGGAAGCGTAATTTCATGGCAATGGCGTCTTGTTAAGTTCAAAAGAGGTCATGTAATGGTTGCCCTGGACAGTCCACTTGATCTCCTTCTTAGAGTTGACTAAGGGATCCCCTTTGAGCAGGGCTTCGTGAAATTCTCTAGCAAGGCGGGGAGAAACGGCTGTAAATTCGATGTCGAGCTGCGCCTGATACGGAAGGGAAGGCTCGCTGAGCGTCGGATGTTTCACAAGTTGATAACGGACGGAGCGAATCTCGATCCCTTCACGCTGCATCCCTTGTTCATTAATCAGCGCTGGGTGCGTGCTGAGCCATGCCATCGCATCGCTGACTTTGGGCACGGTGGGCAAGAACGAAAAAGCGCTCTTTTGCTTGGCTAAGGATTGCTCCCATTTCCAGAGCTCATCTTCTATTTCTGGAATGGACAGAGTCGCGGTATATTTCGTTTTAAGCGTCGGGCGCAAGGATAGAAGTTCATCGGAGAGAACATGCATCTTTTTGTGTGTGACGATCAAGTTGCCTAAGCAGAGCATGAGCGCACAAGCGGCCCAGGCTGCAGCGTAATAGAGGGCGCTCTTTTGTCTGCGCTTTTGATGCTGCACAGGAGTGAATGCGCCTTGGCAAAATTGCACAGAGCGCTCATCCCAAATCAAGGCGTCTAGGGCAAGACCTATAGCGATCGCGTAGCTTTCCAGCGATGAGCCCATGCGGGATGGGACCGCGAGCATGGGGCCTTGGCACAAGGTTTTGAAGATGGAGGCCATGTCCACCGCTTGTTCATTGAGTAGCAGCCAAGGATAGCTCTCAATCGATCCCCCTTTTTGATTTAAAAACATGATGAGGCGCTCCGCTTCCTTTGCCAAATCAGCTTTTTCTTGAATGATGGGCAGAGATTGAGCAATAGCGATCTCTCCAGCTTGAATCACGAGGCAATGTATGCGATGAGTATCCAGATGGAAGATCACTAGATCTGGCGTTTCAGGAAACGCCCATCTCGCAAAGCGAAACAGCGCCATTTGTGGACAAGAGACGACATCGGGCGGGAGGCCAAGTGTTGTGTAATAAGTCAGGTGCTGCGTGAGGCGCTCCTGCGTCGAAGCCACGATCGTCACAAGGCTTTCTTGTTCACTCAAAGGGCGGATTTGGGGGAAGACGATGCTCGAGTCTAAGGGAAACGGCAGAAGTGATTCGAGCTGAAATGGCAAAGCTGCTAGCACTTTGCTCCGCTCTTTTAGCGGTAGAGTCATTTTGCGGAAGAAAAGATGATCGAGGGGCAACGTTGTGACGATTTTTCCATCCTTCTCCGCACCAGCAAAAATCGCCTCACATGGGGAGACGGCAGGGTATTGATCGCAGGCGACGATCTGAATCTCCCCACTCACCTTGGCCAACCTAGCCACTTTTAATGTTTCCCCTTGCAGGGCGATTCCAACAAATTTATTCATCATTATGGGAGATTGTACATGGGAGGGATGTTTATGAAAAAGGTAACATTTTTTTTCAATTGCCTTCCTGCATCCCTACAGGGTAAAATCGCTTTAAATTTAACATCTTGAAATAATGAAGCTATATATCGCTCAGATCATACATTGGCTCTTTTTTGTTTACACCGCGCTTATTTTTGCGCGTATTGTAGGATCGTGGTTCCCTGCGTTTGCCGGGCATCAGGTGATGCGCTTTGTCAGCTTCTACACCGACCCCTATCTCAACCTCTTTAGGCGGATTATCCCCCCGATAGGCGGCGTGTTGGACCTCACCCCGATTTTGGCCTTTCTAGCTCTGCAATTCATGGAGAGGGCCATCCTCTACATCGTTCTATGAATCATTTGAAACGCCCATTTCAGCTTGGATCGTTAACGCTCTCTTCCAACGTTTTTTGCGCGCCTCTAGCTGGGTGCTCAGATCTTCCTTTTCGCCAGATGACCGCTAAGTACCGTCCTGGATTGATCTATTGCGAAATGGTCAAGATGGACGCTCTCGTGCGCCATGATCCGCATACTTTTCGCCTGCTGGATTACGCCGCGCATACTCATCCTATTGGTGCTCAGTTATGTGGGAGCAAACCCCAATACGCCGGAGCCTGCGCCCGCATCATTGAAGATTTAGGCTTTGACGTAGTCGATCTCAACTGCGGATGCCCCGTAGATAAGGTTACCAAAGATGGCAGTGGTTCAGGCCTTCTCAAACAGCCTGAGCTGATCGGTGAAATTTTGACCAGAATGGCGGCCGCGGTACAGATCCCCGTCACCGTCAAGATTCGAGTCGGTTGGGATTCCACGCATATCGTAGCAGAAGAGATCACGCGTATTGCAGAACAAGCAGGCGCTAAGGCGATCTGCATTCACGGGCGGACGCGTGCTCAGGGGTACAAAGGCCCGGCCAATTGGGAGCATATTCGCGACTGCAAACGCGTCGCCAAGTCGATTCTCGTGATCGGCAATGGCGATGTGACAGATCCTTTAAGCGCTGAGCGGATGTTTGTTGAGACGGGCGTTGATGCTATCTTACTCGCTCGCGGCACGATGGGACAACCTTGGCTCATAGAGGACATCTATCGACATTTTGCAGGACAGCCTCCGCTTGAGCGCAACGCCCTGTTCTATCGCGACACTCTGCTCGAACATTTGGAGCATATCGTCGCCTACCAAAACGATAGGCGCGCACTGCTCGATCTGCGCCGCGTCTGCTGTTACTATTTGAAACGTGGAAGAAATGTGCGCTATTTGCGCGAGGCGATCAATCGTTCAGGATCTGTTGTCGAGGTGCGTCAGCTTCTAGCTGATTTTCCCTGGCATGAGACCGACTTCGCTCCTCAGAGGGAAAACGCAGCGGAAGAGGCTGAAGCTGAGGAGCAAACATGCTAAAAGAAGAGATGCACGCTACGATCCAAGGAGATGTGCAAGGCGTTGGCTTTCGCGCTACGACCAAGCATTTTGCCGAAACCCACAAGCTCACCGGCTATGTTAGAAATTTAGAAGATGGCGCAGTAGAAATCTGCGCTCAAGGTCCCAAATTATCCCTGGAGAAGTTTCTAGAAGATCTCGTGCATGCTTTTGGCCCCCGCCACATCGTTTCAATCGAAAAGCAATTCTTCCCGATCCAGGCGCCTTTAAGCGACTTCACGATTCAGCGTTAAGCCCATTCTGAATATCTTCTAAGAGCCTTTTTTCAAAAATTAATAGCAAGCGGGCCAGTTCTCGATCAGAGGCTTTGAGCGTCCCCACACGTGTCCCAGCGCGCTTTTTTCGCGCTTGCTTCTTTTGCAAGAGATCCATGAACTGGTTGAGATTAAGCGTCTCTGCTTGGAGCAGTTTGGAGCGGCCTAGCAATTCTCGATCATTGGAGACAACTGTGTACTGGGAAGGATGCGCGGTTTGTTCTAAATAATCGAGGATCCATTCATCTGCAGAAAGCGCTTTAGTGGTGTAGACGATATCGAGAGCATCGAACCGTGCGCGTGTGGCATAAGCGATATGCTCGTCCGCTCCATCAAATACGAGCGTAGCCCCAATGCGTAAAGGTGCTATGGCATCATTGAGATCGGAGATCAGCTCCAGGCGTTTTTTCTCCAGGGAACGGCGGCTTTTTGCAATGCGAAAAAGCAGGTTATATCCATCTATGAGATAATGCATTCATCCGCAAGTGATTCAAGCAAAGGGATGAGCTTGTCAAAAGCTTTGCGACGGTGTGAGATGCGATTCTTCGTCGCCTCTTCAAGCTCAGCAAAAGTTTTGCCATACTCATGTTTCACGAAAATCGAGTCGTACCCAAACCCTAAGCCACCCCTCTCCTGATCTGTAATCGTCCCTTCAGAAACCCCTTTGACACATTTTTTGAGCCCTTCAGGGGAAGCGATGGCGATCCAGCATTCAAAATACCCTTGGCGCAGCTGGTCTTGGCAATTTTGCATTTCAGAGAGTAGTTTGAGGCGATTCTCTTTATCGGTAGCATTTTCGCCAGCATAGCGGCGCGAGTGCACGCCAGGAGCGCCACCAAGTGCCGGGATGACCAGCCCAGAGTCATCTGCAATGACCCATTTCCCAAGTGCCTTAGCTGCCGAAATGGCCTTCATCACCACATTTTCCTCAAAGGTATTGCCCGTTTCTGCAGGAGCCGCATAATCAGGAAAATCAATCAGGCTTAAAACATCGAAATGGGGAAACTTTTTGAGCATGGTCCGTAATTCGCGAATTTTATGCATATTTCGACTAGCAATCACTAGATCCATAGAACCAACAGTCCTTCGAACATTTCTTCAACTCTATCTGGAAGGCAGATATTTTGAAAGACGCCAATCTAAAAGTTGTTATGTAGCTGTGCTTTTGGTAAAAATTGACACCAAAAAGGAGCTAAGCCGTGTTTATTTTATCCACCATCGCCTTCATTGCAACGAGTCTTGGTTGTATCGACTTTCCAGGAAACTCTTGCATGGAAGCCATGCTCACGCGCTTCTTTTACTGCGGTTTTGATATCTTAGATCCTGACATTGCCACGCAGCGCCGCCTCTCCCTATTCACCGATTACAATGCTGCGGAGATCACATGCACCAATGATGATGGTCAGCTTATGGATGTCGTTTACATCCCAGCTCTCCCGGAGGTAGCCACAGGCAATGCGATAGTCATTTGTTTAAATACCACTTATCAAGATCACCATCCCCATCGCTGGCTGCCATTTCTGCAAAACGGCGCCGACATCGTGCTGTGGAATCCTACAAGATTGGGTGGGGTGGCGTATTCTAACGAGCTCGCTTCCGTCTTGCACATCTTAAAAAATGCAAACCCAGATCAAACCCTGATCGTTAAAACCTATTGTGCGAGCAGCGATCCCGCCATCAAAGCAGTAGCGGAGCTGAGCGATGACAGAGTGCATCTCATCATCGATAGAGGCTATGGAGATGTCCAACAACTGGCACGCTCCTTCACAGTGTTTGCCAACTTACCGATGGTGAAGGCGCTTTTGAGTGAAAAATTTGACTGCAAGGGGATAGAAAAAATTCAGGCTGTCAACGGGCAGATTTTGTTTTTAATACCGCGTGAAGTCGACCAAGTGATGGATTATGGCACAGGTTGTAACCTGACTTTAGATCTCGCTCACTTAAGAGGCGATGCCACAGTGCTGAGAGCGGTGCAAGATCATTGGTCAGACTGGGGTTTTCAAACTTATGACGCCGTGCTAGGGTTTCTCGCCAGACTTGGCGTGGTTTGTCCAGATTTTCAACCGACCGACCCTGCAGAATTCCCTGAGCCTCCCCCGCTATCTTATTTCAGTAAAGAATGCGTCCCTTGCCTCACAAAATCCCCTTTTCAATGAAAAAGGCAAAGGACTTCCTTGCCTTGAACATGGTTAGAGGAAACTGCGGATGCCAGTGATGGTGTACTCTTCCCCTTGCGATTGAAACTTGCTGCCCACTTTGAGCCCTTTCATCTGCTGTGCGAACTTAGATTGGAAGGAGAGGATGTTCTTATCTGTATCTGCATCCCAAGGTCCGAGGAAGGTATAGGTTGCTTTTTGCCCACTTTTGGTCTGGCAATCGACGACCACTCCAACACCAACTTCATTCGTGGAGATATCCTCTTTGGTGAAGATACGCGCGCGGCTGAGCTGCTCAGAGAGGAATTTAAGTTCTCCTTGGAGACGGTTCCGCTTCTCAAGCGCTGCTTTAAATTCAGCATTCTCGCGCAAGTCACCATGGGCTCTAGCCACTTCAATCTCTCGGGCATTCTCCACTGTTTCTACTGTAGCGATTTGCTGGATGCGCTGCTGAAGCTTTTGATAGCCTTCCGCAGTTGACCAAATGGTTTGAGCGTCAGCGCCAGTAGGTTCCCCTTTTTTGCGCAACTTGGAGAGGGAAGGGTGAGCAACTTCTGCTAAAGAGTGGAAGATTTTCTGATCGTGATCACTGAACGAGTGACATTTGCTCGCGAGCAAGAGAAATTCTTTCACATCGTCGACTTTAGAGTCTTGCATCACTTGGCGCACGATAGCAAATCTGCCCCCTGAGATAATCGCATGGATCTTTTTAACTAGATCGCGCAAGGATGGATCGTTCTCAATGTGGCTGAGCAGGATGAGAAGCCCTTCGAAGAAGCGCGTGCGACCAGTCTTGTCTGCAAAAGGGATCCCTTTTTGAGAGGTGACCTTTTGGAAGTACCAGAGGAAAGCTTCAGGGTAGCGCGAAGGATAAGTGTAGAGCTCTTCTAATTTTTGCTTGAGAGCGGCATCCTCTTTGGCGTTTTGCAGCTCAGAAAGGATATAGTCGCGCAAAGGAGCTTGATCGACATGGAAGAAGAGATTCAAAAACAACTCTTTCCAATTCTCGCGGTGCTTGCGCACTTCTGTGAGAAGGCGCTTTTTAAAACTGAGAATTTCGATAGCATCAACCACTCGATCGATAGGTTCTAGCGATTTGACCATCTCAGCAATAGGAGCATACCCCTTTGCATCCTGCAAGTCCTCTAAGATGAAATGCAGCTGGAGCAATTGAGGAATAGCGATCTCTTTGTAGCCGAGCATTTCATTCAGTTTGCTATGGAGCGTGTTTTTGAATTCGCTATTTTTCAAAGTCTCTGGGAAATCGCGCATGAAGGTGTAGACCATCTGGATCAGCGTGTCTGCATCAGGTTTTTTCTCTAAAATGCGTTGAAGACGCTCTTCATGGGAAACTTCGCTGCGGCGCACGCGGAAAGGATTCCGAATGTCTTCAGGGGTTTCGATCATCGTGTCCTTCTTGATTTTTGCACGCGCATTTTGCCACCAACGGCTCCATTCACTTGCTGGGATAACGAGATCGCAGAGCTCTTCTTTGATTTCAGCAGCTGTTTTAGGACCGAGATCGCGCAGAAGCATACGCACTGTTTCGAGAGGGTTTTCCTTAGCTTTCTTTTCAAGCAGGTCGGGATTGCCAAAGCGGAGAGCTAAGAAGTGGTCGTCAGGAATGGGGACGAGCGTCTTAAACGCTGTGACAAACGATAGATCCTTTTTCCCAGGAACATAATCGAATTCTAGGCTAAGCTGTTCGCGTAAGAGAGAAAAGTCTACAATCTCTCCCACACCCCATCCACCAGTATGGAAAACAAATTTGCCCTTGTCGACATGGGTTAAAAGTTCATAGTTGCTAACCGCCCCTTGGAACTTCTCTTTGCCGCGCAATCCGATGAGACGGATTTTATCATTGAAGTGTTTTTGATCGCTGTATCGCTTTTTGAGATACTCGAAAACCATATCGGCAAGCGTCTCAGTGTTGATCGTCTGAATATCGATGATGAGTTTGAATGCTTGGTGGGCATCATCAGAATCGGGAAGATTTTTCCAAAGCGGGATGATTCTGTCCACATGGCGTCCAAAAGGTTCACCCAGCTCGCAATTTTTTACAGCTTTCAGGATTTCTTTGAGTTCTTCCGCATCGACCTCATCTCCAGAGCAATACTCTTCCCACAACTTTAAAAAACCGGGGTAGTCGTGATTGGAAATATGAGTCTGGAAGTCCTTAAGATAACTCATTTGGGGTCCTTCATTAGTTTGTGTGTAAAATGCTGACATAATCTCCTATGATCGGGGAGGGATTAAATTTGCTGATACCCTCAAAAAAAGTCCACACCATTCCATGCAGGATTTTAGTATAGGTACAGCTGCTATTATCTTCAAATTAAAACCTCTAAGACACCTCTGAACCTATCCCGATATTCGAAAAACCATGCTTTTTGAGTCTTTTTCCATATCTTTCAGAGTCACTTCTTGGTCTACTTATTCAAGTATGTTCTTGAACCTATCCGCAAAGTCTAAGCAAAGTCTTTTTGCGTCTTTTTTGCCCTGTTTTCGTGCCGCTTCTTGGCCTACTTACCCAAGTATGTCCTGCGAAGGGGCGCAAAAACAAAGTAAAAAATCCATCAAAAATCCGTTACTTAAACTTTGCGGATAGGTTCTTCGAAGTGACTCTAAAATCTCTGAAAAAATCCTTCAAAAATCAAAGTTCCCGAATATCGGGATAGGTTCCTCATTGCAAAAAACAAAATTTGTCTTTAAGTTCTTCCCTTTGCTTGCGAAGTATGTTATCGACCCCTGCGTTTGCTATTTTTATTCACAAAGCCTTCAGCTTCTTCAGGAAAGCTTCTCATTTTATCTCAGTAAGCAAATATTTTAAAGGTCTTTGTGCCAGTGCCCCATTTCTTGGAGCCATTCTCCATGCCGACCACCCCCTTTTCGAGCCCCCTCCCGAAGAGCTAGCTTTATTTCGGGATCTAGAGCTTGTGAAAGAGATCGATCATGAGCTCAAGGATCAGCTCCCCATCTTCTACAATTACTCCATGGTTGGGGGGTACTTTAATATGCCCTCGGCCAGGATGCCGAATACCGGCGATATTGCCGCTGGTGCCGCATGGGTGCAGCCTTACAGTGTTTACGGGGTGAATTTCCAGGTACTCAATCGCATTGAGCTGTCAGCAAACTACCGCGTCTATAGCGGTGTGATTGAAAAGAATTTTGGACATGAAGGGTTTGGCGATGATGCTGAGAGGATCGGCAACGTTAAAATCGGCCTGCTCGTCCCGGAAGACGGCTATCCTATGCTGCCCACAATCGCAGTGGGCACAGATGATTTTATTGGAACTAAGCGCTTCAATTCGCAGTATATCGTGACAACAAAATCATTCTTGAATTGGAACTTGGAATGCACGCTAGGTTGGGGAAGGGGGCGAATTAAGGGTTTTTTCGGCGGTGTCGCTTGGACTCCATTCAGGCAAACACGTCTCCCTGTCTTAAAAAACATCTCGCTCCTCGCTGAATACGACGCGATTAATTACAAAAAACACCCCCACGAGCACCCTTCCGGGCGAAGGGTCAAGTCGCGCATCAACGGAGGGATTTCATTTGTGGGATGGAACACCCTGCAACTCTCAGCCAGCAGTGTGCGCGGTACAGAGATCGCTGTTAGCGGCTCGCTCCGCTACCCTCTAGGAAGCACCGCCGGCCTGTTTCCAAAAGTCGACGATCCAGGCACCTATCTTTCCCCATTGGATCGCGAGCCTATCGGCGTGGTGCGTACCGAATGTGATTTTTCTCACGAAATCGCCTATGCTCTTAGCGATCAAGGACTCGATCTTTATGAAGCTTATATCCTCTATGAAAATGCTGGGGAGAAGACGCTGTGGCTTAAGATCGTCAATAATCGCTACCGCGAAGAGCGCATCGTCAGGGATCGGCTGCAACATGTGCTGGGAGCTCTCGTCCCGTCTAACATCAAAACAGTATGGGTTGTCATCGAAGCTGATGCTCTCCCCTGCCAAGCCTACCACTATCGCGTAGAAGACCTTGTGCGTTGGAAAAGAGCAGAAATCAGCGATTTCGAGCTTGAAACACTGGCTCCCATGAGCAACGTCCCGACCGAACCCAATGCCTATGATGCTGCCCAAATTTTTAAACGGCACAAACCCATCTGGACCTTCACGATTCGCCCGAGGCTACTCACCTTCTTTGGTAGCACCTCCGGCAAGTTCAAATACAACATCAGCGCTGTCGCTGCGCAAGACGGATATTTGTTCAACCAAGTTTACTACAAGTTGCAAGCCAGCTACGCCCTGCTTTCAAGTATGTCTGGGCTAGGATCGCCCGATCGGCTCAACCCTTCGCGACTACCGAATGTCCGCACAGACACAATGCGCTACTACCAAGCGCGGACCTTCTCCATGGAGCAAGCTTTCATGCAAAAGGGTGTGAATCTGAAAAAGGGCTTTTTCTTCCGTCTCGCGGGAGGATATTTTGAACCTGCGTACGGTGGAGGCGCCACAGAGCTCCTTTACTACCCTGCAGGATCGAACTGGGCCATTGGTGCCGAGTTTGCCACCGTTTGGAAAAGAGATTATCATGGAATGCTCTTCACGCGCAAAGTCAGAGAATTTCGCCATGGGCACATCACGCACGTCCCATTCCTCGGCATCCAGTACTTCCTCGACTATTATTACGATTTCAAACCCTTGAACATGGATCTCTGGATCACCGTAGGGCAGTTTCTAGCCAAAGACAAAGGGATTCGCACCGAGATTGGCCGCTACTTCAAAAGCGGCGTGCGCTTTTCCCTCTGGCTCACCATCACCAACGGACATGATCACATCAACGGACGTCGCTACTACGACAAAGGCTTTGCCTTCAGCATCCCCCTCGACATCTTCCTCAAACAGAGCAGCCGCCAGTTCATCGGCTACGCCATGTCGGCCTGGCTGCGCGACGTCGGCGCCCGCGCTCTCACCGGCAAGCGCCTCTACCACACCCTCCACGAAGAGCGCTACAACTACTAATCAAAAGACTAGATTTTGGGTTGGGTTTGGGTTTTTTCTTGGTAAGAGCTTGTTGCTGCTTCTTTAGACAGTCGGGACAAGTGCTTTGCCTTGCCCCGACTGTCTCAAGAAGCGGTCTCAAGCTCTTAGAAACAAAAAGAAAAACCACTTACCCACCCTCACCTTCCATCTTGATTTTTGTCTTTTTGCTTGAATGATCGGGGGGAATGTGTCAACCTGGGGCGTCAGGGCATTAATCCTCTTGAGGTTGTGAATGATTGATGGGTATGAAGAATTTACTGAAAGTCAGATCAAAATCTTGCAGAGATATGTGACGAGCACGTCGAGCAATGTGTTTGCGTTGCGCAACTTGCCTGAGGTGATTAAGGGAGCGCTGTTCTCGCGCTATTCGCGTTCCAGTCTGGGATTGCGATCATTGCTATTGAAAGACTTTATCCTGAATGAAGAGACGGCTTTTCAAGCAATTGTAGGGGCATATTCTGGTGTGCCAGATGAAAGTCAAGTTGAAGATCAGATTGTGGCTATCAAGAAGGCGCAAAATTTCTTCGATCGCGTGCTCGACGGTTATGGGGATGATTCGATCGGAGAGCTTGGCGGGGCGCATCTGGCTGTTGAAAATATCTCGATGTTTGCTGCCAAGGTGATTGAAGATTGTCGCATTGGGGGCTCTCCGCTTGAGAAATCGACGCGTTACATTTATTTCGATCAAAAGGTGGGTGGCGAGTACCTGTTTTACCGTGAGCCGATCTTGATGACATCAGCGTTTCGCGATCTTTATGTGCAAACGTGTGATCGCCTCTTTGAGGTGTACTCGGCGCTCATTCCGCCGCTGACTGAGTTGATGGAGAAGAAGTTCCCTAAGGAACACGATGTTTCGAAGGTGGCGTATACAGCAGCATTGAGAGCGAAGGTTTTGGATTGCTTAAGAGGGCTGCTGCCGGCCAGCGCGCTGACGAATATGGGTTTGTATGGCAATGGTCGTTTCTTCGAAACGCTTTTGCAGAAGCTCGGCGCGCATAATCTAGCTGAGATGCAAGATGTTGGACGTAAGGGTTTCCAAGAGCTCTCTAAAGTTATCCCTTCTTTTGTGCGCCGCTCCGATCCTTCGCATAAACATCAAAAAGCTTTTACAGATTATTGTGAACAGGTTGCAAGCGATATGAAAGGCCTCTCAGAGAGGCACACTTCTCATGTAGAAAAAATGGCGAATCATAGCGTGCGCTTAATCGATTACGACGAAGATGCTCCTGCAAAAGTAGCGGCAGCGCTCCTTTTTGGTCATTGCGAATCGGGATTGCTCGAGCTCCAAGAGTACTGCCGACAGCTGCCTGAAGAGGAACTGGGCCGCATTCTGGACTCTGCGAGCAACTTCCGTGAGAATCGAAGGCATAAATCTCCGCGGGCGCTAGAACATGCTGCGTTCACTTTTGAGATTGTCGCCGATTTTGGTATCTACCGCGACCTGCAACGCCACCGGATCCTTACGCAAGATCGCCAGCTGCTGACGTGTGGACTTGGCTATTTCATCCCTTCAGAGATTCTCGGCACAGAGATGGAGCAGCAGTACCGCGATGCTATGGACGATGCAAAACGCGCCTTCGACACAATTGCCGAAGAGTTGCCTGAAGAGGCTCAGTATGTTGTGCCTATGGGGTATAATATTCATTGGTATTTCCATGCTAATTTGCGCGCGCTGCAGTGGCTTTGTGAATTGCGTTCCTCTCCTGCTGGCCATCCTAATTATCGCTTTGTGGCGCAGAGCATGGCGAAGCAGATCGCTAAAGTGATCCCATCGTTTGAACGATTCTTTAAATTTGTCGATTACGAGGGATATGAGCTTGGTCGGTTGGGTCAGGAGATCCGCATTTTAGAAAAAAAGATGGCAAAGGGTTCTCATGTCTAAAGATAATGGAACGGGTAGTGTTCTGGGTGGAATGCTACTCATCACAGGTAGCTGCCTTGGCGCTGGTATGTTGGGCATCCCAATCATGACTGGGATCTCTGGTTTTTTCCCTTCTATGCTGATGTTTTTCCTAGCGTGGCTTTTTATGACCACGACCGCTCTTTTGGTGGTTGAAGCGAACAGCTGGTTTAAGCGGCAGGTTAACCTTTTGTCGATGACGGAGTATGCTCTGGGAAGGTGGGGCAGGGTCGTATGTTGGGTGACCTATCTATTTCTTTTCTATGCGCTCTTGGTTGCTTATATCTCTGGGATTGGTGGGCTCACCTCGAGCTTTTTTCAAATCACGTTCTCAGTGAATCTGCCTCTCTGGGTGGGTTGTTTGTTCTTTGTATTGCTCTTTGGCTGGATCGTTTACCTTGGCACGCGCCGCGTCGACCACTGCAATCGCGTTTTGATGTTCGGCAAGATCGCTTTTTTCGTGCTGCTCGTGCTGGTGGGCGTTAATTACTTAACCCCGAGCCTGCTTCTGAGGACGGAATCGCAGTATATGCTGAATTCTTTGCCCTTGCTCGTGATCGCTTTCGGTTTTCACAATATGATTCCTAGCCTTACAGCCTATTTGAAAGGGGACATTCGACGCGTACGCATCACGATCATCGGTGGGAGTTTGATGGTTCTCGTGATTTACTTCATATGGGAGGTCGTTGTGCTGGGGACCGTTCCTGTAGGTGGCGCAGATGGGCTTGTCGCGAGCTTGAAAATGGATCGCGAGGCTTCTCAAGCGCTGGCAGCCGTGATCAACTCTCCATGGGTGCGCACATTCTCGCAGGGGCTGGCTTTCTTCGCTCTATTGACTTCGTTTTTGGCTCAGGCGCTTAGCCTGGTGCACTTTCTGTCGGATGGGATGAAAATCAAATATACGAAGAGCGAGAATGTGGGCGTCTGTGCTATGGCATTAGTGCCTCCGCTGATTGTGGCGCTGATCTATCCTCAACTCTTCTTCCAAGCTTTGAACTTCGCCGGTGGTATCTGCGCCGTGATCCTCTTTGGCTTGCTCCCTGCCGCGATGGTGTGGATCGGCCGGTATCGCAAGAGCCCGCCTGGCGTACGCCAAGTGCCTGGAGGCAAAGCGACGCTTGTGCTTGTAGCGCTTTTTGCTTGCTTTATTCTGTTTGTGCAACTCTCAAGCATGCTTGGAGCTCCTTATATTCCTAATCCTCGCCTGTGATGACAAAGTTTCAATTGAGTACAGATTTTATCCCGTGCGGCGATCAACCTCAGGCCATTGAACGGCTGGTGGAGGGGCTTGAAAAGAGTAAGCGGGCGCAGGTGCTCTTGGGTATCACTGGGTCTGGCAAGACGTTCACAATGGCCAACGTGATCGCGCGCGTGAACCGTCCAACGCTCGTCATCGCTCACAACAAGACTCTAGCCGCGCAGCTCTATCAAGAGTTCAAGGGTTTTTTCCCTAACAATGCGGTGGAGTACTTTGTCTCTTACTACGACTACTATCAGCCTGAGGCCTACATTGCGCGCACAGACACTTATATTGAGAAAGATCTAGCGATCAATGATCAAATCGACAGGATGCGGCTGAGCGCTACGCGCTCTTTGATTGAACGGGGCGATGTGATTATCATCTCTTCCGTCTCCTGCATTTACGGTTTGGGTCTGCCAGAGTACTACCGCGAGATGTTGCTGCGCTTGAAAGTCGGCCAAAAATGCCGGCGAGATGACACGCTGCTTCATCTGGTGGAGATGCATTACAAGCGCAATGATTACGATTTGATCCGCTCGACTTTTCGTGCGCGTGGCGATGTTTTAGAGGTGATGCCGGCCTATGAGGAGGAGATCGCTTATCGGATCGAATATTTTGGTGATGAGATTGAACGCTTAAGCGAGATCGACTCTCTGACTGGCAAGGTGAAGAAGCGCATGGAAGAGCTGACGATTTATCCAGGCTCTCACCACGTCACGCCAGAGCAGGTGCGTTACACCGCGATCGAAACGATCAAAGTGGAGCTTAAAGAGCGCCTCGCGAATTTTGAGAAGGAAAATAGGCTAGTTGAGATGCAGCGACTGCATCAACGCACCACCTACGATATAGAGATGATGAAGGAGATCGGTTTCTGCAAGGGGATCGAAAACTACTCGCGCCATTTCAGCCGCCGCATGGCGGGAGAGGCTCCCCCTTGCTTGCTCGACTATTTTCCCCAAGATTTTCTGCTGTTTGTCGATGAGTCGCACCAGACGCTGCCGCAGATCCATGCCATGTACAATGGAGATCGTTCGCGCAAGCAAGCGCTGGTGGAATTTGGCTTTCGCCTCCCCTCCGCCTTCGACAACCGTCCACTCAAATTCGAAGAGGTGCATAAACGCATTCACCAGGTGGTTTATGTCTCTGCGACACCGGGTCAGTGGGAGGTGCAAGAGGCGGGTGGAGATGTCGTGCAGCAGATCATCCGCCCCACAGGGCTGCTCGATCCCCAGATTGAGATCAAGCCGGCAACGGATCAAGTCGATGACTGTCTTGAACAGATCCGGGTAGAGATTGAACACGGCGGCCGCGTGCTGGTGACCACGCTGACTAAAAAGCTATCAGAGGATTTGACGAAGTACCTTACAGATATCGGTGTTAAAGCCAAATACCTCCACTCTGATATCGATACGCTCGAGCGGGTGCAGATCATCAATGATTTGCGGCGGGGTCTTTTCGATGTTCTCGTGGGCATCAACTTGCTTCGAGAAGGTTTAGATATCCCTGAGGTCTCGCTTGTATGTATCCTCGACGCAGATAAAGAGGGCTTTTTACGCAGCGAAACTGCGCTGATACAATCGTGTGGCCGCGCTGCGCGTAACCTCAAGGGGCGCGTGATCATGTACGCCGATCGGATGACGAAGGCCATTCAAAGCGCTGTAAACATCACATTGGAGCGCCGCAAAGTACAACAAGCTTATAACGAGAAGCATGGGATTATACCACGCTCGGTGAAGCGAGAGCAGATTCAGGATCTCGCAGAGACCTTTGGAGAGGTGGTGACGACCTTGCAGGAGGAGGAAAAAGAGACTCCCACACATTTTACAAGCGATGAAATTGAGCAAAAAGTGAAGGGGTATGAGATCGAAATGCGGCGGGCTGCTAAGGAGCTACGTTTTGAAGATGCGGCGCATTTCCGCGATCTTTTGCAACACTATGAAAAGCTGCGTTTATTTGAGGATCAGTTGTAGGTACTATCATGATGCAATCTTTGCTGAAAAAACTCCCGAAAACTGCCTTTGGGGCAGGGTTGTCGGTTTTGCTTTTGACTGTTTTTGTGCTTTTCCCTTTTCAAAAGACGCTGGGAAAGATGGTGAAGGCCTTTGCTTATTCATCTGTTCCAGCCCATCTCGAGCTACCGGCGTACTACTCGAAGAATCTCCACTTTTTTCTAACCGATATCATTTTTCTGGGATTGTTCGCCTATTTGCTCTACCGCATGCGCGGCAAGTGGATGCAGCTCTTTGTAGAGGGACCAACCCTCTTTTTGACATTGTGGGTGCTGATCGCGCTTTTCTCACTCGGCATATCGATGACAAGCGATTATCTCGTTCAATATTTGCGCCTTATGGAAGTGGCGCTGTCGATGGTGCTTTTCCCAGCCATTGTGCACGGGTTTAAACGCACCCATTTTAAGCCTTTTTTGCGCACGGTGTGCTGGATCGTCTTTGGAGCATCGCTTGCTCAGTCTTTAATGGGAGTGATCCAGTATTTTTTACAACATCCGATCGGACTTAAATTTTTTGGCGAAGCGACGAATGTGCTTGTTTTTGCCTTTCCAGTGCAAGATGGTAGCCGCTGGATTTTTGATACGCTGCTTGGGACTCAAAATCACTTAAGCTATCTTGTGCGCGCCTATGGGACATTTCCTCATCCCAACGTTTTTGCCGGTTTTCAATTCTTCGCTATCCTCACAGCCTGCTATCTTTACCTCACCAGCAAAGAGCGTCGTTGGATTTTAGCAGGATTGGCTCTCCAAATTTTTGCCTTTGCACTGATCTATTCGCGCGCGGCGTCGATTGCGCTCATTTTAAGCCTTGTGTGTTGGACACTGCTCGCCTGGCGACGTTTTCCCAAGGTGCGCTTAAGGCGATCCCAAATGCTCATCGTCATAGCTGTCAGCAGTTTGCTTTCGCTTGCGCTGTTGTTCCAGCAATACCAGGAGCGCGGCGGGTTCATCAATTACAACACGCTTGTGCAAAACTCTGATACGGAGCGAGTCATCTATCAAGAGATCGCTGTCAAGATGGTGTCGCAAAACTATCTCTTGGGTGTTGGATTCAACAACTTCCAGCTCTTCAGCCAAAACTTTTTTCCGCCCGATCTGCCTTTCCAACTCTTCTGGAAGGTGCATAACATGTACTTGTTAATCATGGCTGAAACAGGGTTGCTGGGATTTTTCTGTTTCTTAGGCTTTCTCTACCTCGTGATCCTGCACGCTTGGCGCGCTCCCAGGACTGAGGAAAACTTATTTTTAAGCGCTGTGATGGGAGGCTTGCTGTTTTTAGGCCTTTGTGACTACTACCTGCTGCATACTCCTCATGGGAGAATTCTCTTTTTTGGAACAGCGGCGCTTTTGTATACTTGCTCCCAGGCGCAAACGAGGGGAACCGCATGAAATTAGCAGTGATCGATCACATTGGCAATCCCGGCGGAGGCTCGCGCGTGGTGCGCTGCTTGCTTCCCGCCATGAAACGCGCGCGTCCCGATCTCGAGATCACTTTCTTCGGCAATCCCAGCAGCATGCGACGCGAAGAGATTGATAACGTGGCAAAGGCGCATGGCATCCGCGTCGAGCCCCTTGTATCCACTTCCCTTGCTGGCAAAGATCTCTTTAAAATTCGCGGGAGCCGTCACATTCTCAAAATGTTTCAAAATCGGATTGCTCGCCATTTTCCCTGGCTGCCTGTGCGCCTCTCAGGTGAGCTCAAACGGGAGCTCGAGCGCAAAGTGCGTGGATTTGATGCAGCCTTTTTCCCTTGGCCCTTCCACTTGGAATGTCCTGCATTGGACTGTCCGATGATCGGAATCTTTCACGATTTTAATTTTAAGTATTATTTTTCGAATGAAGTGATCGTCCCATGGATGATCGATGCGTTAAATCGGCAAATGCCCCAGCTCCTCGCGCGCTTTACCCCCATCGTCTCCACAGAATTCATGCGCGGTGAGCTCGCCAAATTCTATCCTAGCGCTGCGGCTAAAACCGAGGTGGTGCAGGTTGCTCCTTTCAACGACCTAGCGCCGATCAATCCCGCTCAGATCCAAACGGTCATGCAAAAGTTCAATATCTCAGGGCCCTATCTCCTCTATCCAACGAATATACGCGCGCACAAAAACATCGGCCCACTCCTTGCGGCCCTCTCTTTGCTGAAAAAGAAAGGCTATCCCCATACCTTGGTCTTTGCGGGTTATGGTACAGAGGTGATCAATGGCAAATCTTGTCCGAAAGGGATCGAACTAACACGTGAAGGGCGCGATGTTTTTGGGCTCGGTTACGTCACTAATTTCGAGATCGACGCCCTCACGCAGGGCGCCACGCTGATCGTCAATAGCTCGCTCTACGAGGGTGGAAATGGTCCTGGTTTTGATGCCTGGTCGCGCGGCGTACCCGTCGCCATGTCCAACATCCCGCCTTTTCTAGAGCATCTCGAAACCTACAACGTACGCGCACCCGTTTTTGACCCCCGCTCCCCTGAAGATATTGCGGAAAAAATCGAAGCAGTGTTATCCAATCCACGCAAGGCCCAAGAAGATGCAGAGCACTCTCAAAGAGCAATCCGCGCCTTCACTTGGGATCGAGTAGCAGAGCAATACCTTCAAATTTGTGATAAAGCCCTATGCAATGTGTAGAACTCGATATCCAGGGGGTCTATCTGATCGATCCTCAGCTGATCAAGGATGAAAGAGGCTTTTTCGCGCGCACCTTTTGCCGCGAATCGTTCGAGCGCCATGGGATGAATCCCGATCTTGTGCAGTGCAACATCTCGTTCAATTACAAGAAAGGCACTTTGCGCGGCATGCATTTTCAATGCAAGCCCCACGAAGAGGCCAAGGTCGTGCGCTGCACCAAAGGCGCTATTTACGACGTGGTGGTCGATTTGAGGCCTGGGTCAAAAACATATTGTCGCTGGGCTGCAGTAGAGCTCTCTGCAGAGAACCGACGCATGCTCTACATCCCTGAGGGGATTGCGCATGGTTTTCAAACACTGGCTGACAACACAGAGGTTTTTTACCAGATGTCTTACCACTTTGTGGGGGATGCTGCGCGCGGCGTGCGTTGGGATGACGCCGCTTTCCAAATCGAGTGGCCAGAGCCTCCCGCTGTGATTTCACAAAAAGATTTAAACTACCCAGATTTTGCGCGATGAAAAGAATTCTTGTGACCGGCGCGACCGGTTTTATCGGTAAACACTGTTTGCCTCTCCTCATCAAAGAGGGATTTGAGGTCCACGCTTTGACATCTAAGAGTGGTGCAGCGCAGCGCGGTGAAATCCACTTTCATCAGGTCGATCTATTACAGGCTACAATTAGCATTAAGCCTCTCGTCGATAAGATCCAACCCACCCACCTTCTGCATCTCGCTTGGGAAGTAGCCCCCGGCAAATTTTGGACAGCGCCCAGCAATCTCGCTTGGGTGCAAGCTAGCTTAGAGCTCGTGCGAGCATTCGCAGAAGCTGGAGGGAAACATCTTGTGATGGCTGGAACTTGCGCAGAGTATGCTTGGAACACGCCCTATCTCTCAGAAGACCAGACCCCTTACCAGCCCACCACACTCTACGGTGCAGCTAAAAGAGGGCTTTACCTCATGCTCGAGCCTTTCTGCAAGCAACAAGGGATCCGCTTGGCGTGGGGACATATTTTTTACCTCTTTGGCCAAGGAGAGTATCCACAAAGGTTTGTGCCCAATATCATCCAAGGTCTCTTGCAAAAGCGCACGATCCCTTGCTCCCATGGTTTGCAAGTGCGCGATTTCCTCCACGTTGGCGATGTCGCTGGGGCATTCGTGGCCCTTGTGAATGCCGGCGCATCTGGTTGCTATAACATCGGTTCGGGCTATGGGATCACCTTGAAAGAGGTAGCCCTGCTCCTCGCTCAGTACATTGGCAGCCCTGAGCTGCTCGCTTTTGGTGCCCTCAGCGCGCCGCTAAGCGACCCACCTGAACTTGTAGCCAATACCCAAAAGATCGCACGTGAAACGGGCTGGGCTCCCCAGAAAAAGCTCGCAGAAGCGCTGCAAGAGACAATTGCGTGGTGGCAAACCCATGCTTAAGCCAGCGCGGATCACCACGGTTATCCCCACTTACCGCCGTCCAGAGAAGCTCCGCAGGGCCATACGCAGCGTTCTCAAGCAGACTTATCCCCACTTTCGCATTCTTGTGCTCGACAACGCCTCTGGCGATGAGACGGCTACCGTCGTGCGTGAGCTTAGGCAGCAAGACCCACGCATCGAATACGTTTGCCATGCGCAAACCATCGATGTCGTACAAAATTTTCAAGCCGGGCTCTTAAGTGTGCAAACAGAGTTTTTCTCTTTTCTCGCCGACGACGATGTGCTTCTACCCAATTTTTTTAAGGACACAATGGCACAGCTGGAAGCCTACCCACAAGCCGCTTGCTGCGTGGGGTCCGCTGTGGAAGTGGATGAAGCGACAGGCGCGATTCTGCGCGTGCCTATGAATCTCTGGCAAGATGTGCCATTTGCCACCTCAAATGAGTTATTGCATGACGTGATCTGCCACGGTGTTAATTGGTGTGGCACACTGTTTCGCACAGCAATATGCCGACAGGTTGAGCCGCTCAATCAAGAATTTAAGACTTTTGACTATGAGTACATGATTCGGCTCGCTACGAGGCATCCCTTTGCCCTCTCTAAATCGCCTGCGGCGCTGTTTGTACACCATGTGGGCTCCTACTCCAATATGCGCCATCCCAAGCTTATTTGGCCCAGCTGGACCCAATTCTTCCCACTCATCGACGCAGCCACACACTTGACGCTTGAAGAAAAGCGCCAGGCCAAAGAGTGGATCCAGCGCCAAATAGACCGCGCACTCACCTCGATGACCCTGCGCAATCTTCTCACACACAAATTTCTAGAAGCTAGGCAGGCCATCGATTTGTTGATTGAGCAGCGCGCAGAAAAGCGGCTACTGAAGATTTTGAAAACATGCCTGGTTCTTGCAGAGCACAGTTTCCTGATGTTCTTTTTCTTCACACTCCCTCTGCGACTACGCGATGTATGGCGTCGATTACGGCGCGCTTCCAAGTTCGATGTGTTGCAAGAGAGCTTAGATGTTAAAACAATGTTGAATCTTGAAAGATAAAGAGCACATTGGTTAGGTTAGCCATATTGATGGCTTTTGAGGAATTTATGAAAACAGTGATACTTGCAGGCGGTTTAGGCACGCGGATTTCAGAGCTCACCGCGTCGCTTCCTAAGCCCATGATCGAGGTCGGTGGAAAGCCGATGCTTTGGCACCTCATGAACATTTATTCTCATTACGGATTTCATGAGTTTATTCTGGCGCTTGGTTATAAGTCAGAAGTTGTAAAAGAGTACTTTTTAAATTATTTCGCAATTAATAACGATCTTACTGTTGATCTTAAATCAGGCAAAACTAAGATCCACCAAAATCGCGCGCTAGAATGGGCCATCCACATGATCGACACTGGCCTCTCGACGCAAACAGGTGGCAGGTTGAAGCGCCTTAAAGATTGGATTGGCGATGAAACCTTCATGATGACGTATGGAGATGGCGTTTCGAATGTCGATATCGAAAAGCTGCTCGCATTTCACCGCGCCCATGGTAAACTAGCCACCGTCACAGCGGTGCACCCGCCCGCTCGCTTTGGCGGACTTGTGATGGAAGGCCCCCGCGTAATCGAGTTTTCTGAAAAGAACCAATCGCGCGAAGGCTGGATCAATGGTGGATTTTTCGTCCTAGAGCCTGAGGTCATCAATTACATCCAAGACGACAGCTCGATCTGGGAGAAAGACGCCCTGGAAAGGTTGGCCGAAGAAGGGGAACTGATGGCCTATCATCATAGCGGCTTCTGGCAGCCTATGGACACACTCCGCGAGCAGCGCATGCTCGATGCACTGTGGAACGAAAACAAAGCCCCTTGGAAAATTTGGAAGGATCAAGATGGAATTTTGGAAGGACAAGAAAGTTCTAGTAACCGGAGCGACAGGCTTACTCGGATCTTGGCTCGTCGATAGCCTGCTGCGCAAAGGCGCCTATGTGGTCATTTTGCTCAGAGACTACGATCACCAGAGCGAACTGATCCGCTCAAGCAACATTAAACGCGTATCGACCGTGCAAGGCTCTCTTGAAGACATGGCTGCCGTGCATCGCGCCATTAACGAGCATGAGATCGATACAGTATTTCATCTTGGCGCGCAAACCATCGTTGGATCAGCGCTGCGCAATCCACTTGCCACCTTTGAAGCCAACATTCGCGGCACCTACCATTTATTAGAAGCCTGTCGCTTGCAAAAAGACACCGTCAAACGCATCGTCGTCGCCTCTAGCGATAAAGCCTATGGCTCTAGTCCTGTGCTCCCCTATACGGAAGAGATGCCCCTGGCGGCCAAACACCCTTACGACGTCTCCAAATCCTGCACCGACCTCATCTCCCAAACCTATCACCGTACCTATGGTCTGCCTATTGTGATTGCCCGTTGTGGCAATATTTTTGGCGGTGGCGATTTGAACTGGAGCCGCCTCATCCCAGGCACGATCCGCAGCCTTTATTTTGGCGAAGAGCCCCAAATCCGCAGCGATGGCAAGTTCACTCGCGACTACGTCTTCGTCGATGATGTTGTCTCCGCCTATCTCATGCTAGCGCAAAACGCTAACCATGAGAACGTCCAAGGCGAAGCCTTTAATTTTGGCCCTAATTCGCCCTACACTGTGATCCAAATTGTCGAAGCGATCCAAAAGCTCATGGGTAAGCTTGACATCCGCATCAACATTCAGAACAAAGCCGAAGCTGAAATCAAACATCAATCCCTCAGCTCAGCTAAAGCCAAAGCCATTTTCAACTGGAAGCCCCTCTTCACGCTGGAAGAAGGCCTCGCCCAAACGATCAAATGGTATGAAACTTACCTCCAACAACTCACCCTTGCGAGCCCCCATGAAAGATCATAAATCCTGCCGATTTTGCTCAGCGCCCCTCACACACTCCTTCTGCAATCTGGGGAAAACCCCCCTTTCCAACGCCTACTTAACGAAGGAACAACTCGACAAACAAGAGCCCATTTTCGATCTGCACGCCTACGTCTGTGACAAATGCCTCCTCGTTCAGCTCGAAGAAGTGGAAAAACCGGAAGCTATCTTCTCCGACTACGCCTACTTCTCCTCTTACTCTTCCTCGTGGCTCCAACACGCCCGCGAATATGTTGAGATGATGTGCTCCCGTTTCCAACTCTCTAGTCAGCACCAAGTGATCGAAATCGCCAGCAACGACGGCTATCTCCTCCAATACTTTAAAGAGCATCAGATCCCCATCCTCGGCATCGAACCTGCTCGCAATGTGGCAGATGTAGCCATCAATAAAGGGATCCCCACCCTCGTCAAATTCTTCGGCACACAAACAGCCCACGAGCTCGCCGCCCAAAACCGCCAAGCCGACGTTCTTCTCGGCAATAACGTCTTTGCGCACGTGCCCAACCTCAACGATTTTGTCGCTGGATTCCGCATCATCCTCAAAAAAGAGGGCGTCATCACCCTCGAATTCCCCCACCTACTCCAGCTCATGCAGCTCAATCAATTCGACACCATCTACCACGAGCACTTCTCCTACTTCTCCCTCTACACCGTCGAGAAAATTTTCGCTGCCCACGGCCTGGCCCTCTTCGACGTTGAAGAGCTCTCCACGCACGGCGGATCCCTACGCGTCTTCGTCCAGCACGCCGCCTACAAGCGCCCCATCAACACCACCCGCATCGAAGCCCTCCGCCAAAAAGAGCGCCTCGCAGGCCTCCATGAACTCAGCACCTACCTCAATTTCCAGCGCAAAATCGACAACCTCCGCGAAGAAATACGCGCCTTCTTCTTCAAAGCCCAAAGCGAAGGCAAAACCATCGCCGGCTACGGCGCCCCCGCTAAAGGCAACACCCTGCTCAACTTCTGCGGCATCGACCCCAGCCTACTCACCTTCACGGTCGACATCAGCCCCCATAAGCAAAACCGCTTCCTCCCCGGCACCCACATCCCCATCCACGCCCCCGCCAAAATCTACGACACCAAGCCCGACTACCTCTTCATCCTGCCCTGGAATCTCGAAAAAGAGATCCGCGAGCAGATGCAAGGGATCCAAGAGTGGGGCGGCCGTTTCGTCATCCCAATTCCCCACTTGCAACTCGTGAAGTGAGGTAATAACCCAACTTGTCCCCTAAATATTAGACTTCTTTCGAAACTCAGCAGTTACGAAGATTGAACGCAAAGACGCCAAGCCGCGAACATACTTTTACGCACAACTTTTTGTTGACAATAGGCGCTTACGGCTTTCCCTATGGGGTTTGTGACTTTCAGTTTTTGGAATCCAGAAAAAAGACACTCAGATTTCGGTAAGCATCAAACTCTTCTCATAGAGGAAGGTAGTGTAACATCCGTTCTGTAAATTCAGACTGAGATACTTCGGCCAGGTAAAAAAAGCTGGAGAGAAAAAAGGTCTGAGATCAAATTCTTCTTTTCAAACTTGCCAGAAAGGAAAGGAGAAAATT